>WNFS01028552.1_pt1 | contig 10081 bp, 9 predicted proteins | sample 5400141 | NCBI WGS metagenome assembly WNFS01 (sample SAMN13153358, study PRJNA577476) | soil metagenome | isolation source: 60 cm saprolite under Madrone tree | place: USA:California | collected 2016-06-14
AGGATCTACTTCTGGCCTTCGCTTGATCTTACGCTGGGAAGAACCTTCTCTTCGACCCGACTGTGATGCCCCTGAAAATAGCTTGGTCTACCCCCAAGCCGTCAACAAGTATACCCGCTTCTCCGGATTCGTCAAGCCCCCTACCTAAAGAATTCTAGTGGTTTCTGTGTAAATCCAGGGCTCGTTGTGCAAATCCGCAGTTCCTACAGGTTTCGAGGCTTCAGCGTTGGATGCCGGCCCGGTCCAAAAGATGCCAAAATTTCCTAAAACGTAGGCCCAAGTTGCCGCACATGCCACTACCAGGCCCGAATTCCCGCCTTCGTTGCAGCCGCCCTCAAACTCTTGTCTAGAGTAGCCAAAGGCAATCCTTCCCTCCTGGCAAGTTCAAGGTAGCATGCATCGTAAACGGTCAACCGAAACGTCCTCGCCACAGTCAAGGCTTCTCGGATACTCCTGAATCCGGAATCAGCTTCAATGCTCGTCAATCGCAACTGGTCCATTTCCACCATGCATTCGTCGCCTTCCAAAACGGTCATCAGCTTGCGTCGTTCCGCCATCAGCACTTCGTTTGCGAATTCTGTCTCCCAAAGCGGTGGCACGACTGCCCGATCGCCGCGTCGAATCTTCTCTCGCACCTCGACTGCATAAGCATCGACCGGGTGATCTATGAACCACGCCAAGGCAACGGACGCGTCCAGAACGAAACGGCTCACCGCCGCCCTTCTTCAATTAAATCCTTTGTCGTGATCCCGGGATGAGGCTTGACCTTCCGCCGAATCTTTTCGATGCGCTCGAAAACTTCGTTCAGGTTGGCGTGCTCCTGTTGAGCCGGCCCAATCTCTGCAGTGAGCTTCCCCCGCATGGTGATACCGATCCGCTCGCCCTGCCCGGCGCGCCGCACCAACTCCGAAAGCTTCTGCTTCGCTTCAAATAACCCAACTTTGCGCATGACCTTGCCCTCAGTATCATTCTAGATGAATCATCTAGATGATTCAAGGCTTGAGGAAGGTCGCGCTTCAGCGCCTGAGGAAACCTATCTTGCCTGCTCAGGCCGCCTCTCCGTTCTTGCGCAACAACTTGATTCTTCCTGGCGCTATTCGCGGCTTCCGTGCCCGCAGACAACATCCCATCTTTGTTCTCGCTCTTTTTTCGCTTGTCTTCTAGTCCCGGCCGACGTAGCGTTAGCCCAATTTCGCGCTTCCAAGGAGTCCCCCATGGCAAGGTGGTCATGATGAGGCAGTTCCTGGTCTTGGTCGGTGTCATTGCCGTCGTCATCTGTTCGCTCCTGCTAAGCATGTACGTGCTCGATTTCATGAAGTTCCCCGAGCTCCGCGAACACCTAACCAAGCTCCTCAGCATCCTCGGCATCGCAACCGCCGCCGGCCTGATCATCATGCTCCTCGTACGCGCCGCCAAAAAGAAATAGCTCTCTACCAACTTCGTACGCGTTCTTTTCTTAAGCGCCGTAGGTGCGGCATAGGTCAGCCCAGTGCGTGAGCGCTGGGATCAGCGATAGCAAGAAATTTCAAGCGCCAGAGGTGCGACACAGCTTTTTCTCCCGGCCGTTGCTGTTCCGCTCGTCACAAAGTAAACGTACCTTGTCAGGGTAACGGTGGGACCTCCAAATTCTTCCTCTCCCGGGATCTACAACCCGTGTCGCCGAGCCCCCTCACGCCGTAATCTCCCGCAGCAGTCCGCTACTCACGTCGTAAACAAACCCGCGCACCGCAACCTCCTTCGGAATCCACGGGTGCGTGCGCAGCTTCTGCAACTGATGCCGCACGTTTTCTTCGATGTTCGCAAACGCATAGAAAAATGCCGGAGCCACCGCCGCCGTTCCCGCGCGGTTCTGGATGCGCGCGCGCAAATCCTGTTCCGTCGTGTGCATCAACCCGCAATCGGTGTGATTGATCACCATGAACTCTTCCGTGCCCAGCAAATAATGCGATACCAGCAGCGAGCGCAAGGTGTCGTCCGTCACGATGCCGCCCGCGTTGCGAATAATGTGCGCATCGCCCGTCTTCAACCCCAAGGTGCGAATCGAAAGGCGCGTGTCCATGCACGTCAGCACCGCCAGCTTCCGCTCCGGACGGGGCGTCAGCCGCCGCAGTTCATGCGTCCGCGAATAAATCTCATTCGCCTGCAAAACCTCATCAATCACGCTCATGCCCAGCAGTCTAACAAAACAAGTATTCTGTTGTAGGGGCGTGCTTCAGCGCGTCCAAGGCTGTTCAGGCCGCCTTGTCGTCTTTGTAGCGGCCGCCGACTGTTTATCCTGTTTACCCCGAGATCCGAGGGGAGCCTCGAAGGGTGGCGGGCATTTTTTTTCCGAACTCCGTCACGCCGCAGGTTCCGCCTTTTCCGCCAGCTTCCTCCGCACCCTCCGCCACACCTTCACCACAAACCACCCACCCGGCACGTCTCCGCCAGCACCGAGGCCGATTCACGCAGCGCATCGACAATCGGCTTAAACACGCGCTCACCCCACCGCTATGACCATTGGTTTACGAGCCTATGGCGAACATAAAGCGAATATGTTACGCTGCTGGAGGAATGGCGGACAGCAATCAGCCTAATACGAAATCCACAAGTGGCGGCGATTCCCAGTTGATGCTTCCAGAGCTAGCGTGTACGTTACGCAGGACAGAGATGGCCACAGTTTCTCAACCATTCCCCCTCACCAGAAGAAAAGCCCCTCCGTCGCCTGACAAAGCTCCTGAATATGCGCCACTCGCATCGATCTGGTATGGAGAAGACGCTAAGCTACTTGAGAAACTACTGAGCTTTTACCCTCGGAAGAAACCACGAAGCATTTTGGATGCGACGATTAACGGTGGCAGGTTTTGGCGCGGTAGCCAGCGCCCTGTCATCGGTGTGGACGTTGAGCTGCGTCACCGCCCGGCTATCGTGGCGGACAATACCAGAATGCCTTTTCGCGACGCTTCGTTCGACGTAGTTGTATATGATCCACCGCACATTCCGAATCAGGGCAAGGACAAGTCTAAAGACTTCAACGTTCGGTTTGGTCTCGTGCTGCGTTCTTCCAAGGAAAATGAATACACTTTCTCTCACACGTTCCCACCATTTGTGAAAGAGACCTACCGCGTGCTAAAGCCAGAAGGGATTTTGCTCTGCAAGATCACTGACTACGTTCATCATCATCGGTATCAGTGGGCGCACATCGAATTTATCAATGCAGCCCGCGCAGTGGGTTTAATGCCTTGTGACTGCATCATCAAAATTCGCAAAGGCCCAATTATTGACCCGAAGTGGAAGAACGCACACCACAGCCGCAGGCAGCACTGTTATTGGCTGATTTTCCGTAAATCCAGAAAATGTGAGTAGCGTTGAAGCCGAAAGCCGCAAAGCTTGCCCCAGCCAGTGCCGCTGCAGAAAGACGCTCTTTCAAACCACTAGGTGCTTCGCGGCAGATCGGTTTTCACCAGCTCTTGGTTGCTGCCCGAAACAAATACTTCATGGATGCGTTGTCAGAGGCCTTAGGCACGCTTGACCAAGACACAGTTAAAACTCAGATTGCTAAGTACGCGTCCGCTGATGTTCAAAAGCTGCTCGCGGCGGCAGGTCTGCGTGATGAATACGTGTTCCCGCTTCCTGCCGTGATCGAAGCGAAGCCCACACTGATTGGGTATTACCGGCTACTCCTTGGTGCCCCACAGAAGAGCTTTTACAAGGGCTCGACCGGCATGGGCATTTTCAAGAGCATGGAAGAAATGGGCACCTTGTCCGCTAAACAGAAAGCGTACGTGCCAGACTTTTGCACGGCAATGGCCCAGCCGCTGGCGGACCTTGTGCGCCAGATACCGAGCTTTGCAGAAAGAGACTTACGCGAACTGCCATTGCTTACTTTTGGTTCTCAGTTGCAGGGCTCCAACAACACGCAGATCGGCAAAAAGGCAATGCAGGAAGTGTTTGTTGCTATCACCGAGATTTTGGGAAAATCTGTCTCAAACAAAGAAGCGAAGAAGCTCACTCTCAAGAACGCCGCTGGCCGCACGGTACTTGTGATTCTTTCACATGACCCGGATGTTTGCGTTCAAGAACAGGTCGCAAACCGCACTCACAGTAAGGTGGCCATTGAAGTGAAGGGTGGAACCGATGTGAGCAACGCTCACAATCGAGCTGGCGAAGCTGAGAAGTCACACTTAAAGGCCAAACAAAAAGGCTTCAAGGATTTTTGGACAATCATTTCTAAGACGGGTTTAGACATGAGCAAGCTAAGGCAGGAATCACAAACCACAACAGAATGGTTCGATGTGACCGAAATTTTAGCGCGCGACGGCAGAGACTGGGAGGATTTCCGTCAGCGTCTTGCAGGTGCCGTCGGGATACCTTTGCCCACTACTAAGGCAAAATTTTAAGACCCGAAAAGAATAACCCTGACGACAACCGGCCACCCTAGGGGGCGTCCTTTCCTTTGAACGCGAACTCTCAGTGGACGTACGCTCGGTCGACGTTCCGACTTCCAACCATGCGCCCTGCGCACAATGCCTAGGGCAGCCGTTCCTTTTTGCCTTCTGGCCCCACTCGCGAATCCCGTCCCATTCCGCGCCCAGCCCCGCCACTCACCCTCAAAAAACCTCTTGACAACCGGTATACTGATATGGTAACGTCCGTCATGTTAGCTCGCCAGATAACCTTCTTCGACAACCCCCGCACCAAGCTAACTCCTTCCCCCACATACTGTTGCACGCTCTTTGTCGCTCTGAAAAAAGTCAACCCTTTTGGAATCAAGCAAATGCACGCTCTTTGGACAAAACACCCGGGTGGGGGGGTACCCAAACACTTCCGCGCCGAGCCTCGCTTCCGCCGTCATGTGCGCCACGTAACGCCTATATTCCCTGTTCCCTCAGTGGATTGCGCATACTTCCCGTCACCACGGGAGTGGCACCCTCCAGACTCCCCTGCTACCCACCACTCACTACCCACTGCTCACTTTGTCACCCCTTTGTTTTCATACTCTTACGAATTGCTTTTCCCGCAACCCCTTTCTTTTCACATTGATCTGCGTTGCCCGGGGGTGTGGGGAGTGAAGCGCAGGATCGTTTCAATTTGGGAACGCTTTGGCGTCTATGCCTGGGACCAGCTTTAGCGCGTTCTTGTAGTAGATCTTTTTCAGGACCTCGTCGGGGACTTGGAAGCCGTAGATGCGCCAGAACGCATGGCGACGCCGGTAATACTCGAAATATTCGTCGCGCGTTTCGAGCGCGCGAAAATACCATTTGTATTCGTTCACCTCGTAAATGTCTTTGCCCATCAGCACGCGGTCTTGATACTTCACCAGGAAATCGTGCGCCGAATACGGCTGCCGGCCCAGCTCCGCGAGCACCGCGGCGATATCCACGTACATGTTCGGCAGCGTATCGAACAATTTTCCGAGCCGCTCGAGATCGTTCCCATGAAAGGCCAGATGCGCGGCGATGAAATTGACCTTCGGATGCTTCGCGAACAGATGGTTGCGCTCCGCCATCAGCGTCTCAAACGGCGGATACTTTGAGGGAGGCCGCGCGCGCTGCGGAAATTCTTTCAGCTCCTCCCAGCGTTCGTTGTTTTTGTCCCAGGGATCGAAAAACGCGGAGGGCTCCGCGATATGGATGAGCACGGGAATCTTCAGCTCCGCGCATTTTTCAAACAGCGGATCGAAGATAGGATCGTCGGCATGCACGCGTTCGCCGTTCGCATACTTCAGGTCCATGCCGAAATTCTTGAAGATTTTCAGGCCCTGCGCGCCGTTGCGTACATCGGCGGCAAGGCGCTCCGCCGCGCGCTGGCCGTATCCGGGAGTGTCGATGTCGTCGTAGCTCGGATTCGCGAAGACCACGAAGCGATCGGGATAACGGCCCTTCATCGTCGCCACCGTCTTCCGCAGCTGTTCGCCGGTGCCGCCGCTGAGGTTCACCAGCACGCGGAGATTGATGGTATCCATCTCCTTCACAAGCTGGTCGACGTGCTCGGGAGTCGGGTTCCAGTGATGGCTATGAATATCGATGAACGGATATTTCGCGCGCTGGATTTTGTGCTCTGGCACGACCAGGGTGGACTTCGGATTGTAGTCCTCGATCGTCGGCGTCTGCTGCGCTTGCGCCCAAGGAGCCGCAAGAGCCGAAGAAGCTGCCTGCAGCGTTCTGGCCACGCGCGGCCACAGCAGTACAGCTGCGCAGATGCACGCAAGTGTCGCCGCAGAGACAGAAAAGTTTCTCACAGAGCAGCGGGCGAGCCGAATGTTTGAGTCGAGGGCGGAACTTCTGAATTTGACCGAATGTCAGATTTTTACGAGGCACCACTCCTCGCTCCACGGCAGGCGGGACATTTGGCGCGCGGGGCCGTCCGGCTGGACGATGAAATTGTCGGAGAAGTTCGAGCCGATGCCGTGCTCGGGGTCGTACAAGCCCGGCTCGACGGAAAACGCCATGCCTGGTTCGAGCATGGTGTAGTCGCCGAGCGAAAGATACGGCCGCTGGTGTCCTTCCCAGCCTTCGCCGTGCGCGGGCCGGTGATAAATATAAGGAGCGACGCCATTCTTCACTTGGTATTTGTGAATTTTGTAGGCCACGGTGGAGCAGGTGACGCCCGCGATGGATTCTTCTTTTTGCATGAGGCAGCAATCGCGGCTCACGGTCCAAAGTCTTTTCATCTGATCGGTGAGCGGATGAATGAAAAATGGCCTGTACAATTCGCCGCCGCAACCGGCGATGTGCACGCCGCCTTCAATTTGCAGCGCCTGGCCGCGCGTGATTTTGTTGTGCAGAAATTGATTGGGATGTGGATACGCAGTGGAGCGGCCCACGCGGCAGCCGATATCGATTTCGATTCCGACGGCGGTGTGCGGCGCGCCGTCGCGTTTGATATCAGCCATGACCAGATCGGTGCCGTATTTGGTGGCGGCAGCGGCGATGTCGTAGTCGGTGAGGTCGGTGCCGTGCTGGAGCAGCATGTCCCGGGCAAAGGCATGCATCTGGTTGAAATAGTTGTAGGCGCGGCGCGTCAGTGCTTGCTCTTCCGGAGTTTTGTGCACGCGCATGTTCATGCAGGTATCGCCGGCGGAACCCATTTCGCGGCCCAGCACCGCGACGACTTTGCGTTGCACGGAGGGAGTGAGCTCTGTGTCCGCGACGAGATTTTTCTCGGCGAAGCCGCGCTTCTTCAGCGCTTTGAAAACCCATTCGTTGAGATCGACTTTCGCGCCCATCTGCACTTTGCCTTCTTCTGGGAACGCACCTTCGGCGTGCGGAAAATCGAAATACATTTCGCTGTCGGTGTTCCACCACGTTTTCACGAGGTCGCGGTCCAGCGCGCCGTAAAACCAGACCGGGTCGCCCTTGGTGGGAAGAAAAACCTGCACCAAGCGCTCGGTGCTGGTGTGCCATAGTCCGGTGAAATAAATAATGTTCCAGCGATCCGTTTTTTCTTGCAGCAATTTCGCGCGTTGCTTGTGCCATTCGAGCGACAGACGATCGTAGGTGACGGGTTTCAAATCGTCGTCGGCGAGAAAGAGTCTGGATGATTTTTCAGCCGGGGCCGCTGATGCCGATTTCGAAAGCGCAACTCCGCCTGGCGTAGATTCCGGAAGCGTTGCGCCGGCAACGCTGGACACCGTTACGGCCGCACCTGTTGCTGCAATAAATTCTCGCCTGCTAATCATTTCTCCCCCTTTTGTTCCTAGACACGGATTCTCTGGGGAACGCTCTTAACACATTTTCCGAGCGCAAGGAAGTTCGGTGTGAAGACGTGTGAAGATGGAGGCAGGGGCGACGTTGCGGAATCGGGCATCAGGTGCGTTGGAAACGCGAAGCTCGGCCGTAGAGGCTGCTAAAATGAAGTTCTGTGAATACTCGCTTTCTATTTCGGATTGCGCTGCCGGCGGTGGTGGCGCTGCCCCTGGCGTTTATTGGTTTGGCGCTGGCCGCGGAAAATGAGCCGGCGATTCCGGCCCCGCTGCTGATGCTGCTTTCGCCGGGATTGAAGCTTGCGGAACTGATCACGCCGGGAGAGCACGGTTCCCTGGGCGTGACCTTTGGATGGTTTTTAAGGGTGGGAATTGCGGCGAATGCTGCATATTACTTTGCGATTTTCGCTTTGCTCGCGTATTTGACGACCCGCCGCCGCGCGGCTCAATAACACGGAAATCTCGCTGCGCTCAAGCGCGGACGCGCCCTTCGTCCCTCAGGATAAACTAAAGCGCGCCCCTACAACGCCCCGCATGCTCGCAGTTAAGCGCTCCTACTTCCTGAAGAAATCGCTTTTTCGCTGGCTAAGGAGTGGAGGGATTGCGTGTAGGGGGGCTTGGCTACGCCGCGTTCGGTGAAGATGGCGGCTATGTTCGTCGGCGGTGCGCTCCTCGATAGGGATGTGGTCGCCGTTGGGAATGGAAAGATCGAAGGTGGAAACCGGCGCGGCGACGTAGAAAGGGACGCTGTTTTCTTTGGCGAGCACGGCGATTTGATAGGTGCCGATTTTGTTGGCGGTGTCGCCGTTGGCGGCGATACGGTCAGCGCCAGTGACGATGGCGCCGACTTTTCCGGACTTCAGGAAATGCCCGACCATGTTGTCGGTGATGAGCGTGAGGGGAATGCCGCCGCGGTGCAGCTCCCAGGCGGTGAGGCGCGCGCCCTGGAGATAGGGGCGCGTTTCCGGGACCAAGACGTGGATTTTTTTTCCTTGTTCGAACGCCACGCGAATCACGCCGAGGGCCGTGCCGATTCCGCCCGTGGCTAGCGCGCCGGCATTGCACTGGGTCATGACTTGACCTTCGCGGGGCATGAATTCGGCGCCGTAGCGGCCGATGGCTTCGTCGGCGGCTTTCTTTTCGAGATGGATTTGCTGGGCTTCCGCGACGAGGGCTTGCTTGATCTTGCCCAGGTCGGAAGATTGCGCGGTGAGTTCGGCGAAACGGGTTTTCATTCGTTCGAGCGCCCAGAATAAGTCGACGGCGGTAGGACGCGTTTTGGCGATGACGTCGCAGATTTGCGGAAATTCGGCGCGCAATTCGTCGATGGATTTTGCCGAGGAATGCAGAACGCCTAGAGCCACGCCCATGGCAGCGGCAACGCCGATGGCGGGAGCGCCGCGGATGACCATTTCACGGATGGCGCGGGCGACTTCGCGGTAGTCGGTGTAGGTGTGGCTGATTTCTTCGCCGGGAAGGCGGCGCTGATCGAGCATGATTACGCCGCGATCGGTCCATTCGATGGGTTGGGCTACGTACATTAAAGATGATTCCTTACGTATGCGCGCTTTGGATGTAGCAGCTTGTGGCTCGGCTCGACCGCGAAAGCGACGGCAAGACCGCCGCACTCCACAAAAGACATTGTAGCGGAGGCGGTGAGGGAAAACGAATTTGGTTAACGGCTGGGGATTTGGGTGAAGCCATGGGTTCCGACGATGGTGGCGACGGCAATCATGGAATTGTAGCCGAGGTGGAGGAGGAAACTGGCGACGACGGTACCGGTGTGGGCACGGGCGAAGGTGAAGATGATGCCGACCAGAATGAGCAGGCCAACGATGCCCCAGGTCCAGCCGAGTTGCGAGCCGTGCATCAGACCGAAGAGGACTCCGGTAAGCAAAATGCCGGGAACGATGCCGAAGGATTTCGCGAACAGCGGATAGAGATAGCCGCGGAAGACGGTTTCCTCGACGAGCGGGGCGACGAGGACAGCCATGGCCATCAGCAGCATGGCAGTGCTGCGATTCTTGAGGACCTCTTCAATGGGCATCTTGTCGTTGGTGTGTACCTGAGAGCTGATGATGAAAACAAAAATGGCCAAGCCGCAGCCAGAGAAGAAGTACGCCCAGGGATTGGCTTTTCCGGCGGTGAGATTGGATTTCAGTTTTTTCCAGCCGAGAGAAGGCCAGAAGGGTTTGCCGCGCAGAACGCCGAGGGTTACGTAGAGAAAGAGAAAAATGGCGGCGTACCAGAGGATATTAGTGCCAAAAAGAAACTGCGGCTTGTTGAGCAAATAGCGCTCGAGGTCCTTGGGGGACATGCTGCGATGCGGCGCGTAGTACAGAATCAGAGCCGTCTGTATGAGAAAGAAACTGGAGAGAGCGAAGAAAATAAAAATGA
>WNFS01005060.1_pt1 | contig 10080 bp, 17 predicted proteins | sample 5400141 | NCBI WGS metagenome assembly WNFS01 (sample SAMN13153358, study PRJNA577476) | soil metagenome | isolation source: 60 cm saprolite under Madrone tree | place: USA:California | collected 2016-06-14
GGAGCAGTTCGGGCACCCCTCCTCCCACCCCGGGCCGAACATGAAGTGGTACACGATCAGCTGGCGTCGGCCGTCGAAGAGGTCGCCGAGCGTCACCTTGCCCTCCGCTCCCTCGAACACATAGGGCTTGTCGACCTTGACCCACGGCATCGCACGCCGCTCGGCGCTCAGTTGATCGCGCAGCCGCGTGAATTCCTTCTCCCTCGCCAGATGCGCTTTGCGCGCCTTGAGCCATTCGTCCCTCGTCACGACCGTGTTGCTTGGCATCATTCATCCCCTTCGGAATCGAGTGGTCTCGTTCGGATCGTCGGCTGCGTGACCCCGGCGCCGGTCGTCCCGCGAAGCTTCTTTGTGGCGAGCGCGGTCAGTCCGCCCCCGGAGATCGCGCCAGCGACGATCGTCGCCGCGGTGGCGAAGCATACAGGACGCATGGACACCTCCCTCACCCTATAAGTCGCCCGGGCGGGGTCCAGATCGACAGCGCGTCACCCTGCGGAACAGACTAGCCCCACCGTGCCGTCCAAGAACACCCCCCTGGCGGTCGAGATGCAGAGTCAGCGGAGCGGACCGTTGGGGGGACGGGGCCGTCTCGGCGCCGGGCAGGACCGGTCGTAGCCGCGCGCCACCGATCCCGGCCGCCAGTCCGTCCAACGCCGCGGGAAGCCGTCGCGGCTCACCCGAGTAAGGCGCTAATCAGAATAACTCCTGCCGTTTCGACGATTCAAGTCGTCGCGACGGATCGTACCCAGCCCGCCGCTCCTCCCCTACGTCGGCGGGCCCTCCCTCACCGGCCGGACTTCGACGGTGCTCGTGCGGGCCAGCGGAACTCGCGCGGCGATGGCGATGGCTTCGTCGAGATCCTTGACGTCGATGAGCATGTCGCCGCCGAGCTGCTCGCGGGTCTCCGCGAACGGACCGTCGGTCACCAGCCGCTTACCATCGCGCACCCGGACGCTGGTCGCCGATGACGACGCATGCAAGGGAGAGCCGCTCAGATTACTGCCCACGCGACGTCAGCTCTTGCGTGAGCTTCATGCTCTCCCCGTAGATCTGCTGTCGTTCGGTCACGCTGAGCCTGTCCCAGGCCTGCTCGTCGCGGCAGATCAGCAGCATGTACTTCACGGGTCCCTCCCCCTATAGAATCGAACGGCCAGGGCCAGAATCGACACCCAGCCGGAGATCATCTCACTTCCTGTATCCTCCGGCCGCAAACGCTGCCGCTCACGCGGCCCGTCGCTTCGGTCGGGCCCGGATCCTCGCCACCCTGATCCGGCTCGCACGGGACGAGGGCCGGTCAACGCCGCTTCATCGAGCGAGGCGACCTCGGCAACCTCGGCCGACACGCCGTGACCCCCACGCATCTCCATGCGCGTGATCGCCAGCAGCATCCAAACTGCAAGCAGGTCCCGAATCAAAGAGCCGACGGGGCCGCCACCATAGCGAGGGGACCGTAGCCAGCGGTCGCATCACGACGAATCGCATCGGGAGCATCTACGATGCCGAGTCCGGCCGTCCCGCGAAGGCTCGCCGTAACGCTTCGATCTCGACCTTTTTCATTTTCAGCATCGCCGTCATGACCCGCTTCGATTTTTCGGGGTCCTTGTCCTGTAGCATCTCGACCAAGACAGTGGGGACAACTTGCCAGGAAACACCGAATCTGTCCTTGAGCCAGCCGCACTGGACTTGCTGCCCGCCAGCGGAGAGCTTCTCCCAAAAGTGGTCTACTTCCTCCTGCGTCGCGCAGTTCACGACAAAGGATATTGCCTCGGTAAATTTGAATAATGGGCCCCCGTTTAAGGCGACAAATCCTTGCCCACTGAGCTCAAATGCCACCGTCATGACCGATCCCGGCGGCCTTCCCGAGGCCTTCGCCGACTCTTCCTCATAGTGGGCAGTACCGACGATCTTGGACTTTTTAAAAATCGACACATAGAAATTCGCCGCCTCTTCGGCTTGGTTATCGAACCATAGAAACGGGGTGATCTTTTGCGTCGTCTCTCGCACTGGTCCCTCCTAATGCGCCCGGCGTTTTGTTTCCATGGGTAGGTCGAACGGCTAGCCCCCAAATCGACAGCGGCGACTGTCCGGGAGGTGAGGGCATCTCGCGCCTCCGCGCCGAAAAGCTGCGGGGTGCATCCCCGCGGCGACTCCAGATGCGGCGAGGACGTGCCAGCTCGCCGATCTTCACGCAACCCGCGCGGTGCACGATGACGAAGACGGTCGCCGCACCGGCGATCACGATCGCGGAGCCCACCAGCCCAACGCGGCCCATCGTCGCGACCGCCGCCGCCCCGAGGTGGTAGGCGACGAGAGCGATGGTGGCCGCCCAGGCCACTCCGCCTGCCATGTTCCATAGAAAGAACCGCCACCAGTCCATCCGTGCCACACCGGCCGTAAACGCCCCAGTGACCCGCAGCACCGGGATGAACCGCGCGAGGAAGACGCTCTTACCTCCGTGGGCCCTGAAAAAGCGCTCCGCGGGCGGCAGAACGCGGTCGGCATAACGCGCCAGCGGACGCCATCGCTCGAGAAGTCGCCGTCCGCCGCGCAGGCCGATCCAGTAGCCGATGTTGTCGCCGACGACGGCCGCCACGGCCGCCGCCGCGATTACGGAGCTCAGGGCGAAGATGCCGCGTGTCGCGAGGACGCTGGCAACAATGAGGGCGGTCTCTCCCGGCACCGGTATCCCGGCCGACTCCAGGATGACACCCAGGAACAGCGCCGAGAGACCGTAGGTCGAGACGAGCTCCGTCATGCAGCGCCAGGCCTCTCTCGGGGATGCACTTCGTTCCACCAGGCAGCCGCCCCACCGCAGCCGATGCCGAGCGCTGCGCCCCCAACGACATCGAGGGGCCAATGGGCGTAAAGCGCGATCCGGGCTGTCGCCACAAGGACGATGCAGAGCGCCGCCACCGCCCATGCCGCCGTCTTCCCCGCGCGCGTCGGTATTGCCTTCGTGGCGAGATAGCCGACCATGACGAAGAAGGCGGCGGCGGCCGTGACGTGTCCGCTCGGAAAACCAAGCGCATGCCCAAGCGGTCTCGGACGTCCGACGAAGGACTTGCCGAGGATCTCGAGGGTGCCGGCGCCGAGCATCGTTCCGAGCCACAGCCACCACCGCGCGCACACCTCGGAGGGGAAGGCAGCCACGACGACGAACCCGATCGGAACGAGGCCCCAGACGTCCCCGAGATGGTTCAGCAACCGGAAGGGCGTGTTGCCCGCCTCCGTCGTCTCGTCGAGAACCCCGACGTACGCCGCTCGCTCGACGGTCGAAACGCCGCCGAATTCTGCCGAGAGTGCCAAACCAAGAAACAGGATCCCCGCGGCGACCACGATCACGCGCCACCCGCTGGTCGTGCCGGGCTTGCGGGTCAGGCGGCGACGCGGCGGTGACCGCATGATCGCGACCACAGCCAGGAGGACGGCGAGCGCGGCCGGTTCTCCGACTGCAAGCGGCAATACGTGGGCGGGATTCAATACGCGAACGTCCCGCACCGTCAGCTGCGCCAAGCCGCTACTGTCAACATGCGGGGCGGCGTCGAAGAGAGCGGAGGCGTAGACGCCCAGAGGGCCCGGCTGGATCATGGTGAGGCGCCAGGTGGCTGCCGCCGACGCCCCAGGGCGAAGAGAGGGCAACGCGAACGACTCGGGATCATTCGTCCACGTCTCCAGACCGAGCGCCATCGGTTCCTGTGGATGCAAGTCCACGAGCCCGAGGAACACGGTGACGTCACGGAGGCGGCGGCCAGACACGTTCGTGACCGTCGCGTTGACCGTCACGTGATCACCTGTCTTCACAACTCTCTGGTCCGTCCGGACGTCGATCCGGAGCGACGACGGCTCCTCCGCTGTGCCGCCCGACATCACCGGCGCGGCGTCCACGGGGCGGGGACCGGCGAGGAGGGCGACGCTCAGGATGACGAACACGAGTGGCGCTAGAGCGCGTCCCCCGGCTCGCCGTGCCCATCCAATCATCGTTTCGTCTCGTTGCGACGTCGCCACAGGAGGCCGCTGCACCCCGCGACGACGAGGAGCGGCACGCCGACGACCGCCGGCAGCACCGTCTGCGATCGTAGGTTATGCACGGGGGCGATGTCCCACGTCAGCGGCGCGCTGTTGATCACGGCTCCGGAGCCGCTGACGACCGCGGTCGCAAGCACGGCGAGTCGCCCGGACTGAACCATGCGCAGAGGCCATGTCCTAGCGAGTCCGTGACCCGGCTCGAGACGTGCAACGTGCCCCGCCTCGGGAGTCGTCGCCGCCACGCTGCAGCCCTTTGACCCGGTCGTCGATCGACCGCTTAGCACTCAAGATGAGCACGGGCGTCAGGATCTTGTCCCGCCGCATCGCTTCGACGAGGCTGAGCCCGTCCATCCCGGGCAGCATGATGTCGACGATGGCGGCGTCGTAGGGCTCGGTCTGTGTCAGTTCGAGGGCGCCCTCGGCGTTGACGGCGTGGTCCACCGCGAAGCCGGCTTGCCGCAGGCCGGCGACGACGAACGACGCGATCGTATGGTCGTCTTCGACGACGAGGATCCTCACGCCGGGCGTACCGGGCGTCCCGGAGGCCGACTCATGACATTCAAGTTACTCCGCTGCCAATTGAGATGCGCTCTTGATGCGAGGCCCGTCTGCCCACATCCTTGCCCAGCACACCCTGCCCCGGCCAGCGGGCGAGCACCGCGCCGCACCTTTCGAATTCGTGCGGAAACCTGAGCGCGCCTGAAGCGTCGGCCCCGACATACCCCTCGGAAGGGTGGAGGGTCTTCCAGTTGGGCGACGGCGGGACCGATCGGCACATCGCGAAATGCCAAGGGGGAAAGCAATGAACCGACGTGGGCGCATTCACGTAATCATGGGACTCTGTGCCGTGCTGACCGCCAGTTCCGCGTGGGCCAATAGCAGCCCCTTTGTTGGCCGCTGGCACTGGAACAAGGCACATTCCACGCCTCCGCTTGGCGAGCCGATGCCGCAGGATTTCATCAGCGAGATCTCTAAAGCGGACCCGAGCACCGTGAACTGGTCGATCACCATCCTCACCCCGGACGGCCAATCATACGCCGAGACATTCGAAGCCGCGGCCGACGGTGAGTTTCGTCCCCTCAGTAACGACACGACGGTCTCGTTCCGCCTGAGCAGTGACACTCTTCAAGCAACGTTCAAGGGACCGGCCGGTCAATCGGACGCCCAGACTTGCACGCTCTCGGCGGACCAGAAGCAGCTGATATGCAAGGGCGTACTGACCAAGGGAAACGGTCAGACCGCCGATTACGTTGATGTCTATGACCGGATGTAGCCTGCCGATTGCGGCATAGGCGCGGCTGGAACGCAGGTGAACGATATGAAGGTTGGAGGCAACGATGACTCGCGGTGCGATTGTCACGAAAGCTATACCCCTCCTGCTCGGCATCACTCTCTCCTTGTCCGGTTGCGTGGCGGAGCCAGTGGGTTACTCCTACGACAGATACCCGTATGATCCGATCTACGGCGACTTCGGTATGTATGGCGCCTGGGACGGCTGGCACCACGGGTGGGATCACGGCCACTGGGATCATCGCGGCTGGGGCCACGGTTTTGCCCATCGTGGACTCGGCAGGGATGGCGGCCTCGGTAGGCACGGTGGCTTCGGCGGGCACGGTCGCGTCGGCGGGCACGGTGGCTCCGGGGGGCGCGGCGGCGGAGGTCATCGCTAGACCTCTCTGACCGATGACGTGGGGACGAGACGGTCTTCCAGGCATCCGATTGACTTCTCCGCCGAAGACGTGAAGAAGCGGGACGAGGACTACTAGCGCTAGGGTCCTAGGAAATCATCAAACAGTGGGCACAGTCCCGCCGTCAATGACGTATTCCGTGCCGGTGATGGAAGCAGCGCGCGGCGAGGCGAGGAAGGCGACGAGGTCCGCCACTTCTTTCGGCCGGGCCGGGCGTCCGATCGGGATGCCGCCGAGTGAGTCCATCAAGGCCTGGCGGGCGACCTCGTCGTCAGTGCCCATCTTTTTCGCCAGTTCCCTGACCAGGCCGACAGCGGCTTCTGTCTCGACCCAGCCGGGGGAAACTCTGACCACGCGGATGCCCCTCGGGCTCACCTCCTTGGACAGGCCTTTGCTGTAATTCGAGAGCGCGGCCTTCGCAGCGGCATAGGCGATGGTGGCGTCGGGCAGCGGCAACTGCCGCTGGATCGAGGTGACGTGGATGATCACGCCAGAGCCCTGTTCGAGCATCGTCGGCAAGAGAGCGCGATCCAGCCGGACGGCCGGAAACAGGTTAAGGTCGAGCGCGCGATGCCATTCTCCATCGTCCAGCACCGCGAAGCCGCCCGCAGGCGCCGACGATCCGCCGACCACGTGGACGATGATGTCGATGCCACCGAGCCGATGGCGCACCGCATCGGCCACGGTCGCACAGCCTTCGGCGGTAGTGATCTCAGCCGCCACGAACAGATTGTCGGGAAGGTTGCCGGGCCGTGTGCGGGCGGTGGTGAGGACCGTCGCACCGGTCTCGCGCAGCCGCGCGGCGACCGCCTCGCCGATCCCCCTTGTACCTCCCGTGACGAGCGCCCGGCGGCCATCGAGTTCGAGATTGTGGCTCATGCACGGGTCTCCTGCGACGCGATCTTGTTGCCTTCGAGCCCGAAGACAAACTCAAGGTTGACCGGGCTGCCGGGGAAATTCCCGGCGACGCGATTCGTAACGACGGTCTTACCGTCCTCCCGAACGCACGCGAGGGGCTCGACTGTGTGCTGGTATTTTTTATTGGTCTCTGACTTCCATTGCTTGATGGCTGTCAGGCCTTCGATGGTTTGGCCCTCGTCTCGCACAACGGCGTGATCGGTAAAGCACCGAGCCACCGCTTCCGCATCCTGCCCGTTCTCGACGGCGATATAGGCCGGAATGGGTGCGGGAAGATCGACAGATATATGGTTCTCTCTCGTCAGTCACAGAGCGACAGGTGAATGATTCCGAGCTCTCCTGTTGCATCGATCCGAGTGTAGAAGTACACTTCCCAAATGACAAGAACATACGAAACAGTAAGGTACTTACCGAAAGGTAATCAGAATCGATTAACGCCGACTTCGGCCGCCCGAGGTGTCGAGGATGCCCTCAAGATTCTAGAGGGACGCTGGAAGCTCGTGATCCTGTTTCATCTCTTCGGCGGCAAGGTGCTCCGCTTCTCGGACCTCCAACGGGCGATTCCCGCGATTTCTCAGAAAATGCTCATCCAGCAGCTTCGCCAGATGGAAACCGATGGGATCGTCCGAAGAATCGTCCATCACCAGGTTCCACCCAAGGTCGAGTATTGCCTGACGAAGTGGGGACAGGCATTGTGCCCGGCGCTCGACGCCTTGCTGAAATGGGCCGCTCTCCACGAGAAGTTGTCTGATTCAGCTGAAGAGCCGGGTGCAGGCGATCAGACGTGAAGCCGGAAGTTCCACCTCTGAGAGAACGCGCTCGGTGGAACCAAACTCGAAGTCGCACAGGTGAGGACCGGACAAGTGGGTCAGAAGCTAGACTGCGGAAGTCAGCGCGCGACGCGGACCGCTTGGTTCCGTTAATTCAGTGACATACAGGCGGCCCCGAGCTTACCCCTGTCAGGTATCGCCATGAACGATGTCGTCCAGGTCCTCGTGCAGTACGGCTATGTCGTCCTCTTCGCCTTCGTGCTCGTGGAGCAGATCGGTCTTCCGATCCCCTCCGTGCCGGTCCTGCTTGGCGTCGGCGCGGTGGCCGGTGGGGGGCGGATGAGCCTGGCGCTCGCGCTTGGCGTGGTGCTCGCGGCGTCACTTCCGCCGGACCTCGTCTGGTATCGGCTCGGCCGGCGCCGCGGCAGTCGCATCCTCGGTCTCCTATGTCGGATCTCACTCGAGCCGGACTCCTGCGTCCGCCGGACCGAGAACCTGTTCACTCGGCGTGGTCGGAAGGCGTTGTTGATCGTGAAGTTCTTCCCCGGGCTGAGCACGCTCGCTTCGACTCTTGCCGGGATGGTCGGCGTCGCGCGATGGCAATTCATCGCGCTTGATGGCCTCGGCGCGATGATGTGGGCCGGCACCTGGATGGGCCTGGGCTACGTCTTCAGCGATGCGCTGGAACTCGTCGCTTCGAAGGTCTCGTACCTCGGAGGCTACGTGCTCGTCATCTTCGGGGCGGCATTGGCGGCCTACATCGCCATCAAGTTCATCCGGCGACAGCTGTTCTTCCGGAGTCTCAGGATCGCGCGCATCACACCCGACGACCTCAAGCGCCGGCTCGATGCCGGAGACGGCGACCTGGCGGTCATCGACACGCGCTCGGCGCTCGACGTTGAGACGGCGCCGTATGCGATCCCGGGCGCGATATGGATTGCCGCGGAGGAGATCGATCAGCGACATCACGAGGTGCCGCGCGACCGGGAGATCGTGGTTTATTGCACCTGACCCAACGAGGCAACGAGCGCCCGTGTGGCGCTGAGGCTCAAGCGAAACGGCGTCACGCGCATCCGGCCTCTCCAAGGAGGCCTGAATCTCTGGATGACGCGGGCGTTCGCGATCGAGGAACTCAAGGTGTCGACCCGGGCGGTGAGCCCTGAATCGGCGACGCCGGAGGTGCAGATCCAATGAGCCGGCTGGCGATGGAACAGATCTCGATGCATTTCTGCCCCCGCTCACCGCCGATGGAGCGATTCTACGAGCCGGATCGAAGCAAGTGCCGCCCAGCGTGGTATTTCGGTAGGACAGACGCAAGTCTCCGGCCCTCACGAATCCCTGCCCTTTAGGCCCGCTGACGGCGACCCGCCGGTCCTCGTACGGCCGAGTACTTCGGCGTGCTGTAAGATCAAGGGGTCAGCCCAAGCACCGCCCAAGGATTTCTGCCTGAGCTACCGCGCCGTGCCTGTGGCGGCCTGGGGACGCGGTCAAGTCCTGCATAAGGAGTGCTCGATGGCAACCAGCGTGAGGAGGCACGCCCGGACGAACGGCACCGTCCAGTCCCAGCCGCTGATTGCGGTTCGCGACGTCAAGGCGAGCAGCGGTTGGTACCGACGGCTCTTGAACCTGAAAAGCGGCCACGGAGGCAGAGAATACCAGCGGCTGCTTTGTGACGGTGAGCTCGTGATGCAGCTGCACGCCTGGAACGCGGAGGAGCACCCCAACCTGACCGACCCGGATGCCGCCCCGCCGGGGCACGGCGTGCTCCTGTGGTTCGAGACGAGCGACTTCGACGCGGCGGTCCGGCGCGCGACGGCTCTGGGCGCGCGCGTGCTCGAGGGGCCGAGGATCAATGCCAACTCCGGGCTGCGAGAGTTGTGGCTGCACGATCTCGACGGGTATGTGGTCGTGCTCGCGAGCTCGCGCGAGCACGGCCGCCTATCGGCGATGGAGCGCAGGGAGCTTCGGCGGCGCGACGCACGGAGCCGGGCGCGCACGCCCAGTAGGCGATGACGCGGGCCGGCGCGATCCAAGCTGGGGCTGGTCGCGCCCGCTCATCATTAACTCCACGGAGCCGTTCCCGCCTGCGGGCGCCTTCCCAGATGTCGCCAGGATCACGCGTGCGCCGCCGAGCTTTTTCAGCTCCGCGGCGGCGTTCTTTGTGGCGCTGTCGATGTAGATGGTCGCCCCGAGCCTCTTGGCGAGAACGGCGTTCTCCGGCCCGCGCCCGATTGCGGCGACCTTGTAGCCGAATTTCTGCGCGAACTGAATTCCCAGATGGCCGAGCCCGTCGATCCCCTGTACGGCCACCAGGTCACCCGGCAGCGCGCCGCTGTGTCGCAGCGCATTGAAGGTCGTGACGCCTGGACACACAGGAGAGGCGCAGCTTCCGCGGCCTCGAGCGATTCGGGCATGGCCGCCACGGCTTCCACGGGAGCGAGTGTCCGCTAGATTGCGGGTGGAAGGGAGGCGGTGCCTCGTCTCGATGCTCGCCGGCGCAGTGCCTGTCATCGCGCGAGAGCCGTGGCGATCGACAGTCGAATCTCCTGACGACGTCGGGTAGACTGAGGCTCATGTCGTACAGTTGCGCGTTTTGCGGCGAGGAGAACGAGGTGTTCGTGGATCCGAGCGGCGGCCGTCGGCAGACGTTCACCGAGGACTGCACCGTCTGCTGTCGA
>WNFS01008728.1_pt1 | contig 10079 bp, 7 predicted proteins | sample 5400141 | NCBI WGS metagenome assembly WNFS01 (sample SAMN13153358, study PRJNA577476) | soil metagenome | isolation source: 60 cm saprolite under Madrone tree | place: USA:California | collected 2016-06-14
GCTGTCTTAAGAGCGGTATCCGCCAGACCCTTGCGCGCGCCGTGAGTCGAGATGAAATACTCCATCACGTTCAAACCTTCACGGAAATTCGCGGTGATCGGCGTTTCGATGATTTCACCCGACGGCTTCGCCATCAGACCGCGCATACCGGCCAACTGGCGAATCTGCTGTTTCGATCCGCGGGCTCCCGAGTCGGCCATCAGCAGGATCGGATTGAACCCGTGGCTGGCTTCCTCGGCACGCTCCATCTCGTTGAACATCATGTCGGAGATCTTTTCCGTCACGTCGGACCAGATCGCTATGACCTTGTTATAGCGCTCGCCGTTCGTGATCGCACCGTCACGGTACTGCTGATCGACCTTCACGACTTCGTTCTGAGCGTTCTCCACGAACTCTCTTTTGCCTGGAGGCACGACCAGGTCATTGATGCTGACCGTGATTCCCGCGCGTGTGGCGTAATAGAAGCCCAACTCTTTGATGTGGTCCAGCATCGTGACTGTCATTTCCGGCCCGTACCGCAAATAGGTGTAGCTCACCAACTGCCCAAGCCCTTTCTTCTTCAGCAAGCCGTTGATGAAAGGGAAAGCCGGCGGCATGTTGTCATGCAGAATCACGCGGCCAACCGTGGTGCTGAGCATGTGGTTCTTGGCTTCGATGGCTTCGGCGTGAGCGATGGCCTGATCATCATAGGCAGTGGTCATGTCGATGAGCGAGCCGTTGTAACGAAGCCGGATCGGCGTCTGTGTTTCGACTTCGCCTGCATCCCATGCCATGAGCACTTCATCGACCGAGCCGAACGTGCGTCCTTCTCCGCGAGTACCGGGCTTTGGGCGCGTGAGGTAGTAAACGCCGAGAACCATATCCTGCGTCGGAACCGCAACGGGCTGGCCGCTGGCGGGCGACAGCAGGTTCTGTGTCGAAAGCATCAGCACGGATGCTTCTATCTGCGCTTCAGGTGACAGCGGAATGTGAACCGCCATCTGATCGCCGTCGAAGTCCGCGTTGAATGCGGTACAAACGAGCGGATGGATCTTGATCGCCTTTCCTTCGACGAGCACCGGCTCGAACGCCTGGATGCCAAGACGGTGGAGCGTCGGAGCGCGATTGAGCAGAACCGGATGGTCCTTGATGACTTCTTCGAGAATATCCCAGACCACCGAGTCCTGACGCTCGACCATTTCCTTCGCAGCCTTCACGGTCGTGCAGTGTCCGCCCTGCTCGAGACGGTTATAGATGAACGGCTTGAACAGTTCGAGTGCCATCTTCTTCGGCAGACCGCACTGGTGCAGATGAAGCTCGGGACCGACGACGATCACCGAACGGCCGGAGTAATCGACGCGCTTCCCAAGGAGGTTCTGACGGAAGCGACCCTGCTTGCCTTTCAGAGTATCCGACAGCGATTTCAGCGGACGATTGTTCGCGCCCCGAAGGATGCGGCCGCGGCGGCCGTTATCGAACAGGGCATCGACGGCTTCCTGCAACATGCGTTTTTCATTTCTGACGATCACGTCCGGGGCATGCAGCTCGATGAGCTTCTTCAAACGGTTGTTCCGGTTGATCACACGTCGGTACAGGTCGTTCAAGTCCGACGTCGCGAACCGGCCTCCATCAAGAGGAACCAGAGGCCGCAGCTCGGGCGGGATGACCGGGATCACGTCGAGAATCATCCACTCCGGCTTGTTGCCGGACTTCACGAATGCTTCGACGACCTTCAGCCGCTTGGCGAATTTCACTTTCTTCTGCTGCGAGTTCTCGCTCTTCATCTTGACGCGGAGCTCTTTGGACAATTCATCGATGTCCACACGTTTCAGAAGTTCCTTGATCGCTTCGGCGCCCATCATCGCGACAAACTTTCCGGGATATTCCTGTTGCAGCTGACGGAATTTTTCCTCCGTGAGCAACTCGCGTTCTTTCAGCGGAGCGTCGCCCGGATCAATCGTGACGTACGCTTCGAAGTACAGAACCCGCTCGAGCTCGCGGAGCGACATGTCGAGCAGGTGCCCGATGCGGCTCGGCAGTCCTTTGAAGAACCACACATGCGAGCACGGGCTGGCCAGCTCGATGTGGCCCAGCCGCTCGCGGCGAACCTTCGAGAGAGTGACTTCAACACCACACTTGTCACAGATGACGCCGCGATGCTTCATGCGCTTGTATTTGCCGCACAGGCACTCCCAATCCGTCACCGGTCCGAAAATGCGGGCGCAGAACAACCCGTCTTTCTCTGGTTTGAAAGTACGGTAGTTGATGGTTTCAGGCTTCGTTACTTCGCCGTGAGACCACGAACGAATCTTTTCTGGAGAAGCCAGACTGATCCGGATGCTGTCAAAATCGGCGATGGATGCCGCCCGGTCGTAAGGATTCGATCTAATCAATGTTTTACCCTCCTACCCTAAACAGTAGGTTTTCGTTTCATGAGTTCGACATCTAAACAGAGGCTCTGCAGCTCTCGGATCAGAACGTTGAAGGACTCCGGAACGCCCGGCTCCATCGCAGCTTCACCTTTCACGATTGCCTCATAAATCTTCGTTCGTCCGTACACGTCGTCGGACTTGGCTGTCAACAGTTCCTGCAGAATGTGGGCGGCACCGTAAGCTTCGAGGGCCCACACTTCCATTTCTCCGAATCGCTGTCCACCGAACTGAGCTTTACCGCCGAGCGGCTGCTGTGTAATCAGCGAATAGGGACCGATGGAGCGGGCGTGGATCTTGTCATCCACCAGATGTGACAGCTTCAACATATAGATATAGCCGACCGTAACCTCCTGCTCGAACGGCTGACCGGTCATACCGTCATAAAGACGCGTTTTTCCGGTCTGCGGCAGGTTAGCCTTGGTCAGCATATCTTTGATTTCGCCTTCGGTGGCTCCATCGAAAACCGGCGTTGCGAAGTACATGCCGAGCGCATGGGCAGCCCAACCGAGGTGTGTTTCGAGAATCTGGCCGACGTTCATTCGCGAAGGCACGCCAAGCGGATTCAGCACGATCTCAACAGGCGTTCCATCCGGGAGATAGGGCATGTCTTCGTCGGGGAGAATGCGCGCGATGACGCCCTTGTTGCCGTGACGGCCGGCCATTTTGTCGCCGACCGAGAGCTTGCGCTTCATCGCAACATAAACCTTCACGAGCTTGATCACGCCCGGCGGCAACTCGTCACCGCGGCGGAGTTTGTTGATCCGCTCTTCATGGATCTTTCGCAGGACATCGATCTGACGCGTGGTCATCTCTTCGATTTCCTGAATGGAATCGTGCGGATTGGCTCCGTCCTTGAACTTGAGTTTCAGAAGCTCTCTCAGCGAGAGGTTCTCGATGACTTCGCTGGTCATCTCGGTGCCTTTCCCCACGATCTTTCGTCCGGTGCGGTCATGAACCAATTCGTTCGAGGTAACCTTGCCTTCGAGCAACCCGACAAGCCGCTTGTTACGCTCGTCGGTGAGTATTCGAATTTCGTCCCGCAGATTCTTTTCCAGCCGCGAGATTTCCATGTTCTCGATCAGCTTGGCGCGCTCGTCTTTCTCGGCGCCTTTGCGTGAAAAGATCTTTACGTCCACGACAATGCCTTCAATGCCCGGCGGGCAGATCAGCGATGCGTCGCGGACGTCCCCGGCCTTTTCGCCGAAGATCGCCCGGAGGAGTTTCTCTTCCGGGGTGAGCTGGGTTTCACCCTTCGGTGTGACCTTGCCCACGAGCACATCACCCGGCTTGACGTAGGCGCCGATGCGGATGATGCCGGCTTCGTCGAGATCCTTCAGAAATGATTCGCTGACGTTTGGAATGTCGCGGGTGATTTCTTCCGGGCCCAACTTCGTGTCGCGCGCCTCGATCTCGAATTCCTCGATGTGGATCGAAGTATAGTAATCGTCCTTCACGAGGCGCTCGGACACGAGAATCGCGTCTTCAAAGTTGTAGCCGCGCCAAGGCATGAACGCGACAAGCACATTGCGGCCGAGAGCAAGTTCGCCTCTCTCGGTGCAAGGACCATCGGCCAGTACCTGCCCTTTCGTGACGCGATCACCCTGGCGGATGATCGGCTTCTGATTGATACAGGTATTCTGGTTCGATCGCTTGAACTTTGTGAGCGTGTAGATGTCCGCCCCGACCTCGCGAGAGAAGTGACCGTCTTCAGCGGCTTCGACGCGAACAATGATGCGTTCGGAGTCGATCGAATCAACGATTCCGTTTCGGCGGCAGATCACCACAGCGCCCGAGTCGCGTGCAGTGATCTCTTCCATGCCGGTTCCCACCAGCGGAGCCGCCGTGCGGAGCAACGGCACGGCCTGGCGTTGCATGTTGGATCCCATCAGTGCCCGGTTAGCGTCGTCGTTTTCAAGGAACGGGATCAGCGATGCCGCGACGGAAACGAGCTGTTTCGGTGACACGTCCACGTAATCGACCTCGTTCCGGTGTTTCAGAACGAAGTTGCCGGCCTGACGAACGTTCACAAGCTCGTGCGTGAGACGCCCGTTCTTATCCATTTCCACATTCGCCTGAGCGATGAGGTATTTGTCCTCTTCCCAGGCGGAGAGATAGAAGGAATACGGAATATATTCGGCTCGCTTCTTTTTCTTCGACTTGAGTTCCTCGTTTTCCTCCTCAACCGCTTCACGCTCGACGTGCTCGCCGACCTTGAACTTGGAATCGCCCGAGCTGATCGCTGTGACGTAGTCCACCACGCGTCCGTTCTTCACCTTGCGGTATGGACTCTCGATGAAGCCGAACTCGTTGATGCGCGCGTAGCAGCTCAGCGACGAGATCAATCCGATATTCGGCCCTTCCGGCGTTTCTATTGGACAGATCCGGCCGTAGTGCGTCGGGTGCACGTCGCGGACTTCGAATCCGGCGCGCTCGCGCGAAAGACCGCCCGGTCCGAGGGCCGACAGACGGCGTTTGTGGGTAATTTCCGAAAGCGGGTTCGTCTGGTCCATGAACTGTGAGAGCTGAGACGATCCGAAGAACTCGCGCACGGCGGCGATGACCGGCTTGGCATTGATCAGGTCGTGCGGCATCGCGGTGACCATTTCCTGGTACACCGACATTTTCTCCTTTATGGCGCGCTCCATGCGGACCAGACCGATGCGGAACTGGTTCTCCAGCAGCTCACCAACGGCGCGGACGCGGCGATTGCCGAGATGATCGATATCATCCACCTGGCCGATGTTCTTGCGCAGCTTGAGCAGGTACGAAATAACGCCGTTGAAATCCGCCGCCTCAAGAACACGCTTATCGAGCGGCGTGGAGAGATCCAGCTTGATGTTGAACTTCAACCGGCCGACGCGTGAGAAGTCGTACTTGCGTGAGTCGAAGAACATGCCTTCGAACAGCGCCGTCGCGGTCTCGAGCGTCGGGGGATCGCCGGGACGCAGCTTGCGGTAGATCTCGATCAGAGCCTCCTGCGTGGTTTTGATCGTATCCTTGCGCATCGTTTGGCTGAGCACGACACCGATGTCATCGCGCTCCGGAAAGAAGAGAGTGATTTCGGGCACTCCCGCGTCGATGATCTTCCGGATGATGTTCTGCGTCATTTCGCTGTTGGTTTCGACGATCACCTCGCCGGTGCTCGTATCGACCACGTCTGCTGCCGCGAAAGCGCCTTCCAGATCCTCGACGTTCACTTCGAACCGTTCAACCTTCGCCTGCTTGATGTGGTTGTAAACGGTGCTCGTGATCTTCTTGCCGGAATGTACCAGGACGTCCTTCGACTTCGGATTGACGATATCCTTGGAAACCTTCAACCCGACGACATTGTCGGAAACATTCCAGTAAACCTTCTTGCCTTCGATCGTCAGGCGATCCGTCTTATAGAAGGTGCGGATGATTCCATCGTCGCTTCGCAGGTTCTCGTTCTTCAGGCCGAGGGCGCGAAGGAAGATCGTTCCAAGGAACTTCCGCTTCCGATCAATTCGGACGTACAAAATGTTCTTCGCCGTCTCGTATTCGAATTCGACCCATGACCCGCGATAGGGAATGATCTTTCCGAGGTAGTAGCTCTTGCTCTGCGTCGATTCGAAGAAGACGCCCGGGCTGCGATGCAACTGGCTGACAATGACGCGTTCGGTACCGTTGATGATGAAGGTGCCGTTCTCGGTCATCAGCGGGATTTCACCGAAGTACACTTCCTGTTCCTTGATGTCCCGAATCGTCTTGGCACCAGTGTCGGGATCCTTGTCGAAGATCGTGAGGCGAATGATGACCTTCAGTGGCGCGGCATAAGTCATGCCGCGTTCCTGACATTCGGACACGTCGTATTTCAGGTTGAGCTGAACCGGGTCGCCGCACTTGTTGCAGAAGGTGACCTGGTTCTTGTTAGTCGTGCCGCACTTCGGGCACAAAACCGTGGTTTCCGAGGAGAACGGGTTCGTCGCGATGGTGGCGCCGCATGATTTGCAAGTGCTGCGCAGATGATGAAGACCCTTCAGGTTACCGCACTTGCACTCCCAGTTTCCGATGGAGTAGCTGATGAACTCGAGTGTCGAAACACCGCGGAAATCCGAGATCGGAAAGACGGAGTTGAATACCGCCTGCAGGCCTGTATCTTCGCGTTCCTCCGGAAGCATGTTCATCTGGAGGAACCGTTCGTAGGAATTCTTTTGTACCTCGATGAGATTCGGGATCTGGATCGCCGTCCGGATCTTGGAGAAATTGGTTCTTTCCCTTGAGGTAGTCGTTTTGGTTTCCGCCATTTTATCAATCGCTCCTAAAAAACAAGGCGGACCCGAAAAGGCGGACTACGCCCTTCAGGTCAGCACGTGGAATACGTGTAGCTGCCTACTTAATTTCGACTGTTGCGCCGGCTTCGGCAAATTTCTTCTTGATGTTCTCTGCTTCGTCTTTGGGTACGCCTTCTTTGACCGGTTTCGGAGCGCCTTCGACCAAATCCTTGGCCTCCTTCAGGCCAAGGCTCGTGATTTCACGAACAACTTTGATGACACCGATCTTGTTACCGCCAATTGCCGTAAGGATGACATTGAATTCGGTCTTCTCTTCGGCGGGTGCCGCCGCGCCGGCGCCTGCCGCCGGTGCCGCGCCGGCAACCGCAACTGTGGCTGCGGCCGCACTGACGCCGAACGCTTCTTCCAGCCCTTTGACGAGCTGAGAAGCTTCGAGCAACGATAACCCCTTGATCTCCTCAATAATGCTTGTGACCTTATCGGACATCGCTCTCTCCTAACGTGATTAAAACGCGGGCCAGCGCCCGCGGCTATAACTATTCCTGGAACTTCTTCTTCTCAATGGCCTGTCCGAGAACGACGGCCAGATTTCTCGCAACGCCATTCATCGCAACCACGAGCCGCTGCGCCGGCGAGTTGATCAAAAAGAGCAGCTTGGCGATGAGTTCTTCCTTCGAAGGCATGGCAGCAATATTTGCAATGTCTGCGATATTCACCACGCGGCCTTCGACCATGCCGGCCTTAAAAATGAAGAGCGGATTTGTCTTGGCGTAGGTGGTAAGCACCTTCGCAAGGGCAACCGGATCACTGCCGTTGTAGGCGATGGCAGTGGACCCGTCAAAAGACTTGACCATGCCTTCCGCCGGCGTTCCCTCGGCAGCCTTCCGCGCCAGCGTGTTCTTTACGACGCGATACTTGCTGTTCGTACCGCGGATCTTCTGTCGAAGCTCGGTGTCCTGTGCGACAGTCATCCCCTGAAATTGGGTGACAAACATGTTCTTCGCGTCGTTCAGGTCCTTCTTCAGCTCATTGAGTTCTTCTTGTTTCTTACCCTTGGGTTTCATGATTGCCTCGCCGGTTACTTCGCATCCAGTGCGTCCAAATCCAGATCGATACCGGGACTCATCGTCGAAGCGACGGTGATGCGCTTCACGTATTTTCCTTTGAGCGCAGCAGGCCGCGCTTTCTTCTCACTTAATTGATCCTTCGTGAATTCAATTTTTCCCACGGGGGCATGGATAATGCCAGTTTTGTCGACGCGGAATTCCACCTTGCCGGCTTTTACCTCTTTGATTGCCTTCGCGACGTCCATGGTTACCGTTCCGGTCTTCGGGTTCGGCATCAGGCCGCGCGGACCGAGAACTTTTCCGAGCCGGCCGACGCCTCGCATCATGTCCGGTGTCGCGATACAGGCATCAAAGTCGATCCAGCCGCCCGCGATTTTCTCGACAAGATCATCTCCGCCAACAACTTCAGCGCCAGCCTGTTCGGCCTCCTTAATCTTGTCGCCCGAAGCGATCACGACAACTTTTTTCGATTTGCCGAGGCCGTGGGGCAGGACAACCGTTCCACGCACCATCTGGTCTGCATGCTTGGGATCGACACCAAGGCGCATGTGTACTTCGATGGTCTCGTTGAACTTCGCGTAATGGACCTTTTTGAGAGTGCCCATCGCGTCTTCAACCGTATACGGCCGCTCTTCGATCTGTTTTTTCGCTGCTTCGTATTTCTTGCCTGCCTTCGCCATTACACCACCTCAATTCCCATGCTGCGCGCCGTCCCTTTCACAGTCTGGACTGCGGCTTCGAGATTGGCCGCGTTCAGATCCGGCAGCTTCAATCGCGCAATGTCTTCAACTTGTTTCTGTGTGACGGTGCCGACCTTGTTCTTGTTCGGCTCACCCGATCCCTTCGCGATGTTTGCGGCGCGTTTGAGCAGGATCGAAGCCGGCGGGGTCTTGGTAATAAAACTGTAAGAACGATCGGCGTAGATCGTCACAACGACCGGAATGATCAAACCTTCCTGGTCCTTTGCAGATGTCTTCGCGTTGAATGCTTTGCAGAAATCCATGATGTTGACGCCGTGCTGGCCGAGCGCCGGACCGACGGGCGGAGCAGGTGTGGCCTTGCCCGCGGGTATCTGCAGTTTTACCTGGCCTATAACTTTCTTCGCCATTTTTGTTCGCCTATGTCTTCTCCACCTGGAGAAAGTCGAGTTCAACCGGAGTGGACCGGCCGAATATGGTCACCATCACTTTGAGCGTATTTCGGTCCGTATTTACTTCGTCCACGTAACCGGTGAAGCTGGCGAACGGTCCGTCAATAATCTTGACCGTCTCGCCTTTCTCGAACGACAGTTTCGGCTTGGGCTTGTCAGCCGCAGTCGAAACCCGATAAACAATTTGTTGTACTTCCTCGTCGCTCAGCGGGGTCGGACTCTGACCCGAGCCCACAAAACCCGTCACCCGCGGGGTGTTCTTCACCACGTGCCAGGCCCTGTCGCTTGGACCGCCTTTCTCCGTGGTGTCCATTTCCACCAGCACGTATCCCGGGTAAAACATCTTTTGCGAAATGACTCGCTTGCCGCCTCGCACTTCGACAACCTCCTCGGTCGGTATAAGGACGTTGTGGATCTCATCTTCCAGATTGAACGCCTTCACCCGGCTGCGCAGACTTTCTGCAACTTTGCGTTCGAATCCCGAGTACGTGTGAATGATGTACCAGAGTTTGGACACGAACTTATGCGCCTCCGGTGGAGGTGAAGTATCGGAGCACCCGGTCCAGTCCCAGTGACAAAAGGTAGTCAACGAGACCCAGGTATAACCCGAAGAAGAAGACCGCCACGACCACCACGATCGTCGTGCCGACCACCTCCTGCCGTCCAGGCCAGGAGACCTTCTTCATCTCGCTCCGAACATCGGAGTAGAACTGCCTCGATTTTTGTGTCCAATCTTTAAGTTTATCTGCCGGATTCATGAAATAAGTGCTGACAGGCCAGGAGGGATTCGAACCCCCAGCATCCGGTTTTGGAGACCGGCGCTCTACCAGTTGGAGCTACTGGCCTGTACCTGGACTAGAGAACATCCAAACATTCTAGCAAAAAGAAAGCTATTTCGTCTCACGATGAACCGTGTGATGGCGGCATCTTGAACAAAATTTCTTCCTTTCCAGACGTTCGGTTGTCTTCTTTCGGTTCTTTGTCGTTGAGTAATTTCGCTCCTTGCAGTCGTTGCACTGCAAAGTAATGATGTCTCGCATAGGATTTGAATCCGTTAGACAATGATCTCGGCGACCGTACCGGCGCCGACTGTGCGTCCGCCTTCACGGATCGCGAATCGCAACCCCTTCTCCAATGCCACCGGTGTGATCAACTCGATCGCCAGCGACACGTTGTCGCCCGGCATCACCATCTCCAC
>WNFS01006949.1_pt1 | contig 10074 bp, 5 predicted proteins | sample 5400141 | NCBI WGS metagenome assembly WNFS01 (sample SAMN13153358, study PRJNA577476) | soil metagenome | isolation source: 60 cm saprolite under Madrone tree | place: USA:California | collected 2016-06-14
ATTCTCCCGGAACCATTCCCGGTTTGCAAAGCTCGAGGATCAACGGTGCTCGAAGCCCACGTGTAGTTCATCTGATTTCTAACGGCCAGGGAAGCATAGCTTGGGACGCTTTGCGAGTCGTTGGCCACGGAATATCCATCGGCCCCGTAAACACCGTGCCAGTTGCCTTGCGTCGCGGTATCTGCAGCTACAAAGGTGGCCGCGGCCGGGGGTATGACGACCGTGATGATGGTGGGGTCCAAGGCATTAGAGCTTCCCGAGCCTCCGCCGGACATGCTCACTTGGTTCACCTGCGGCGAGCCGGCGTTCGAGGAGACGTTCACGCTCACCGCGATTGGGGGAAAGTTGGCTCCGGGACTCAAAACGTCGCTGCGTGAGCAATGGTTAACCGAGCACGCCCATCCGCTGCCAACCATGGTAACCAGGGCTAACCCGGATGGAAGGTTGTCAGTCACCGTCACTGTTCCGCTGGAGGGTCCGGCATTCGCCGCGTTGGAGACGGTTACGGAATAGGCAGCATTTTGCTGACCTTGTGAGAAAGTACCGATGTGCGTCTTACTGATGCTCAGCATCGCCGGTTTGGATGACGAGGGCCAGCTGTTGACCAAGTTGGCGGCGTTGACGCTCCCGATGCCGGTGGCGAAGTCCCAGCCGACCCCCGTGCCATAAGCGGAAGCGAACGAGGTATTGGACGTCGAAAGCACCCCCACAGAGCCGTCTGCGAGATAGCAGTTCGGCCCGACGCAATCCACATCCATATCCCCCGACGTCACGTCGTAGAAAACGCAGTTGCTGGCGACCGCCCCACCATTATCCGAGTTGCAAGAGCTATTGCCGCTCGAACCATACTCTACAGCGGCGAGCTGATAGTACATGGGAGCGGGGTTGCCCTGGGGTCCACCAGCCTTTTGATTGATGAGCGCCTGGATGCCGGCCATGACCGGTGAAGCGAAAGAGGTGCCACCTGCGCCGTTCCAGGCGCTGGGGTCGGAGCCACAGCCAAGTCCACCATTGTGGGTGTCCGACCAGCAAAACAGATAGTAGTGGCTCCACAGGCCGTCCGCAGCGAATAAGGACACATCCGGAGTATCGCGCACCCCATCGTGCGGGTTTCCCAGCACGGTCTGCCACGACGGCTTTGGCCATCCGGAGCACGAACCCCCTACAACTCCAGCCGCGGAGGGTGAACCGGTGGCACATTGGCTAGGACCGCCGCCACCAGCGTTCGTGCTCATGAGGAAAGGACCGAAGAGCGCATCGTTGCATAGACTTGTCGAGCCATAAGTGGGGCTATAACCCAAATAGTTAGAGAGCAAGAAGCCGGCGCAGGAATCGTTCCAGGGGATCTCCGGAACGTACGAAATAGCCGAACCGAACGCCGAGGTGTTGCTGGAATTCCAATAGCTGGCGTTGGTGCCCGAGTATGTGTCGCTGAAATCTGTGCCACCAACGGCGACGTTGTTGGGGGTGGAAGCGAAAGCGTTGACGCCGATGCCGTGGGTGGCTTCGGCGGCGCCATTGTCGCAGCCAGCCGCACCACTGTCTCCGGCGGCCACAAAAACTGAGACGCCCATCGCGGCCGCTTGCTGATAAGTGGAGTTATAGGCGGCGTTGGCCGCTGCTCCATTCACAGTTTCGCACTGCCCGTAACTGATGCTCATGATGGACGGTGGCGGAGCGCTAGCGTTGATGAGGTTTTGAACGGCAATCAGGCCGCCAAAGGTGGTGCTAGTATCCGCGCATGCAGCCATCAAGATTGACGCGCCGGGCGCAGCGGCACTAGCCCATTCAGCGTCGAGGATAGCCTCCCCATCATTAAGTGGGACGACCCCCGGAGCGGCGCAGTTATTTCCAGGCTGCGAGGGAGGCGCCGGCGGGTGCACTTGCGTGAAGGAAGCGGAGGTATAGCCGGAGAGGCCGAAAGTCTGCCGGAAATTACTCCAGTCCGAGGCGCTGAATACGTCCGTATCTTCAATAAGCGCGATGGTTTGGCCCTGGCCTGAAATTCCCGCGCCGAACAGTGGATTCAAGTTGTAAATTTGCGCTAAGTCTGCGGGTACCACCGCGTAATTTGCACTGCCCAAGGCGTCAGTGAACGTGAATTCCTTCTTGGCCTTGAGCAGGTGATACATCGGATGCGGGCGGAAGTCATGGAGAGAGACAACGCCGGCTATGACCGGAGCCAGGGCGGAAGGAATTCGCGGGTCGCTGATATTGGCAACATGCCTTTGCCCTTTTACATCCAGGTGGTGGATTTCCGTTTGGAAGGCCTTGCGCACTTGCGCGGCGGTGCCGGAAAAGTCGATAAGCATACCGCTGGGATAGACTACATTGACGCGGAATCCATGGGACTGGAGCCACCCAGTCACAGCATCGAGGTCGGGCTTCGCCAGACCGAAGCGTTCGCCGAATTCCTCCGCGGTGAGCCAGTGCTGGAAGTTAGGCGAGCCCGCGGTATGGAGTTCGTCAACAAATTGCTGGACGGCGAGTTCTTGCTCGGGAGAACGCTTCAGTTGCAGCAGCATGTGCTGCATGGCGAAATCATTCGCCACCGCGCCTCGATCGTTAGCGGGCCTCGCTTCGGGGTGGGTATTCCCTCCCAGCGTGACGCGATTTATTTCATCAATGCCTTGGTTAACTCTGGGACGAGCATTTACGCCCGATTCGACTTGCCCAGAGACAGAAGACGCGGTAACGAAAACGGCGAGTACAAGCACCGAGAAGAATCTCAAATTGCGAGACATGGGTCTCCTTTCTCTCCGAAGGAAGACTTGCCCCAAACACATCTCGAATTAGAGGACAGCAGCCGGCCACGTCCGGCAGCACGAATCAAGATTGGAATGGTCGATAGCCGGGTCCTCGCGAGTGAGAATCCTGCCAAGATATGGTTCATCCCAGCTCGCAACCAAAGAGAAAGGGCACGCCGATGTTTCAATTTAAGTCGAATTAGAGTGTGAAACAACGGCCGAAAGGACAGTTTTCGAACAGGAGCCCTTCAAAAAATTGCGAAATCAGTCTTCTGCATGCCGCGGAAGACATCTCATAGATAACTTAATGATTGAGCATCAGTTAGTACGGTTTTTGTTAAGGGGACGGCGGGATCCAGTTGCCTACCTCTTAATTGGTTATCCAAATTGGATGTTGCGTTAACCGCTCCATCTCCAAAACAATGGTAGGCCATTAAGGGTAAGCAGGAGAACCTCATGGCCACCGCCACTTCTTCGCCCATCACCGACTACCGCCACGAATGGTTTGATATCGAGGATGCCACCTATTTGAATTTGGCTGCGCAAAGTCCCATGCCAAAGGTGGCGCACCGCGCCGTACAGGCCGCGCTCGAGTGGAAGAAAAATCCCCACCACATGCCGGACTCCGCGTATTTTGAAGTGCCCAATCGCATTCGCGCTTCTATCGCCAAACTCATCGGCGGCAAACCCGAAGAGATCGCACTGACCACCGGCGCAAGCACCGGGATGCAGGCGGTGGCCTACGGGCTTACGTGGAAACCCGGCGACGAGATTCTCACCGCCAAGGGCGAATTTCCGCTTCAGTACACCACCTGGAAACCCATGGAAGCGCGCGAGGGCATCGTCCTGAAAGTTGTCTCGCCCCATGATCGCTTCATCACTGCGGACGATTTCATCGCTGCCATCACTCCTAAAACGCGCATGGTCTCGGTCAGCATGGTTCGTTTTGACAATGGCGTCCTGCTCGACGCCGCCCGCATCGCCGCCGCCTGCCACGCACAAGGCGCCTTGCTGCTGCTCGATGTCAGCCAATGTTGCGGGGGCATGCCCCTTGACGTCACCGCGCTCGGTGCCGATTTTATGGTCTGCGCCGGATACAAATGGCTGCTCAGCCCTTACGGCACCGGTTTTTTCTGGGCCAAAAACGAGCGCACCGACAAAATGCGCCCCGGCCCTTTTTACTGGGCTGCCGCCGAAGGCGCCGAAAATTTTCACTCCCTTGCCTTTGAAAACCCTAAGCCCGCTCGCGGCGCGCGCCGTTGGGATATCGCCGAAACCTCTAACTATTTCAACTTCGCCGCCATGGACGCCTCACTCCAGTTCGTCCTGCAGCTTGGACCCGAAACCGTCTATGCTCACAACCACAAATTAATCGATTTGCTTTTCGAACGCCTCCCGAAAGACCGCTGCGTCCCGGCCAGCCCTCTCGATTCCGCGCAGCGCGGCCCTTACGGCTGCTTTGCCGCGCGCTCGCCGGAGAAAACTGCCGAGCTTTATCACCAGCTCGTGAAGGAAAAAGTTATCGCCAGTCTTCGCGAAGGAAATATTCGCGTGTCTCCGCATCTTTACAATACCGAGCGAGACATCGATCGCCTGATCGCCGCCATCACCGTATGACTTCGCCGGAAGATTGGCCGCGCATCGCCGTAGTCGGCGCGGGCGCCGTCGGCGGCTACTTCGGCGGAATGCTCGCGCGCGCTGGCGCGCCCGTTGTAATGATCGGTCGTGCCGCTTTCGTAGAAGCCGTTCGCACCCGCGGCCTCCTGCTGGACACGCTGCAATTTAAAGATACCGTGCATGTCGAAGCTTCCACGGACCTCGACGCCGCGCGCGGCGCTGACGTTGTCCTGTTCTGCGTAAAAACGACGGACACCGAATCGACAGCGCGCTCACTCGCGCCGCTGCTTTCTCCTGCCGCAACCGTCGTCAGTTTGCAGAACGGCGTCGACAACGCCGACAAAATTCGCGCCGCCGGTATCGATGCGCTCAGCGCCGTCGTCTATGTTGCGGCCTCCGTCCCTCAACCCGCGCACATCAAGCACGTTGGCCGCGGCGATCTCGTGGTCGGCCCTCGCAACCCGCGCACCGAAAAGTTCGCGGCCCTTTTCGAACGCGCCCAAGTAGCCGTCCGCATTTCCGATAATATCGACGGCGAACTCTGGAATAAGCTGATTTGGAATTGTGCGCTGAACGCAATTTCCGCGTTGGGTCGCGCACGATACGGACAAATCGCCGCGAGCGAAGACGCGCTAAAAATTGTAGAAGGTGTAGTAAACGAGGTGCTCGCCGTCGCGGCCGCCGCGCGCGTTCAACTGCCCGGCGTGGAAACTCCGCAAGCCGGACTCGCAGGCGCTCTAAAAATTGCCACGCAAATGTCGAATGCGATTTCTTCCACTGGACAGGATCTAATTCGCGGCAAGCGCACCGAAATCGATTCGCTCAACGGCTACATCGCACGCCGCGGCGCGGAACTCGGCATTCCCACTCCCGTAAATCACGCGCTCTTCGCGCTGGTGAAGCTGGCCGAAGAAAGCAATGAAATAGCAGCGCAAAAATCGGGCGCCGCCGCAACCAGGTAATTGCTATCTGCGCTCTTCAGCGTTCTCGGCGTCCGTGCCTTAGCTTTGCAGTTCGTACCGTCACGGATATTCCGGCAACCGAAACGGAATATGCACAATCGCCTCTAACTCGACCGGAGTCCCCTGCTTAGCCCCCGGACGGAATTTCCATTGCCGCAACGCTCGGATCGCATTGGCATCCAGTTGCTGGTCGATCCCGCGCACCAGCTGAATGCTGTCGACCGAACCATCGCGCCGAATCACCGCGTAAAGAACTACTTCGCCCGCGACTCGCTCGTTTTTCAAAGTTTGCGGATATTGCGGGTCCACTTTTTGCATCGGCACGGGCCCGGATAATTCCGTGGTTTCCCGAGCGTGATGCGTGTTTTCGGAATCGCTGTGCAGCTCGGAAAAATTCAGGATCCAGCTTCCGGTCGCGCTGTTCAGGTTCGGCATGTTGACGTTCAGCGTATAAACCTTTTTATAAGCGAAGACCGTCTCTGGTTTTGCGCCCGGCGGCAGCGACGCAAAATCCGGCGGACCGGTGCGCTCCGCCACGTCTTCGCTCTCGCCTTTCGGTTCCGGTCGCGTCATCAACTTCCGCGCCGGCGCAACGATTTTCGCGCCGCTCGCGTTAGCAGGCGGATTGCCCCCGCTGATGCTGATTCCCACTGCGCTCTTCCCTGCTCCGCTGGCTGAATCGGCTGCGCGCGAATTTTCCGCCCCATTAGGCGCAATACCCGATGCACCAGGCTTGCCTTCCGGGGAAGCGGAAACACGCGCCGCAAGATTGCCCTGCGGAGGCTGCACCGGCGCCGGCGGCCCTGGATTAGCCGAGAGCGCGATCAAAGCGTTGGCAGCGCCATTGGCCGCGGTGAGCTGCGTCGCGCCGACTTCCGGCGCCGGACCGGCGTCACCCGATTGCGTTTTTTGCGCCAGCCGAGGAGCGGCCCCAGCGTTCAATTCGAGCTTCGGCCGCGCCGGACCGTTCTGTGCTGCAGCAAGATTCATGTCCGCTACATGCTGCTCCATGTTGGCAATCTCAACCGGCGGAGCCGCCGTCGATGTCGCCGAACGCTTTTCCTTTGGGCGCGATTTCCGCGACATGTCTTCGCTGATCTGCAGGCGCGGCTTGGCCGGCCCTGCGACCTGCTCGAATTGCACAATATTCGGCAAGTTGGCCAGCAGCTTGGGCGCCACGTTGGGAGCCTTAGGATTGATAAGCGTTTGCCGCGGGTGCGTAGGATGCACAGGATCGGTAAAAATACGCTGCCGCGGGTGAAATGCTTCGAGAAGAGGCTGCGGAGGCACCTCCAAAACCTTCTTTTCGGGTGACTTGGGTTTAAGGGCCGCGGCCTCTTTGGGTTTTTCACGAACAATACTAAGAAGCGGCAGGTCGTCGATCGGCCCCCGCCACGTCACTTCAAAATTTTGCAACAAAGGATTCCTGTGCGGAATCACGGTGAATAGGGAGATCGGCAAGGCCAAAATCGCCACATGCCAGAGCGCCGCTGCCAGCACTGCACCCTTCGGAATTCGCCCTTCAACCCAACTGTCCCGAAAAGGGCTGGCATTGACCGCGTCATTGCCTGCTCGTGGGCCAAACTGGGCGGCAACGCCGCTCCAAAAACCCTGATGGAAACTGCCCCACCCAACCTCAAGCTTGGGTTCGACCGTCCCCGCCAAGTTTTCAGGCAAGGCTTGGTCGGGTGGAGGCGGCGGCGGGGGCAAAAGATCGATAGCGTTCTGGATACTCTGAAATTGCATGCAGGCTTCAATTATACCGAGGCCAGCATGAAGTGGAAGCGTAGAGTGCCGCGCGAAGGCATGGACATCGGCACGCTTTCGGAGAACCCTCATCTCTATGAAACTAAATTCTTTAACGTGGATAATCTGTGACAAGAAGACGGCCACGATCCGCTATTCACGCGATTCTGCCACCGCTGAGGGCTTCAGGAAGCTGCTGATTGACCGCGAGGCCGGAAGCTGGCCATAGCTTGCGCCTCGTCCTCGAAGGTTGGAATCGTGTTTAGCAGGTGAAATACAGTCAGCACTTCCAGCACACGGCCGCAGGGGCACAGCAATTTCAGATCGCCACCCTGTCGCTGGAGAGAAACGTAAGTCCCGACGATGACGCTGATCCCGGAACTGTCCACCTGGGTTAGGTTCACGTGGACGCGTTGCCTGCCTTGATTCGCCTCGCGCCAAGGCGCGCTACTCTCAAAAATACGTTTCCGCCACGCAGGAAATATCAGCTCTGCTCTTCTATCGTTGTTGGGCAGTCGTGGGATCTATCGTCTTGCTGATCTCCGTAATCTTGGTGGCAGGAAATCCGCTTAGTTCCGCGTGCCGGCGGATGACCGCTTCGTCTTTGGCCAGATAAACACAGAACGTCTTGTCGGCTGCAACAAAGGACTCGATCCATTGAACGTCCGGTCCGAGTTGCCGCAGTGTCTGGTTAGACTTTGCCGCAGCTTCCCGCAATTGTTCTCGCTCCAAAGTCCCGACTTTCGGGATCTCTCGCTCGATCATATATTTCTTCACGGTATCCTCCTCAGATTTTCGTCGATTAGTGACTTGCGTTCGATTGCCCAAGAATAGACGCCGATCGGTCTTGCCACAATATGGCAGATATGCCATTGTGCATAGGTGATTCAGCCACAGTTGAATCGAGGCCCCCATTGATCGACGTCACAGTCTTGCTCCTCGACGGAACTTTCTCCTCCACCGCCGTCGGTCCCATGGAAGTATTCCGGCATGCCGGCTCACTGTGGAACGTCCTCACCGGAAAGCGGCCGGCACCGCACTTCAAAGTGACTACAGCATCGGCGGACGGGCGTGCTGTCTGCTGTGACGGTCAAATCCGGATCCGGCCTAACGCAGCAATCGCAGCCATCCGCAAAACCGATATCATCTTCATCCCCACCACTGGGCTAAGTCTGGACGATGTGGTCGAGCGCAATGCGCCCGTTGTCCCCTGGCTGCGGCGTTGGCACAAACGCGGAGCGGCCATCGCCAGTGTCTGCTCAGGCGTGGGTCTGACTGCGGCAACCGGTCTGCTCGACGGTAAGCGTGCCACCACACACTGGGGTTTGGCCGAGCGCTTCCGCGAAAAGTATCCCAAGGTAAAATGGATGCCGGAATTGATGGTCACCGAGGACAGCGGCTTTTACTGCGGCGGCGGCGTGCACGCTGCGCTCGATCTCAGCCTATATCTGGTCGAGAAATTTTGCGGCCACGACATTGCCATGCAAAGCGCCAAGGCGCTGCTGATCGACACGCCCCGCGCATGGCAGGCTGGCTTCGGAATCGTCCCTTTGAAAACCGAGCACTCCGACGACTCCATCGCCACCGCGCAAGAGTGGCTGCATCAGAATTTTCATGGCACGTTCCCACTCGAGGCTGCCTTCTCGAGAGCGACCATCGCACCGTGCAGGAGGTCAGTGGCGCCGTCGGCTATCAAGATGCCGCGTTCTTTCGGCAACTCTTTGAGCGGCACACTGGAGTCTGCCCCAGCGCTTACCGCCAAAGGTTCGGAGCGTAGCCTTGGCCGAACCCGGGTCGGCGAATGTCGAGAAAAAGTGCCCACACTGCGGCGAATCATTTACGTGCAAGCAGGAGGCGGGATGTTGGTGCGGAAGCCTGCGCGTGGAATCCGCAGTGTTGGCGCAATTGCGAGCCCGCTATGCCGGCTGCCTCTGTGAACCTTGCCTGCGAAAGCTAGCCGGCCCGCAGGCGTGACGCATTTCTCACCAGGTCACTAGACACCGTCGTTTGGAGTGCGGCGGTCTTGTTTATCCTGAGCTTCGAAGGGCCGCCGCTTTTTCGCCTGCAGGAGCGTTCTCCGAGTCCAATGGGTAGGAGTCTTCGAGGCTTACGACAAACTTGAAGCTCCCACTTCCTGAGCATTTTGGACGTTTGCGCGTCGACCCGCGAAACCTTCCTTTATTAAACTGAAAATAGTGCGGCGGTTTTCCGCTATGGTCTTGAACCAGGCGAAGCGCCCCATTTGCGGAAAGTAGATGCCGCGGAAACAAAGGCGCGCGATCAGAATGTTGATGCGGTAACCGATGGGTTTGTGCGCGACAGAGCCGACCGCTTTCGCGATGGCTTCCGGGCTGTAGGATTTAGCCCAGCCGTGTTTCACCTCCGCGTGCGCTTCGTCGATGGTCATCTTCAACGGAGTGTGGGCCATGGCAAAGGGGATGAACTCTTGCCAATGTCTAGGTCGAGTCAAGCGGCCAGCAGCTTCCAGGCGTTTGTACAGCGGCGTTGCTGGAAGCGGAGTCAACAAGCCGAAGATCGGCAGCCCTGGCGGCCAGTTCTGAATTTCACTCAACGTGCGATCGGCCACTCCGGTAGTGTCGTTGTCCATGCCAAAAATAAACGAAGTGATCGCGAAGACGTTGCGCTGCGCGAGTCGCTCCAGAACCGCGGCGTACTCACCGGGCTTGTTGAAACCTTTGTTGACGTCCTTAAGGTTTGCGGGATCGATAGATTCCATGACGATGAAAATCCATTTACCGCCGGCCGCGGCTATGAGGTCGACGAGTTCCTCATCACGCAATAAATTGGCGCTGATTTGCGCCACCCAGTGCACCTGAGCGTTGGCCGCGATGATGTCGCGTAGCAGCGACTTGGTGCGCTTCACGTTGATGGCGAAATTGTCGTCGATGAAAAACACCGCGATCTGCCCGCGCTCGCTGCTAGCCCGCGCTTTCAGTAGCAACAACTCATCCACCACACTCTTGTTCGTCCGAAAGCGAATC
>WNFS01019470.1_pt1 | contig 10074 bp, 13 predicted proteins | sample 5400141 | NCBI WGS metagenome assembly WNFS01 (sample SAMN13153358, study PRJNA577476) | soil metagenome | isolation source: 60 cm saprolite under Madrone tree | place: USA:California | collected 2016-06-14
AAATAGGCGCGCATATCAGCATGTGGAAAGAGCCTGGGAAGATTCTCGTGGAATTCCGCGTCCCAGGCGATGATAACCGTGGCCGGAGCAGCCATGGTTTTGTCGACATTGCCGGGAGCCAGAGCTGGCCGGAGGCGCGTTTTCGCCCCCGGAGTGGTTAGAAAAACGAATCTCGCAGGCGAGCAGTTAGCACTGGTCGGCCCGAGACGCGCCAATTCGTAAGTCTTGCGCAGGAGCTCTACTGGCAGGGGTTCGGGAAGCCAGGTGGAATGTGTCCGCGCTTCGCGAAAAAGCTGATCGAGGGCCTCCTGTGAGATCGGGGTTTTGATCGCAGCAAGACTCGGTGGTTCAGATTGATTGCGCATTTTGGTTCTCTCCTTTTAGTGGGTTCCCTTCCGTAACCGAGCGTAAGATCCGCATTAGCCGCGTTCAGCGCGAGCGCCAGGCGTCAAGGCTGAACGGTCCTGCTCCGAACTGAGAAATCAGCAGGGCGCCGCCGAGCATGGCGACATTTTTCATGAACATACCCATATGCATCTGCGCCATCATGGGATCCTGCACTGCCCAGAACTTGTGCATCATCAAGGTAACTGGAACCAGGAAGAGCACAATGAGCCAAGCGCCAAGTTTTGCGCGATAGCCCAGCAAAATGCTCAGGCCGCCGGCCATGGCGAGCACGCCAGAAAGTGGAACCGCGATGGAAGCCAAAGGCACGCCTTGAGAAGCCGCATAGGCGATTGTTTGCCTGGAAAAGTGATTGGGGCCAGCCATCAGGAAAAGCAGCACATAGAAAAATCGTCCCAGAACGACCACCGCACCCTGCGAGAAGCTTGTTGCCTCCGCACCGTGGGAAATTGCCATTGAATTCGTTGCCATCTTCTTCCTCCTTACGTTCGTTAGAGCACCTGAGGCGCTTCTTGGTTACTATAAATAACTACTTGCATTTGTACGGTAGGAACTGCAAAGTAACCAAGTGAGGAGTTGCCATGCGACACGCCGCGAAAGAACCACACTCTTGTCCCTTCGGTGAGCTGCTGGAAATCCTGGCCCGGCCCTGGACCATGCACATTTTGTGGGTTCTGAGTACGAACGGCCCCACGCGCTTCGGAGCGCTACGCCGGCAAGTGGAGGGGATTTCTTCGCGGGTGCTGACGGAGCGCCTCCGCGTTCTGGAGCAAAAAGGTTTCGTCTTCCGCGACTATGAGCCGACCATCCCTCCTTCGGTAACCTACGGCATCACGAAGCGTATGAAGGACATCAGCAAGGTAATGGGCGACTTAGACGCATTGGCGCGGAAGTGGCAGCAGGAGGACGCCCACCTGCGCACGAAGCCGGAGGGCGGTAAAGTCCGTACTCAACGCGCGGAGGTTCGAGAAGGCGCTCCTGCTTGAGTATTCGTGACGGTCCGGCTTCCGCTTGTGGCAAGCCCGGGGCTCCGCCGTGCGCCTCTACCACGTTGGTGAGCAGAAAATAGCCGCCGCCCTCTTCACGTAGGCGGCCATAGCAACGCAGGACGGCGAGAAGTCCAAAGGGAACAGAATGTTCTGGATCGTCGTCATGGGTTCGGTTCGCACGGTGGATTCAATAACATCATTGGACCCGTTTTGAAACGGAATGGCTTCTAAAACTCAGTCTGTCTGCCGCTAGAAGGGCCCTTGGAAACCCGCCCCGATTGGCTCACAACACATGCGTTGAGTTTTGGCAGGTCCCCTGCCGGGAGCACCTAATCTCATTCGACCAACAAACCGCCGATTCGGCTCCGCAAAAGAGGAAGAGATCGCCTAACGCCCCTTGGCATCCTCTCCTCGCAGCGCGAGACACGTCGACGCTGCCTTGGCAATGAGCTGGCCGCGCTCGTCTGAGATCTCGCACTCGAGGTAGCCCAGACTCCGCCCGCGGCGTACCACTTTACCCTCGGCCTTCAGGCAAGCCTCCCAGACGGGTCGGAAGAAATTTATTTTCAATTCGACCGTGGTGAAGGATTCCTCGGGCGCGAGTGTGCTTGCGAACGCCATTCCCATCGCGGCGTCCGCAATGTCGCAGAGAATTCCGCCGTGCAGCGTCCCCATGGGATTTGCATGCTGTGGCCCGGCCGCCAATGTGACCGTGGCTCGTCCGTCAGCAACCTGTTTGGCTTCGAATCCAATTAGACGGGCCACCGGCACGTCGTTCGTCTTCGCCCGGTTCCTAAAGTCGGGTTTCAAAGGACTCTCGTGAGTACTCATGACTTTTCCGCCAGGGTCTTCGATTTCTTCGCGCGAATGCTCGTTTCGAGATATTCCTCCAGATGACGGCAGGCAAAATCGAGGGTGTCGCCCCTCCGTTGCAGCCGGCTCACCATCGAACCCCCTTCGAGTGTACTGACAATGAGCACGGCCAATTCCGCAGAATCGATGGCGGAGTGGACCTCACCCCTTTGCTTCCCTTCCTCGGCAATGGATTGAAGCCGGTCAAGCCAGTAATCGAGCGCCCGGCGGGCTTTCCTCCGCAAGTGTGGATGCCCGTCATCTGAATCGATGGCCGTGTTGAGCAGTGGACATCCTCCCGGTACAAGTCCGGCGCGACGGTCCCGAAAGTTCCGGACGAACAGTTTCAGGCGATCCACGGTATTCGGGATGTCTGGCGTTCCCTCAAACCGCGCATCTATCGCTAACTTCCAGGCGTAGTCGAAGGCTTCCGCCGCAAGTTGTTGCTTGCTTTCGAAGTGCCGGTAGATTCCGCCTTTTTCTAGCCCTGTCGCCCGCATCAGATCGGACAGGGCGGCGCCATCATACCCTCTCTGATTGAAGATGGGCGCCGCCTTGCGAATGATTTCCCGCCGGGTCTGCTCGCCTTTGCGCATGTCGGCCCTCCCGCCAAGCAAATCCTGCGACCGAGTGGTCGCTAGCTGTATTCTACCTGATTTTTGATGGGACCGAACGGTCTCTTGTTGCGTCAAAGAAGGGTCGGCACCCTATGAGCGGTTCAACGGCTTCCATTTCCGTTGTTGAATCATCTTGGATCGAGACCGACTGTCGCACACGATCACCCCAACGCGCACAAATGGAACCGATTCGGTCTCACAGTGCATCGAAAGTGTCGGGAGTAAAGGAGTCTTTAGCAGAGCGGAAGAGAATGCGAAGGGGAGGGCGTCATGGGTAAGACGGCGATCGTCACAGGGGCATCTGGCGGACTCGGCAGTGCGGTGGCAAAGAGGTTGGCAAACGACGGGTTTGCCGTCACGGTGAACTACTCTGGCAATTCTGGCCAGGCTGAAAAGCTGGTGGCGGAGCTCAAGGCCGCGGGCGGACAAGCCATCGCTGTGCAAGCGGACGTCGCTAACCCTGCGGACGTGGAGAATCTCTTCAAGCAGACCCTCGCGGCTTTTGGCGGCATCGACGTAGTTGTCCATTCTGCAGGAATCATGCCTCTTCTTCCCATCGCCGGGGGCGATGTCGCAACTTTCGACAAAGTAATCGCGATCAACTTGCGCGGAACCTTCCTGGTGCTGGCACAGGCGGCGCAGCACATTGCTTCGGGTGGCAGGATTATCGCTTTTTCAAGCAGCGTTTTGGCGAAGTCTTTCCCCACTTACGGTCCGTACATTGCATCGAAAGCGGGCGTAGAAGGTCTGGTTCACGTCCTTGCCAATGAGCTGCGGGGACGAAACATAACCGTGAACGCGGTGGCGCCCGGCCCAGTGGCCACAGAGCTGTTCCTAAAAGGCAAAACTGAAGCACAGATCAATGAATTCAAAAAAATGCCTCCACTAGAACGGCTAGGCCGATCCGAGGACATCGCTGGGGTTGTGTCATTTCTTGCCGGCCCAGACGGCGGATGGGTAAACAGCCAAGTCGTTCGCGCCAATGGCGGCTTCGCGTAGGGCGCATCGGATTGGCCCATTGGCTCCCTAAAATAACAATGGACCCCAATGGCGATTATTTGCATCAGATTCGCAGAGTGGATTTTAAATATAATCCGTACATAAGCAGACTCGACTTAAGACAGGAGGAAAAAACATGAGCAGTTCACCGTCGAAGGGCACGGCCCTTATCAGGCAGGACTCAAATGAGACACACAAACAAATGACAGGCACATACACAGCCGTGGAGGTCTCCGCACCCGGCACGCTTCGAGTTGTGGAACGGCGAGTCTCGGAGCCTGGACCGGGTCAGGTTCGGATTCGGGTGGAAGCCTGCGGAATCTGTCACACCGATGCCGCCACGGTCACCGGCACCTACCCAGGTCTGACTTTGCCGCGCGTTCCGGGGCACGAAGTGGTTGGCCGCATTGAAGCGTTGGGTCCAGGCGTGTCCCGGTGGAAAATCGGTCAGCGGGTTGGTGTCGGCTTGATCGCCGGCGAAGACGGGGTGTGCGAACCGTGCAGACGCGGAGACATGGTGAATTGTCAGAACCCGGTGACACCGGGAGTAACCGTGGATGGAGGATATGCGGAAGTGATGATCGCTGAAGCGCGCGGCATCGCTTCCATTCCTGACGAGCTCAGTTCCGCAGAAGCCGCCCCTCTCCTCTGCGCGGGTATCACCACCTACAACGCTCTTCGCAACGCCGGCTTGCGCGGCGGAGATCTGGTCGCTGTGCAGGGCATTGGTGGCCTTGGGCACCTTGGCGTCCAGTTTGCGCGGCACATGGGATTCCATACTGTCGCAATCGGGCGTGGACGCGAGAAGGAAAAGCTTGCAAAAGATCTGGGCGCGCACGTCTACATCGATACTGCCGTGGATGATGCCGCAGCGGTACTGCAGCGTATGGGCGGGGCCAGAGCGATTCTCGCAACAGCCCCCAGTGGTGATGGTATGGGGCCACTTGTGTCCGGTCTTTCAGCCCGCGGGAAGCTCATCGTGGTCGGTGTACCTCAGGACCCGATCCAATTGAATGCCTTCCCGCTCGTCTTTGGAGGTCGCTCGATCTACGGGAGCCTGACCGGCACGCCGATTGATAGCGAGGACACCCTTGCCTTCAGCGTCCTGGAGAATATCCGCCCGATGATCGAGACACTCCCCCTCGAACAGGCTGCGGATGCTTACGCTCGCATGATGCAAGGCAAAGCCCGCTTCCGCATGGTGCTGGTTACGAGGGACGGAATGGCGAACAGGCCATCGGCCAACTGAAGTACGGCCTCAGGGTTGACCGACAACAAGGAGCAGGTCGTTTATGAAAATCATCGTCGTCACCGGAGCATCGAGCGGCTTTGGCGCTCTCACGGCCCGACCTCTAGCCAAAGCAGGACACACCGTGTACGCCAGCATGCGCGACACTACCGGGTGGAATGCGCGGCAAGTCGAAGAGGCGAAAAAGTTCGCCAAAGATAACAAGGTCGATCTACGCACGATTGAGCTCGACGTTGCTTCGCAAGTTTCAGTCGACGCTGCGATTCAGAAGATTGTCGGTGAAAACAAAAGACTGGATGTCATGATCCACAATGCCGCCACGCTGGTGCAAGTTGACGCTGGTGCAAGTTGCGGCGCTGGCCGAGCCGTCAGTGAAGGTGGAGATCGAAGCCATCGCCCACATTGGCGCGGGGCGTCCACGTGCGCTCGATCGTGACTGATGTACTGGTAGGGGCGGTGGGGATCGAACCCACGACCTTCGGCTTAAAAGGCCGCTGCTCTACCACTGAGCTACGCCCCTGTGGCGTGAATTTTTTATTGTAGCATGCTCCCAGCCGCCGGCTGCCACATCGGCGGGCGTGCTCCATAAAATAATTTCAAATACGTCCGAGAGCAAAAATCGTTTTTCACCGGTCGGCGAAATCAGGTGGCTGCTTCGTTGCGCAAATGGGGGCGTTTGCGCTTCCACTCGTAATCTTTGCGCAGACGCGACTGATGCTTCTTCACCTGTGTTTCCAGCTCGGTGAACGCTTTCTTGCAGCTGGTGCGCACGCTCGTACTGACACCGGTGGCGTGCAGCGTCCCCGTGGGCAAAGACAAATTCAGAGTGCAGGACTGCTCTGCCTTATGGGAATTTTTGGCAAACACGCCGTGCAATTGCACCAGGTCAGGAGCATAGGACTGCAGCAATTTATTGAGCTTCCTGACATGCCGTTCGACCTCTGCCTCGGCCGGCTTTTGCCACTCCACGTGCTTGTAGCTGATGGAAAGTTTCATGGATGCACCTACGCGGGGTTGTACGGTCGGGAGCCGCGACGCAGACCTGTTTTCTGCACCGCATCATGAGCAGAGCATAGCAGCCCGCGCCGTCCGCAGCAAACGCGCCCCCTTCACCCCGCTCCCATCCTCGCGTTGACACGCGCGCCCGCGCCACTCTACTCTCGCTCCGGCGCGCTCCGAGCGCCCGCAAGCCATGCCGCCTTCTCGGTCCATTTCTTCCCGCCAACCTCGCGCCGCAAAGCGTGGCGTGGATGCCTCGCCTCTCGCGATTATTCGCGTCGGCCCCGCGGGATGGTCTTATCCGGATTGGGCCGGCTATGTGTATCCCTCGCGCCGGTCCAAGGGCTTTCACGAAGCGTCCTTCCTCGCGGAATTCTTTGACACCATCGAGATCAACACGTCTTTTTACCAGCCGCTTCGCCCCGATCACGCCACGCAATGGATTGACCGCGTCGCCGCGAATCCGCGCTTCGTTTTCACCGCCAAGCTCTGGCAACGATTCACGCACGACACATTTTCCACGACGCAAGGCGCTGCCGCCGATGACGAGCGCGCGGTTCGCGCCGGATTCGATCCACTGCGGACCGCCGGGAAACTCGGCGCTGTCCTGCTGCAGTTCCCTTTTTCGTTTCACCGCACGCCGGAAACAACTGCCTATCTCGCCGGCATCCTGAAACGCTTTGGCGATTATCCGCTTGTCGTCGAAGTCCGCCACGCTTCCTGGAATACCGCGGCGACGTTCGCGCTTCTGCGCGAAAACAACGCCGGGTTCTGCAATCTCGATCAGCCCATCATTGGCCGCTCGATCGGACCCTCGGAAGCCACCACGTCTCCAGTCGGCTACATTCGGCTCCACGGGCGCCGCTACGACACCTGGTTCACCGACGACGCCACCATTCCCACGCACGAACGCTACAACTATCTTTATTCTCCGGAGGAGCTGGCCCCCTGGGCCTCGCGCATCCACAAAGTCGCGGAAAAAGCCCGCGACGTTTTTGTCGTCACCAACAATCACTATCAGGGCAAGTCCGTCGTCAACGCCTTGCAGCTCATCAGCATCCTGAAACGCTCGAAGGTAAAGGTGCCCGAGCCTCTGCGGCAGCACTATCCCGAACTGGAAGAGATTGCCGCCAATCCCCCCGAGAGTCCGACGCTCTTCCCCTTGGGGAATGAAGTAAAGAGGTAAGGAAGCAGGGATAGGCACACGCAGACGGAAGGCAGAGTGAGCGGTCGATAGTCGACAGTTGAAGGTAGAAAGCAGAAAATTACCCTCTCCTGCATCGGAACTGCAAGCCAGACCGCAGGGCGGGATGAACGGTGCGGGCGACAGCAAGGTGAAGCAAAGAATGTATGCTCTGTCTAGGACGCAGGGCGGAGGTGTAGCTCTTGCCTCTTATGGCTTTCCGCCTGTCCCACCCGCTAGTGCCGTTCCAACTTTTTGTGACGAAATTCCGCGCAAATTGTTTTCAGGAAGTTGGCAGACACCAAAGTTTCCGAAGTTTGATTCCTTTAGTTTGGAACGGCACTGGTAGAAACTCAACTATTGCCCAGTTCCGCAGATTGAGACCGTTCAAGCATCCGGCTACTGATCTCCCCAAATTCAGACACTAATGCGTTGGTGCTTCTCCCAGCCAGCGTCGCGGCGTCGATCTCGGTAGTCAACAGGATGGCTGTCGCCAGGTCTGCACTGCACTCCAGGCAGCAGCTCTCCGTTCTTCCAGGAAGCTCGAATAATTCCTCGATACGGCCACAAACACTACATCGTGCAATCGAAGCCTGCTCTGTGCCTTTCGGACCAATTAACATGACGGTTTTCCCTTGGCTCCTTGCCACTCCTAGCATGTCTCTCGATGATGGTAGGGAAAAGACTCTGAGGAAATCCTGAGCGGTCTATTAGGAATTCATAAACTCAAGAACTGTGGGGCGGGATGTCTGAATGCAGTAAGATTCGCCGGAGACGTGATGGGGCGCACGGTTCCATCAGATCTCAGGGGCACACAGGAGGCACAAATGGACACTCCTAACCGACGACTCTCCATTGCTGCACGATCATTGACCGTCGGCGGCTTGTTCCTTAGCGCTGCGGCGGTCTTCCACTTCCTTGCCGCGTCGCACCTACCCATGATCCTAAAGAGAGTCCTGGACGCAAAGATGTACGCATTTCTCGGTCCGGTCGTATCCTTCACGTTCCTCCTGAGCGGCGTTCTACTTCTACCCCTATCATTCAGTACTCTTTACAGCGCGGCTGGTCTACGGCGGGGAGAGCGTTGGGCGTGGTGGATAAGCCTCGCTAACGCTCTGACGGTACTCGTCCTCCCTTGTCTGCTCGTGTCGACCATGGGCATCCGTTACTTCTCCGGCGCGCCCCTATTCCTTGCGGGAGCGGTGTCAGTTACGGTAGCAGGGCTACTGATGATGCTGCCTTTATTGTGGGCACGGCACGACATTGCGCGAGCCAAGGAATAGCGCGTGGTGCGGCAAGCGGCGGTCAGTCCTCGACGAATTCGCGCAGCCGCCCGAGGGCGCCGTCCCACTGCCTGGAGATCAAATCAAGGTAGCGGCGGACATCTTGGAGGCGCTGCTTATCCAATTGCCAGACGCTCTCTCGGCCGTGCCGAATGCTGCGCACGAGACCCGAGCTCTTCATGACGCGCAAGTGTTTGGTGATTGCTTGACGCGTGATGCCGAAGCCGGTGGTAAGCCTCGTAATGGACGCCGGTCCATCATCAGCGCCGCCTTTGGACTACGCTGCCTGGGCAAGGTACTTCTCGATCAGCTTCACGACCATACCCCAGCCTTGCTCGTTGGCCTTGAATGCCTTCGCCCGACGCGCCAGCGGGATTTGATCGAAGCCGGATTCGGTGACGGTTAGCATGACGCCGTTGGCCACTTCCTCAAGAGTGAAGACGATGAGCGTCGTGGGCTCGTGAGAATAATCGGCACCGCGCTCGACCGCGCCGGGATGCCACCGGATGGAGAACAGTCGGTCCGGTTCGATCCGGTCGACAGTAATCTCGAACGGCATGCCCTCGTACTCCTTCTGGGCCTTCGCAACGTCCGCGTCAACCGTAGTCCCTACGATTGTTCCGCGTAGGCGTGCCCCGGGCGTGAACGGGCCGTCGAACTTCATGCCGAACCAGGCGCCGAATTCTGTCGAGTCCGACAACGCGCGCCAGACTCGCTTCCGCGGCGCGCGCAGAAGGATCTTTTTCTCGATGCGGTCTGTGCTCATACGCAACCTCCTGGTTGCAGATTAACACGGCGAACGATGAATCGCAACCGCTAGGTTGCGGGATGCGCCTCGCGCAAAGTCACGCGGCGCGGGCTCCCGCAACCCATAGCCAGCGACCTGTGCAAGTGCCAACCACTTAGAGTGTGCCACCCGCCAATTCAAAAGCCTGTCCCACCCGACACTGTCGGCGAACAGAGGGATGGGTGTAACATCGGCACCGCGTTTGAAGTCAAAAAGGAGATTCCGATTAATAGGAGCCGCCATGAACGTCCCTTCCACACCCCTAGCCAAATCGCCGCTATTCCCCTGCTCGCGCCGCGCCGCCGTAGCGTTCCTGGCCTTCGCCACCATCCTCGCACCGACTTTTTCCCCCACCGCCACCGCCGCCCCCCAAGCCTCGACTATCGTAACCCTCGCCAAAATGCGTGAAGCTTGGGTCCAAGACCTTCGCACCAAACAGCTCGAACCCATCCTGAAGTTCTATGCTCCAGACGCCGTCTTCCTCCAACCCACCGGTGAACGCATCACCGGCTCCACCGCCCTCCGCACCCTCTTCCAAACCATAATGGCCACCTTCAACAGCGACCTCACCCTCCACAGCCAGAACCTCGAAACATCCGGCGATCTCGCCTACGACAGCGGCGACTTCCAGGAAACCCTAACCACCATCGCCACCGGCGCTAAAATCACCGCCAAAGGCAGCTACATAATCATCTTCAAACGCCAGCCAAA
>WNFS01013239.1_pt1 | contig 10072 bp, 10 predicted proteins | sample 5400141 | NCBI WGS metagenome assembly WNFS01 (sample SAMN13153358, study PRJNA577476) | soil metagenome | isolation source: 60 cm saprolite under Madrone tree | place: USA:California | collected 2016-06-14
GTGGCCACACTGCCCGGTCTGCGCGCTCCGGTGAGCGGCACCACCGTGCTGCCCTTCCCCTGGCTGGCGCGGCGGGCGTTCGCCGGCGGCCACTTGAACCTCGAGCTGCATGGCATCGACGCCCTGGACGCAACGGACGTGCCCCAGGAGATCGCCGCCGCGCAGCCCGGCCTCCGCATGCGAGCGGCGGAGAAGCTCCGGCGGTTGCGCCGGCTGCTCGAAACGCTCCCCGGCGGCCACCGCACGCTAGAGGCTGCGGCCATCCAGCTCTTGCCCTGAGGACGCAGCGGGGTTACAGCGCCTTCATGTCGACTGCGCTGGTCCGGTACGATGAGGACAAGCCCCGCGGCCTCTTCGGACGACTGCGCGGTGCGATGCAGAAATGGGCGCTCTCGCAGGGAGGGCCCGAGCTGGAGGCGCGGCTGGCTCGACTGGTGGCGCCGCAGAACGAGTACGGCGTCGATCCTTTCGGGCTGGAGCTGGACTTCGCCAAGGCGGCCATCGCGCCGGTGCTCTGGCTCTACCGCAACTACTTCCGGGTGGAGACGCACGGCATCGAGCAGGTTCCGCAAGGGCGGGTCGCCGCGGGAGAGACCATCATGGTCTTTCCCGAGGGCACCCGCGGGCTGAACAAGACCTACGACAAGCGCTACCGCTTGCAGGAGTTCGGGAGCGGGTTCATGCGCATCGCCGTGGAGACCCAGACCCCGGTGCTTCCCGTGGCCGTGATCGGCGCCGAGGAGCAGGCGCCGGCGCTGTTCGACTTCAAGCAGGTGGCGAAGATCTTCGGCTTCCCAGCGCTGCCCATCACCCCCACGCTGGTGCCGTTTCCCCTGCCGGTGAAATACCACCTCTGGTTCGGCGAGCCGATGCGATTCTCAGGCACCGCGCACGACGACGACGCGGAACTGGAGCGCAAGGTGTCGGAGGTGAAGCGGGCCATCGAGACCCTGCTGAAACGCGGGCTGAAGTCGCGCGGATCCATCTTCCGCTGATTGTTCCACCTCGCCTCACGCGCTGCCCCTCGACACCCCTCGCGCTGCCGTGGTCGGCTCGGTGCAGGGGGACTATCGAACATGGCGAACAGAACTGGTTCAGGCCGCGCCGACGGCCCTGATGCTGCGCGTGCCTCGGCGCAGGCCACCCGCATGGCCCTGGAAGGCCTTCAGGGAGCAGCGCCCACGCTCGGATTCGTCTTCTGCTCGCCGGCGCTGGCGCTGGCTGAGTGCCTGAGAAGCGCGTCGCAGGTCGCCAAGGGAGCGCAGCTCATCGGCTGCACCACCGCCGGCGAATTCACCGAGCGCGGCCTCATCCATGGCGGCGTGGTGGTGATGCTGCTGGCCACCGACGCTCCCCACCACGTCCAGACCGCGGGTGGCATCGCCGCCAACGCGCAGGGCGCGGCGCGCGCTCTCTGCGACGGTTTCCACCGGATGGCGGAGGGTGCCCGGCAGAAGGGTTACGTCTGCTCCACCACGGTGACGCTGGTGGACGGGCTGAGCGGCGCGGGCGAACGGTTCGTGGAGTCCATCGTCGAGAGCACGCAGGCGCTGCACCAGGTGGTCGGCGGCGCCGCCGGCGACGAGGGCAAGTTCCAGGCGACGCATGTCGGGGAGCCGGAGCGATCGGGCAGCGACATGGCCGCCGCCGTCCATGTCTTCGGCCGCACTCCCTTTGGCGTCGGCATCGGCCACGGCCTCGAGGCGACCACGGCCAAGATGCGGGTCACCCGCGCGAAGGCGAACGTCGTGCACGAGATCGACGGTCGCCCCGCGTTCGCCGTCTACGAGGAGCACGCGCGCAAGCGTGGCGTAACGCTCTCTCCCGCGACCGCGGGCGAGTACCTGATCGCCAACGAGCTGGGGATCATCGTCGCCGGCAAGGTGACGCGCGCCCGCGCGCCACTCTCCGTGGGCAAGGACGGCTCGCTCAGCTGCGCCGCCGAGGTGCCGCAAGGCGCGCACGTGGCCATCCTCGACGGCAAACCGGACGCCATGGTCGCCGCGGCGCGGCAGGCCGCGGCGGAGGCGCTGCAGAACCTGCAGGGGCAACAGCCGGCGGGCGTGCTGCTCTTCGACTGCGTCTGCCGTGGCCTGATCCTCAAGGACGGGTTCCAGCGCGAGATCGACGCCGTCCGGGAGGTCATGGGCGAGGTGCCGGTCGCCGGCTTCCTGACCTACGGCGAGATCGCCAGCTACAGCGGCCGCATCGAGTCGTGGCACAACACGACCGCCGTGGCCCTGGCCATCCCACGCTGATCCAGGCGGTCGAAGGCACGCTTCTGGCCGTCGCACATCTGGTAAGGTGGCGGGATGGTGCGCGACGCTGTCCTCGTCACCGGCATCAGCGGCAACCTTGGCCGGGGGCTGGCGCGGCTCCTCCACAAGACGGACCGGGTCGTCGGAGTCGATCGGCGGCCCTTCCCTGGAGCCCCCAAGGACCTCGAGGTGCACAGCCTCGACATCCGCAAGCGCAAGGCGGAGGACCTGTTCCGGCGCGGCGACATCCAGGCCATGATCCACATGGCCATCGTTCACGACCCGCGCCTCCCGCAGGACGACCAGCACAGCTTCAACGTGGTCGGCACCAAGGCGGTGCTCGAGTACGCGGCGAAGTACGGCGTGCGCAAGGTGGTGGTGCTCAGCTCGGCCACCGTGTACGGCCCGCAACCGGGGAACGACAACTTCCTCACCGAGGAGTCGCCCCTGCTGGGCTCGCAGCGGTTCCCGATGATCCGCGATCTCGTGGAAGTGGACATGTACGCGCAGCAGTACATGTGGAAGCACCCCGAGGTGGAAACGGTCATGCTCCGGCCGGTGCACATCGTGGGGCCCACGGTGCGGAACGGCGCTAGCGCTTATCTGCGGCTCTCGCGGCCGTGGACCTTGGCGGGATTCGACCCGATGGTGCAGCTGATCCACGAGGAGGACGTGGCGCGCGCGCTCGCGCTCTCCCTGCGGCCGGGGGCGCGCGGCGTATACAACGTCTGCGGGCCGGGCGAGCTGCCGCTCTCGGCGGTGCTGCGCGAGCTGGGCCGCACGCCCATCCCGGTCCCGCATCTGTTTGCCAGGCCATTGCTCGACAAGCTGTTCCAATACCGCCTGGCCGGGTTTCCTTCGGCGGAGCTCGACCATCTGCAGTTCCTCTGCACGGTGGACGGGACCCGTGCCGAGCGCGAGTTGGGCTTCCGGCCGGCCTTCACCCTGCGCGAGACGATCCGCGGAGTGCTGGGCGAGGTCCCGCCCCGGGTCCAGCTGGCGCCGGAGGAATCGCCAGGGCCCGCCCTGAGCGAGTCGCGCGCCCTGGGTGATTGACGTGCCGAAGGGCCAAGGCTAGTTGCGTACTGCATGCTCGACCTGAGATGGGTGGTGGCGAATCTGGACGAGGCGCGGCGCCGGCTTGCGGCGCGCGGCGCTGCGGCTTCGGAGGCGCTCGCTCCCATCGACGCGCTGGCCGCGGAGCGGCGCCAGCTGATCCAGTCCAGCGAGACGCAGCGGGCGGAGCAGCGCAGGGCGTCGGAGCAGATGAGGACGCTCAAAGGCGAGGAGCAGGCGCAGCTTCGCGCGCGCCTGAAGGCGCTCTCGGACGACGTGAAGGAGAAGGAAGCGCGCCTGAAGGCGGTCGAGGGGCGGATCGAGCAGGCCTTGCTCAACGTTCCCAATCTGCCGCACGAGACGGTCCCTGCCGGCGCTTCCGAGCGCGACAATCAGGTGGTCCGGATCTGGGGCGACAAGCCGGAGATCGCGGCGCCGAAGGAGCACACCGAGATCGGAGAGAGACTGGGTTTGCTCGACTTCGAGCGCGCCGCCAAGGTGTCCGGCGCACGGTTCGCGTTTTATCGGGGCGCCCTGGCCCGCCTGGAGCTCGCGGTCGTGCAGTTCTTCCTCGACTCCGCTCGCGAGCGCGGCTACCTGGAGCTGCTGCCGCCGTATCTGGTGAACGCCGACTCGATGCGGGGCACCGGCCAGCTCCCGAAGTTCGAGGATGACCTCTTCAAGACCACCGCGGGGTACTACCTGATCCCCACGGCCGAGGTGCCGGTGACCAACTACCACCGGGACGAGATCCTCGAGGGCGCGCGGCTCCCGCTCAAGTACTGCGCGTTCTCCCCCTGCTTCCGCAGCGAGGCGGGAAGCTACGGCAAGGACACGAAAGGCCTCATCCGCCAGCACCAGTTCCACAAGGTGGAGCTGGTGCGCTTCGAGAAGCCCGAGAATGCGCAGGCCGCCCTCGAGGAGCTGGTGCGCGACGCCCAGGCCCCGCTGGAGAAGCTGGGGCTGCACCACCGCGTGGCGCTCCTCTGTACCGCCGACCTGGGCTTCTCCGCCGAGAAGACCTACGACCTGGAAGTCTGGTTGCCGGGCCAGAACGCGTATCGCGAGATCAGCTCCTGCTCCACGTTCGGGGAGTTCCAGGCGCGGCGGGCGCAGATCCGGTTCCGGCCGGGACACGCCGACAAACCGCGGCTGGTGGCGACGCTCAACGGCAGCGGGCTCGCCGTGGGGCGCACCGTGGTGGCCTTGCTCGAGAACGGCCAGCAAGCCGACGGCAGCGTCATCCTGCCCCAGGCGATCCGCCCTTACATGGGCGGGCTCGAGCGGCTGACGTCCGCGTAGAGGCTTACCCGCCGACCCGTACGCTTTCTGGCCGGTTGTCGCCGGAGCGAACCGTGCGAACCCTCGGATGCATGGCCGAGGCATCTGAAATCATGTCGGATGATGTGCGCCACTCTCCGCGGCGGGTCGAGAAACCCTGGGGATACGAGCTCATCTGGGCGCATGCCGAGAAGTATGTGGGAAAAATTCTTCACATCACGGCGGGCCACGCGCTCAGCCTGCAGTACCACCGCCAGAAGGACGAGACGATCCACCTGCTCTCCGGGTCGATGCGTTTCGAGTACGACCGCGGTGGAGGCCGGCGGGAGGTCGCCCTGCGAGCCGGTGAGTCCGTCCGGATCCGGCCCGGGATGATCCACCGCATGGTGGCGCTCGAGGACTGCGACGTGCTCGAGGCCAGCACGCCCGAGCTCGAGGACGTGGTCCGGCTCGAGGACCGGTACGGACGGACGTGATGTTCACCAAACGCGCTGAAGCGATCGCGCTGGCGATTCCGCGGCCCGAAGCTGCCGCGCAGGAGCTGGTCTGGCCGTTGCTGGTCGCGCTTTCCACCGCTGCGGCCATGGTGCCGCTCTGGGCCGGCGAGCTGCTGCCCTACCAGGACGCGCCCCAGCACATCGCCGCGGTGCGGGTGCTCGCGGACTATCACACGCCCGGGTTCGGCTTCGACAAGTGGTTCGAATTGGATCTGGGCCGCCTGCAATACCTGGGCTTCTACCTGCCTGCCGCAGCCATCGCGAAGCTGACCGGCCCGGTCATCGCGGTCAAGCTGATGTTGTCGCTGATCGCGATCGCCACCTCGGCGGCGTTCTGGATGTTCCTCGGAGCCTTCGGGCGCGATCGCCGCCTTGCCGTTTTCGCACCGGCCGTGTTCCACAGCACGCCCCTCTACCTGGGCTTCTTCAACTTCGTCGAGTCCGTTCCACTGGCGATCGCGGTAGTCGCGCTCACCGAGATGGAGCTGCGCAGCCCGACCCCGCGCCGGGCCGCGGTCATCGCGGTCGCCGCGGCGGGCCTGCTCTGGCTGCACCCCAGCGCGCTGGCGTTCGCGCTGGCATCCGCGGCCGTGCTCGCCCTGACTTCCGGAGAGTCGCGGCGCGCCATCGCGCGGGCGCTCGCGCCCTTCGCTCCGGCGGTCATCCTCTTCGGCGCCTGGGCGCTCCAGGCGCTGGCCACGCGCGACGGGCCGGGCGCTCCGGCGCGGACCCCGCCCCACTGGATGGGGCTCAAGAACCAGGTGCTCGATCTGCTTCGGTTCGGCAACGTGCTTGCGGGGGTCTGGGACGAGATGTTCGTCGCAGCGCTGCTGGCGCTGTTCGTCGCGCTGGTCGCGATCCGACCGCGCCCCTGGGCGCAACGAGGCTGGCGGCTGCCGCTTCTGGCGGCGCTGACGCTCGCCGCGTACATGGCGGCACCGTTCGACATGGGCTACATGGGGTACATCCACACGCGTGCGCTGCCGTTCCTGGTGCTGCTGGCGATCGCATCGCCTTCCATCGCGCCCGGCCGGAAGACGGGAGCCATCCTCGCCGCCGTGGTGGCGCTCCAGATCGGGTACCAGGTTTGCCTGGCGGCGAGCTACCGCGCTTTCGATCGCGAGGCGCAGGCCGAAGAGCTGCACCAGGTGCTCGGTGCGGCCGAACCCGGCAAGAGGCTGATCGCGCTGCCTGACCTGACGCAAAGCCGGGTGGTGCAGTTCGAGCCGTATCTGCATTTTGCCGCCTACTACCAGGTCCTCCGTGGAGGTCGCGCCCGCTACAATTTCGCCGAGACTCCCTGGACGCCGGTCCGCTTCCGCCAGGGAACCGAGCCCGTGTCCCTCGTCAGGAGCTGGGAAGTGAAGCCGCTCGAGTTCGATCTCGAGCGCGCCGTCTCCGACGAGGACTACGTGCTGGTCCGCAAGCCGGTTCCGGCGCCGCGAGGGTTCGAGTTGGTGACGCGGGCAGGAATGTGGTCGCTCTATGCGCCCGCGGCCCGGCGTTGAGCGGGAGCGTGGAGAGGCTGCGGCGTTGACCAGCTGAAGACCTTGTTCATCCAGAAGTTCCATCCGGTGGTCACCGCGATGGCCACCGCGTTGGCGGCGTAGGGGTTGATCCCGAAGAGGCCGACCTGCATGTCGAGCAGCCCGACGCTCAGGTTGCTGGCCATCGCCGTCTCGGCCGCAACCAGCTTGGAGAGCGTCAGCGGCCATCCCAGCCGGCCCTTGAGCAGCCAGAGGATGAGCATGTCCAGCGCTACGCCGGAGAGGCCCACGGCGGCGAACTTGAAGAATCGCGCGGGAAGCACCGCCATGCGCAGGCGGAGCAGGTGCCGCAGGTACTCGAGGTAGACCTTCGAGGTGACCTTGCTCTCGCCCGCGGTCCGCTCGCGAAACACGTATCCGACCTCGGCGATGCGGCCGATCCGTCCACGGCCGATGACCTCGATGAGGATCTTGTATCCGAGCGGGCTGAGCGCGGCGCCCGCGATGGCGCTCCTGCGAACCAGGAAGTAGCCGCTCATCGGATCGGAAACGCGGCCCACCACGCTCGGCAGCACGCAAACTCCGAGGAGCTGGGCGCCGCGCGACAAAGCCCGGCGGAGCAGGCTCCAATCGCCCACTCCTCCTCCACCGACGTGCCGGCTGCCGGCCGCCAGGTCGGCCCCTCTGGCGATCTCCGCCCAGAGCCGCTCGACGACCTCCGGTGGATGCTGCAGGTCGGCGTCGATCACCGCGAGGACTTCACCGCGCGCGGCCTGCCATCCGCGGATCACGGCGGTCGAGAGACCTTTCTCGCTGCGGCGCCGCATGACGCGCAGGGCCGGGTAGCGGTCGGCGAGTTGGAGCCCCACCGCCCAGGTCTGGTCGGGACTGTCGTCGTCCACGACGATGAGCTCGTACCGGCCTGGCAGGCAGACGTCGAGCACCGAAGCGAGCCTGGCGACCAACTCTTCGAGGTTGCGCGACTCATTGAACGTCGGAATCACCAGCGAGAGCTTGATCTCGCCGGCACGCAGCGCCCGGACCGTCAGGTCGCCCGTCGGCACATCCAGCACCGCCGGATGCCGGCCGCCATCAACGACTCGAGCCGTGCTCATGCGCCCCCCTCCCCGGGTACTGGAACGCTGGCCAGCGCGCCCCCGGTGCGCAAGCGACGACCCTCCCGGACAGGGGCTCGCCAGGCCGCGCGGATTGCCCGTCTTCAGGGCAGACCGATGTCCCTCGCCTGCTCCTGTGCTGCTGACGGTGTTGAAGATCTTCGGACAGGTGTGGCTCCGCCGGCAGCGATCGAGCAGCCCGCCGTCGACGTGCGCGAAACGGTCGTGTTCGTCGCCCCAGGTGGCGATTCCTGCCCGGGGAATTGTTTCTCGGTGTGCTGCGTGCCCGCCAGGCGCGTGGGCTGTGCGAAGCGGATGTTCAGCGAGATGCGGTAGCTGGCGATCTCCGGGTCGAGCCCGTCGAACACCCGATTCCCGTTCTCGTCCTGGTTGAATCCCAGGTCGAGGAACGTGCGCAGGAAGCGGCCGCTCTGCGAGATGCCGAAGCCGATGGTACCGTGGGCCGCCCCTGATGAAAGCGTCGCGCAGGCACGAGGAGTCAAGACGCGCCGCGCCAGCCGACCCCAACGGCTACCCAGACGAACGTAGGACACATCGTTGACATCGTTACCGGGAAGGCGGAAGGGCTTGTGCCGGGGGAGCAAGTCACGCCTCCGCCAACAGCAGGAGGTCAGGTCATGGCGATTGCGCTGTCGCAGAGGACCGCTCTGGTGACCGGCAGCTCGCGTGGAATCGGTCGGGGGATCGCGCTGAAGCTCGCGGAAGCGGGAGTGAAGAGGATTGCCATCAACTACGTCGAGAACGACGGCGCGGCGCAGGAGGCCGCGCAGCTGGTGCAGAAACGCGGCGCGGAGACGCTGCTGCTCAAGGCGAACGTCGGCGACGTCGGTCAGCTGAAAGCGATGTTCGCCAGGGTGAAGGAGACCTGGGATTCGCTCGATATCTACGTGTCGAACGCCCGCGCGTCGCTCGCGACGGGGTTCTATGCGGTCCCGATGGAGATCACCCTGGAACAGTGGCGCGCCACGGTCGATACCCAGGCGACGGAATTCCTGGTCGCTTGCCGCGAGGCGGTGCCGATGATGGGGAAGAACGGACGGATCGTCGCGATCACCTACGCCCCCGGAAGCGCCACGGGCAGCTGGCAGCCGTGGGTGGCGATGGGCTCGGCCAAGGCCGCGAAAGAGTCGCTGGTCCGCTACTTCGCCGTCGCCCTCGCACAGCGCGGCATCACAGTGAACTCGATCAGTCCCGGGGCTTGCGACGACAGCGTGCTCTCCGGCCTCCCGCCGGAGGTCTTCAAGCTCATCAAGGACTGGCACCAGAGCGGGTGGACGCCGATGCGCCGTCTCGGCACGCCGGCGGACATCGGCAACGCTGTCGTCCTGATGTGCACCGAGCAGGCCGGCTTCATCACGGGCCAGACCCTGCATGTCGACGGGGGCGGCTCGGCGATGCTGCCGGTCTTCCCGCTGGGTATCCAAGGCATCAAATAGAGACGGCGGTCGGACCCGACGTTCGCTGACCGACAAGCCCGCGCCGCACGGAATGCGCGGGCCGTTCGAGCCCCGACGGATCCAGCCGGGTTTGCCTGATCGTTCTCGCCATCCGGACGAAGGGCATGCGCGCAACCCACCGGTTCCACCGTTGCGGTGGCCGCGGGATGGCGGCCGGAATGTCCCGGCCTGCCCGATCTCCATCGACGGGTCGGGCGTTACCGGAGGCACCGGCGTGCTGGGCACACTGCTCTGCACCATCCTCGAAACGGTCAACAACGTAGTGGGCCTGGTGAACTTGCTGAACCAGCTTCTGGGCATCCTCTGACGCAGTGCCGCCCGTCTCCGGTGCAGTACACATTGCTCACGCGTCCGCGGCGGAATAACCTTCCCTCGTGCCGCTCACTCTCCGCCCGCGCTGGATTCAACTGACGCTGCTGGCACTCATCGTCGTCGGGTGCGGCTCCGGGGGCACGCCCATCGGGCCGTCCGATCTCGCCGGCACCTGGGGCGCGGAAAACGTCGTGATGACGGTGACCGATGTGGGTGCGCACCTCGAACTGAGTTGCGCGCACGGGGACGTTGCCGGCGTGCTCAAGGACAACCCCTTTAGTGTGGGAGGCACGTGGGTACGCGAAGGCGGCCCCGCGATTGGCGATCCTCGCCCTGCGCTGTACACGGGGAGCGTGGTGGGCGACACGATGACACTCTCGATCCGGCTGACAGACACGGACGAGTCGGTGGGTTCATTCACGCTGATCCGCGGAGCGGCGGGTCGTCTCGTGAAGTGTGTCTGAGCGACGCAGCACCACACCAGGCGAACGGTGCTAGAACACACGGAGGAGTGGCCGAGAGGCTGAAGGCGGTGGTCTTGAAAACCACTGGCCCGCAAGGGCTCGCAGGTTCGAATCCTGCCTCCTC
>WNFS01005064.1_pt1 | contig 10071 bp, 7 predicted proteins | sample 5400141 | NCBI WGS metagenome assembly WNFS01 (sample SAMN13153358, study PRJNA577476) | soil metagenome | isolation source: 60 cm saprolite under Madrone tree | place: USA:California | collected 2016-06-14
CGGAAGGCGGGAATTCCTGTTGGGGTAAATGTTGCACCCATCATCCCTGGGCTGAACGACCATGAAGTACCCAATATTCTTAAGGCCGCGTCGGCTGCGGGCGCGCAGTTTGCCGCATACACGGTGGTCCGGCTTCCGCTCGCCGTCGCGCCGATCTTCGTCGCCTGGCTTGAAACGCACTTTCCCGATCGAAAAGAAAAAGTGCTCGGCCGGATCCGATCCATGCGTGACGGAAAGTTGAACAGCTCAAAGTTCGGAACTCGGATGCGTGGTGAAGGCCCGATTGCTGAAGAAATTCGGCAGTTATTCAGGGTGAGTTGTCATCGTTTTGGCCTAGATCGTGGGCATGTCGAAATCAGTACAAGCGCGTTTCATCGTCTTTCGCCGGACCAGCCGGAGCTCCCGTTCTAGTCCGGTATGACGCATACCCGCCTAGGGCAGATCTCCAAGTTGCCCGCCCAGCAGGGATTTTGTGGGAGGGACGGCCTCCATGCCGTCCCGTTTTTCTCCTTCTTAATCGAACTGAGATAAGTCGGACGGCACGGAGGCCGTCCCTTCCAGTAACCAGCAATGCCAATATAATCTTATTCAGCACACGACAGCGTCTACCCAGCCAAGAAATGGCCGACGTCGGAGACTCGCCCCCTTCAGAGGCACGTCAAAACAGCCCTCTTTGGAATCGGGGTGGACCGTTGCCGTTCTGTTTATCCATTTAATGTCTTCACTACCCGCCATTAAACGCTAATGTTCGCCACCATGGACGCGATTGGGGTCATAGGAGGCAGCGGTCTCTACCAGATTGATGGCCTGGAAAAGCCAAGGGAGATCACGCTGGAAACACCCTACGGTAAGCCATCCGACAGTCTAATGTCCGGGCTGATCGCAGGGCGACAGGTGTATTTTCTGCCACGCCATGCGCGCGGTCACAGGTTGCTCCCGACCGAGTTGAACCATCGGGCAAACATCTATGCGTTGCGATCGCTGGACGTACGATGGATCATCAGCGTGGGAGCAGTCGGGAGCCTTCAGGAAAAGTACGCACCGCGGGACATCGTTCTACCTTCACAGTTTTTTGACCGGACAAGCCAGCGCCCGAGCTGTACATTCTTCGGGGGCGGCATCGTTGCTCACGTAAGTCTCGCGGATCCCGTAAGCGCTGGGTTGCGCGACATTATCGCACAGCAAGCCGCGGAACTCGGTTACACTATCCACAACGGTGGAGTCTATGTGAACATGGATGGGCCCGCATTTTCGACCCGTGCGGAGTCCGAGTATTATCGGAGGATGGGATTCGACGTGATCGGGATGACATGTGCGCCTGAGGCCAGGCTGGCACGTGAAGCCGAGATTTCGCTTGCCTCAATGAGCTTCGTAACCGATTACGACTGTTGGAAAACCGAAGACGAACCAGTGAGCGCCCAGACGGTGATCGGACACTTACTGGCAAACGCTGATGCGGCTAGAAAAATCCTTCCCAAGGTCATTCAAAATATTCCTTTGGAGCCAACGTGGCCTGAACATCGCGCGCTCGATTTCGCCCTTATTACAGATCGAAAGCACTGGCCGGAAGCGACGGTCAGGAATCTCGAAATAATTCTCAAACGATTTCTATAACTCTATGCGTCTTGGCCTGATCCTTTTACTTGGGTTTCTGGGCGAAATATTTGCGCGCGCCCAGGAAGCGCAACCAAGTCCTACACCTGGCGAAACACCAGCTAAGCCTGCCACCTACACGCAGGCGCGCGTCGATCAGCCGTTCATCGCAATGACCTTCGACGACGGCCCCAGCGCAGAAAATACGCCGCGTCTGCTTGAAATGCTGAAACAGCGCAATATCAAGGCTACCTTCTTCCTGATCGGGCAGAATGCTGCTTCTAACCCTGAGATTGTTCGACGCATCCTTGCGGATGGGCATGAAATTGGAAATCATTCCTGGACGCATCCACAGCTCTCAAAGCTCTCTGACGAAAGGGTCACGGCGGAAATCACAAAGACCCAGGAGACTATCAAGAGCGCAGGCGGGTTTACGCCCACTCTGCTGCGGCCACCCTACGGAGCGATCACGCCGCGCCAGCGCGAATGGATTGAGAATCAGTTCGGGCTGAATATCATCCTTTGGTCGGTGGATCCGTTCGACTGGAAGAGGCCCGGTGCTTCGGTCATTACGCAGCGAATCCTTACTCAGGTGCATGCAGGGGCTATTATTTTGTCTCACGACATACACAAACAGACGGTAGACGCAATGCCGGCGACGCTCGATGGCCTCATGCGCAAGGGTTACAAGTTCGTGACCGTAAGCCAATTAATCGCAATGAATCAGCCAAAGCCGTCGCCGTCACCTGTCGCCAGATCTGCGGCGGAACATGCAAATTCTCCGAAATCCGCAAAAACTGGCCAGGGAACCGGGGCGTCGGATGCGCACGCTCAAGGCGGAGAGCACATGGAGGAAACACCCTCTCCTACGCCGGCTTCCGCTGTGAAGCTTCAGTAGGACCCGCTCGCCCCAAAATGGTTGTTGAGAAATACCTTGAACTGCGCGCCCAGCTCGGAACTGCCCTCAAGTCCCTTGTGGTGCTTGCGAGTGAAATCGGTGCGCCTGAGGACACCCTTCAAAATATTCAGAATCTGGTGGCCAACCTCAACCAACCTTTTCTGTTTGTGGTGGTTGGGGAGGTAAAGGCCGGCAAATCATCCCTCTTGAACGCACTATTCGGTCGGGACTTCTGCAAAGTCGATGTCCTGCCCGCAACGGACCGGATCTATATTTTCAAATACGGCGAGGCTGAATACGACGTGCAACTTTCGGAGCATCTTGCTGAGCGCCATCGGCCGATCGACTTTCTACGAGACTTCAACATCGTTGATACCCCTGGCACAAACACCATCGTCGCCAATCATCAGGAAATCACGGAGAACTTCGTGCCGATGGCCGATTTGATCGTCTTCGTTTTTTCGGTAACAAACCCCTGGGCGGCATCTGCATGGGATCTTCTCCGTCTGATTGGCCACCAGTGGAAAAAGAATATCGTCTTTGTCGTGCAGCAGGCGGATTTGAGGGAACCGCATGAAGTCCAAGCTGTGGCAAAACATCTGGAACAGACGGCTCTCAATATTCTGAGTGTGAGTTGCCCTATTTTTGCTGTCTCAGCCAAGAAAGCTTTGCAGGCAAAAACAAATGCTGTCTCAGACCGAGAAAGGCTATGGAACGAAAGCAACTTCGGTCCGCTTGAAAATTGGATCACCGCAACGGTTTCTCAGAGCGAAGAACGGGGCGGAAAACTGCGTTCGGTGGCTCAGACGGCTCAAGTCCTGGCAGGAGGGTTGCGGGCGCGACTCCAGGGCTCGCTTGAGATTCTAAAATCTGATCAGGAAAAACTGGCATCCATCCGTGGAACGTTCGAAGCCCGGAAGGCCCAAACCAAGCGCCAGATCGGTGGATTCATACGCGAGATCGAGCAGGCCTATGACGCCTGCCGGGAACGGGGTGAAAACGTATTGGAGCAGAAGTTGACCCTGGGCCAGACATTCAAGATGGTTTTCTCGGGGACTCGATGGGAAAAGGACTTTCAAGGCCAGGTAGAAACTGAGCTGAGGAAGGAGATAGAGGTCAAAATCGAGCACGCGCTTACTCTTTTGGAATCAGACCTCCGCTCGATATGGCAGGATCTCCAGGACAAGGTTGAAGTTCAATTCGGATCGGCAAAGAAGCAGGTTCGCGCAGTGACGCCAGGGTTCCTTTCGCAGCGGCAGATGATCCTTCAACGGCTCCGATTGACATTGGTGGAGCAAATGTCCGATGCCAGAATCAAGGAACAGTTGCACAGCCTTTTCGGAGAAACCGCTCGCTGGCTGCGCGTACCGACGGGCGTGGCTGCCGCCGGAGGAATCGCGACCGTGATCGCGGCGCTGACGCATACAGCGCTTCTCGATGTCCCCGGCACCGTCGCCGGACTTGCCGCATTGACCGGCACGATCTATGCCGTTTGGCGACGAAGAAAGATTCTAAATCGGTACAGGCTTCAGATGAATGAAAAGCGTGGAGAACTGACGCGGGCCGTCGAGGTGCAGCTGACCCACGCCATAGATGCCTTTTACCAAGAGGTGGGTCAAACCTTCACACCTCTGGAAAGCTTTTGCGACTCCGAAGCGAGGCGGCATACTCCTCTGAAAGAGCAATTGGATAAGCTCGATAGCTCCGTTGGTGCGATCAAGGCAGAGCTTCACTGAGGCGTCGCTCAAAACTCAAAACCCCATAGACGATCTCCTGGGCTTGTGGCAGTCTCCGCGCATCTCTTGCCAATGAGTCGATTCTTACGGAGGCTGATCAGTGCGATTGCGATGTGGGCGATCGCGCTCTTTGTCATATTCTCCGGAAACGAAACGATTTTCCTGCTGCTCATCAGTTCGCTCGGTATGGCGGGCCTCTGGGAATATTTCCGGATGATCGAGCAATCAGGAATGCGTTGTTTCAAAGCCTTCGGGATGGCTTGCGGAGCCGCTTCGTTCATCGGCAGCTTTTTGGCGTTGCGAACAAATAGTCAGACCGCGGCCTACGACTTCGAGATGTTCGTGCTGCTCGTGTTTCTATTCGGTGTATTCGCGCGGCAAATGTTTCGGCCGACAGCGAAGCAAGCACCTCTGGAGACGATGGCCTACACGCTGTTCGGGCTTTTGTACGTCGCATGGTTGTTTAACTTCCTTACCAAAATCGTTTACGTGATCCCGAGATCGCCGGAAGGAGCCACAGCGGGTCAATTCTACGTGCTGTACCTGGTGGTGGTCACAAAATTTGGGGACATGGGCGCCTACCTTGTGGGGAGCCGAATTGGCCGGCACCAGATGATACCTCACGTCAGCCCTGCCAAAACCTGGGAGGGATTTTGCGGTTCGCTGGCATTCGCCGTTATCGGGAGTTACCTTCTTATCTTCTTGATGCCGCGACAGCTGGCGTGGTTGAATTTTCTTCACGCGACAATCCTCGGCCTTCTTATCGGTCTGGCCGCCGTTGTTGGAGATCTCGGCGAGTCCATTATAAAGCGAAGCACCGGTGTTAAAGATTCAGGGGCGGTGCTTCCCGGCATCGGAGGGATGCTGGACCTGATTGACAGTTTATTGTTTAGCGCTCCTATACTCTTCTTCTACTTGCGATTTTTAGTTCGATGAGAAAACGCGAAGTAATCCTCCTTGGGTCTACCGGATCGATCGGAACAAGCGCCATCAAGGTGGCCGAAACGATACCCGATCGCATGGAGATTGCCGGCATGGCCGCCTACCAAAATGCCGCCAAACTGGCGGAAGTGGCGAATCGCGTTCGGCCGAAAGCGATCTGCCTGGTTGATTCTTCCGGCCTGATGGAATTGCGCAGGCAGCTGGCGTATGACCCGACTGTCTTGACGGGAGAAGAAGGGTTGATCGAGCTGGCTACCCTGCCGGACGCAGATCTCGTCCTGGTGGCAATTATGGGAACGGCGGGTCTCCGACCGACATTGGCCGCGATCGAATCCGGGAAGGATCTCGCTATTGCAAGCAAAGAGATTCTGGTTATGGCCGGGCAAATAGTTATGGAACGGGCGCGACGAAAGGGGGTGTTGATCCTGCCCGTAGACAGTGAACACAACGCCATTTTTCAGTGCCTGGAAGGGAAAGAGGGGCGTCATATCAACAGCCTGATTTTGACAGCATCTGGCGGCCCTTTTCGCCAGCTGCCGGTTGAAAAGTTCCAGATGGTCACGAAAAGCGACGCTCTGAAGCATCCCACCTGGAAGATGGGACAAAAGATCACGATTGATTCGGCGACTCTGTTTAACAAGGGATTGGAAATGATCGAGGCTCGCTGGTTGTTTGATGTCCCGATGAGCAAGGTGCAGGTCGTGGTACATCCACAGAGCATCATTCATTCGATGGTAGAATTTGTTGACGGTTCGATTCTTGCCCAACTAAGCCACTCCGACATGTGTTTCCCCATTCAGTATGCCGTTACCTGGCCGGACCGCGTACCGCACAGCCTGAAGACCTTGAGGCTGGCGGATGTCCGGCGGCTGGATTTTGAAGAGCCCAGGTATGATGCATTTCCCGCGCTGAAACTTGCGCGTGAGGCGGGCGAAATCGCTGGAGTGCTACCGGCAGTTTTGAATGCTGCGAATGAGGAGGCAGTCCAAGCATTTCTAGACGACCGGATTCCATTTCCTGAAATCTGGTTATTAGTGCAGAGCGCTATGGAGCATCACGCAAATTTGGCTGAACCCGACCTGGATGATATAGTCCGTGCGGACCGCGAAGCCAGAGAGTTCGTGCGCCGAGCTTTAGTGTAACATAAGTATATGATTTTGAACATCTTGCGTGTAGCCCTCACGGTTGTAGAGGTTCTACTGATTTTTAATCTTCTCATTATTGTTCACGAACTGGGTCACTTTCTGGCTGCGCGATGGAGAGGATTGCACGTCGATAAATTCGGAATCTGGTTTGGGCGCCCGATCTGGAAGAAAACTCTCAACGGCGTTGAATACAGCTTGGGATGGATACCCGCCGGCGGATTTGTTCTGCTGCCACAAATGGCGCCGATGGAAGCCGTGGAAGGCAAATCCGGCATCCAGCGGCAGGACCTCCCCGCGGTTGGACCGGTGGACAAGATCATCGTGGCATTCGCGGGTCCGCTTTTCAGTTTCATGTTGGCGCTCGTCTTTGCGGTCATCGTGTGGGCGGTTGGCAAACCAACGGTAGAGGCAGAGGCGACAACGACGATCGGGTATGTAGCGCCCGATGAACCAGCCGCAAAAGCAGGCTTTCAGCCCGGGGACAAGATTCTGGAGGTCGATGGGCATCCTGTATCTCGTTTCGCCGGTATGGTCGACAGCATCACTTGGTATGTGGTGCGAAGCGAAGGGGAAACGATTCCCTTCAAGGTGCAGCGTGGCGATAAGATCCTGACCATCGACTCTGGTTACACGCGACCTGAGACGAGGGGTTGGGAGAGGAAGTCTCTTCGACAGGTAGGCATCGCGCCGGCGATCACCCCGATCGTTTTCAAGGTGACCGATGGTTCGGCCGCGGCGCTTGCCGGGATACAACCGAACGACGAAATCGTCGCCGTAGGGGGTGAACAGCTTTATCATCCTCAGCATATTGTGGAATGGGCTCAGTCCCACCCGGGGAAACCGCTGGTACTCACCGTTGTGCGTAACAGGAAAACCCTTGAGGTCACGCTCGAGGCCACCCGACCGCTCGTTTCAAGCGTGATCAAGAACAGCCCCGCCGACGTCGCGGGCATCAAGGCGGGAGATCGGATTCTTTCGGTGGACGGACATTCGATTTATGATCCAACCGAGATATTCAGGCGGATCGAAAGCGATCCAAACATTCCTTTCTCCCTTACACTCGCAACGGGCTCTCAGACGAGAACGGTACGCGTTCTTCCGGCCATTCCGGACGGCCAAAGCAGAGCCGTTCTTGGAATTGTTTATGCCTCGGACTCGCAGGGGATTATCTGGGACGGCAGCGGCAAGCTCACCATAGTTCACATTTCGCCGCTGGAACAAATTGTTGCCGCCGTGGAAACCATAGGGAACACCATCGGAGCTCTTCTTTCGCCACAATCCGACATTAAACTTCAGCACATGAGCGGTCCGATCATGATTATGCAGACCTACTACAGGCTGTTTGACACCGACTTCGGCTGGCAACTGGCTCTTTGGTTCAGCGTCGTCTTCAATGTCAACCTGGCGATGATCAATCTTCTGCCCATTCCGGTGCTGGATGGAGGGCACATTGTGCTGGCTCTTATTGAGGGCATTCGGAAACGCCCGATCAACATCCGCGTGCTTGAAGTCGTCCAGGGAGCGTGCGCGCTCCTGCTCATTGGCTTCATGCTCTACGTTTCATTTTACGACGCGCAGGATTTGCCTTGGAATTCGAATCACAAAACAAAGTTCAGCGTGCCAGCCAAACCCGCACCTCCCGAAAACCAATGAGAAGTACTTCTTTTTGTCCCGATCCGATGCGTTATCGCCGGAGAGCTACCCGAGAAGTCAGGGTTGGCAACGTCGGCGTAGGGGGACGAAATCCGATTCGTGTTCAGTCCATGATCACCTGCGACACGATGGATACCGATGCGTGTATTCGGCAAACAATGGAGTTGGCCGGGGTCGGATGTGAGATTGTGCGAATCACCGCTCCGACGGTCAAAGATGCGCAGAACCTGGAGCATATCAAAAAGGGTTTGCTTAAGATGGGCTGTGACGTTCCCATCGTGGCCGACATTCACTTCAAACCGGAAGCCGCGATGGAGGCAGCCCGCTGGGTGGAAAAAGTGCGTATCAATCCGGGAAATTACGCGGATTCAAAGAAATTCGCGGTAAAGGAATATAGCGATGATCAGTACGCGGCCGAACTAAGCCGGATCCGGGAACGGTTCACTCCGCTCGTACGAATCTGCCAGGAGCGGGGCATCAGTTTGCGCATCGGTACGAACCACGGCTCTCTCAGCGACCGAATCATGAACCGATACGGCGATACGCCGCTAGGCATGGTCGAGAGCGCGCTCGAATTTGCCAGAATTGCGCGGGACCTGGACTTTCACGCTTTTATTTTTTCGATGAAGGCGAGCAACCCGAAGGTCATGATCTCCGCTTACCGGCTGCTTGTCGCTCGACTGCTCGAGGAGGGTTCGGATTGGAACTACCCGGTTCATCTAGGGGTCACTGAAGCAGGTGATGGTGAAGATGGGCGTATTAAGAGCGCGATAGGAATAGGTTCCCTGCTAGCGGACGGGATTGGCGATACGGTCCGAGTCTCGCTGACGGAGGACAGCGTTCACGAGATTCCGGTTGCCCAAAAACTCGTTGCCGAATATAACAGTCGGCCCGCTCAGGAAATCGGCCATCAGCAACCGGATACCATCTTGTCGTTTGATCCTTTCTCTTACGCGCGACGGTCAACTGACAGTATCGACGTGAACGGCGTGTTGACTGCGGGCGAAGAAACAATTCGTGTTGTCGTGCGCCGTCAAACCTTTGACCGGGTATCCCACAAGCTCGCAAAGCTTGACGATTTTCGACCTGAGATTGTTCTTGAGTCTGCTGACCTAATCGCCGTGGATCCTCGGGATGCCGATGCGGTAAACGCGATCAATCAATCGCGCACTCCCCGATTTGTCACGATTTTGGATCACATCAATCTTCCCGTTATCACCGCATATCGGTTGCTTGCGGCGAAAATCGATGCCCGCCATCCGATACTATTGAAGGATACTTTTGTACCTTCCGGGGATCCGGATCGCGATTTCCTTGAGATCCTTCTCGCATCCGCGACAAACATCGGGGCATTGCTTTGCGACGGCATTGGCGACGCTGTTTTGGTTCAGGGAGAAGAGGCGCCAGGTCAGTCACTGCGGTTGGCTTACAACACCCTGCAGGCGGCAGGTGCCCGGATTTTCAAGACCGACTATGTGGCGTGCCCGTCGTGCGGCCGGACCTTATTCAATCTGCAAACAACAACCGCGCGGATCAAAGCGGCCACGGCTCATTTGAAGGGTGTCAAAATTGCGATCATGGGATGCATCGTGAATGGTCCGGGCGAAATGGCTGATGCCGATTTCGGCTACGTCGGTGGGGCGCCCGGAAAAGTGAATCTGTACGTTGGTAAGAAGTCGGTGAAATTCAACATCCCCGAAATTGAGGCCGTAGATCGGCTGATAGATCTCATTCGTGAGCATGGCCGCTGGACAGAGCCCTCGTTGAGCGAACTGGCGGCTCTCGCCGCAACTGCAGCGAACTGAGAGAGTGGCTTCTTGCAGATTTAGCGAGCGTTCACAAAGACCTGCGGCCTCGTGATTTGTGCAAGAAACTTGGAATCTTGGTTCGCGTACTCATTATTTTGGGCAACGCGAGACGGCACGGTGGTAGGGGTCGGCGTGGTGGTAGGGTCAGATCTCCGAGCTGACCGTGCCCTGGACCGCGGTCGCCTCGGAGATGCGACCCTACCAGTCTTAGCCCCGTCCTTTTCCGCGAAAGCTTTCCGTTGCCTTGTCGATGCGCCGCTGATACAAATATTGCTCTCCAGGAGGCGATCGTAGTT
>WNFS01005733.1_pt1 | contig 10071 bp, 9 predicted proteins | sample 5400141 | NCBI WGS metagenome assembly WNFS01 (sample SAMN13153358, study PRJNA577476) | soil metagenome | isolation source: 60 cm saprolite under Madrone tree | place: USA:California | collected 2016-06-14
CGGGTAGATATTGCAGGTCGACTACCCGCAGTGTGCATGTTGGGGGTGGATGGATCATCTGCATAGGCAGCCCATCTACCAGCGGAAAGCTGGTGTGCCAAGCTTTGTGACGACGAATGAACTCGTTCAAGCTCTGCTCGAGTGCAGCTACGTCAAGCGGACCGGGTAGCTGAATGGTCACGCACTCATTATAGATAGGGATGTCCGAAATGAGTTGGCTCAGGAGCCAGAGCTGTCGCTGCCCAAATGACAGGGGGGCGAAGCTTCCCGAAGCATGACGGGGGGATATCATCCGTCATGCTTCGGGACATCCCACGCAAGTATTTTGTGAGTAGAGTCCGCTTGGATGCTGAGTGCTTCATTGTATTTGGTATAATATCACTTTCCTTCATGAAAGTCGAGTACACTCACCGTCAAAGGTCTCTCCCAGAGGAATCGTAGGCCTCCTTATCTCTTTTTCTTGAACTTGCCCCAAAAGCTATACTCCTGCTGCATTTTGCCTTTCCTGCTTCTCCAACATCTGTTGTACTGCTGCCAACACCTGAACCACTGCTAGACCAACTTCGCCATTAGCGCGGGGCTGTGTTCCCGTACGAATAGCATTGGCAAAATCCTCACACTCCAGATGTAATGGCTCAATCCAGTCAATATATGGAATAGTAATCTCACCGTTTCGATACGAGACGACCGGGTCGGCGTGCACATCGACCCATCTTGAGCATCTCAGCAGGGTTGGTATCATCGTAGACCACCATCCTTGCATCACCAATTACCGTAACGCGGCGAATTTTGCAGGGGTGCAGCCAGCTTACATGAATATGTGCATTCATGTTATCGGCAAATTCCAGGTCGAGATGGGCGACATCTTCGATATGTGACTGCAAATGGGCATGGGCCTGTACCTTGATCCTCTCCGGTTTTTTGTCGAACAAATAGAGCAATATCGATATATCGTGTGGCGCAAGGTCCCAGATGACATTGATGTCGTTGCGAAAGAGTCCTAGATTCACCCGCTCTGCTTCGACGCAGTAAATTTTTCCCAGATCGCCGCTCTGCACGAGCTTGCGCAGTTCGTTCACGGCCGGGTTATACTCAAAGGTATGTCCTACCATCAAGATACGCTGGCGCTCCTGCGCCAGGGCAATCAGTTCCCCGGCTTCCGCGACGCTGGCGGTGAGTGGCTTCTCGACGAGTACATGCTTGTCATGCAATAAAGCCTCTCGTGCCAGTTGGAAGTGCGTTCGTACAGGTGTGGCGATGACCACGGCGTCGATATCTGGGCGGAACATATCCTCCACCTGCGTCGTCGCCTGCATCCATGACTGATTCACTGGCAATGTTGCCAGGCGGAGAGCGTTCACGTCTGCTACCCTTGCCACTGTTGCGTGCGGTAATGCATCCAGATTACGCGCAATTTTAGGACCCCAGTATCCCCAGCCGATGACCCCGAAACGTAAGTCCTTCATAGTCATAATTCCCCCTCAACATTATGGTGCTTTCAAGAATCAGGTACATTCCTTGCTATGCGCTCGGAACTCTCAACGCAATACTTCTCTTGACTGCGTTCACGACCATCTGTGCCTGTTCTGTGGTAAGTTCTGAATACATAGGCAAGGAGACGATACGCTCGGTGACAGCCTCAGTCATGGGCAGCATGCCGCGTACGTACCCGTATTGTGCACAGGCGGGTTGCAGATGGATAGGTATCGGGTAGTGAATGCCAGTAGCTACTCCTTCTTGCTCCAATGCCTTACGGAAAAGATCGCGCTCCCGTACTTGTACGACATAGACGTAATAGACATGTGTTGCCCAGGGGAGAACCACTGGAACAGCCTCGACTACCCCGCGCAGTTGCTCCGTATAGAAATTGGCGTGTGCCTGTCGAGCCGCATTCCACCGCTCCAGGTAGCGCAGCTTCACCCTTAACACAGCGGCCTGTATCTCATCCATTCGAGCATTTACCCCGAGAACCTCATGTTGATAGCGAATGAGCGAACCGTGATCGCGCAGCTTCCGTAGAGTCTCCGCAAGCCTGGCATCGTTCGTTACACACATACCCGCTTCGCCATAGGCCCCCAGGTTTTTACTGAAATAGAAACTGAAACAGCCGATATCTCCAATACTGCCAGCTCGCTGTCCCCGGTAGGTCGCACCGTGGGCTTGAGAAGCATCCTCAATGACGCGCAGGCCGTGCACACGGGCGAAATCGAGCACCGGCTGCATATCTACAGGATGGCCGTACAAATGAACTGGAATGATAGCGCGCGTCTGGGGAGTCAAAGCCTGTTCCAGTTGTCGCCAATCCAACGTATACGTCTCTGGATCGATGTCGACAAAGACGGGCGTTGCGCCTACCAGCGCAATCGCCTCAACTGTTGCGATGAATGTGTTGGCAACGGTGACGACTTCATCACCGTTGCCGATATCACATGCCCGTAAGGCAAGTGCGAGCGCATCAGTTCCTGTTGAGACACCTACACCATACTCACATCCGCAATACTGAGCAAATTCGCTTTCAAATGCCTGACTTTGCGGACCCAGAAAAAGCTGCATACTCTCAAGCACACCTTCAATTGCGGCCATAATTTCTTGCTTAATTGGCTGGTATTGTGCTTGTAAGTCTACTAAAGGTATCTGCATATACAATGCGACTCCTTCAACAACCATCTTCTATCGAAAAAAGGTACTATCCTCCGATAATATCCTCCCTACACATGGTAAAAGCCGGAAGTACTGAGGAGATAGTGGCAGCGGTTGCGAATAGGTGAAACTCTTTGTTCTATGTTCAGAATATCTAACCGGGCAAACACAAGAAGGACGCTGGCTTAGGCTTTCGTAACTTTTTACGCTGTTTTTATCCCATATTTACATACCTTCCTTCACCAGATATACACCGGCAACGATTACTGTTTCTCATAGGACACTAAAGTTAGACGACTGTCCGGGGAATTACCACATGAAGACTGAATAGAGGGGAGGGGTACTTTCATGGCAATTCTTTCACCACCAACTCAGGAAACCATTTCCTTTGCTCCGGTTTACCTCAGAGCAAAACGTATACTTGACATCTTTTTCACCCTGCTGATCCTGCTTCCCTTGTGTCTCGTTTTGGGAGTCGTTGCGGTATTGATACGTTTAGACTCTGAAGGCCCCATCTTTTTCTGCCAGAAGCGCGCTGGGCTGAATGGTAAGGAATTTGAGATGCTCAAGTTTCGTTCGATGCATGTAAATTGCGACGACTTAGTGCATCGCGAAGCCGTCAAACAGTACATGAACGGGGGAGCGCTCAATGGAGATGGTAATACTAGTAACCTGTACAAGTTGACCAATGATCCTCGCATCACCAGGGTTGGCCGATTTATCCGTAAAACGAGTATCGATGAACTCCCCCAATTTATCAATGTACTGCGCGGTGAGATGACGCTGGTTGGCCCCCGTCCACCCCTTCCCTACGAGGTCGAAGCGTATAGCGCGCGTGACTGGCTGCGGCTATGTGGCAAACCAGGCCTGACAGGTACATGGCAGGTCTATGGGCGTAGCCGGGTAACTTTTAACGAAATGGTGGAGATGGACATTGCCTATTTTCAACAACCGTCTATGTGGCAGGACCTCAAGCTGATTGCTCTGACACTCCCGGTCATGCTCCTGGGACGTGGAGGTGTTTGAGCTGGAGATCTTTTCCCCGGATAACACAACACTCTCGATACTTGTAAGACCCTCACCTCTGCCGGGTTTTCTGATAGGCGAGTAACATCATGATGATCGAACTTACCTGGAACTGGCGCTTCATGTCTAAGTAGTATGCCTGCTCTCTGGCATTCCGTGTCCTTGCATAAAAGACCTGCTCGTACCGCTCGATGCGTTGAATGAGTAAGTGCATCCTGGTGGGATCGATCAAAACAGGGAAAATAGCCCGCCCGGTGATGCTCCTGAGCGACTCGATCACGGAAGTATTTTGCCGGTCCGTAATGGCAACTGTCAGTACCCCCTGCGCAGAACCAACCACTATGCACTGGAACTGCTTCATGATGGTCAATGGCAGTATTCGGCGGTAGCGCATTGGCACACGCCTCAAGACATACAACTGGGGTATAAGGTTGCCGCGCACACTATCTGCGATATCCTTCATGTTTCCCATACTGCATATGGTTCCCCTTTGGCTTCTTCACCTGCGCGTCGTTGCGCGGGCCGCTCGTATCTTTAGAGCAAAGAGGTCAGCCGCATCAGTGCTGATGTCAGGGAGGCTTGTACCTTCGTCAATTGTACAAGACCGCAGTGCAGATGAGATAGTAATGCGTACGAAATTACGGTGTCAGAAAGGCTGTACTTGTGTTAAAGTCTTAACTTTTTTTAACAAACCGGCGGGAGAAGTCCTATCCCATTCATGGGGTGGGGATGAAAGCGCCGTTCCTTTGCTGGTGGGGTGAGGGGAAGAAAGAGCCTCTCCACCCTGTGCTGGTGTCCAGGGCTTTTAGGTTTTACATTGCCCTGGCGTCCTTATAGGCTGAGTACGCACTCCTTCTGGCATGCCTCGCACCAACCTGATAGTATGCCATCCTGTTCGTGGACGTTTGCCAGGCGGCGCGCGCAGCGGCAGACATACCCGTGCTGGCGAGCTGGATTGCCAAAAACGAGTGCGTGTGGAGGGACATCTCTTGTAACAACTGATCCGGCACCGATCAAAGCAAACTCCCCGATAGTAATGCCACAAATAATAACCGACCCGGCGCCGATTGATGCGCCGTACTTCACCAGTGTTGGCGTAATCTCCCAATCATCGGCGCTCTTGAGTTTGCCGTCGGGAGTAATGGCGCGAGGCAAGAGGTCGTTGGTGAAACATACGTGGGGACCAACAAAAACACCATCTTCGAGTGTAACACCTTCGAACACCGAAACGTGATTCTGGATTTTGACGTTTGAACCGATGTGCACGTGCGCGTCAACATACACGCCCTTCCCGATAGTGCAGGTTTCTCCAATATGCGCATGTTCTCGCACCTGGACCTGGCGCCAGATGCGCGTGCCTGCCCCAACATGTGCATCTGGTGACACTTCGGCACCAGGATGCATGTAAAATGATGGATTTGTCATCTCGTTTACTCCTCACTACGCAGTCTGCTGCTCTGATTGAGATGCTGTTTTAAAAAATGTTTCTGGATACCAACCTGTGATCAATTCTAGATTCTACTCCATGCCTAGCGTGTAAGACAAGGCTAGGAATGTGAACCCCATTTTACCGTTCGTAACAGTATCTCAACATATGCATAAACCATAATAACACACACAAGGCTCTATGCTTACGGTGTGGATATTTGCTTGCAAACAAGGAAGTCAGCTCATGAATCTTGTCTCTTTCTCTATCAGGACGAAAGGAAGCTATAATTTTGCCCGGCGGCTAAGAACTGTTTTTACCCGCTTTGGTTTTTCTGAATCGCCAATTCGACATGCCTTGTACACTATAATAGATACTCTTCAACAATACGATGGAGCGCCAACATTCTTTATCCCGGCAGTCGTACTGGATCGGCATCCCAAATTGATTTCGGAGATAGCTCTTGACGGTGCTGAAATTGGTATACACGGTTATGTTCACAACGATTATCGTATTTTGAGCAAAGACGAACAGTATAAACAAACAAAACAGGCTATCTCAGTTTTTAAGGAAGTCAAGATTCCTTACGAGGGATTTCGCAACCCCTATCTTGGATGGACAGAAGAATCGCTCGATGTCTTTGCTGCTCTCGGATTTAAATATGAAAGCAATCTGGCGATCTTACATGATGTGGTTGATCTCGACAGCTTCTCGCCCCTTCTGCAAAGCGGTTTTGCAAAATCTCTGAAGCTCTTCCAGGCTGCTCCTTGTAGCATCTATGGGCTCCGTCCGCGTTTCGAGGGGGCATTACTGCGTATTCCGACCAGTATTCCAGATGATGAGATGCTCTTTGATCGACTGCGCATTACTGACCAACAGGAGGTTGGGCACATCTGGAGCAGGGTGATGCAGCGCGTATACGACCGTGGAGGGCTCTACACGCTCAACTTTCATCCAGAACGCGGCGTCCTTTGTAAACCGGCTCTTAAAACGTTGTTATCGTATGCTCGTAGCCGGCCACTGCCGGTGTGGGTGGCCCGTATAGGAGATGTTGCGCAGTGGTGGAAGGAACACAGTGCGTTTAGACTAAACATTACACCGCTGGGTCCTGATCGTTGGCTGGTTGAGGCCAACTGCACTGCTCGCGCCACTCTACTTGCCCGGCATCTCACCGTCGAGGATCGACCAACTTCTCCCTGGTATGGCGCCGATGTCCGTGTGCAGTCCCATTGCTTCACAGTAAATGCAACATGCTGTCCATGTATTGGTGTGTCCCCACAAACGCCTCAGCAAGTGCTCGACTTCCTCAATGAGCAAGGTTATCCTGCCATGCGTTGCAGGCAGGAAGAAGCGCCTACCTATGCCATGTATCTCGACAAACCGGAAGGATTGGGCGAGACACGCGAGGAGCAAGCAGAATGTAAGAGTTCGCTTATTCAGCAGATTGAAGATTTAGAAGCCCCATTGCTCCATTTCGGATGCTGGCCCAGCGGTAATCAGGCAGCGCTTGCCATTTCCGGCGATATTGATTCGGTGACCGTGCAGGATTTCTTTTTGCGTATTCTGGAGGTATTGTGGCATAAGTAATGCTAATAGGCTTCATATTATGTTAGTATGAGAAAGTTATGCGAGGAACCCGTGAAGCCGTCCACGAAGCTTTTAATACCAGCTCTTTTGGGATTGCTCATCCTTCTCGTTGCGATTCCTCTGATTGTGTTTCTCCTCCTGGCTCAGCGAAATGTCGGGCGAAAAAGGCACGAACCAGGGGCAGCAACACCTTGGCCTGTAATAAGCCGCGAGGTATCTGCTTTTGCCTCATCTGGATCTTATTCTGCAGTAGGCTTCTTCTGGGGCAACGAGTAAGGAGAGGGATGTATACCTGGAGACGAGTGTTGATACGGTATCTCAACCGCTGCATAAACCAGCTTCTTCGGGGAAAGATTGTATGCTTTACGTGGGAACCGAGATGCGATATCTTTCATCCATGATTCATGCTCAGTTTGCTGGAAGCATGTGCAAGACTGTTTTTCACTGTAGATGGGACGGCAGTGTCGATGACAAAAGCTTCTCCTAAGAAAGTACTCATGCTAGTAGAAAATGTCCCTGCGCCTGCAGATCGACGTGTCTGGCCCGAAGCCATTACCCTACGCGATCATGGCTTTCAGGTATCTATTGTCAGTCCAAAAGGGCCCTTCGAGCATCAAGAGTCGTATGTATGTATCGAAGGCATCCATATATATCGATATAAAATACCTACAATCGGGCATAAATTCACTGCTTACATCGTGGAATACGCTATCGCCATCCTCATGACGTTCGTGTTAAGCTTTAAAGTGTGGTTTCGCCATGGTTTTGATGTGATTCATGCTGCTAATCCTCCCGACTTGTTCTTTCTAATCGGGCTGTTTTATCGGCTCTTCGGTAAAAAATTTATATTTGACCAGCATGACCTATCGCCCGAGTTGTTCCAGGTTAAGTTCAAGCCTAGTGTGAAGCTGCTTCGCAAATTTCTGCTCTTTCTGGAAATGTGCTCCTATAGGACTGCTCACCTGATCATCACGTCGAACGTATCACAGAAGCGGTTCGCGATTGAACGTGGTCACTGCCATCCTGATAAGGTGTACGTAGTTCGTAATGGACCGAACCTGAAGCATCTGAGATTGGTCACCCCTGAGCCGGGCTTAAAAGGAAAGCGCCGCTACTTGCTGGCCTATGTGGGTGTGATTGATGTTCAAGATGGTGTTGAGTATTGCCTTTACGCACTCCATAATCTCGTCCATAAATGCGGTCGTCGAGATGTTTCATTGATAGTGATAGGAGGGGGCAACCAGCTTCGTAGACTGCAGACACTCGCTCATGAGCTAGAGCTTGATGAGTATATCGATTTTACCGGCTGGACGAGACCTGAAGATGTTGCGCGCTATCTTGCAGTGGCGGATGTGGGACTCGTGCCTGACCCACAGAATGGGCTGAATGAGTATAGCACCATGATCAAAACGATGGAATACATGGCGTTGGGTAAGCCGGTGGTGGCTTTCGATCTTGCTGAGACACGCTATTCGGCGCAGGATGGGGCCCTGTATGCTGTACCAAATCTCGTAGAAGACTTTGCCGATAAAATTGAGACTCTGCTGGATGACGGAGAACGCCGTCTTAGAATGGGAGAGCTTGGTCGCAAGCGCGTTGAAGAGGCATTAAGTTGGGATATTGCCAAAGAAAATCTCTTGCTCGCGTACGGGACGCTCTCTCCACGTGAGTCCTGAAGCTACACGGAGATTCTTATGGAACCAGTCAACGTTTTCGACTATGAAACTCTTGCACAGGCTCGTCTGGAACCAAATGTTTGGAGCTACTATTCGAGTGGTAGTGACGATGAGGTGACGCTGCGTGCCAACCGTACCGCATTTGAGCGCATTCGGCTTCGGCCGCGCATGCTTGTGGATGTCAGTACGTGTGACATGCGTACCACCGTGCTGGGTACACCTCTGAGTATGCCCATTCTGTTGGCTCCAACGGCATTTCATGGTCTTGCTCATCCTGAGGGTGAGTGTGCGACTGCGCGAGCTGCGGGTAAAGCCAATACTCTGATGGTGGCCAGTACCTCTTCAACTCGAAGCTTGGAGGACATTGCCAGGGAGGCGAGTGGTCCGCTCTGGTTCCAACTCTACTTCTCTGATCGCAAGAGTTCAGAGGAATTGGTTCATCGAGCCGAAGCAGCAGGTTACCGTGCGATCGTAATCACAGTGGATGCTCCTCGCTGGGGGCACAAGGAGCGAGCCATCCGAAGTGGTTTTAGCATACCGGCTAAGGCAAACTTTACAGATCAAGATGCTGCTAAGGAAAATATTTCCCTCACCTGGGCATCTCTGGTCTGGCTGAGGTCGCTGACCTCGCTCCCCCTTGTTCTCAAGGGCATTTTCACATCGGAGGATGCGATACTGGCTGTTAAGCATGGTATGGACGGTATAATTGTCTCCAACCATGGTGGCCGTCAACTGGATGGTGTTTCAGCTAGTATCGAGGTATTACCCGAAGTTGTCAAGGCTGTCGATGGGCGTTGTGAGGTCTATCTAGACGGCGGAATACGTCGTGGAACTGATATATTGAAAGCTCTGGCTCTCGGGGCGCGGGCTGTGCTGGTTGGTCGACCAATTCTTTGGGGGCTTGCGGTAAGTGGCGCGGAAGGCGTAAGTCATGTGCTGGAGATACTGCGTTCAGAACTTGCCCTCGCAATGGTGCTCGCCGGTCGACCTACCTTAGATGATGTTGATCGTTCACTTGTGAAGATGTTCTGAGCAGAAGATCCTATCTTAACCCGTGATCACCACTGCTACCCAAATTGTAACTTGTTTCTGAACCTGTTTTAAACCAGCACCTGCTATTCTATTTACGTAGTCCAACGGGTTGCACCCACCTTGGGGTGCCATTGTTGTGGGAAGCGGGCCGCTCATCGTGCTTATGAACCGCCAAAGGGTGCACGATGACCGACAAATTCAAGCCGCTCCAGCTAGCATATTTGGGAGCATCTGAAATGAGCGATTTCGCAGAGATGTATCTTCGACAGCAAGAAGAAGTGAATGCCTACTTTCAGTCCGAGTCATCTTACTGGAAAGACGTATATACCCTCAAGGGCGTGCAGGCCGAGATCATTCGGGATCGTCACGCAGCGGTGCTCGAATGGATCGACGGCCTCGCTCTCGCACCAGGCTCCCATGTGCTAGAGGTCGGCTGCGGTACGGGTCTTATGGCGGTTGCGCTCGCCCAACGTGGTTTGCGTGTCCAGGCCATTGATTCCGTCGAGGCCATGGTCGAGCTAGCGCGCCGGCATGCAACGGAGTCCGGGGCATCCAACCTGCTCTCAGTGGATGTCGGCGATATCTTTGCCTTGGCTTTCGACGACGGATCATTCGACCTCGTGATCGGGCTTGGCGTCATTCCCTGGCTCGAGAGGGCGGAGTCGGCAATGCAAGAAGTGGCTC
>WNFS01005067.1_pt1 | contig 10070 bp, 10 predicted proteins | sample 5400141 | NCBI WGS metagenome assembly WNFS01 (sample SAMN13153358, study PRJNA577476) | soil metagenome | isolation source: 60 cm saprolite under Madrone tree | place: USA:California | collected 2016-06-14
CTCGAGCATCTCGGGCAGGTTGGTGATGATCTGCACGGGCTGGCGCGTCTCCACGTTGTGGTAGAAGTGCGAGGCATCCGAGGTGAGGACGACCGTGCCGCGCTTGGTCTCGACGCTGACGATCTGGAGCCCGGCGGTGTGGCCGCCCACGCGGTGCACGCGGAGCCCCGGGAAGACCTCGCGGTCGCCGTCGAGGAGGCGTAGGCGATTCGCGTAGTTGAGCGTGACCAGATTTGCCAGGGCGCTCACATTCGCTGAGCCGCGGAAGGCCGGCGTGCCGCCGTACTTCCCGGTCCAGAACGCGGCTTCGTCCTGCTGGACCCAGAACTCCGCGTTGGGGAAGAGGCTGTGTCCCGCCCAGTGGTCGTAGTGCAGGTGGGTGATGAGCGAGATGGGCACGTCGGCCGCCTTGATGCCCGCGCGCTCCACCATCGACGCCGGCGTGACGTAGTTGCGCATGCCGCGTGACCTCGCCTCGTCGTCGAGGAAGCCCGTGTCCACGAGAACGGGCTGAGGGCCACCCAGGATCAGCCAGACGAAATAGTGCAGCGTGAGCTTGTCGTGCGACGATTCGCGGTAAAAGAACTGGCACTTCGTCGTGTCGCGTTCCGAGTACTTGAGCGCGTAGACCTCGTACATGGGTTCCCCCCCGGACCGGGAGTCTACTACGGGGTCAGGTCTTACATTCCGACATTCCATGCCGATCACCCCATGCCGATCACGGAGATGGGGTGCACTCGAAATGTCGGAATGTAAGACCTGACCCCATGTATTGTCGGGAGCATGACGTCTCTCAGCGGCGTTCTCGTCGGCGTTGTCCTGCTCCTTTTCGGACGCCGGCTGTACTGGGTCTTCGTCGCGGGTATCGGCTTTCTGACCGGCCTGTCGCTCGCGCCAGACCTCTTCCCCGGCCAGCCGGAGTGGGTGATCCTCCTGGCGGCGCTCGTCGCCGCCATCGTGGGCGCCGTCATCGCGCTCGTGGCGCAGAAGATCACGATCGGGCTGATCGGCTTCGTCGCGGGCGGCGGCATCGGCCTCTTGCTGCTGCGGAAGATGGGACTGGTCGGCGAGGGAACCGGCTGGGTCGTCTATCTCATCGCTGGAGTCGTCGGGCTCGTGCTCATGCTGGTCCTGTTCGACTGGGCGCTCATCCTGCTCTCGTCACTGGCGGGAGCGAATCTCATCGTCACGGGCGTCTCGGCCCGCGTCCACCTGCCGCAGGAGACATGGTTCCTGGCGCTGATCGCCCTCGCGCTCGTCGGCGTGGTCGTGCAGGCTGGTCTCTCGCGCCGGTGGGGTCGCGCTACGCGTGAAAGGTCTGGCGGCCCTCGTCGCGGTTCCACAGGCGGATGAGGTGGCGCTTGCGGTCGGGCTCCTCGGCGTCGCGAAACGGGGTCCGGCTGTGGGCGAAGAGGCGGTTGTTCAGGTATTGGAGCTGGCCTCTCTCGATCGTGAATTCCACCCACAGCGCCGGCGAGTTGATGATCTCGCTCATGACCGTCAGGGCTTCCCGCCCGGCATCGTCGAGACGGCTGCCGCTCAGCTCCTGTGCGCTCTCGACGAGAGCGTGGTTGTAGCGGCAGCGCAGGCCCGAGGGTGTGGCTTCGAACACCGGCTCGCTGGCGACCTTGTCGTCGTCAGGCGCGTGCTCGGCCTGGCGGTCCCACGGAAAGCGCTCGTGCAGGCGGCGAAACAGTGCGGGCTGCCGCCGCTCGATCTCGTCGTGCGCCGTCACCAGGCTCACGAAGCGGCTCACCCCGCCTTCGGGAGCCGGATTCAGGCAGAGCAGCCCGACGAGCTCCGGCGGCTCCGCCAGCCACGGCGCGTCGGTGTGGAACTGGAGATCGAGATTCGTGACTGACCGCCTTACCCCGTAGGTCAGCGACTTCCCCGTGTCTCGGACATCGTAGAGCATGGCGCCGTCCCACTTCTGAGCCACGAGGCGTCCCAGGAGCGAACCGAGGATCCAACCCACCCCCCTGTTCTCCTCGGCGGAGAAGCGCTCGACGGGAACGCGGTCGAGCACGGCCAGCCCTATCCCATCGCGAAGCTGACGGCCGACCGCCGCCATGACCTCGCGGCACTGCGTCAGCGCGAACTGGTCGGGAGACAGGAGGATCGTCGGCAGCGGCTCGCGCCTGAGCCTCTGCACGACGGCCTCGATCTCGTCCACGGCGCCCGCGGGCAGCGGCACGAGCCAATCCGACGGGGAGAGACTGTCCCGGGTCCACGCGCGACGGTCGGACGTCCTGGCCGGCGACACTCTGGAGATCCCTTGCGCCCCTAGGCGGGGGCCGCCCCTTGCGTATTGACGTAGACCGCGTACAACGACTGGCTCGCCACCATGAACAGGCGGTTACGCTTGGGGCCGCCGAACGCGATGTTGGCGCAGACCTCGGGCAGCCGGATCCTCCCGATGAGCTTGCCCTCGGGCGTCCAGACCGTCACGCCGCTGTAGCCGAGGCCGCGCCCGCCGGGATTGCCGTTGCTCGAGACCCAGAGATTGCCATCCACGTCGCAGCGGGCCCCATCCGGCCCGCACTTGACGCCGTCGATCATGAAATCGCTGAACACCTTGCGGTTGGAGACCTTGTTGTCGCTCCCGACGTCGAACGCGTGCATGTCCCGCTGGCCACCCGCATGGGAGTCGCCCGGGCCTCGCCCCGTGCTGATCACGTAGAGCTTCTTGTAGTCGGGCGAGAAGACCAACCCGTTCGGATTGGGGATCTGGTCCTGGCCGATCACCATGTCGATCTTCCCGCTGGGGTCGACGCGGTACACGTTGTTCGGCAGCTCACGCTTCAGATAGCCGATCTCCGGAGGCTGGCCGAGGCGAGGCTTGAGCCTGCCCGCGGGATTGCCCGGTCCTCCGGCGGCGTCGGGCGTTCCTTCGTAGAGCTGACCGCCATAGGGAGGATCGGTGAACCAGTAGCTGCCGTCCGGATGCGCGACGATGTCGTTGGGCGAGTTGAGCCGCTTGCCGTTGTAGGAGTCCGCGATGATCGTCACCGAGCCGTCGTGCTCGTAGCGGACGACGCGCCGGGTCAGGTGCTCGCAAGAGAGCTGGCGCCCCTGGAAATCGAACGTATTGCCGTTGCTGTTGTTCGACGGGCTGCGGAAGACGCTCACCCGGCCGTCGTCCTCCGACCAGCGCAGCTGGCGGTTGTTCGGGATGTCGCTCCAGACGAGATAGCGCCCCTGACCGCTCCAGGCCGGCCCCTCCCCCCACAGCGCCCCCGTCCACAGGCGGAGGATCGGGGTGTTGCCCTGCCGGAGGCCGTTGAAGATTGGATCGACGGTGATGACGTCGGGATCGACGTAGGTCGTCGGCGGCGCGTTGGGGCCGAAGTCGCGCGGTGGCGTCGTGACCGTGCTCAGCGGATTGGCGGGTCCCGGCGGAGGCGCCTGGGCCATGGCGAAGCCGGGCACGAACGCCGCCACGCCGCCGACCGCGCCCATCGCCGTGAGGAGCTTCCGCCGTGACAGCAGGTCGTGCGCCATGAATCGACTCTCCTTTGAGGTGCTCGCGAGAACCAGGCCGCGTGACGACGGCGCGGCAACGGTACCAGACGACCGGCGAAACCGTCAATTCGCGTGTGACGGCGTTCACGAGGTCCGCCCTCCAGGGGCCTTGACAAGGAGAAATCCCGGGCCGAGAATCCGGCCACGCTCTGACCATTTCCTTCAGGAGGACATCATGAAGCGGCAGGCACTCACCGGCGCGGTCCTGGCGGCTCTTCTCCTCCTCACCTCTCTCCCGGCTCTCGCCCAAAGCCCGGCTGGCATGAAGCTCTACGTCTTCACCTCGGGCTCGCTCGGGGGTTTCCCGAAAGGGGCGCTGCAGATCGGCGGCCAGGGCAACATCGACTGGGCGCCCGTCTCCTTCTACGTGATCAAGCATCCGAAGGGCAACGTGATGTTCGACACCGGCAACAACGACAAGACGATCACCGACCCCGACGGATGGTGGGGCCCGCTGGCCAAGGGCTTCGGGCTCAAGATGACGGCGAATGACGCCATGGCGGCCCAGCTCGCGAAGATCGGGCTCAAGACGTCGGACATCAAGTACGTCGCGGTCGGTCACATGCACCTCGACCACGGGGGCAATGTCTCGCAGTTCCCGAACGCGACCCTGATCGTGCAGAACGACGAGATGAAGGCGGCGTGGTGGCCCGACACCGGCTACTCGGTCTACTACATCCCGGGGGACTTCGCCGACACCAAGAAGTACAACATGATCCGGCTTGACGGCGATCTCGACCTCTTCGGGGACAAGAGCATCGAATTCCGCCGCGCGCCGGGGCACACGCCGGGCAGCCAGTTCGCGATCGTGCGGCTGCCGAAGACCGGCACGGTGATCCTGACCAGCGACGTGGTGTACCTGAAGGAAAGTCTCGAGAAGAACCTGATTCCGCCCATCCCGGGCACGTGGAGCCCGGGCGCCATGTACGACAGCTACCAGAAGCTCCGGCTCGTCCGCGACGGCGAGGGCGCGAGCATCTTCTACGGTCACGACCCCGACGTCTTCAAGGCGACGAAACAGGCGCCGGCCTTCTACGAGTAGCCGACCGCCGCGCATTCGGTTCCTGGACCTCACGCCAGCCCGGAGCAGATCATCGTTCTGGGCTGGCCGCATCTCGGGCCGCTTCCGATGAGTCAATCTCCCCGACCCGTACGGACCGACGGTCCCATCGTCTCCATCGAGGGCGTCTCCAAGCTCTATGGCAGCGTTGCCGCCGTCAGCGACGTCACGCTCGAGGTGCGGCGCGGCGAGGTGCTCGGCCTGCTGGGGCCCAACGGCTCGGGGAAGACGACGCTCTTGCGCATGCTCACCGGCTATCTCTCCCCGACCACAGGCCGCCTGTCCGTGGACGGGCACGACACCGAGCGCGATCGAATGGCCGCGCGCCGCCTCATCGGATACGTCCCTGAGTCCCTGCCGCTGTACTCCCACATGCGCGTCCGGGAGTTCCTGCGGTTCATGGCGCGACTCCGGGGCCTCGACACGGCCGCCTCGAACGCGGCCGTCGCCGAGGTCGCGGAACAGGTGGGGCTCGGGGATCGCCTCGCGGCTCCGATTCGCACGCTGTCCCGCGGCTACCGCCAGCGCGTGGCCATCGGGCAGGCGCTCGTGCACAGGCCCGACATCCTGGTCCTCGACGAGCCGACCAATGGCCTCGATCCGCGCCAGATCATCGAGACACGCAATTTCATCCGGGGACTGGCGGGCCGGCGGACGGTGATCATGAGCTCGCACATCCTGGGCGAGGTCGAGAAGGTCGCCGACCGTGTCGCCATCCTGCTGCAGGGGCGGCTCCTGAGCGTGAACTCCCTGGCGGACACGCCAGATCTCGAAGCGCTGTTCCTGTCGCTGACATGAGCGCGCTCGGGGTCCTGCTCCGCAAGGAACTGCACGCGACCTTCACCTCGCCCATCGCTTACGCGGTGGCGGCCGTGTTCCTCCTCGTGACGGGCTATACCTTCAGCCTGACGCTCTTCTTCACGAAGGTCGCCAACCTGACGTACATCTTCCACCAGATGTACGTCCTGCTCATCCTCCTCGTCCCCGTGCTGACCATGCGGGCCTTCGCGGAGGAGCGCCGGGCGGACACGCTCGAGCTCTTGCTGACCGCGCCCGTGAGCGAGGTGTGGATCGTCCTCGCCAAGTTCCTGGCGGCTCTCGTGCTGGTCACGTGCCTGCTCGTGGCCTCCGGCGCCTACGCCGTCGTGCTGGGCCTCTATGGTCAGCCGGACTGGGCGCCGATCTACGGCGGCTATCTCGCCCTGTTCCTCCTGTCGTGCCTGCTGGTCGCCATCGGCACGCTGGCCTCGAGCCTCACCGAGAACCAGGTGGTCGCCGCCACCTGCTCGCTGGGCGCCTGCCTCATGCTCTGGTTCGCCGATTCGGCGTCCTACATGGTCCCCGCGCCCCTGGACGCCCTGGTCATCAACCTCTCGTTGATCGGCCACTTCACGACGTTCGTCAGCGGGTCGCTGTTCCTGTCCGACGCCGGCTACTACCTCACCCTGTCGCTACTGGCCCTGTTCCTCACCACGCGTGTCGTGACCGACCGGTGAATCCGGGCGATTCGGGCAACCTCGCGTGGTTCGCCGTGGTCATGGCGGCGCTCCTGGTCCTCTTCGCGGCGGGAGTGCGGCTTCCGGTGGCGCGTGCCGGCTGGCGCCGGCGGTTGTCGCGCGGCTGCGTGGTCGTGGCGGCCGCCGCGCTCGTGCTCGCGGCCAACATCGCGCTCTACCGCCACGACGTGCATTTCGACGTGACGCGCTCCCATGCCTTCACGCCGTCGGCCGAAGCCCAGCGGGTGATCCAGGGCCTCCACACCGACGTGGAGCTGACGTACTTCTACCAGAAGCAGAATCCGGCCGGGCGCGCCGCCAAGCGCATGGTGGAGCTGATGGGTCGTACGAGCCCGCGCCTGCACGTGCATACGGTGGATCCGGATCAACAGCCAGGCCTGGCCAGCCGCCTCGGCGTCCGCGTCTACAACGTGGCGGTGCTCGAGGCCGGCGGGCACAGCATCCAGGTGGTGAGCACCGAGGACCGCGACCTGGCCCTTGGCCTGCTCCGGCTGACCCGCGGCCAGGAGAAGACGATCTGCTTCGCGATGGGGCACAACGAGTACGACATCGACAATATGGAATACCACACGCACTTCGAAGGGGTCCACGCCCACAGCCACGGCGCCGAGGGCATCGGCGTCGTGCTCATGGAGCAGCACGGCGTGGGCCGGCTGCGTCGCGCGCTCGAGAGCCTCGGCTTCGCGACCAGGAAGGTGACGCCCGCCACCGCCGGGCGCGTCCCGGCCGAGTGCGCGGCCCTCGTGGAAGCGAGCCCCCGCACCCGGTATTCACCCCTCGAGAGCCGGGCGCTCGAGGAGTACCTGGAGCGCGGGGGCGCGGCGCTCCTCATGTACGACATCGATTTCCCGGTCGAGCCGAGCCTGGCCACCGTGCTGGCCAAGGCCGGGATCCGGCTCGGTGAAGGAGTCGTCACCGACCCGCTCGATCACTACTTCACGGACGAGCAGATGGTGGCCGTCACGCGCTACGCCTCGCATCCGGTCACGCGCGGCCTCGCGCTCACCTTCTATCCCGGCGCGCGGCCGCTCGAGGCTCTACGAGCGCCCGGCATTACCGTAGTGCCTCTCTTCTCCAGCAGCGCCCAGAGCTATGTGCGCCCGGTTCGCGGCACGTCCGGGCCGCCGGCGGCTCCGGAGACGCGAGGGGCGCGACCGCTGGCCATCGCCGCCGAGGGACGCTGGCCCGGCGGCCAGTCGCCGAAGCCGTTCCGGTTGATCGTCATCGGCGACGGCGACTTCGCGAGCAACTCGTTCTTTCCGTACATGTCGAACAGCGACCTCGTGCTGGCAAGTCTGGCGTGGCTCATCGGCGAGGAGCGCGCACCCACCATGAAGCCGCCCGTCGAGGTGCTGCCCACGGTCGTCCTGACCAACCAGCAGGTTCACGGCATCTTCGTCTTCTGCGTCCTCGTCCTGCCGGGGCTCGCCGTCGCCATCGGCGGGGTGGTGTGGTGGACCCGCCGGCGCTGAAGCGCCTGGCGTGGCCGGGCGCCGCGGTGCTGGCGGCCGGCGTGATCGTCGCGCTCGCCCTGTACGGCCACCGGCCCGACCCGAGCCTCGGGCGCTTCGAAGCCGCCGGCGTCATGCTCGCGGTCCAACCCGACACGGTGACGGAGGTCGTGGTTTCCCAGGCTGGGCGCCGGTGGCGCTTCGAGCGGACGGGCGCCAAAGGCTGGGCGGCGCCACCCGGTCCCCCGCCGGGTGAGAGCGTCGGCGCCCACCTCGACAGCGGTCTCCGCTTCCTACACGTCTCGGCGCCCCAGCGGGTGCTTCAGCCGGAGGAGGTCGCGGGAACCCCGTCGTCGGAGTTCGGTCTCGCGCCGCCGCGCTTCTCGGTGTCCGTGCGCTCGGCCGCCGCCGCGCCATTCGACATCGAGTTCGGCGCGCTCAACGCGCAGGGGCTGGCCCAGTACGCGCGCGTCTCCGGCCACGCCGAAATCCTGCTCCTGCCGAACTATATCGGCGAGCAATGGGAAGCGGTCATGAACGCTCGATGAAGCCGGCCGCCGCGGCGATCTTGTTCGCGTGGCTCGCTCTCCTGGGCCGGCCGGATCAGGCCGGCGCTCACACGACCAGCACGGGGCTCGCGACGCTCAACGTCGCGGGCGCGACCGTGGACTACCGGCTGACGGTCGTTCCCGGCGAGCTGCCTCCGGAGCCCGCCCGACTTCTGGCCTCGGCGGCCGACGGCGACCCGGCCGCCGTGGAGCGCGTCGCCTCCGAGCTGCGACGCAGGATCATCGTGCGATCCGGCGACGTCCCATGCCGGCCCGGCCGCGCGCAGATCCAGGGCTCGCGGCTCGGCGACGGCCGGGTCACCCTCGAGCTGACCCTCGAGTGCCCGGCGCCTCCGGCGCGGCTGACGATTCGCGACGAGTGGTTCCAATTGTTCGGAGAGCACTACCGGACCATAGCGCGGATCGAAGCCGCCGGCGGCGCGCGTGAGGCCGTCTTCTTGCCCGACGCGCCGGAAGCCACCATCGAGATCGGACGGGAGCCGGCGGCACAGGGCGCGGGGTTCTTCCGGCTCGGCGTCGAGCACATCCTGACGGGCTACGATCACCTGCTCTTCCTGCTGGCGCTCCTGCTGCGGGGTGGGCGGCTTCTCTCCCTGCTCAAGATCATCACCGCCTTCACCGTCGCCCACAGCATCACGCTGGCGCTCGCCGTGCTGGGCGTCGTCACGATCCCCGGCCGCATCATCGAGCCCGCGATCGCCGCGTCCATAGTCTGGGTCGCGCTCGAAAATCTCCTGCGGCGGGACGCGCCGTCGCAGCGTTGGCTGGTAAGCTTCGTCTTCGGCCTCGTGCACGGTTTCGGCTTCGCCTCCGCCATCGAGCCGTTGGCCCTGCCACCGGCACGGCTGGCGCTGGCGCTCCTCGGCTTCAACCTGGGCGTCGAAGCCGGCCAGGCGCTCGTGGTGGTCCTCCTCCTCCCGCTGCTCCTGTGGATGCGCGGCAAGCCGTGGGAGCCACGCGTCGTGCGGGCGGTATCGCTCGGCGTGGCCGCCGTCGGTCTAGCCTGGCTGGTCGCCAGGCTCTTCTTCGCTTCGTAACTTCAGGCGGAGCGCCACATGCTCCAGGCGAGCGGGATTCCGCCCACGCCGATCAGGAGCCCATCGATGACCCGCACCGGTCTCGGCAGCATCGGAAGCCACAAGGCAAGCCCGAACGCGAACACAAATCCCGCCCAGACCGGAAGGCCGCCGCTTCGGCGGATCGCGGCGGCGAAGTTGAACATGCCGATGGCGAGGAAGAGCTGGCCGAGGAGCAGCACGACTGTCATGGGACCGCGGTACGTCAGCGTGATGACCGCCGCGATTCCGGTCGCCCCAGCCAGGTACACCTGGCCGATGATTGGCATCGTGTAGGCCTCCACTCCAAAGGCCGGCAGGATGAGTGCGACGCCTGGCAGGCCCCACACCAGCCCGCGGAACGCGCACGGCTCCCTCTCCGAGGCCGAGTGGAAGGCGTACAGCGCGAGCAGCCCGCACTGCAGCAACACGAAGCCCAGCATCGCCAGGTAGTGCGAGATGACCCATGCGGCGGACGCGAACGCCGGGCTCGCGACGACGATCGTGCGCTCCGGCTCGAAGATGTCGAGAGCGAAGAATGGCCGGATGAGGGGAAAGAGCGCCAGCAGGAAGGCTGACGATCCGAGGGCGGATGCGCCGAGCCGGATCCGGGTCGAGCGCGTCTGCATGGCAAACCTCCCTATCCTTCTGAGGCCGCAGCTCGCCTGACCGGCTACTTCGAGGGCTTGCCCTTCCTGATCTCGGCGATCTTGCGGTCCCGATCGCTCGCCAGCCGCTCCTGGTCGCGCCGCAGCTCCTCGTTCAGCTTGTCGACCTCTTCGTGGGTCCGGGCGGCGGCCATCGCGGCCTGGTGGAGGATCTCCCGCTCGGCGGACTTCGCCTGGTGGAACTGGCGCGCCTCGGCGATGGCGGCCTTTTGTTTTTCCGTCAGGGGG
>WNFS01005268.1_pt1 | contig 10066 bp, 8 predicted proteins | sample 5400141 | NCBI WGS metagenome assembly WNFS01 (sample SAMN13153358, study PRJNA577476) | soil metagenome | isolation source: 60 cm saprolite under Madrone tree | place: USA:California | collected 2016-06-14
GATTATCGGGGACCGCTGAAGGGACTGTACCATTGCGGATCGGGCGCTCACCCCGGCGGAGGCGTGACCGGAGCGCCCGGCCACAACGCCGCTCGCGCAATCATCGCCGATCGGCGCCGGCGCTTTTGGTGGCGGTGAAGTCAGTCGCTGCCCGGAAGCAGGCGCCGAAGCCGATCGGCCGAGGCCGACAGTTGTGCGAGCGCGGCCCGGCGCGCCCGTTCGTTGAAGCGTCCGATCAGCCCGGAGACGGCGAGCGCGCCCCTGAACTTCCCGGCGAGATCGAGAACAGGAACCGCGATCGCCGCGAGCTGTGGATCGCGCTCGCCCAGAGATACGCAGTAGCCGCGTTGCTGCACCGTCTTCCCTTTGGACCCTTTGCCATCGCAGAAGGCGGCGAGCACATGTGCGCTCGCTCCGGCCCCGAGCGGCAACACGGCTCCCTCCTCGAGGTGATGGCGCGCCGATTGCGGCGAATTGTGCCGAAACAGGCACACGCGGGAGCGACCCTCACGGCAAGGCGCAGGATCGTGCTCTTATAGAACCCGGTCGCGGCGGCGATCTCGCTCAGTGTCATCACCGGCCGCCCGGTATGGAACGCATTGAGCACGGCAAGCGCTCGTTCGACGGCCTCGACCTTGTCGTTGCTCATGATCACGAGCCGCAATGTCTCGATTCGGCTAACATATTAGAACGATATTGTGTTGTACAGAACGTTATGCTACAAAGAACAGAATTCTGTACGGCAGAACAAGGTGCAGGATGGCTGGACTTCTCGCGGGTACGCGGGTGCTCGATCTGACCAACGTGCTCGCCGGCCCGTTCTGTTGCTATCAGCTGGCGCAGCTCGGTGCCGAGGTGATCAAGGTCGAGGTGCCCGGCTCCGGCGACCTGGCGCGCCAGCTCGGCGGCGATCCCGAGCTCAATCGCCTCGGCATGGGCGCCTCCTTCCTCGCGCAAAACGCGGGCAAGCGTTCGATCACCCTCAACTTGAAAGCACCCAAGGGCCGCGCCGCCTTCGCCCGGCTGGTCGGCACGGCCGACGTCGTCGTCGAGAATTTTCGTCCCGGCGTCATGGAGCGGCTTGGGCTCGGCTATGCCGCACTCAAGGCCGCCAAGAGCGACATCGTCTACTGCGCGATCTCCGGCTTCGGCCAGGATGGACCGCTCAAGTTCAACCCCGCCTACGACCAGATCATCCAAGGGCTCTGCGGGGTGATGAGCGTCACCGGCGACGCGCACTCGGCCCCGTTGCGGGTCGGCTACCCGGTTGCCGATACGATGGGCGGAATGACCGCGGCTTTCGCCATCGCCGCGGCCCTCGTTCGCCGCGAGCGCACGGGGGACGGCGAGTTCATCGACGTGTCCATGCTGGAAGCCTCGCTGGTGGCGATGGGCTGGGCGGTTTCGAACTGGCTCATCGCAGGGGTGAAGCCGCAACCTATGGGCAACGAAAACATGACCGCGAGCCCGTCGGGTACGTTCCGCACCGGCGAAGGGCTCCTGAACATCGCCGCCAACAAGCAGGAACAGTTCGAGACGCTGTGTCGGTTGATCGGCCGCGAGGAACTCATCTCCGATCCGCGCTTTATCGGCCGTGAGGATCGCAAGCGCCGCCGTTTGGAATTGAAGGTGGAGATCGAGCGCGCACTTGCGGCGAGATCGGCGCAGGCGTGGTCCGCACTTCTCAACAAGAACGGCGTCCCCGCTGGGGAAGTCCTCGACCTGCCAGCCGTGCTCGAGCATCCGCAGGTGATCGAGCGAGGGCTGCTCAAGACCTTCGGCTCCGTGTCGGGCGTTGATCGCCCGGTTCGCGTCGTGCGATCAGGTTTTCGTCTGGCGAGCGGCGATCCGGAACCCGCTTCGCCTCCGCCGGCCCTCGGAAGCGACACATGCGCGCTCCTGGGCGAACTCGGATTTGCCAAGCGCGAGATCGACGAGCTTGCGCGAGAGGGGGCCATATGAATAGCAGCGCGCCAGCAAGCAACGACACCCCTCAGAATTGGTGGTCGACATCGATCATCGAGATGAAGCCCGGGATGATCCGGTATCGCGGCTACGCGATCGAGGAGCTGATCGGCCGCCTCGGCTTTGCCGAGATGATCTATCTCATGACACGCGGCGAGCTTCCCCATCCCGCTGCCGCCAAGCTGCTGGAAGCCGCGCTTGTGTCGGCGGTGGACCATGGCCCGCAGGCACCGTCGATCGCGGCAGCCAGAATGGCGATCACCTGCGGCGTCGGCATCAACAATGCCATGGCATCAGCCATCAACATGCTCGGCGACGTGCATGGCGGGGCCGGCGAGCAGTGCGTCGCGCTGTATAATGCGATCGCCGCGCGCATGGGCAGCGATCCGATCGGCGAGCAGGGGCTCGCCGAAGCGGCAAAAGCCGAGATGAAGCTGCTGGCCGAAGCCGGTATCCGATATGTCCCCGGCTTCGGACATCGCTTTCATCCGCGAGATCCACGGGCACCGCGCCTGCTCGAGCTGGTCGACGTCGCTGCTGTTGCCGGGGCGGTGAGCGGACGTTTCGCCGCCATCGCTCGCGCGGTGGAGGCGGAGCTTGCGACGCAGAAGGGACGAGCCGTGCCGATGAACATCGACGGCGCCACCGGCGTGATTTTCGCGGAGCTCGGCTTCCCGCCACCGCTCTGCCGCGGGCTCTTCGTCCTGTCTCGCGCGGTCGGCGCTCTCGCGCACGCTTTCGAAGAGATGCAATCGGGCGAACGCAACAAAGGCCCGATCCCGCGCCATCTGATTTGGACTTATACCGGCCCGCCTGCGCGCACGCTTGGCAGGGCATAGCGGCTCGACTTCGATCGCTTCTCGTTATTTGGCTGACCTCCGTTGCCGGCGTGATGCGGCTCAATTGGGCCGCGCGGCGAGCAATTTGGGACGGCTCTTTCTTTCCAGCGTCTCAGGCATCAATCTCCAGGTCAGCAATAGTCCTATGCCGCCGATCAAGGCCAGGCCCAGGAAAGCGATGCTGCTGCCGAGCCGGTCGCTCATCCATCCGGCGAGGGTTGTACTCAATGAGGCGCCGATTCCGACTACGCTGCCCACAATCCCTTGCGCCAGGTTGAAGCGGCCCGTCCCGCGCGTGATGTCGGCAATGGTAAGGGGGACCAGTACGCCGAACACCGCCGCGCACACGCCGTCGAGAAGCTGCACCGCGACCAGAAGGCGCGGGTCCGTCACAACCATGAACAAGACGGCGCGGATCGGCAATGCGGCGAAGCCGATCAGCAATATCGGGCGGCGCCCCCATCGCTGCGCCAGTCGTCCCACCCCAGGCGAGAAGGCCGCGACGACGAGTTGCGGCACCACGATGCAGGCCGCGACCAGTGTCGTTGCCCATGCGCTCGAGCGCATGGTGACGATGCTCGCCATCAGCGGAAGCATGGCCGTGTTTGCGAGTTGGAAAAAGGTGACACACGCGGCGAAGATCATCAGCGGTCGATTGGTGAGAAGTTTCATAACCGCTGCCGTTCCGGTGCGTCCCTCCGACACGCCGCCGTGGGCGCGAACAGGATCGATCTCGTTCGGCGGGATGTGCTTAAGCGTGATCAGCGTTGGAACAATGAGCGCGGCGGTGACCAGGAATACCGCCTGGTTCGACCAGAAATAGCCGACCGCGCCCATGCCCGCTGCCGCCAGGCCATTACCGATGGAAGCGAAGCGCGCGTTGCGGCCGAACCGTTCGGCGCTGGCGGCATGGCCGACGAGCCCCAGGCTGATGGCGGCAAGCGCGGGGCTCACGACGGAGCTCCCGGCGGCCTGCAGAAACTGCGCGCCGAGCACGGCCGGAAAGATCGGCCACAGTGCGATGATCAGCGCACTCGCGCTGATGGCGATCATCGCAAGCGCAGCGACCGCGCGCTCCGATCGTGCGGCATCCACGATAGCCCCGCCGGGCATTTGCAATGCTAGCCCGACAAGCCCGCGCGCGGTGAGAACAAGCCCGATATCGACCTGCGTCCAGCCCTGCGTCGTGAGATAGACGGAGATGAACGGCCCGAATCCGGTCTGCACGTCGGCAACGCAGAACGCAAACCAGTCGAGACCGCGCTGGCTGCGCCGCGAGGCGGTGATCGGCGGCTCGGGCGGCAGAGCCCGCTGCAGAAACGGCGGCGCTTCGTCGTGTTGGACGAGTCGCTTGGATGGGCGGACATTGCGGGTTGCCGGTGCGCGGGGCAGGGTTACCTCTCCGGTGCTGCAACCTCGCTCGATGGCATGGTCCGCTCGCTGCTGGCTGCACTGACTACCACCACCGGCTCACCGCGCTTGTATTCCGGCGCCAGGCGCACCTGGTTGCGGGTAAGGTCCACGGTAATCGTGCCGGGCTTGCCGGCAGGGGCGAAATTCAAGGCCCGCCAATCGACGGCGATCTTGCGGGTGCCGATGCCGAGAAAGCCGCCGAAGTCGATGATGGCCGCGCGGACCTGCCCGTCGCGGCTGACGATGATATCGACAATGCGACCCATATCCTCGTCAGCGTTGCTGCGCACGCTCTTGCCGAGGATCGTCGAGACCTCTTGATCGTCGAGCACGACCGCGGGCGTACCGGGAGGAGAGCTGGAAGGTGGGCCTGCCGGTGGTGCAGCTGTCGGCGAGGGATTGTCCGGCGCAGATTGCCCTGTCGGCGGTGGTGACGATTCCGGCGTTTGCGCGAGCTGCGCGGGCCGCGCCGACCCCGCTGCTCCATCCGCGGGACCGAATGCGCCGCCATGAACACCGGCTGCCGCGATCAGGCTGATCGCGACGACGGCCGGGATGACGACACCGGTGCGCATTTTGTGCACTGCCCCATGCGCGGTAAGCCGCAACGATTAACGCGGAGGCGGCGTTCAGGTTCCTTTTCGGCGTAGTGCGTCGGCAATTTTATTCGAATCGCACGTGCAGCTGCCCCACTCGGGTCGTCGTCACTACGAGAGAGTCACAGTTGCGTATGGTGCTGACGGCGCAAAAGCCGAGATAGCCGGGCTGCGACAGCATGGGATCGAAAACGCCGCGCCGGATATTAGTCTGTACTGCCGTTTCCAGGCGAAAAGCCGGAGGAACGATAGCGGCCCGCGGGTTTGGTATTACGACCTGTGGGCTGCGACCGGCAGGCGTTGTATCATGGGCACGGCTCAGCTCAGGCGTTCGGCCTCAGAGGGCAGCCCTCAGTGACACCTCGATCCATGACACGGCACGGCTCGGTTAGCGGGCGCCGCAAGCGCCGGCCGGAAATGCCGAGTGCGACGAACTTGAAAGATAAAGTCGACGAAAGTTCGGAGGACAGCTTTCCGGCGAGCGACCCGCCGAGTTGGACGCTTCTCACGCGCATCGGCGCTCCGCGGCGAAAGCCTCGCAGCTTTGATGATCCCGAGACTTGATCCGTGAGACCCCAGCGCAGGTGCGCTGATGTTTGGCGAGCCGTTGCGGGCAAGCGCCGCATTCCGCACCGGGAGAGATGGATGTTGCGAGACGTCGTTGCCCTCGCCGCGGCTTTGTCCATGACCGGCCCCGCGGCAGGCGGGGCTGCCGCGGAGCTGCTCTCCTCGCGTCCAATCACCATCGTCATTCCATTCACGCCCGGTGCAAGCTCCGATACGCTCCAGCGCATCGTCGATAAGAAGGTCAGCGAGAACACCGGCCAAACGCTCGTGGTCGAGTCGCGCCCGGGCGGCAGCGGGGTCATCGCCGCAGCGGTGGTCAAGCAGGCCACGGCGGACGGGCACACTCTCCTGCAGGCGAACGCGGCAACCCACGCGTCCAATACCTCGCTTTACGCAACACTTCCCTACGACCCGATCAAGGATTTCCGGCCGATCACGCTGATGTGGAGCTTTCCGCAATTGCTCGCGGTCCCGCTCGATAGCCCCGCGAAGTCGGTGTCCGATCTCGTCGCGCTCGCCAACTCGAAGTCGGGCGGCTTGAGCTTTGCCTCCCAGGGCACCGGCTCCGGCGGACATCTCCTTGGCGAGATGTTCAAGCTCAGGACCGCAGCAAACATGGTGCACGTTCCCTATCGCGGCGCCGCTCCCGCCGCCATCGATCTCGCCGCCGGCCGGGTCGATTTCTTCTTCGTTTCCTATTCTTCGCTGCTATCGTTTCTGCAGGGAGGAAAGGTGCGCGTCATCGCGGTCACTTCACCGAAACGTCTGCCGGCGCTGCCGGATGTTCCGACGATGACGGAGGCGGGCTTTGCCGGGCTAGCGCTCGACGCTTGGTTCGGGCTCGTTGCGCCGGCAGGCACCCCAGAGCGCGTTATCGCCAAGCTCAACGCGGCGTTCGTGCAGGCGGTGCGGGATCCGCAGGTCGCCACGCTGATGGCCGATCAGGGCGCCGAGGCGCACGCCACCACGCCGGAGCAATTCGCGGCGTTCATCGCTTCCGAAACCGAGCGCATGGGCCAGCTCGTGCGCGCGGTCGGAGCAAAGGCGGAATGAGCTTACCCGTGCGTCACAGACGCAATATTCTACGCTCGGGAGCGCTTTACGCGTGCCCGGCGCGCACCAGACGACCCGGCAGCGCGCCGGTGTGCTCGCCGTGCTCGAAGGTCGGCGTCCCGGCGAGGAATGTGGCGACGTAGCCGTCGACTCGCTGCACGAAGCGCCTGCCGCCGGCGGGAAGATCGTTCACGAGCTCCGGCTGGTAGAGCCGTAAGCCGTCGAAGTCGATCAGGTTGATGTCGGCGCGTAGCGCCGGCGCGAGCCGGCCGCGGTCGTGCAGGCCGAAGAAATCCGCGGTCTCGCTGGTCTGCCGCTTGACCAACAGCTCGAGCGGCAGGCGTGGGCCGCGCCGCCGATCGCGGCCCCAGTGCAGCAGCATATAGCTCGGCACGCCAGCATCGACGATTGAGGCGCAATGCGCGCCGCCGTCGCTCAGTCCCAGGAGCGTGCCGGAGTCGGTCAGCATCTCGCGAATGGGCTCGTGGTCGCCATAGGTGTAGTTGACCACCGGGAAGAACAGATAGCGGTTCTCGGCCTCGGTGAGATAATCGTAAGCGACCTCGTCGGGCGTGCGTCCCTCGCGGGCGGCAATGGCGGCGCAGCTCGCCTCCTCGGGCGGCTCGTAGTCCGGCGGGTCTCCCATGACGAAGAACTTGTCCCAGCGCGTGGTGATGAGCTGCCGGAACTGCGCCAAGCGGCTTACCTCCTCTGCCGAGGGTTTCTCGTCGAGAATGCGGCGCCGTAACGCCGGGTCGCGCAAGCGACGGCGCTGCTCGGGGATGCTGAGCCCATCGAGCTCCCGGTAGCTTGGCCGCACCGAGAACGGATTGAGCGCAGTACCGATCCCGAGCATGACGCCGATTGGCCGGCCGGCGATTTGGGCGGTTAAATCCGCGCCCTCGGCGCGCGCCGCGTGCACCGCAGCCAACAGCCGCCGCCACCGTTCCGGATCCTCGTACCGGTCAGTCAGCAGAAACCAGACCGGACGGCCGGTTTCTTTGGCGAGTCGCGTCATCCACGCGAGTTCGGCATCCTCATCATCGAAATCACTGTTCATACCGAATGCGCCGGCGCCCACGTCGCCCAGCGCCGCGCCGATGCCTACGAGCTCGTCGCTCGCTGCATATCGCGAGGGGACCATCTTGCCGACGGGCGTCTTGTGCGAATCCGTACGCGAAGTGGTGAAACCGAAAGCGCCGGCGTGCAGCGCTTCGACCGTAAGACGGCGCATCTGGGCGATATCTTCGGGACGCGCCGCCTCGAGGCGAATGGCGCGCTCGCCCATGACGTAGACGCGCAATGGGTGATGCGCGATCTGGGCGGCGATGTCGATCGCGCGCGGCCGGCGCTCCAGTGCATCGAGGAACTCGGGAAATGTCTCCCACTCCCAGGTCAGTCCGTCGGTGAGGACGACGCCCGGAATCTCTTCGACGCCTTCCATCAGCTCCATCAGCGCGCCGCGATGCTCCGCGCGCACGGGGGCGAAACCAACGCCGCAATTGCCGAACATCGCGGTGGTGACGCCGTGCCAACACGAAGGGCCGAGCAGCGGGTCCCAGATTGCCTGGCCGTCGTAATGCGTGTGCACGTCCACCCAGCCGGGCGTCACCAGGAGTCCCGTTGCATCGATCTCGCGCCGTGCCGGACCTAGCTTGCCGCCGACCTCGGCGATGCGCTCGCCCGCGATGGCCACATCGCCGGTAAAGGCCGCCTTCCCGGTACCATCAATGACGGTACCGCCGCGAATGACGATGTCGTGCATCGATCGCTCCTCAAGCGTTGCGAGCGACGATGATGCACTCTTTGCTAGAGCGACGCAAATGCAAGGACTTTGGATAGCCCCAGGCCGCATCCCTCGTCCGCTCATTCCCGCGGAAGCGGGAATCCGGTCTATCATCGCTGGTCTGTGTTGCCGCCTTCGCGGGGACGAGCAGAAACGATTTCCCTCCAAGCACGAGGAGGCATTCGATGCCGAAGACTTCGGATTATTTCGTCGGCAAGACGATCATTATTACCGGCGCGGCGAGCGGCATCGGCCGCGCCGCGTCGATGATCTTTGCCCGTGAAGGCGCAAACGTGGTCTGCGCCGATATCAACGCTGAGGGCGCGAAAGAGACCGCCGATCGGCTCCTCACCCAAGGTGGCAAGGCACTGGCGCTCGCGACCGATGTCACCTTGCGTGGGGAGGTCAACGAGATGGTGCGCCGCTCGATCGAGACGTTTGGACCTGTGCAATTCCAGTTCAACTCGGCGGGCGCCGCGCTGCGGCGCTCGAAATTTCTCGACATCGATGATGCGCTGCTCGAGAGCACCTTCGCGCTCAACGTCAAGGGCACACTCTATTGCATGCAGGCCGTTTTGCCGCACATGCTCGAGAACGGGCACGGCGTCATCGTCAACATGGCGAGCATGGCGCACCGGCGCGGCGGCCCGGGCTCTTCGGTGCATTATGCGGCGGCCAAGGGAGCCGTCGTGTCGATGACGCTCGGGGTCGCGCGCGAATTCGCGCAGGCTGGCATCCGTTGCCTCTCGATTTCGCCCGGACCCATTCGCACGCCGTTCCAGAGCGCCGCGCAGACCCCGCCGGAACTGATGCAGCGGTTCCTCGACGACGTGCCGATGAAGCGATTTGGCGAGCCCGAAGAAATCGGCGAGCTGGTGCTCTTTATGTGCTCGGACGCTTGCCCCTTCATGACGGCCGATACCGTCTACGTGAACGGCGGGGGCGGCTGGCGTTGAGTGGGGTTCGTAGCCCGCGTAGTCCGGATGAGCGAAGCGAAATGCGGGAACTGGTTGCCCCGGATTTCGCTGACGCTCATCCGGCCTACAATCCTCAATATAATTTGGTGACTTAGTCTGCGAGCCGCAGCACCGCGTTGAGCAGCACTCCGGCGCCAGCCCCGAGGTGCTCGGGCGCGGTATGTTCGTGCACATTGTGGCTCAATCCGCCGACGCTCGGCACGAAGATCATGGTCGCCGGGCAGAGCCGTGCCATCATTTGCGCGTCGTGGCCGGCGCCCGAGAAAAGCCGGCGGCAGGGAAGTCCGAGTTCGCGCGCCGTCGTTTCGACGAGCGAGACCATCTCGCCTGGAAAGGAGACCGGCTCGAAGTGCGCGAGGCTGCGAGTTGCGATTGCGACGTGCTCCTGGCGAGCGAGGCGCTCCAGGAAGCCATCGAGTTGCCGGCCGGCTTGTTGCAGCAGGCTCGCATCGGTATTGCGCAGATCGACCGTCAAGAGCGCCCGTTCCGCGACCACGTTCACGAGATTGGGGTAAAGCTCGATGCGACCGACCGTTCCCTTCTGTTGGCCGCCCATGCCTTGCGCGAGGCGGCGCACGAACACCGCGATCTCGCCGGCGGCGCAGGCTGCATCGCGCCGCAGATCCATTGGCGTGGTGCCGGCGTGGGCGGAGCGACCGGTGATCGAGACCTCGGTCCAGGAGAGCCCGGTGATGCCTTCGACCGCGCCGATGGCGAAACCTTCGTTCTCGAGGATCGGCCCTTGCTCGATGTGCAGCTCGAGGTACGCGTGCGGCGTGAGTAAGCCGGTCCGTGCATGGCCGGCATAGCCGATGCGCCGCAACTCCTCGCCGACCGTTGCGCCGTCGATGCCCCGCACCGCGTAGGCCT
>WNFS01005070.1_pt1 | contig 10065 bp, 11 predicted proteins | sample 5400141 | NCBI WGS metagenome assembly WNFS01 (sample SAMN13153358, study PRJNA577476) | soil metagenome | isolation source: 60 cm saprolite under Madrone tree | place: USA:California | collected 2016-06-14
GCCTTTCCCGAGCGCGGCCCCTGTCCGCTTGTCAAACGCCCCGTGACCCCCCACGCCGCTTGGGATGATCATCACCAGCCAGATTTGAAAGGGGATTTAATGGTCGCGGTGAATCCGGCGTAAACGCGTTTCGGGACGCGAACGCTGCGGCATCGCAAAAGGGATTTTGGGAAAATCAGCGCGCCGGGCATCGACAGCGGCGGCACTGGGAACGAGGGCGTCGGCGAACACGTCAGGACCAAATTTCACTTGGGCTTGGAGATCGCCGGTGAAATTGCGGAGCTAAAGGATCCGCACCGAACGAAGAAACTGATTTCTTCTGCCGGACCGGTTTCGAGCTCTTCGAAAGGTCGGTCCAGCCGTTTGACCTGATGTCTCGCCGACACCCTCTTTCGTCGACCAGAGCCGTCCGACTTAATCAGCTTCGAAAAGCAAATTGTTCTGAAGGCTCTCGTGACGTGCCGGCATCAAGCCGCCGGCAATTTCTTCAAAGCGAGATTTACTTCTTCTTCTTGACCCGGCGGGTCTTCCTCGCAGTCTTCTTCACTGCGCTCTTCGCTTTCTTCGCCTTCTTAGCTTTCTTGGCCATGTTGCCCTCCTAATATAGTGAGATGGCTTAATCGCTGCGTGCACTCGGGAATCGAATGCACTGCATCCCGAATACACCAACACATTGAAAAAAACAGCGTCCTGCTTAAGGAAGTGTTGACGTGCCCAGCGCAGACTTGCTGTGCGGATTCATCGACAACACCACAATTCATTCGCCCGGCGATGCGAGATGAGCGTGAAAATCCGGCGCCGCCTATTCTCAATATCGCAAGAAGCGTCTGTGCCGCAGGCATTTCCGTCATCGATTGATTGAACGATCGCGCGCAGCCGATGTCATCGCGACTGATCGAGGTCGGCCAAAGGCGCGCTTCGTGGACTCTGAGTCGCGGTTTTTGGCAATAAAAAAATTTTCATGGTCAACGGCTTCGCGCCGCATCGCCGTTCGCCAAATCCGGTTTTTTGCGCCGAATCGCCGCCCCTGATTCGCAACTGCGATTTCGTCTCGCGATGCACCGTGAGCTTATGATGAACGATTGATGCACGCGCGCGCTTCAGCCCAGGCGCCCGCGAGAGCGCCGACGCGATGCCGCGCCGACCTCAGACGCCGAGTTTGGCCTTGAGCAGATCGTTGACGGCTTGCGGATTGGCCTTGCCGCCGGACGACTTCATCACCTGGCCGACGAACCAGCCGATCAGTTGTGGTTTGGCACGCGCTTGTTCGACCTTGTCGGGATTGGCGGCGATAATGTCGTCGACCACCTTCTCGATCGCGCCCAGGTCGGTGACCTGCTTCATGCCGCGCGCCTCTACCAGCGCGCGGGGGTCGCCGCCCTCCTGCCAGACCATCTCGAACAGGTCCTTTGCGATCTTGCCGGAGATCGTGCCCTCCCCGATCAGATCGACGATGGTGCCGAGTTGTTCGGCCGACACCGGCGACCCCGAGATGTCCCGGCCTTCCTTGTTGAGCCGCCCGAACAATTCGTTGATCACCCAATTGGCGGCGAGCTTGCCGTCGCGAACCTTGTCGCGAATCCCTGCCTGCACGTTCTCGTAGAAGTCCGCGCTCTCGCGTTCGGCCACCAGGACTCCCGCGTCATAGAGCGACAGGCCGAAGTCGGCGATGAAGCGGGCTTTCTTCTGGTCCGGCAATTCCGGCAGATTAGCCTTCAGATCAGCGACGTAGCTTTCACTGATCTCCAGCGGCAGCAAGTCTGGATCGGGAAAATAGCGGTAGTCATGCGCCTCTTCCTTGGAGCGCATCGAGCGGGTCTCGCCCTTGTTCGGATCGAACAGCCGGGTTTCCTGATCGATGGTGCCGCCGTCTTCGAGAATGCCAATCTGGCGCCGTGCCTCGTATTCGATGGCCTCGCTGATGAAGGCGATCGAGTTCATGTTCTTGATCTCGCAGCGGGTGCCGAGCGGACCGCCCGGCTTGCGCACCGACACGTTGACGTCGGCGCGCAGATTGCCCTTTTCCATGTCGCCGTCGCAGGTGCCGAGATAGCGCAGGATCGAGCGCAATTTCATCACATAGGCCTTGGCCTGCTCGGACGAGCGGATGTCCGGTTTGGAGACGATCTCCATCAGGGCGACGCCGGAGCGGTTGAGGTCCACATAGGACGTGGTCGGGCTGCGGTCGTGCAGCAACTTGCCGGCGTCCTGCTCCAGATGCAGCCGCTCGATGCCCACGGTGACGCTCTCCCCATCTCCAAACTCAACGACCACCACGCCCTCGCCCACGATCGGCGACTTGTACTGGCTGATCTGGTAGCCTTGCGGCGAATCCGGATAGAAATAGTTCTTGCGGTCGAACACTGAGCGCAGATTGATCTTTGCGTTCAGCCCAAGCCCGGTGCGAACCGCCTGCTCGACGCAGAACTCATTGATGACCGGCAGCATGCCCGGCATCGCTGCATCGACCAGCGAAACATGGCTGTTGGGCTCGCCGCCGAATTCGGTCGAAGCGCCGGAAAACAGTTTTGAGTTGGAGGTGATCTGGGCGTGGACCTCCAGCCCAATCACCATCTCCCAGTCGCCGGTAGCGCCTTTTATCAGTTTTGGGCTCGCTGCACTCATTCTCGTCCACCAGCGCGCAATAACGCCGATACAATACCGTCCCATTCCGCTTCGAGAGGACCACTCGCAACCGGCTTGTGAGCCTGCCTGTACCAATAGCCGGCATTGCCGAGATCGCCTTCGACACGGTGCAGATAGGCATGGACCCAGGCTGCATCCGCGGTCTCTTCATCCTGAACCATCTTGTGCGCCTGGTCCCACTCACCCTTGGCGGCCCACCACAGCGCGGCAAGCGGCGCGTCGAGCTCGGGCGCAGGGGCTGCACCCGAAAGACTGGCTTTGAAATCGACCATGCTCACCACCACCTCGGCGGCGTGAACCGCCCCGCCGCCTGCTCGATCACCTCGCCGAGCGAGAACAGCGTCTCCTCGTCGAACGGGCGGCCGATCAGCTGCAGGCCGAGCGGCAAACCTTGCGAATCCTTGCCGGCGGGAACGGCGATCCCGGGCAGCCCCGCCATGTTCACCGTCACCGTGAAGATGTCGTTGAGATACATCTCGATGGGGTCGGCGCCCTTCTCGCCAACGCCGAACGCCGCCGACGGCGTCGCGGGCGTCAGGATCGCGTGAACGCCGCTGGCAAAACAGTCCTCAAAATCCCTCTTGATCAGGGTGCGCACTTTCTGCGCGCGCAGATAATAGGCGTCGTAGTAACCGGCGGAGAGCACGTAGGTACCGATCATGACGCGGCGGCGGACTTCGGCGCCAAAACCTTCGCCACGGGTGTTTTCATACATCTCGCCAACGCTGCGGCCCAGCCCGCGCAAGCCGTAGCGCACGCCATCGTAGCGCGCGAGGTTCGACGAGGCCTCCGCCGGCGCCACAATATAATAAGCTGGAAGCGCGTATTTGGTGTGAGGCAGCGAAACATCCACCAGTTCGGCGCCCGCGGACTTGAGCCAGGCCGCGCCCTCGCTCCAGAGCTTTTCGATTTCCGCGGGCATGCCGTCGAGACGATATTCTCTGGGTATGCCGATCCTCATGCCGTTTACGGATTTTCCGATCGCGGCCTCGTAATCCGGCACCGCGCGATCGACCGACGTGGTGTCTTTCGGGTCGTGACCCGCCATCGAGCGCATCAGGATCGCCGCATCTCGCACCGTACGCGCGATCGGCCCGGCCTGATCGAGCGAGGATGCGAACGCGACGATGCCCCAGCGCGAACAGCGCCCATAGGTCGGCTTCATGCCGACGGTCGCGGTGAACGCCGCGGGCTGGCGGATCGAGCCGCCGGTGTCGGTCGCGGTCGCGCCCATGCACAACAGCGCGGCTACCGCCGACGCCGAGCCGCCGGATGAGCCGCCCGGCACCAGCGTGGTATTGGCGCCGTCGCGCCGCCATGGATTGACCACCGGACCGAAGCACGAGGTCTCGTTCGAGGAGCCCATCGCGAACTCGTCATTGTTGAGCTTTCCCAGCATCACCGCACCGTCACGCCAGAGCTGCGAAGTGACGGTGGATTCGTAGGTCGGCACGAAATTGCCGAGGATTTTCGAGCACGCGGTGGTGCGCACGTCCTTGGTAGCAAACAGGTCCTTGATGCCCAGCGGAATGCCGGTGAGCGGACCGCCCTCGCCGTTGATAATCCTGGCATCGGCCTCACGCGCCATGGCGCGGGCCTGATCCGGCGTTTCCATGACAAAGGCGTTGAGCACCCGTGCGGCCTCAATCGCCTTGAGGTGCGCATCGGTCAGTTCCAGGGAGGTAAAGGATTTGCTCGCCAGGCCAGTTCGAGCCTCGGCGAGCGTCAGCGATGTCAAATCGGTCATTTATTAACCGGACTGCAGAAGAACGGAGACAGCGTCTTGTCGTTGGCCGGGTCGTCTTGCTTGACGCGGGCTTTGTCGGCCGCTTCGAGCGCATCGAGCACGGCGTCCATCGCCTTGTCGGGATCGGCGGCCTTGCCCTGCCGCTCCATCGCGTCCAGATAATTCATATAGGCCTGGTAGGCCTTCTCATCGTCGCAGAGCAGACACATCGGACTTCCCAAGACTCTCTCGTTTGACGCGTTTTCTTCGCGCGAACCCGTATCCGCTTCGCTCGAAAACGCCATGAAACCTATTCGACGACTTTCGGCACCAGGAAGAAATGGTCGTCGGTGGCCGGCGCGTTCCTGATTATGTCGTCCGGGATCTCGCCATCATTGACCACGTCCGGGCGCTTCTTCATTTCCATCGGCGTTACCGAGGTCATCGGTTCGACGCCATCAATGTTCACTTCGCTTAGCTGCTCGACGAAAGCCAGCATCGCGTTCAGCTCGCCCTGGAGATGCGGAACCTCGGTCTCGGCGACCGCAATCCGCGCGAGATGCGCGATACGGCGAACGGTGGCAGCATCGACGGACATTATATATGGCCTCTAGTGTCCCGGTTCTAACATTCGCATCCCGTTTCGGCTTGCTCTCTTGCGAATGTTAGAGCCGAAGGGACACTAGCAAATTTAGGTTTTCCAGTGTGGTGGATTTGACATTCGCTATGAGGATTCGCGGAACCACTGAAGCGAATGTCAAATCCACCGCACTGGGCGGCAAATTCAGCCCGCCGTATAGCAGAGGGGGGTTTTGCGCCGCAACCGCGGGGGGCGGCCTCAGCGAGCCATCTGGCTCAGCCGCGCCAGCGCCGCGCCCGCCAGCGCCCGGGTCAGCTCGGCCGCCGGCATCTCGCGGCCAAGCCGCACCGCCTGGCCCGCCCAGAGATTGGTGAAATCGACCTTGCCGAGCTTCTCCGCCGCCGCTTTCAGCGGCGCCAGGCCCGTTGCAGCATGGGGAAAGGCCGGCGCGTCGGGCGAAATCGGCCCGACCTCGCGCATGACACGGTTCACCACCCCCCGCGCGGGACGCCCGGTCATGACATTGGTGACGACCGTGGAGTCATCGCGGGCCTGACCCAGCGCTGATCGTGCCGGTGCGATCACCCTGGATTCCGGACAACGCAAATAGGCGGTGCCGATCTGCACGCCGGCCGCACCCAGCGCAAACGCCGCCGCGATGCCTCGCCCGTCCGCAATGCCGCCTGCGGCAATCACCGGGACTTTCACCGCGTCGACCACCTGCGGCACCAATGCAAACGTACCCGGCTGCTCGGCAATATGGTCGGTCAGGAACATGCCGCGATGGCCGCCGGCCTCGGCGCCCTGCGCGATGATGGCATCGGCGCCGTTCTCCTCGAGCCAGATCGCTTCCTTGACGATGGTCGCCGACGAGATCACGACGCAGCCGGCCGCCTTGACGCGCTTGAGCAGCGCCGGATCCGGCAGGCCGAAATGGAAGCTCACGATTTCCGGCTTCAGTTCCTCGACCAGTCCGCACATCGCGGCGTCGAACGGAGCACGGTTGGCACCGTTGATCGGTGCCGCCGGATCGAGCCCCAGCTCCTTGTAGTAAGGCGCGAGCCGCTGCTTCCATTGAACCTCACGCGCGGGGTCGGCGTCGACGGGCTTGTGGCAAAAGAAATTCATGTTGACCGGCGCTGACACCCGCTGTCGGATGACATTGACCTGCTCGCGCGCCTTCTCCACCGGCAATAGCGCACACGGCAGTGAACCCAGCGCGCCGCCCTGAGCCGCCGCTATCACGAGGTCGGCGTCCATCGCCCCCGCCATCGGCGCGAGAACGATCGGAAATTCGGTCTTGAAAAGATCGATAAGTCGGCGGTCCGGCCACATGGTCTGCTCGTTCCGGTGATTTGGGATTGGCGCGGGCGTCGTTGCCCCAGGCTAGCATTCAGATTAGCACCCACGCCGGCGGCAAGCTATGCGTTCACGCCCCGCCTGACGTTCCAGCGTCGCAGCGCGACCGCCGCCCTGACCGCCTCAACAAGGCCAAATGGCCACGCGCCCTGCAGAAATCCGTAAACCGAACCCAGCGCGCAGGCGGCAGCGAACGCAAGGATGAACCAGCGGCTGCGATTCTCCAGCGCGTAACAGACCAGCATTGCGGTAACGGCGAACAATCCGAACAGGTCAAGGCGTCCATTGCGGCCTCGCGGCTTTCGATGAAGAACGCAGATTATCGGCGCGAGTCGACCCGCGGTCTTGGGCGTCAATCGCCCGTCGGCGTAATCCTGAACTCGATCACCTCACGCCGCCCGCGAAGATATGTAGACAGCGCCTCCGCATTTTTGCGGTCTCTACTTTTGATCGTCATGCGGTATTCGAATTGCTGGCCGCTCTCGCTTAGTCGCGACGAAAGATTGGCGATTGTGAACCCGTGGTCACGGATTAGCTTGTGCACCTCTTCCTCGCCTATAACGTGATCGCGAGCGAATCTGAGCATGTGATGAGCGTAGAACTCGCTTGGTAGCTGAGCTTCAATATAGCGAAACAGCGCCAGGACAATGAGCGCGGCTACCGCGCCGACAACGGCAGCAAACCAAAACCCGATACCTACCAAAATGCCGATGGCCGCCGTAACCCAGATAGAGGCGGCAGTGGTCAGGCCCCGTACGGTCAGGCCCTCTTTGAAAATCACTCCCGCGCCGAGAAAGCCTATGCCGGTCATGATGCCTTGGGCCATCCGAGTGGGATCGGTCCGAATGGCGTCGTGCTCTAGCAATGTCATCCACTGGTTCTGATAGACCGTCACGATCATCAAGATCGCAGACGCGATGCAGACGAGGGAGTGAGTACGGAAGCCGGCAGGGCGGCCGTGAAAGGTGCGCTCAAATCCGATCAGCGCACCGATAACCAGCGCGCCCATCACTCTGCCGATGATCACCAAGTCATCGTGGCCCATTGATGCGGCCCTCACTGAGGTTCTCTAAATCTTATATTAGTTTCTCCGCCACCAATCCATGATATGATTGCTGTTGGCGTCGGTCCTGCAACCGACGCTCTAGCAAAACTTCCCCCGTCCCGTTTCCATTTTGGCGGGCGGGAGCTTTTCCGCCCGGTTGGAAAAACGAGGGTAGCCAAGCGGCTCGATTCGGGGCCGCGATGATTGTCCCACTTTCGAGGTTGGCGTTCAGGTCGCGCGATGGTGAAGGAAACCAAATTCTTTCGGAAGCAGGCGGCTAAGGCCGAACGCATGGCGCGGACCGTCTCAGACGCCGAAATGTCCGAACGCTTCCTGAATATGGCAAAGGCCTATCGCAGTCAGGCGGACGTGCTGAAGGCCAAGAAAAAGTCCGGTAAAGCGCGGCGCTGACCACGAGTGATTTGTTTTGAAATAGCCGGTGGCCTTTTCGTCTTGATCGTTGGTATTTTTTGTCCGCTGAGCTTCCACGCCGCGATGGGGGCATGTTATGCGAACCCATGCCTGCCCTCATTCTACCGTTGATCGACGCCAGCGCGCACTGGCCTGAACGCGGCGCGCTGGTCGGGCTTGATCTCGGCACCAGGACCATTGGAGTAGCGGTATCCGATCCCGATCGCAGGCTCGCGACCGGGGTCGAGACCGTCCAGCGCAGCGCCTTCAAGGCCGACGCGGCGCGCCTGCTCGCCATTGCCGGCGAACGCAACGCAGTTGGCTTCGTGCTCGGCCTGCCCATCAACATGGACGGCAGCGAGGGACCGCGTGCGCAATCCACCCGCGCCTTCGCCCGCAATTTCTCGAAACTCACCGATCTGACGATCGGCCTGTGGGACGAGCGGCTTTCTACCGCCGCAGTCGAACGCGAATTGATCGGCATGGACATCAGTCGTGCCCGGCGCGCGAAGGTGATCGACGAGCACGCCGCGATCTTCATCCTGCAGGGCGCGCTCGATCGGCTGGCAAACCCGCGCGAAATGCCGGCCTGAAAACCTTCACCCCTGCCCCGTGAGCAAGATGGTCTGCGCCACCGCGGCCAGGTTATTGAGGCCGTGCACGATCACTGTCAGCCAGGTCGAATTAAAGCGGTAGCGGAGATATCCGAGCAGGAGGCCGATCGAAAACACTTCGCCGAAAAAGAACCAGTCATATTGCAGATGCAGCGCGGTCCACAGCAGCGATGACAGCATGATGCCGCCAGCCGGGCCGAGAAACGATTCCGACCAGCCACGGTAGAGAAAGCCGCGCGCAAAAAATTCCTCCGAGATCGGCGCGGCGACGACGAATGCGATCACCAGCAGCCATAGCGATCCATCAGCGCGGGCCGAATTCAGCACCTCACCCATGAAACCGGGCGAAATCTCGCGTCCCGCCACGCGCGACAGCAGGTCCCATCCCATGACCACAACAATCAGGGCGACGATACCGATCGCAAGATTGCTCCATGACGGCCGGCGCAGCGCGAGGTAATCGGCAAACGGCGTATGCGAGATGCGGATCGCGATCCACAGCGCCGCGAGCACCGCGGGCAAACCCATGATCACGGAGAGCGAAATCGTCAGTCCGCCGCCGACCACGTGGACGGCGGCTGCGATATCGATCGGCCCTCCCTGCCGCAGGACAAACCAGGCCACCACCCCGATCTGGCCAACGAACATCGCCGCAAAGATGAACAGGCCCCACAATGCCGTGCCCCAGAATTTCCAGATGCGGGGGTTGCGGACGGCCGGAGTCAGCACGCTTGCAGGAATTTCGACAGAATCCATCAACTAACTTTCAAGTTTCGCTGTCGTCATGCCCGGACTTGATCCGGGCATCCGCGTCTTTTTTCCGACGCGGGTCTAAAGACGTGGATGGCCGGGACATCTAGCGCGAAGACGCGCTTCGCGCTTTTGCCCGGCCATGGCGGGACAAACCATCGATCACGGCAGCGCCCGTTCCAGCAGGCGCCTGATGTCCTCGTTGGCGAGATCGACGGCGCCGTACATGCTGGCGTGATTGTTGGCAAGCCGGCTCGCCGCGAACAGTTCCGCCTGAGGTGGCGACACCTTGTTGAGCGCAGCCGCCGCCGCGAGCAGCGCCAGCTTCTCGACCGCCAACCGCGCCACACGCTCCGAGTCCGGCCTGCGGAATCCGTTGGCGATGAACATGACCGCCTCGCCGGCGCCCGGCAGCCCCTTTGCTTGCTCGGCGAGATCCTGCAAGACCGCGCCGGCGGCATCCGCTTCTCGCGACAACGCCCGCAGCACGTCCAGGCACATCACATTGCCCGAGCCTTCCCAGATCGCATTGACAGGGGATTCGCGGTAGTGCCGCGCCAGAATGCCCTCTTCCACATAGCCGTTGCCGCCGAGGCACTCCATCGCCTCGTAGAGAAATCCCGGCGCGCTCTTGCAGACCCAGTATTTTATCGCAGGCGTAAGGAGCCGCATGAACGCCGCCTCGTTTGCATCATCAGGCGCGCGGTCGAATGAACGGCACAGCCGCATCACCAGCGCGATCGAGGCCTCGACATGCAGCGCCATGTCTGCAAGCACCGCCTGCATCAGCGGCTGGTCGGCGAGATGCCTTTGGAACACGCTGCGATGCCTCGCGTGATGCAGCGCGTGGGCGAGCCCGGATCGCATCAGCCCCGCCGACGCAATCGCACAATCCTGCCGCGTCAGCTGCACCATCTGGATGATGGTGCGAATG
>WNFS01007211.1_pt1 | contig 10063 bp, 8 predicted proteins | sample 5400141 | NCBI WGS metagenome assembly WNFS01 (sample SAMN13153358, study PRJNA577476) | soil metagenome | isolation source: 60 cm saprolite under Madrone tree | place: USA:California | collected 2016-06-14
CGGCGATCCTGTCGGCCCTGCTGCTCACCGCGGTCTTCAAGCCGACCCTGACGATCTCGATGGTCGCGATCGGCATCGCCTTCCTGCCGGTCTTCGCCCGGCTGACCCGGGCGAGCTTTCTCGAGTTCCGGGACCGGGACTTCGTGGTGGCGGCGCGGGCCCTCGGCGCGGGCGACCGGGCCCTGATCGGCCGTCACATCCTGCCCAACACCCTGCCCCCGCTGATCGTACAGGCCACCATCAGCTTTCCGGTCGCGATCCTGGCCGAGGCCGGGCTCTCGTATCTCGGGCTCGGGACCCAGCCGCCCAATCCGTCCTGGGGGCTCATGCTCAAGGAGGCCCAGGGCTTCCTCGGCCTCAACCCGTGGTATGCCATCTTCCCCGGAGGGGCGATCGCGCTGACCGTGCTGGGACTCAACCTGCTGGGCGACGGGCTGCGGGACGTGCTGGATCCCAAGACCGCGGCCTCCTAGGTCGTTTGCCCTGGACGTTTGTCCCCCCACTTATAAGGTGAGTGTGCTAGCCTGAGCGCGGTAGTGGGTCATGCGGCAAAGTGACCCTCCGCGTTCCCCCGAAGAGACAACCATACAAGGAGAACCATCGGTGCTTCGACCGCTCTTCTATGTGATCGGCACGCTCCTGGTGACGCAGGCCGCCGTCATCGCGACGTCGGTGTATCTGCATCGTGGCCTCGCCCACCGCGCGCTCCGGCTGCACCCGCTCGCCGACTGGGGGTTCCGGTTCGTGCTCTGGTTCACCACCGGCCAGAACCGACGCGAATGGGTGGCGGTCCATCGCAAGCACCACGCCTTCACCGACACCGAGAAGGATCCGCACAGCCCGCTGGTGCACGGCTTCTGGAAGATCCAGCTCTGGAACGTCTACTACTACGTGCGAGAGGCCCGCAATCCCGAGACCCTGACCCGCTGGGCCAAGGACATCCGCGACGATATCTGGGACCGCGTGCTCTTCAACAAGGGCACGCTCGGCGGAGTGGTCGGCATCGCGGCGGCCATGCTGGTCCTGGGGCCGGGCTGGGGGCTGCTACTGGCCCTGAGCCACTTCATCCTCTACGTCTTCGTGCTGGCCCCGTCGATCAATGGCCTCGGCCACTGGTGGGGGCGCCGGAACTTCGGCACCAACTCCGCCACCAACCTGCGCGTGCTCGCGTGGCTGACCGGCGGTGAGAGCCTGCACAACAACCACCACGCCTATCCCTCGAGCCCCAAGTTCAGCATGGGCCGCTTCGAGTTCGATCCCTCGTGGGTGGTGATCCGGGTGCTGATGCTCCTCCGGCTCGCGCGCCCGGTGGGCGAGAAGGTGAAGCTGGCCGCGTAGGTCGCGCGTCACGGGCCGATCTCGAGTCGGCCCGGCCTGATCGCGATCGGGCTGAGGACGACCGGGATCGGCAGCCGGCGAAGCGCCAGGCTCGGGTCGAACTGCCTCACTATCCAGTTGCTCAACGCGGTGGGCACGGGCAGGGGCCCGAGCTTCACGCGCTTGGCGGTGAGGGCGAAGGGGCTCCCGGTCGCGCTGGCGTGCAGCCCGACGCGCGCCGATATCCGGAAACCGAGGCCGCTGACCTGCACGTCCGCCGTGCCGTCGGCGAGTCGCACGGCCACGCCACCGGGCGGTTGACCCCGCAGGAATTCGCGCAGGTCGTCCTCGGTGACGACCAGATGCTTGATGCGCAGCGCGGTGACGTCGAGCACTTCGAGGCGCCCCGTCTCCAGTAGCCGCCTGGGATTGAAGACCAGTCCCTCCACCTCCAGACGGGTCTCACGGACGCGGAGCGGGGCTCGGTCCTTGCGCTTGAGCTCGCCCACCACGGCCGAGTCGGCCTCGATCGAGATGCGATCCACCTCGCCACGCACGAGCGCCTGCGGCCGGTAGTCCAGCTGCACCCGCAGACCGACCGGGTCGCGCAGGTACGCGCCGATGAGCTGCTCGGGCGAGACGCGGAGGCGGCGGGCCAGCGCGGGACCCGCGGCCTCGGGGAGGGGCTCGATGCGGCGCCGCCGCAGGATCCCGCGGCTGCCGTCCGGCAGCGCGTACTCGCTCACGACGGGAAAGATCTCGGCGAGGTACGGATCCCCGCCGTCGAAAGCGCTCGTGAGGCGCTCGGCCTTGGCCACCGAGAAGCTCGGCCCCTGCGACCCGGTCTTGAGGATCACGAAGTCCACGCCGAGCGGCGCGTCGCTCCACGGGCGGGTCATCTGTAGCGGCAGGCGCCGGACGGCTCCCTCGTAGCGGAAGTTGGAGACGGAGGAGAAGGTGTGGTTCGGCACCACGGCCACGGTGGCCGGTGCCCCTCCGCTCAGCCGCTCGAGGTCGGCGAGGATCCGCGCGTGCTGCCAGTCCGCGCGGCTGGGCGGCAGCCCGAACACCATCGGCAGCGATAGCCCCGGGATCTGCGGCGGAGCTGGAATCAGGAAGGCCACCATGGAAACCTGGGCGACGCCCATGCCCACGCAGACCCACGTCAGCCCCCGGCGCCATCGCGGATCCAGCGCGCGCCATCCGGCGGTGGCGACCAGCGCGGCGGCGGGAAGGATCGGCAAGGTATAGCGCAGGTTCTTGTTCTGGATCAGGGAGAACAGCGCAAAGGGAACGATGCCGGCCCAGAGGAAGCCCCGGATCGAGCGCTGTCTGCGAAGGGCCACGGCACCCCAGGCGAGCAGCAGGCCCGCCAGGATCCCGAACTGGGTCGGCAGCACGCGGGCGTAGTAGAGGAGCGCTTCGGAGGTGAACGTCTCCGGGTGCCCCGATTCGGCGGCTTGCTTGAAGGATCGGTTCGCGATCTGCATGGGCAGGCCCAGCAAGCGGGGCCCGTACCAGGGGATCGCGAGCCCTCCTGCGAGAACGAGCGCCAGGGCGAGGAAGCCTAGCCGGCGGCGGCGGTCCGGGGCACGGAGGGCGTGCCATACCGCCCAGAGCAGCGGCGGGAGCACATACGCGGCAAACGGGGGCTTCGTGACCATCCCGAGGCCGACGGCCACGCCGAACGCGATGCTCCAGCCCCGGTGAGAGAAGTGATCGGTGCCCACGAGCGCGTAGAGCGCCAACGCCACCATTGCCATCAACGGGAGATCCAGCTGGAAGTTGAGCAGCGAGAAGACGACGAAGGGGGCGGTACCGAGAAGGAACGCCGCCATGAGCCCCGCGGCAGGATCCCACAGCCGCGCGCCGAGCGCGAACACCGCGATCAGCGCCACCGCGAGGTAAGCGAGCATCACGGACTGAGCGGTCAGGGGGACCACCGGGAACACGAAGTAGAGGAGGCCCGCGGCGCACTGGACCATCGGCGGGTAGAAGGAGGAGGCCTCGATGATCTCCCGGAGACGGTCGCGGCCCGGCTCGGAGAGGGTCCGGTAGCAGTCGAGGGCCCGCCCCAGGTGGTTGGCGTAGTCCCACTCGGGCGGCCGCCGGTCGATGGAGGTCCAGATCGCCACGACGACCCCGAGCGCGGCCAGCAGGGCGGCGAGGGGGAGCCAGGGACGCCGGGTCACGGAGAGGTTCGAGCGGGGCGCGACATTCTGTTGGTCCCCCGGGATTATACGGCAAGGATTTGCCCCACCGCGTCACGTGCCCTAAGATGACAGCGGAAGATGCGCGTCCCGCTTCTCGACCTCAAGGCCCAGTACGTCACGATCCGCGAGGAGGTGCGGGAAGCCGTCGACCGCGTGCTCGAGAGCCAGCAGTTCATCCTCGGCGCCGAGGTGACGGCGCTGGAGGAGGCCGTCGCGCATTACGTCGGGGCCCATTACGGTGTCGGGATGTCGTCGGGAACGGACGCTCTCCTCGCGGCCCTGATGGCGCTCGACGTGGGGCCCGGGGACCGGGTCATCGGGCCGGCGTACTCGTTCTTCGCCACCGCCGGTGTGGCCGTGCGGCTCGGCGCGCTTCCCGTGTTCGTGGACATCGACCCGGTCACGTACAACATGAGCCCGGACCGTCTCGAGAAGGTGTGGTCCGGGCTCGACCGGGCCGAACAGCAGCGCGTGAAGGCGGTCGTTCCCGTACACCTGTTCGGCCAGTGCGCCGACATGGGGCGCATCCTGGAGCTCAGCCGGGGCGTAGGAGTCCCGGTGGTCGAGGATGCCGCCCAGGCGATCGGCACCGTCTACCGCGACGGTCGGTCGGCGGGCCGCATGGGCGTGATGGGCTGTTTCTCCTTCTACCCGACCAAGAATCTCGGCGGCGTCGGTGACGGCGGCATGGTGGTCACCGACGACGAAGCCCTGGCCCACCGCCTGCGACTCCTCCGCAACCACGGCGCCGAGCAGCGGTACTTTCACAAGGTCGTTGGAGGGAACTTCCGCCTGGACAGCATTCAGGCCACGGTTCTCCAGGTCAAGCTCAAGTACCTCGAGAGCTGGCACCGGGCCCGCCGGGAGCACGCCGAGCGCTACCGGATGCTGCTCGGGCAGACGGATTTGGTCGAGCGTGGTGACGTGGGGCTCCCCGAGAATCGGGACGCGGGGGCCGGCGCCCGGACGCACATCTACAACCAGTTCGTCGTCCGGGCCCGGCGGCGGGATGCCCTGCGTGAATTTCTGACCGCCCAGGGCGTCGGAACGGAGATCTACTACCCCGTGCCCTTCCACCTGCAGGAATGTTTCCGGCATCTGGGGTACGCGCCCGGCGACTTTCCGGAATCGGAGCGAGCGGCGCGCGAGACCCTGGCGCTCCCGATCTACCCTGAGTTGACCCACGTGCAGCAAGAATACGTGGTGGACCGGCTGGCCACGTTCTACCGGGACTCGGCAGGGACCCGCTAGCGGCTTTCCTCACGCCTGTGGCCATCGACGGCACCATCGCCATCAACGCCGCCATCGTCGGCCAGCGGCCCACCGGGCTCGGCTTCTACGCATTGCATCTCATCGCCGGTCTGGCCGCGCTCGGCGAGCGGCTCATCGTGTACACGTCGCGGCCCGACCTCATCGCGGGCCCGCACACGATCGTGCAGCGGGTGTCGCCCGCCATGCGGCCCGAGCGGGGCGCGTGGGGGCATCTCCGTCGCCTCCTGTGGGTGCAGACGGGGCTCCGGGCTCGCGTGCGGGGGGCGAAACCGCGCGTCCTGTTGAACCTGATGCCCGAGGGGTTGCTCGCGCCCGGCCTCCCGCAGGTGACCACCGTGCACGACCTGCTGCCGCTGCTGTACCCGTCGGAGTACCCGCGGCAGCAGTATTACTTCCGGCACTACGTGCCGGCGGTGCTCCGCGCCTCGCGGGCCGTCATCGTGATCTCCGAAAGCACGCGGCAGGATCTGCTGCACTTCTACGACGTGGCCCCCGAGAAGATCCACGTCGTGCTGTCGGGATACGACGCCGAGCGGTTCGTCCCCGCGCCCGCCGCGCCCGAGCCGGACCCGGAGCCGTACCTGCTCTACGTGGGCAACGTGATGCCGCACAAGAACCTCGGTCGCCTCGTGGAGGCCTTTGCGCTTGTGGCCCACCGGCTTCCGGTCCGGCTGGTGCTGACGGGATGGGGCCAGCCCCGGCACGTACGGGAGCTCCAGGAGCGTATCGCCGCGCTCGGCATCGAGCGCCGGGTGGACTGGCGGCCCTACGCCGCCGACGAGGAGCTGCTGGCGCTCTACCAGGGCGCCCGGGCCCTCGTGCTCCCCTCCCTCCACGAAGGCTTCGGGCTCACCGCGCTGGAGGCAATGGCCTGCGGCACGCCGGTCGTTGCCGCCCGCGTCTCCTCCATCCCGGAGGTCGTCGGCGAGGCCGCGGTGCTCGTGGACCCGCTCGACCCCGAGTCCATCGCGGGCGGGCTCGGCCGGATCCTCACGGAGGACTCGCTCTGCAAGGACCTGCGCGAGCGCGGGCTCGAGCGCGCGAGGCACTTCTCGTGGGAGGCGACGGCACGCGCCGTGCAGCAGGCGGTGGCGCGAGCCGTGGCCGGCTGATGACGCGGCTCCGCCGGCACCGGCAGGACTGGGACGACCTCGCCTCCCTCGATCCCTACTGGTCGGTGCTCACCGAGCCCGGCAAGCGCTTCGGCGGATGGGACCGCGACGAGTTCCTTCGCTCGGGCCAGACGGAGATCGAGGGTTTGATGGTGGCCGCGCGTGAGCTGGGCCTGCCCCAGGCGCACGAGGCCGCCCTCGACTTCGGCTGCGGGCTCGGTCGCCTCACCCGCGCGCTGGCCCGGCACTTCGGCCAGGCCTGGGGGGTCGACATCTCCGCCCGCATGGTCGAGCAGGCCCGCGAGCTGCATCGCGACGTGCCGAACTGCACGTTCGAGACGACCGACGGCACGCTCGCCTTCCCCGACGCCCGATTCGACCTGATCTACTCGGTGCTCGTCCTCCAGCATCTGCCGGCGCGCGCCGCGATCCGCAGCGCCGTCCGGGAGCTCGTGCGCGTGCTGAGGCCGGGTGGCTTGCTCTGCTTCCAGGTGCCGAGCCGGCTGCCGCTGCGACGGCGCTGGCAGCTCCGGCGCCGCCTTTACGGAGTACTGCGCGCGGCCGGCCTCGGGGAACGGGTGCTCTACGAGCGGTGTGGGCTTCATCCCATCCGCATGAACGCGGTCGCGGAGCATGAGGTACGGGCGATCGTGGCCGCGGCCGGCGGGCACGTGCTCGCCTGCCGCCCGGATGATCACGCGGGCCCCGAGATGGCGAGCCGCCTCTACGTTGTCACCAGGGCTCGGTAGCCGATCAGAAGGCTTCAAAGATCGACTGTTACGCTACCTCGTAGTACACTTGCCGCGTCATGAAACGCGCGCTGATCACCGGTATCACCGGACAGGACGGGGCGTATCTTTCCAAGCTCCTGCTGGGCAAGGGGTACAGGGTCTACGGCGTCGACCGCCGCACCAGCCTGGCCACGACCGATCGTCTCCACTACCTGGGCGTGGTCAACGACGTAACGCTGCTGGACGGCGATGTCACGGACCAGGGCTCGCTGGTGAGAGCCCTGCGGACCGCGGAGCCCGACGAGGTCTACAATCTCGCCGCACAGTCCTTCGTCGGCGCGTCGTGGCAGCAGCCGTCGCTCACCGCCGAGGTGACGGGCGTGGGCGCCGTCAACGTGCTCGAGGCGATCCGCCACGTCAATCCCAAGATCCGCTTCTACCAGGCGTCGACCAGCGAGATGTTCGGCCTTGCGCAGGAAGAGCCACAGTCGGAGACGACACCGTTTCATCCCCGGAGCCCGTATGCGGTGTCCAAGCTCATGGCCCACTGGATGACGGTCAACTACCGCGAGAGCTTCGGGCTGTTCACGTGCGCCGGCATCCTGTTCAACCACGAATCGCCGGTCCGAGGCATCGAGTTCGTGACCCGGAAGATCACGGACGGGGTTGCGCGGATCAAGCATGGCCTTGCCCGCGAGCTGCGGCTCGGCAATCTCGAGGCGAAGCGGGACTGGGGCTTCGCCGGGGACTATGTCGAAGCGATGTGGCTCATGCTGCAGGCCAATGAGCCGCGGGAATACGTGGTCGCGACCGGCCACACGCACTCGGTCGGCGATTTCTGTCGCATGGCGTTCGAGCAGGTGGGGCTCAACTGGCGGGACTACGTCCGGATCGATCAGCAGTTCTCCCGGCCGGCCGAAGTGCCGGCGCTGTGGGGGAACGCCACCCGGGCCAAGGTGGAGCTCGGGTGGGAGCCAAAGGTGAGCCTGGAAGAGCTGGTGGCGATGATGGTCGAGGCCGATCTGAGGCGAGTCGGGGGTGAGACGCGATGACGGCCCCCACCGGAGCGTGGCCGACTGATTTCTGGCGCGACAAGCGCGTCGTCGTAACCGGGGGCGGGGGCTTCCTCGGCTCCTACGTCCTCGAGCTCCTCAAGGAGCGCGGGTGTCCAAACCCGTTCGTCCCGCGCAGCCGCGAATACGATCTGCGTCGTGAAGCCGACATCGTCCGGGTACTCGAAGAGTCGCGTCCGGACGTCATTCTTCATCTCGCGGCGGTGGTCGGGGGAATCGGCGCGAACCGGGAGAATCCGGGCCGCTTCTTCTACGAGAACCTGATGATGGGTGCCCAGCTCATGGAGCAGTCCCGGCGCTTCGGAGTGGGCAAGTTCGTGACCATCGGGACGGTGTGCTCGTATCCCAAATTCACTCCGGTGCCGTTCCGGGAGGAGGAGCTCTGGAGCGGCTATCCGGAGGAGACGAATGCCCCTTACGGGCTCGCCAAGAAGATGCTCCTGGTGCAGGGCCAAGCCTATCGACAGCAATACGGCCTCAACTCGATCTACCTGCTGCCGGTGAACCTCTACGGCCCGCGCGACAACTTCGATCCGGCCTCCTCGCATGTCATCCCGGCGTTGATCAAGAAATGCGTGGACGCTATCGAAGCCGGCGACGACACCATCACGGTGTGGGGCACCGGGAAGGCCACTCGCGAATTCCTCTATGTCGCCGACGCCGCCGAAGGGATCGTGCTCGCGGCCGAGCGATACGAGGGCGATGAACCGGTGAACCTCGGGGCGGGCGTCGAGATCTCGGTCAAGGACCTCGTCGGACTGATCGCGCGCCTCACCGGATTCGAAGGGAAGATCATTTGGGACGCGGGCAAGCCGGACGGACAGCCGCGGCGATCCCTCGACACGACGCGGGCCGAGAAGTACCGCCAACAGGTACGGGGACGAGGGCGGCCACTGCCGACACGCGCCCACTAGGTCACGGTCGAGATCTTCCCGGCGTACGGTCGTGGAGCAATGCAGCCAAGGTTGTCGATCATCACGCCGTCTTACAATCAGGCGCGCTACCTGGAACGGACCGTTCTGAGCGTCATCGAGCAGGCCTATCCGAATGTCGAACACCTCGTAATCGACGGCAACTCCAGCGACGGTAGCCGCGACATCATCAGACGTTACGAGGAGCGGCTGGCGTACTGGGTGAGCGAGCCAGACCGGGGGCAGAGCCATGCGGTGAACAAGGCTCTCGAGCGAGCGACGGGAGACTGGATCGGCTGGCTGAATTCCGACGACTACTATCTGCCGGGCGCCTTTGACACGGTGGTCTCGACGGTGTCGAAAGTCGAGAGCCGTGTTGGTTTCGTATATCCGTGACGCGCTTCTCTACGGTGTCGACTACATCCTCCAGCCGACGGCTTTCATCCGACGCGAGGTGTGGAGGACCGTCGAGCCGCTCGACGAGCGCCTGCGCTACTGCATGGACTACGACCTCTGGCTCCGCCTTTCGGAAAAGTTCGAGGTAGGTACGATTCCACACGTGGTGGCCGCTTCCCGAGAGCACCCAGACAGCAAAACTCGCGCGGGCGGCGTCGAGCGCTGGTACGAGATCTCTCGGTCATGCGGCGAAAAGGCGAATGGGCAACGTCGTGCGCTGGCTTCGCCTGATTGACGACAAGGCGAAGTGACCGATTCGAGCTAGTTGCCTGATCTTCCTCTCGTCTCGATCATCACGCCGTCCTTCAATCAGGGGCGGTTCATCAAGCAGACGATCGAGAGCGTTCTCGCGCAGGACTACCCTCGGATCGAATACATCGTTGTGGACGGCGGTTCCACGGACGAGACGCTTCAGATTCTCCGGCGCTACGAAGGGCGCTTGAGTTGGTCCTCTGCGCGGGACCGGGGGCAGGCCGACGCTATCAACAAGGGGTTCCGCCGCGCTCGCGGCGAGATCCTCGCGTGGCTGAACTCGGATGATACGTATCTACCCGGGGCAGTCACTGCCGCCGTCGACCATCTGATGGGGCACCGCGACTGCGCGATGGTGTACGGCGACGGCTTCCTCATCGACGAGCAGGGCAACGTCGTACGACCCTTTGGTGCCACCGAGCCCTTCAATCTCTGGAAACTGGTCTACGTCTCGGATTTCATCCTCCAGCAGACCACGTTCTTCAGGCGCTCCGCGCTGGAGGCCGTCGGGTATCTCGATGAGCGGCTGCACTGGGGACTGGACTGGGACCTGTTCATCAAGCTCGGCAAGCGATTTCGCGTCGACTACCTTCCGAGGGAGATGGCCAATTTGCGCGAGTACGCGGCCACGAAGACGGCATCCGGAGGACGAAGGCGGTTAGCGGAGCTGGCGGCGATCATGAGACGTCATGGCTCGCGCCGCTATCCTCCGGCGCTGTTTGCCTA
>WNFS01017425.1_pt1 | contig 10063 bp, 10 predicted proteins | sample 5400141 | NCBI WGS metagenome assembly WNFS01 (sample SAMN13153358, study PRJNA577476) | soil metagenome | isolation source: 60 cm saprolite under Madrone tree | place: USA:California | collected 2016-06-14
ATGCAGAAAGAGTGCGTGAGACTCTGATCGAATCCAGTCAAAACCAATGCCGGCGGCGAAAACAAAGATCGTGTGCAAGCTACCATTGATTTTCCACTTCTTTGACAAAGCTTCTAGGATACCCGCGCCGGCTGGATGTGAGCAAAGGCGAGAAGCGTTGAAGGCCACTTTGTAGCCAAATTTTTGCTGCTCGAAGAGCGGTATCAACCGACCTCACTTTCGTCTCCGCCTCGTCCTAGCGCGTCGCTAACAACGTCGCAAGGGTTGGTTTTCGTCGGCGAGGCCATGCCGGAAAGCTACCACCATCGCTGTCAGTCTCTAATTCGAAGAGTTTTCTGCAGTTAGTAACGCAATAGTCTCTGTGAGTTTTAGAGGTATTTTTCGACGAGCGCTCGAAAAGATAACCACGGTATGAGCTTCTGTCAAGTGATTGACAGTGCCAGTCCCCATGCTTAATTTCTGAGTACTAAATACAAGGTCCAAAGGAGGCCTAATTATGGAGTTAGTAAGATGGGAACCGTTTGAAGGTTTAAGTAAGATGCAGTCGCGGATTAATGATTTATTCGGGGAGAGCTTCGGCCGGTCCTGGACGACACCCAGTGTGTCCACGTGGTATCCTCCGGTGGATATCCTGGAGAGTAAGGACGCGTATATCCTGCGCGCCGAGCTTCCGGGAATGAAAAAGGAAGATTTCAAGCTGGAACTAAAAGATGGAACGCTCACTCTGAACGCGGAGCGGAAATCCGAGAAGACAGTTGACGGCGTTGAATATCGCAGTGTAGAACGGGTCAATGGGAAGTTTTTCCGATCGTTCTCGCTTCCGGAAACCGTGAAGCATGATGGGATTGAAGCCACGTACAGAGACGGCATATTGGAGATACACGTTCCTAAGGCCGAGGAAGCCAAGCCACGACAGATCGAAATTTCGGTGCATTAATTCACCTCAGACGGTAATTTAAATTAAAAAGGGGAAGCACTTGCTTCCCCTTTTTTGTTTTCGTTTGCGGCCGGTAAATTGTCCTTCGAAACAAAATCTTCCTCAAAGGCATATGCATGTTACCCAAACCGAGCCGGGGTCAAGATTAGCAGCCGGTTTTATGAAGATGATTTGCCGTGTCTGACGCAAAGCCACCGAAGCGTGATCGCCGCTTCCGATTGATCGAATACGCATTGCCCGGCCACTGGACGGTGCTCGTCGGTCGCACTGATGCGGACAACGATTATCTGAGCCTCACGGTGGCTCAACCCAATGATTGGTGGTTCCACGTTCGCGATGTCCCTGGCGGTCACGTCATACTCAAGGGACCGCCGGGTGAGGATCCGGATCGTGAGACACTCAAGCGTGCGGCTGCCATCGCCGCCTACCATAGCAAAGCCAAGAAAGCTGGCTTGGTGTCTGTGTCATGTACCCGGGCTCGTTACGTCACCAAGCCTCGCCATTCAAAAACCGGAACAGTGGAAATTCGCAAAGAGATTGTGCTCAAGGTCCGGCCGTCGACCGGGACAACGACGCCGGAACACGGCAATGACGCGTAACAGGCGGATCAGAAATTCAACCTTTTAGCACCAACAATGCTGCCTCTCGCACTGCGCCCGAAGTTCTTCTTGTCACGAGTTATCACTAGCGCCAGCCGATACCGCCATGTTCAATCTCAGAGGGTCTGATTCCCCGCAGCTTGCTGCGGGGTACTTTATTAGACCACATGGGCCAATGACGCCGGCGGTGCGAAATCGCGGCGATTTTTTATTGCAATCGCGGTCAAAATGCCGGAATAATACGGCGCTGTCGAGCGGTATTCGCAGATTCATTTCTCCTGCTCGCGATAATTTAAGGAGGGGTAGAATATGTCAGACCATTACCACGACGAAAATGATATCAAACTTATGCGCGAGATGCGCAAGCTAGCTCCAGAGGATTTTAATGCCTGGTTGAATCTAAACAATGTCGTCGGGCGAGCCAACGGCGCCATTCCCAGGAAGTACAGAGAATTGATCGCAGTGGCGGTGGCCTGCGCAGTACAGTGTCCATATTGTATCGAAGCGCATTCAAAGGCAGCGAAAACGGCAGGAGCAACGAGAGAGGAAGTAGTGGAAGCGGCGTTTGTGGCGTCGGCACTGCGCGCAGGCGCGGCGGCTACCCATGGCGCAATGGCACTAAAATTTTTCGATAAACAGGAGTAGTAGAATCGCCTCAAAGAACTTTGCTTGAGCCAATTCCACCTCCGTTGCGACGGTAGGTCGTGAGGGCACTTGCGAATCGACAGCGAGGCACCCGATAGATGCTCGCAAGAGAGACGGCTCTTGGCTCGGCTGGGTATACAACAGAGGAGAATCAGAAATGGAAGTAGCGGCGGATACTGCCTGGGGAGGCTACTCTTTAGCGGAGCGTGATTGGCGCTGGCGGCGGGTTCGGGATAACGCAGCGAAGGCCGGCTTTGATTGCGTTTTCGTGCCTCTCTGCGTGGATGGGAGAAATCTGCACCTCTCGCTCGAACAGTCGCGTGGTACGCGATCGGATTGTCGCTTTCTTACGCAATTGGAAAACGCTGCGGTAATCCTCCCGACGGATAGTCGAAAGCCCATTGTCATTTCCGATCAGGAAACCGGGAATCAATGGGTGCCCGACTTCCGGCCCGTGGATGATTCCTGGGGCAAGAGCATGGCCCAAGCCTTGATCGATGCCGGCATGGAACGGGCGCGCATCGGCGTATCCGGCATACGGCGCGGATTCTACACTCACGGCCGGGCGTTTCACGGCGTTGTCAACCACAGTTCTTACATAGACGTTTTGCGACGGGTGCCCAACGCGACGTTCGAGAATGCCACCGAAGTTATCGGTTACGCCCGCTACGTTAAGAGCGAGGAGCAAATCGCCTGTCTAAGGCGGGGTGCGGCCATCGCCGCGGCGGGCATCGACAAAATGATCGAGCTGGCGCGGCCAGGCATGGACGAGGGAATTCTCTACGCGCAAGTGATGCGCCGAATGGTGTCGCTGGGCAGCGAGTATTATCCGATGGCGTTCTATAGCGGGCTACACGGCAGCGGGAGATTGCCGCGCTTCGAAGATCCGACGGAGGACCGCTTTCTTCAGCCGATGTATCGAATCGCCAACGAAGTGGACGCCGTTGTCGGCGGGCTGATTGCACAGGAGCAACAGCCGATCTTGTTAGGGCCTATTCCTGACGCATGGAAGCCCGCCATCGAAGCCCAGCGGGACCTGTATTATGCGGGCCTCGAGCATCTGAAACCCGGCAAGCCCTTCGCCGAATTCATGGATTTCGTCAACAGCTTCGGCGAAAAGCGCGGCCTAAAGAGTCTAATGTTGATGCATGGGCGCGGTTATGGCGACGATGGCCCGCTCTTCACGCCGCAAAATCGCGGCGGACGCAATCGTGACGTGCAGATCGAAAAGGGCAATGTCTTTATCGTAAAGCCGATTGTTTCCAGTGCGGATGGCGGTTTCGATACCAGTTGGGGCGGTTGTGTCCTTGTCACGGAAAAAGGCGGCGAGCCCCTGGTCAAGCGAATACCCGGAATGGTTTCAATCACATGAAACATGTTTCCCGTTCCAGATTCAAAGTTCAAGGGTTCAAAGTGGAGATCAAAGATTAACGCTCAGATCGAACGAGCGATGCGAGGAATCTATTGATTGGTAATTCGCCTTTGAAACCAACTCGAAACTTGAAACTCGGAACTCGAAACTGAAGGAGTAACTTCGATGCCATGGACAACACCCCCGGGGGCCGGAGCGACGGTCTTTATCTGGTCTGGTTACTCGCTGGCCGAGCGCGATCGACGCTGGCAGGCCGTGAGAGAAAACGCCGGCAAAGCCGGCTTCGGCTGCATCCTTGTCCCGCTTGGTAACGGAGTTGACGGGCGCTATATGACGCAGCTCCGCTGCTCGGCCATGGCGCTTCCCACCGACGGCCGGGCGCCGATCATTATCGCTGACCGCAGATCCAGCAATGAGTGGGTGCCGGAGCCTTGGCAGACCGGCCGAGAATGGGCAGAGCCGATGAGCGAAGCGCTGATCGATTTGGAGATGGAGCGAGGGCGCATCGGCGTCGTCGGGCTCAAGGGCGGATCGGTCACTCATTGCAGTTCCATCGACGGGGTGGTGAACCACACGGCCCTCGCGTACGTGATGAGCAAACTGCCCAATGCCATTTTCAAAGATGCGACCGATGTCGTGGGCTTGGTTCGCTATGTCAAGAGCGACGAGGAGATCACTTGTGTACGGCGCTCGGCAATGGCCGCGGCTGCCGGGCTCGATGAGCTCATCAGGTTAGCGCGGCCCGGTGTAGATGCTGCGGTTCTCTATGCCGATGTCATCGCGCGGATTTTAGAACTGCGCAGCGAATACTATCCCCTGGCGCTAACCTTGGATGTCGTCGGCGCGTCTAAGCCGAAACGCTACACAAATCCTCCAATCGGCAAACGGCTGGAAAACAATGCATTGATCACGAGCGAGGTCAACGCGATTTTAGGCGCGCAATTGACGCAAATGTGCCAGCCAATTTTGCTAGGCGCTATTCCCAGCGAATGGAATCCGGTCATTGAGCTGCAAAAGGCAGTTTTTGAAGCAGGCTTGGAGTTGATAAAGCCCGGAACGGCGTTCGGAACTCTAAGAGATTTCGTCAATGGTTTTGGTGAGATGAAAACGGTTATCCAGATGCAGGGGTGTGGCTATGGCGACGACGGCCCGCTGCTTGCGCCAAAATTCCAGGGGAATCATTTGCCTGACTTGCGCATTGAGAAAGGCAACACCTTTGTTTGGAAGCCCATTGGCATGACAGCTAATGAGCGCATTCAATTCGCTTGGGGCGGCCCTGTTCTTGTCACCGATAAGGGCGCCGAAGCATTGTTCACGCGTTCTCATGGAATGGTCTCGATATGCTGAGCTACGATGTCGTGGAGTGGGGCAAGCCCCTCCAGAAGGCGGAGCGCGAGACGCCGCAGCCGAAGGGAAGCGAGGTGCTGCTCAAGCTCAAGTACTGCGGTGTATGCCACAGCGACGTGCATATCCGGGACGGTTACTTCGATTTGGGAGGCGGCAAGCGTTTGCTCATGAGCGAGCGCGGTATAAAATTGCCCGCGACTCTGGGTCATGAGCCCTATGGCACGGTGATCGCCACGGGACCGGAAGCCGGCGGTGTGCCGAAGGGAGTGGAGCGTCTGGTTTACCCGTGGACGGGTTGCGGCAGCTGCGCGCGCTGCCGCGAAGGGTTGGACAATTTCTGTATGACCCCGCGTAGTGTAGGCCTGCAGCGTCCGGGCGGCTATGCCGATCATCTCGTTGTTCCGCACCCACGCTATCTTATCGACGCCGGCGGAATCGATCCGGTTTGGGCAGCGACGCTATCATGCTCGGGGTTGTCGGCCTATTCGGCCGTATCCAAGCTGAATCCGATTCCACCCGAAGAATGGGTGGCTGTGATAGGCGCGGGTGGACTCGGACTATCGGTCATCTCCATGCTGCGGGCGATGGGCCATCAGCGTATCGTCGCGGTAGATGTCGAAGTCACGAAGCTTGGCGCGGCAATCACAGGGGGCGCGGCACTGATGGTAAATAGCCGCGATGCAAATGCAGCGGAGAAAATCAAAGAGATCGCCGGCGGAACAATATATGGCGCGGTGGATTTGGTCGGCACCGCTGAAACGGCGGGTCTTGCCCTCGGCGCTCTGCGCAAGGGTGGGCGCCTGATCCTGGTCGGCCTGTACGGCGGTGAGATTCCGTTGTCGCTGGTGGCGACGATTCAACGCGCGCTCACGATTCAGGGATCGCATCTCGGTAGCGTCGACGAGTTACAGCAAGTTGTCGCACTAGCCCGCCAGGGAAAAATTAAACCGATTCCAATCCAGAAGCGACCTTTGTCGAAGGTCAGCCATACACTCGATCAGCTCAAGGCAGGAGAAATCGTTGGCAGGGTAGTGGTCGAGATGTAGGAAAATGCCAGGCAGCACACTCGTATCTCCTTAGGCTTAGCACAATGACCGAAGACAAAAAGGAACATCCGTGGGAGTTCATCACGCTCGCCGCGGCGGCAATGTTGATGGTAACCATGGGCGCGCGCCAGTCGCTGGGTCTGTTCATCTTCCCGCTCAATACTTCAACAGGGCTTGGCATTGTGACGATCAGTTTCGCGATGGCTGTCGGGCAGTTCGTTTGGGGCGCGGTGCAGCCGATTGCCGGTGCGGTGGCGGACCGCTATGGAGCCGGACGCGTGTTGTTGGCCGGAGTGCTTGTGTTTGCATTGGGCAGCGCTCTCACACCTTTCATGACGACCGGTCTAGGGATTGTGCTGACGATCGGTCTACTGTCGGCCACGGGTTCAGGCGCGGCCAGCTTCTCAGTGTTGATCGGTGCAGTGGCGGGGCGTCTGCCGGCGATCCATCGGGGTACGGCCACCGGGATCATCAACGCGGGTGGCTCCTTCGGACAATTCGTCTTTGCGCCATTGCTGCAAACTCTGATTGTGGTCGTGGGCTGGATGGGCGCTATGTGGTCGCTTGCGGTCATCACGCTCGCGGCGTTGCCGCTGGCGCGACTGCTGCGCGGATCGCGGGCGCCTATCAGTGCCAGGGCCGACCACTCCGGCGATAGCGGATTGCGCGCAGCGCTAAAGAAGGCACTCGCCGACCCAAGCTATCTGTTGCTGCATGCCGGCTTTTTCACCTGCGGCTTTCACATCGCATTCCTCGTCACGCATCTCCCGGGCGAGGTGGACTTGTGCGGTTTGCCGGCGTCGGTGGCGAGCTGGTCGCTGGCGATCATTGGACTTTCCAATATCTTTGGCAGTCTCGCGGCAGGCTGGTGCGTGAACCGCTACCGCAGCAAGTATGTGCTTTTCTGGATGTACGGCTCACGCGCGCTATTGGTGCTGCTGTATCTTGGCGCGCCCAAGACCGTATGGACGTTCTACCTGTTCGCTGTGGGGCTTGGGTTTACCTGGCTGGCTACGGTGCCGCCGACGGCTGGTGTCGTCGGGAAACTATTCGGGACGCGTTATCTCGCGACGCTGTTTGGACTGACCGTCCTGTCGCACCAGACCGGCGGCTTCTTTGGCGCGTGGCTCGGGGGGATTGCGCTCACACACTACGGCAACTACCTGTGGATGTGGTATGCAGACGCTTTGTTGGCTGCGGCGGCGGCTTTTTGCAATTTACCGATCCGGGAACCCGGCGTCGAACGCTACGCAGTGCCGGCATAGGTGGGTTTTGTCGACCGGGTCGTCATCGCAATGCGGATAGAAAAGTCTAGACCGCTTTCTAACCTAACGTGATCAATTCTCAGATATCCCGTGGGCTTGCTGCGGGGAAGATCAAGCCTCCGGGGGCATTGACGCTACCATAGGAGGTAGCCCCCTAAACCGTCGCCACCATGGTGTGATGACGGGCATGAGGAAAAAGAAGATCGCGACCGCGGTGATCACTCCGGCAATCGGTCGGTTGAAGAAAATCGCCAGCGACCCCTGCGACATAATCAGGCTCTGACGCAACGCGTTCTCCGCCATGTCGCCTAAGACCAGTGCCAGCACCAGCGGCGCCAGCGGGTAATCCAGCTTTTTGAAGACGTAGCCCACTACGCCGAAGATCAGCATGTACCAGATATCGAGCATGCTGCTGTGCACGGCGTAAGATCCGATGGCGCAGACCACGACGATCAGCGGCGTCAGGATCGCAAACGGAATTCGGAGTATGGCGGCGAACAACGGCACGAAGGCGAGGACCATCAGCACGCCGAGCACGTTGCCGGTGTACATGCTGGCGATCAGCCCCCAGACAAAATCCGGATTCTCTTTGAACAGCAGCGGTCCCGGTTGCAGCCCCCAGATGATGAGCCCGCCGAGCATCACCGCGGCCGTGGGAGAACCGGGAATCCCGAGCGTGATCATCGGCAGCATCGCTGCGATGCCCGCGGCATGGGCGGCGGTCTCAGGCGCCACCACCCCTTCCAACTCGCCCTTGCCGAACCGGTCGGCATTTTTGGAGAAGCGCTTGGCGAAGGCATAGCTCATGAAAGATGCCGGCGTCGCGCCGCCCGGTTTGAATCCCATCCAGAAACCGATGAAGGAGCTGCGCACAAAGGTACGCCAGTAGCGCGGCAAAATTTTCCAGGTGTCGAGCACCACCCGGAGGTTCATGCCGGTCTTCGTGCCATGAAAGCTGAGCCCTTCCTCGACGCTCAGCAGGATCTCCCCGATGCCGAAGAGGCCGATGACGGCGATGATGAAATCAAAGCCTCTCATCAGCTCGGTAATGCCGAAAGTGAGACGCAGCTGGCCGGTAACGATGTCGAGCCCGACGGTCGCGAGGATAAAGCCGATTAGAATCGATACCAGCGACTTGAGTGGGTTGCCGCCGCCGAGCCCCACGAAACTGGAGAAAGTGAGAAATTGAATGGCAAAGATTTCCGGCGGCCCGAACCTGAGAGCGATCTGGGCCAGGAGGGGCGCAAAGAACGTAATCAACACGATCGAGAAAAAGGCGCCGATAAAAGAAGACGTGAAAGCGGCGGTGAGAGCTTGTCCTCCCCGCCCCTGCCGCGCCATCGGATAACCGTCGAAAGTAGTGGCGACCGACCACGGCTCGCCGGGGATGTTGAAAAGTATCGAGGTGATGGCCCCGCCGAAAAGTGCGCCCCAGTAAATAGAAGTGAGAAGAATGATTGCGGAGGTTGGGGGCATAGTGAAGGTCACGGGAAGCAGAATGGCCACCCCGTTGGCTCCCCCCAATCCAGGGAGCACGCCGATGATCGTGCCCAGGAGGATGCCGACTACGGCCATGAACAGGTTAAAGGGCGTGATCGCGATGTGAAAACCGAGTAAAAGGTTCTCGATTCCCATCGGTCAGTAACCCAGCCACTGCTCGAGCGGCCCCTTGGGCATCGGGACCAGAAACCATTTTTCGAAAACCAGGAAGGAGCCGATCGGGATGCCGAGCGCGATGGCGACAACCGTCACCCACGAGTGACGGCCGACCCATCGCATATAAAAGCCCATGTAGAGCGCGGAAGCGACGTAGAGGCCGACAAAATGCATCAGCGCGACGGCTGCAACGGCGGGCCAAAGCACCTTGAGAACCGAACCGAGTTGCTCACGGTTCACGAAGCTTTTGTCGGTGTGATCGAACAGAGCTTGAATAAAGATGACGCCGCAGGCGACGACCATGATCAGGGCCAGCCAGAACGGAAAGAAACCGCTCCGCGGCCCGTCTGGGCCCCACCCGAAGCCAAGCTGAACGGCATCGAAGAGGACGAGGCCGCCCAGAAGCATCAACACCGATGCCGTGACGAGTTCTGCGGCGCGCATCCTATTTCTTGAGCAGCCCGCCTTTGGTCATCAGGTCGCGGTGGAGCTTTTCGTTCTCCTCCACCCATTTGACATACTCCGCGCCCGATGCAAAGGCCGGCTTGAGCGCGTTATCTTCCATGTATTTCTGAAAGTCGGGCGTGTCGTAAACTTTTTTCAGGAAGCCTACGTACCACTCGACAGCCTCTTTGGGCATATCCGGCGGGCCAAAAATACCGCGCAACATCAGATAATGAATGTCGGTGCCCAGGGCTTCCTTGACGGTCGGAATTCCCTTCCACTCTCCGACCGGAATGCGTGCCGTGTCGAAGACGGCAAGCGGACGCACAGTTCCGTTCTTCCAGTGGCTCACGCACTCTGCGGGATTGTTGACTGTGGAATCGACGTGCTTGCCGACGAGATTGACACAGACTTCACCACCACCTTTGAACGGTACGTAAGTGAACTTCACGGCCAGCGCCTGCTCGAGCTGGACCGTGATGATCTGATCTTCTTGCGCCGATCCCGTGCCGCCCATTTTCATTCGATTATCCCCGCCCGAGCGCTCCTTGACCGCCGCAATGTATTCCTTGGCCGTTTTATAAGGCGTCTCCGCGTTCACCCATAGAATAAATTGGTCGAGGGCCATACGGGCGACCGGAGTCAGGTCCTTCCAGTTGAAAGGGACGCCGGTGGCGAGCGGCGTGGTGAAAAGATTGGACAGCGTGATGATGATTGTGTGGGCGTCGCCTTTTTTGCCCTTAATATCGAGG
>WNFS01021920.1_pt1 | contig 10062 bp, 7 predicted proteins | sample 5400141 | NCBI WGS metagenome assembly WNFS01 (sample SAMN13153358, study PRJNA577476) | soil metagenome | isolation source: 60 cm saprolite under Madrone tree | place: USA:California | collected 2016-06-14
AACCGCGCCGCTCTGGGAATTTACCTCCACGCCATCAAAGGTGCCGGCATCGAGGGTCAGCCATAGGCCCACTGAAGCTACATAAACCCGCGAGCGGGAGGAATCGAGGGGCGTGACCTGCACCGTGTCGCCCTTGATCCTCGTATTGCCGCCGAACGCCACCCACCCGAATTCGGGATGATGAACAATGTAGGTTGCTGTATTCCAGGCGTGTCCGAAAAAGTTCGGGCCGTAGTCGCCTGTGATGGGATCGCGCCGGAGCATATCGGGAAAGCCATGGAACGCGGCAGAGGCGAAGCCTTCCTGGTCGATGTCGGTAAGCGGTCCCATGGTCCCGCCGTATCCCACGCGCAAGAGGTAGAGATCATCCGGATGTTCGCGATACTCAGCCAGCACGGGAATGGCGTTCAGGCTTGAGCCATAGTGATGGAGCTGGCGTTCCAGGCGCTTGTCCTTGGCGGCGAAAATAAAATCCCAGTAGCGGCGGGCGCTGCCGTTGTAGCCCCAGTGCGGGACCGTGGGATCGTAGCCAAGAATTGCATTTAGCGTAACTTCGGCTTTGTCCTCATAGCCGAAGTGTTTCGTCCACGCATACACCTCTTCCTGGCCGGTTGAGTCCCAGGGCATCTCGCTGCCGAATGGGTACGCTTCCTTATTCCACCGGTCGGCGCGGGTTCGCATCTTTGCTTCCAGATCGTCAGCCTCTTTGTTCATGCCCTCATGTCGAAGGTCGTCCATGATCTGGAGAAAGATGGTGCCCTCCATCTGCCCGAAGATCGCATATTCTCCGGCGTACTTGGTCATGGCCGTCGAGGTTTCATACGCTTGCTCGAGGTACCAGTCCCAGGGATGGTTCGTAACCAGGCCCTGATGGTTACGCGACAAACGATAAAGCACCCAATACGCCGCAGCCACGTGCGGATAGTCGTACGAACGGTCCACTCGTTCGGAATGCTTCTTGTCCCAACTGGTCCAGGTGGACCAATCGAAATCGCTGCGGTAGTAGCCGGCCGGCATTTGGTCGGGCTGATAGTAGAAAAGACTCTTCCTTACGCCGTAGGCATTCGGCCCCTCTTTATATTGCAATCCGCCCCACAGCACGCCGTTGATAAACTGCACGAGCTTGTCGTGCTCGGCTTTGTCGGGCTCAACCAGTTCCTTCATCATGGCGGAGATCCAGGCCCCGCCGCCACCCTCATCGCCCAATCCCGCAATCCAAGCGCGGCTGTCCTGCATCACGATTTGGTTGGTTTCGCGGTCGTAGGTCATCACCGACGGGCCGCGGTGAAACGGATCTTTGGGATCGTCATACCACTGCTTGGTGGTGAGGAAGTGGCCCATGTCCGCCACTGTCTGAACTTCGGGTTTAGTAACGAAGTAGTGGATGGTCTGCACCAGGCCATCTTCATAAGTGACAGTCAGACGCGAGCGTCCCCAAATCTTGCCTTTTACCGCATAGGCTTTCCAGTTGCCGGCGGATTTGTCGGCGCTGGCCGTAAGCGCTCCGCTTGGTTCTACCGTCATCGACTTAACGCCGGAGGGATAGTTCAGAAACAGACGCGCATCAATGTCCGTCGGCACAACATACCCCGGGATTCCGACAGGAAATTTCATGCCGTAAGTTTTTGACTCGCCCGGAGCGAGGCTCAGCGCGGTTGGAGAATTCCAAGGCTTAGTATCTTTCCACTCATTCTCGGCATAAGCCTGGCTGCTCACCATCCACTCGTAGAAACCTTCAAAGGTAATGCCGCGCGGCGTGGGATCGGTAAAGACCGGTGCCGCGCCCCAGGAATCGCGTTTGTCGAGTATCGGGTTGTAGGCTTCGAAGGGAGTTTTTCCATCGGGCACAACCAGCAGCGCGGGCCCATGACCGCTAAGCCGCGTGACCTGCAGATATCCCGCCTCCTCGCCGATGTATGGATCATAGAAAGAGCATTTCGCGTGGGCTTCTTCCAGCGAGCGATTGTTCAGCACGTTGTTGAAGATCATGGGAATGCCCAGCGCCCCGACCTGGATGGTATCGGACGTTTTATTTTTCAGCGCGAATCGGAGAACCAGCTTTCCGCCATCCAGGACCCAGTCGCGCGTGATCTGAAGAGGGAAGTCGGAAGGCAGGGTGGGAGTAAGGTCGGCGGACGCCAGCCTGTCCGCCGACGCCGGCATCGCATTCACGGGTTTGCGGGTGGCGGCAGTCGAGTAATTCTTCCAGGCTCCCGAATTGCCGGAACGCAGCCGCAACTCGAGGTCGCCCAGGTGATCGTAGCCATCCTTGGATCGATCATTGAGCAGGTCGCCCGGCGTGAAATCGAATCCATCTGCGCCTTTGGGTTTGAGGGCCGCGACGGTCTGCGAAGAACGCACCAGGCTCAGGGTAAAGTCAGGAGTGTCAAGATCGACCGTTCCCTGATCGAGCATCGGCCCTTTTTTCTGGGCAGAGCATCCCAGATTCGAAGCCGGAATCAGCATCAAGGTCAGCAGACACAGGAATAACTTTGTGGGAATGGCGCGAATCTTTTTCATTTTCTCTCCAAGCTATCGCCACGTTATTGGGGAGTGCCAGACCTGTCTACCCGGGAAATCGGACCACCGGCCGGAACCTTTTGCAGAACTCCGCCCTCGCCAACGAGCTTCTCGATATCGTCAAGCTCGGTGGGAAGGAACGCGGTGAAATTCTCGTAGCCGCTGGGAGTAATGACGATTACATCCTCGTAGCGCAGATAACGATTTTCTTCGGGCACTCGCAGTTGCGGGTCAATCGAAAAAACCTGTCCAGGTTTGAGCGGTCCATTGGCGTAATCGCCATCGTCGTGCACCGCCATGCCAACCGGGTGGGAGAAGATGCCGCCGCCGGTATCCACCAACTTGTGCGCGGCCTGTTCATAGATGGGCTTGGAAAATTTGGTACGCGCAACGACTGGCTCCATGGCCGCTTTCGCATCTTGCTGAATTTGAGCGGGCGTGAGGCCCGGGCGAATGCGCTGCATGACCGTGTTGCGATAGGTCAGCACAAAGCCCAATAGCTCGCGCTCGACGGGCGAATACTTGCCGCCCGCCGGCCACATGCGGGTAATGTCGCTGACGTAGTTGTGATAATCGGGCGCATAGTCCAGCAGAACCAGATCATCTTTTGTCAGCTGACGACCGTTGCGGTAATAGTGCATGTTCCAGATATTTTCGTTCCCGGCGGCGACGATCGAGCGATAACCTTCCAGCCGCGCGCCATTGACCATGAAGATGTAACGAGCTGCGGCGTCGAGCTGGTATTCGTAAACTCCGGGACGCGTGCTGCGTATGGCTTGGAGGATTCCCATCCCCGCGATTTCTGCCGCCCTTCGGAGCAATTCGATCTCGCGGGCACTTTTGACGCTGCGCATTTCGTCCAGGACCGGCGTGAGGTCCCGTATCTCGCTGCGCCAGAAGCGGGTGCGGAGAAGTTCGACCAATTGCGCTTCTCGGGGAATCCGGCCATCCCAGGAGTCGGAAGCGATGCCGGCGTTGGCGGCTTTCAATTCGTAGCGGCTTTGTCCGGCACCCTCGCCGGGCGCAAACCCCGTATAGATAACCGGCGGTCCGGCGCCTTCGGCAGAACGAAGCCAGTCGCTGCGCATGGCATCCGTGCTCAATACATCGTCCGCTCCCGTCAGACTCTTTGCCAGGTCGACATCGTCGGCGGAGAGTACTTTGCCTTCCGCGGATTCGAGGCGGAGGTTGCGCGGCGGTAGATACAGAGTGACCCTGCGCTTCCGCCCATCCAGCAACAGGTAAGACTGCGGAGTTTCGATGCCGCAGAGATAGTAAAAATCGTTGGTCTGGCGCGGGAAAATAAAACCGTTGGTCTGAGAGGCGCCGGGCAGGACCGCAACCGCTTGGTCGCCGATCTTGTCAAAAATTACGGTCCATCGCGCTTTGAATTCTTCCGGCGGAAAATCAGTCTGGTGATAGGGGACAACTTGCGCCCGCGGGGCCGGTCCGGCAGAGGTGGCAACAAAAAAGAGTGCAAGCACACAGCAGCGTGCAAGGGCCACGAGCGCTCCTGGCAATATAGAATTTTGAAATCTTGCTGGCTGACTAGTTCGCGGCGTGGCTGCCAGCGGCGCCCTGATCAGCGATCCAAGCCTCGACATGGGAGTGCAGGACGCCTAAGGGCAGCGGGCCGCTGCCGACGACTTCATCGTGAAACGCGCGCAGATCGAATTTACCGCCTAGTTTCTGTCGCGCTTCCTCACGCAGCCGCAGAATTTCCAGTTGTCCCAGCTTGTAAGCCAAAGCCTGTCCCGGCCACGCAATATAGCGATCTACCTCGCTTTGCACGTTGGGCTCATCCATGGCGGTGTAGCGGTGAAAATACTCCACCATCCTTTCTCGTGACCAGTATTTCTCGTGCACGCCGGTATCAATCACCAGCCGGATATCGCGCCACATCTCGTTTTCCAGCCGGCCGTAGTCGCTGTAAGTGTCTTCGTAGAAGCCGATTTCTTTGCCCAGACGTTCCGAGTAGAGCGCCCAGCCCTCGATGAACGCGGTGTAGTGTCCGTTCTGGCGAAAGCGAGGCAAATCTTTCAGTTCCTGGGCGATAGAAATTTGTAGATGATGCCCAGGGACGCCTTCGTGGTAAGCGATGGCTTCAATGTTCAGCTTCAGCCGATGTTCCGGGTCCCACTCGTTCACATTAATATGTCCCGGACGAGAACCGTCCGACGCCCCGGCACTGTAATCAGCCGGAACCGCATTCTTGGAGCGGAACGGATCCATGGGAATGACTTCAAGCTTGTTCTGCGGCAGCCGTCCAAAGAGTTTGGGCAGTTGCTTCTCCATCTGACGGGTGTACTGGGTATACAGCTGCAGCACCTGCTCGCCCGAGGTCGCGTAGAATTTGCGATCACTCTTGATGTGTTCATTCAAGCTGGTCAGATCATTGAAGCCAAGTTTCTTGGCCAGCACCAGCATTTCAACTTCAGTCGCAGCCAGCTGTTTGAGTCCAATCTGGTGTATTTCCTCGGGGCTCAGGTCGGTCGTCGTCCTCCGCCGGACTTCATAGCGATACCGTTCCACCCCGTCGGGCAGCGCCCAGACTCCCGGGTCGGTGCGGCCATGAGGCGCGTAGTCATCGCGCACAAACGTAGTGAAGCGCTTGTATGCCGGAAGGATCTCGAGTTGGACCGCGGACAACACCGCCGATCGCAACCGCTTCTGATCAGCGTCGGAAATACCGGCAGGAAACTTGTCCACCGGCTTGGCGAACGGACTGCCCTCAGCATTTTGATCAGAAATCTCCTGGGCTTGCGCCACCACTTTTTCCAGCAGGTAACGCGGCTGCATCAGGCCGTCTTTCATCCCCTGCCGCATGTTGGCGGTCACCTGCTCGAGCATTTTGGGGACCTGGTGCAATCGCGAAATGTAGTCGTCGTAATCCTTGACGCTGTTGAACGGGGTCAAACTCAATAGTTCTAGGAGGTTCAGATGCGGGCCTCCCATCTGGTTCACCGGCATTTCCCAATTTTTGAAACGCGCTCCTTCGATATCCTGCCGCAGGTTTTGAATCATTAATTCCCGGCTAAGGGAATCCTGCGCCGAGAGTCCGGCTGGATCAATCGCCTCGAAGCGGGTGAGAAATTTGCCTCGGGCTTCCACATCCGTTTGGTAAAACTCCGGCGAATGGTCGTCGAGACGATCGTTGTAGCGGTTATCGCCCAATCCTGTAGCCATTTCCGGATTGGTGCGGAGTTCGTACTGCCATTCTTCATCGAACAGGGCAAGCAATTGGGCCCGCCGGCCCTCGATATCCGCAGCCTTTCCGGATGTCTCTGTTTTTTGGGCCGCCAACACATTCGGGGATAGACAGACGGTGATCGCGACCAGAACCGCGAGACAACAAGCACGAGAGAAGCGGATGCTCATCTAGGAGTCTCCTGAAAAGTTCTCGACTGAATGTTGGTGCTTACGGGCACAAGCTAAGTGCTCTTCTTGTCGACCATGCAATAGACCGCGTAGCGTTCATGAATCACTTTGTACAACGGCACCAGGGTCAAGGGTTGCGTCTGTCCAACGGCTTGAAAGGTTAGCGGCTGCTTGGCGTCTGGTTCTACCCAGCCTGTGGGATGGGCAGAGTCGGCCGCAATGTCCGGCACCTTGGCTTGATCGGTGGGCTTGGGTTGATAGTCACCGCTGTAGGTCATCTCGTTGGTCACAGGTTCGAACCTTCCCGCCAGTACCAACGGTCCATACATCATTGCCTGAATATGCTCATTGTCGGGCATGGGTGCAATGTGGAGGTCCATGGGGAGGCTGAGATCGATCTTGTCCCCGTTTTTCCAGACCCGGTTGATGCTGAGATAACTGCTCGGGCTGGCGAAGGCACTCAGCGGCGTGCCATTGATTTTCACGCTGCCGCCTCGCACCCAATACGGGATGCGCAGATTGATCGTCATCTGCACCGGACTCTTGACGGAAATGGTGAGCGAGGTCGCACCCTGCTAAGGGAAACGCGTCTCCTGCTTTACCCGTAGCCCCTTTTCTGTCCAGTCCAGTTCGAATCCACAAACAGATTCGTGCAACACCACAGGGAATCAAACGGCTTGCCGAAAGTTTTCCAATAGCCGGAAGCCAGGGGCAGGTAGTACATCATGGTGCCGTCTTCAGGATTGATCGTCCCCAGGCGATGATTGAACATCGCCCGCTCGTAGTAATCCATCAGGCGGGGATCGGCCGACCAGCCGAACAAGTGTCGGGCCAGCTTCATCATGTTGTAAGCGCAGCAGCACTCGGTGGTGTTGGTGCTGAGCTCAGTCGAAAGTTTGCCGGGGTCGGTGTTCCATGATTCGCCATTGCTGGTGCCGCCGGTGCAGTAGGAACGCTCGCTTACGACTTCCTCGAAGAAATACTCGGCGATATCGCGATAGCGACGGTCGCCGGTAAGTTCGTAGTAGCGGGCCGCTGCGATCACCTGCGGGATGTGAGTGTTCACGTGCAGACCCTTCAGTTCGTCGCGATGGGCCGCCAGCGGATCGAAAAACACCTTCTTGTCGAAGCGCTGCGCAACTTCAAGATACTCTTCCTTTCCGGTGACGGCATACAGGTTGCACAAACTTTCTCCCATGCCTCCGTATTCGGTTCCGAGCACGCGCTGCATGTGGTCATAACTCATGGATTGGGTATAACCCACGGTCCATTGCGCCATCTTCTCGGCTACCTCGAGGGCCTGCGCGTTGCCGCAACGCGCATACATATCGAGATTGCCAGCCATGATTTTATGGATGGTGTAAAACGGCGCCCAGCTTTTCAGTGCATCCTGACACTTCGCCAGTTCCGCCACCACGGTGTTGGCGTTGGCCTTGAGCTCATCGTCTCCGGTGCTGGCATACATGAGGGCCGCTGCTGACAGATAATGACCGCCCGCGTAATGACCTCGCAGTTCGCAGTCCGGCGCTTCCCATCCGCCCAGGGGCTGGGCCGTCGAGGGGAATCCGGCATTGATGCGGAAGGTGTGCCGAAGGCGGTCGGGAGGGAGGGAATGCAGATAGCGCTGGTCGGCTTCCATGGCCTGCTTACAGGGGCCTTCTCCCAGGCGCACCTGGTTCATGGGGAACGGGCGTACGTTCCAGGGAATTTTTTCGCGGCTGACTGATTTCCCCTTTTCCTCAACCGTGTTGACCACCGGGTCCTGGAAAGCGTTTGCCAGCAAGCCCTGCGGCAAAAGGGCTGAGCCGCCTGCGACTGCGGCCGACATCATGAATTTTCTGCGGGAAAATGAGTTCGACATGGGTTGGGTCCTTTCCGGGCCAAAAAAACGTCCTTCTTCGGATATTGTATACGATGCTCTGCGCCAGTCTTGTGCGCGAAAAAAGCCTTCGGCAAAATTTGGAGTCCATCACCGGGGAATGGCAGAACCCTAGCGCGCCTCACGCCTCACACATGGCCCCCGGGGCGCCGCTCCTCCAGGACCTGTTTCAAGGATTGACCGGCATGCTGAATATGCTGGCGTAACAATTTGCAAGCCGCTGCCACTTCGTTCTTGCGGCACAGCTTGAGGATCTGGTGGTGCTCTTCATTCGCGCGCTTCATGCCGTGCGTCAAATACAGTTGCAGCCGGGTATAGCGCTCGCCGTTGTGGTTGACGTTGCGGATGATTGACATGAAATGCGGGCGCTCGGCTCGAGAATAGAGTATGGAGTGGAACTGCCAGTTCATGCGTCCCCAATTCTCCATGTGCTCTTCGCGCCGCAGTTCGCTCATGTACTTGTTCAGGACGGCTTCGGCTTGTCCCAGGTCGGTGGGAGTCAGGCGCGGAACCGAGAGTTTGAGCACTTCCGGTTCGAGCAGCGCGCGGATCGCGAACAACTCTTCGATGTCGCTGGGTGAGAGTTCGGGAACGATCGCACCGCGGTTGGGAACAATCGTGATCAAGCCTTCCGCGTGCAGTTGCCGCAGGGCCTCACGAACCGGAATGCGGCTGACGTGGTATTGCCCGGCGATCACATCCTGCCGTAACTGCGCGCCCTCGACGATTTCTCCGCGGATAATCTGATCACGCAACTTCTCCGCCACGGCGGACGTCAGGGACTGCCGTGGAATCGCAGATTCAGAACTTGTTGCGGGTTTCATTTTGACCAATCGACTTGTGTCCGGAATGAAAGGGCTTTCGATCACCAAAACGACCACGTGTGTTCAACAAATCTGTGAACTCTCGCGGACGCTGAAAGCATGGCAATAATACTGTGGAGTCACTCTGCAAGCAACATGCTGTGAGAGGTCTCAGACACCCCAAGCTGACGACCATTGCGGGCTGTCGAGTCCCATCAGTGTCGTCAGCGGCGCTCCTCCCAGCTGGTTGCGTTTCCGGTTTCTGTCTGCCCTTCTTAGGCATGGCCACGAACAAGTCGCAATACTCCTGCCAACTGACGCGATTCCGCCGTGCGCCGGTCGTGCATGATGGCTGGGATCAGCGCGGGCAACTCCCGTGTTCGATGTTGTCCTCTTGCGCCGCAGTTGCGGCGCAGAGGAATTGTCAGTCATGTCCATGTCGAATAGGCTTTTGGCTCAACTGACCAGCATCGCCGGCGTTCACTGTCAGCGACACACAGCGGACCCTTTTCGAGTCGCTCGCTGTCCTTTAGCTGTCCGACAACGATTCCTTAACATTCTTACAAGGGTTTTCGAGGGCCATCCGCGTCTTGTAAGTTGTTGAAACTACTAATCATTTTGGGCTCATAACCCAAAGGAGTGGCTCAAATCCACCCTGCGCAACCAAACAACCTTTCGTTTCAGCAATTTCCACGAACCCTGCAACTATTCGAATTTGCACATCCTTTCCTCATAAGACAGATGCGTCTTTGGTCTCGCGGAACATGCTTCTGCATGGCTACGTAATATCGGAGATGAGGAAGCGTTTGCCTCTCCTGATGCTCTGGGTATTGCTGAACGGCATCGCTCTGCATGCAGGTGAAGGCCCTGACCAGACGCTTCCCGTCAAGGAGCGTGTCTCGGTCGCTTCGCATATTTTTGCGGACGTGCAGATTTTCTTTGGCCATTGGGAGGGGATTCCCAATTTCGATCTGAATGGGGAGTACAGCGCTTATCTTGATAAAGTGCTGGCCAGCAGCAGTCGCAAAGCTTTCGACTTTGCCACTCTGGAACTCATGGCGAAGCTGCAGAACGGCCACAGTGGATTTCGCGATGCCTGGTTGCAAGATACTTACGGACAGCAACTGAACTTCTATGCTTATCCTGTGGACGGGCAATGGGTCGTAACGCGCAGTGAGCTGTCCGATCTTAAAGTCGGTGATGTGCGGATTGACCCACCGTTCGATGCGCGAGAACAGTCCCTCCACGCGAGGGCGGTAGCAATGAATGGAATAACGGCGTCCATACACAGTTCGATAGGTTGTTGGACTGGGGAGAATTTCACGCTCCCATTGCGTCCCGTTGCGAATAAGCGATGGAACCAGGTCCTCGGCGCCCGACAGGAACGGACCATTTCCGCTCGCTGAATCATAGGAAATGTTGAGTTGTGGACCGAATCCGCTGCGGCCCGGACTTGCCGCGATCGGGATGTTCAAGGCTCCT
>WNFS01006467.1_pt1 | contig 10059 bp, 10 predicted proteins | sample 5400141 | NCBI WGS metagenome assembly WNFS01 (sample SAMN13153358, study PRJNA577476) | soil metagenome | isolation source: 60 cm saprolite under Madrone tree | place: USA:California | collected 2016-06-14
GAACTCGGCCGCACCAATGTGCGCTTGAGAGCGGTCGCGGTGCGCAGCCGTCCCGCCGGTTCGTTCGAAGTGTTCGCCCCCACGCTCGAGCTCGAACGGGGACCCGCGCCCACCGTCATCGCCAGCCGCGCGGTGTTCGAAATGGCGGGCCTCGGGCCGGAAGACATCGACGTCGCGCAACTTCAGGATACGGATTCGGGCGCGGAAATCATGCACATGGCCGAAAATGGATTTTGTGCCGACGGCGAGCAGGAGCGCTGGCTCGCCGAAGGGCGCAGCGGCCTGGACGGCCCACTGCCCATCAATACCGATGGCGGCTGCCTTGCCTGCGGCGAGCCTATCGGCGCTTCGGGATTGAGGCAGGTCTACGAGAATGTGGTGCAGCTGCGTGGCGCAGGCGGAGCGCGCCAGGTGCCGCGGCGGGTGCGCGCCGCCTACAGTCACGTTTACGGAGCACCCGGTGTATCGGCGGCGGTCATACTCGTATGTTAGATGCCGCGCTCGAAGAAACTCAGTCGGAGAATGAACTGGACTTCGCGCCCGAGCATCGGCTGTTTCGCGACACGGTTCGGCAATTCCTGATCAGTCATTTACCGGAACGGCTGCGTGCAGGCGCGCGCGCCACCCCGACGGTATTCGCAGAACCCGAAATCGGCCGCGAATGGCAACGCACGCTTCATGAAAAGGGCTGGCTTGCCTATAACTGGCCGCGCGAGTTCGGCGGCACGGGGTGGTCTCCGGTCGAGCGCTATATCTTTGAAAAGGAATGCGCGTTGGCCGATGCCCCCGGCCTGCCCGTGCTGGGCTTAAAGCTGCTGGCGCCCGTTTTGTATACCTACGGCACGCCCGACCAGCAGCGCAACTATTTGCCGAAGATCCTGTCGGGCGAACATTATTGGTGCCAGGGCTTTTCGGAGCCAGGTGCGGGTTCGGACCTCGCGAGCCTGAAAACGCATGCGGTGAAAGTCGGCAGCCAGTATCTCGTCAACGGCAGCAAGATATGGACCACGCACGCACACTTCGCCGATCACATGTTCTGCCTGGCGCGCACCGACACATCGGCCAAGGCTCAGCGCGGCGTGAGCTTCTTGCTCATCGACATGGATCAGCCCGGCGTCAGAGTGCGCCCCATCATCACCCTCGCCGGCGACCACGAAGTCAATGAAGTTTTTCTGCAGGACGTGCGGGTCGAGGAGGATGATCTGGTCGGCAGCGAGGGCCAAGGCTGGACGATCGCCAAGTTCCTGCTCGAGAATGAGCGCGGCGGCTCCTGCCTCGCTCCCAAGCTGTTGGCCGACATCAGCCGGCTGCGCAACGATGCGGAGGGCGAACCCTCGGGATTCGGCCGCCCGCTCGCGCAGGATCCGTTGTTCGCATCGCAGCTGGCCAAGTTGGAGCTCGAAGCGCAAGCTCTGGAGATCACCGAACTTCGCATTTTGGAGCAGCTGCACCTGAGGCAGCGACCCGGTCCGCAGAGTTCGATCGTCAAGCTGGTCGCCTCCGATCTGCGCGCGCAGATCGATGCCTTGGCGATGAATGCCTTCGGCTACGCCGGACTGCAATTGGAGACACGCAGGCCGCTATACGGTGCGCAGAGTCCGGAGCCGATCTACAGCAGAGAAGCGCAAGTGTCGGCGGCTCGCTATCTGAACAGCCAGGCGTGGACGATTTTCGGCGGCAGCAACGAGATTCAGCGCGCCATCATTGCCAAAACCGTACTCATGATTTGACCGGGGGATCGATGCAATTCACTGACAAGGAACTGATTCAAGCCTATCGGCAGATGAAAACGATCCGTGAATTCGAGGAGCGGCTGCATCTCGAGATCGCAACCGGCGAAATCGCGGGCTTCACGCACCTGTACTCCGGCCAGGAGGCGGTGGCCGTCGGCATCTGCGAACTCTTGACGAACGATGATTACATCGTATCGACTCATCGAGGCCACGGTCATTGCATCGCCAAAGGGTGCGATGTCAAAGGGATGATGAAGGAAATATACGGGCGGCGCGACGGCCTGTGCCATGGGAAGGGCGGCTCGATGCACATCGCCGACATCGGCGTCGGCATGCTCGGCGCCAACGGCATCGTCGGCGCGGGCGCGCCTCTCGCATTAGGGGCGGGGGTTGCAGCCAAGGCCAACGGCAAAGGGCAGGTATCGGTCGCCTTCAGCGGCGACGGCGCTTGCAATCAAGGCACGACCTTCGAAGCGATGAACATGGCGGTGGTGCTCAAAGTGCCGGTCATATTTGCTTTTGAAAACAATCATTATTCCGAGCACACGGGCGACAAATACGCTGTCGGCGGCAAAGACATGGCGAGCCGCGCCGCGGGGTTCGGCATGCTCGCGCGCAAAGCCGACGGTTGCGATTTTTTCGCCTGCCACGATGTGGTGAGCGAGGTGATACGGCATTGCCGCGAAGGCCGCGGCCCGGCGGCGGTGGAATTCGACACCGAGCGCTTTTTCGGCCATTTCGAGGGCGATCCGCAGCGCTACCGGGGTCCGGGCGAAGTGGAACGGCTGCGCGAGACGCGCGATTGCCTGAAGAATTTCCGCGCCACTGTATTGAAGCGCAAACAGCTCGATGCAGCCGCCTTGGATGCGGTCGATAGCGAAGTTCTGGCGCTGATCGAAACTGCCGTGCAGGAGGCGCGCGCAGCGCCGCCGCCGGATGCTTCCGAGGTCCTGCAGGACGTCTACATTACGTATTGACTAAGGATAATTTTATGGCTGTCATGATGATCCGCGAAGCGATCGCAAGCACGCTGCACCACGAGATGGAGCGCGATCCGAACATCATTATCCTGGGCGAGGATATCGTGGGCGGCAACGGGACCGCCGGCGGCACCGAGGCGATCGGCGGAATTTGGGGTTTGACCGGCGGGCTGTTCGCCAAATTCGGACCGAATCGGGTGATCGATACGCCGATTTCGGAGTCCTGCATCGTCGGCGCCGCGGCGGGCGCCGCGCTTGCCGGCAAGAGAGCCATCGCAGAATTGATGTTCGCCGACTTCGTCGGTGTATGCCTCGATCAGCTCTATAACCAGATCGCGAAATTCCGCTACATGTTCGGCGGCAAAACGAAATGCCCCGTCACCGTTCGCATCATATACGGCGCCGGGTTGAACGCTGCCGCGCAACATAGCCAGGCGGTGTACTCGATGCTGACTGCGATCCCAGGACTCAAGGTCGTCATGCCCGCGACGCCCGCCGATGCGAAGGGGCTGCTCACGAGTGCGATCCGCGGCGACGATCCCGTCATGTTTTTCGAACACAAGGCCATGTACGGAGAAAAAGGCGAGGTTCCGGACGGCGAATATATGCTGCCGTTCGGTCATGCGCGCATGGTGCGCGAGGGCCGCGATGCGACCATCGTGACCTGCGGGCAGCTCGTGAACTTCGCGGCGGGCGCCGCGGACAAGCTGGCGAAAGACGGGATCTCCTGCGATGTCATCGATTTGCGCACCACGAGTCCGCTCGACGAAGAGGCGATTCTCGATAGCGTCGAGCTCACCGGACACTTGATCATCGCGGATGAAAGTCCGCCGCGCTGCGGCCTCGCCTCCGACATCGCGGGACTCGCCGCAAGCAAGGCATTCTCGGCGCTGCGCGCTCCGGTCGAGATGGTGACGGCGCCTCATTCACCGGTACCCTTCGCCCGCGAGCTCGAAAGGGCGTATCTGCCCTCCGCGGGGACCATCGAAGCGGCCGTGCGCAAGTCCCTCGCCTACCGCTGATCTCAAGGAGCGTCGAACCGTGAGCACATTACGCGCGTTTACGATGCCTAAATGGGGCATCGAGATGACCGAGGGCACATTGGCGGAATGGAATATCCGGGAAGGCGAGCGCGTTACCAGAGGGCAGGTCATCGCTCAAATCGAGACCGACAAGATCGTCAATGAGGTGCAGGCGGAATCCGATGTGACATTCGTGCGTCTGCTGGCAACGCCGGGAGAGGTCTATCCGGTCGGTGCTTTGCTGGCTGTGACCGCGAACGAGGCCGCACCGAAAGCGGCGATCGACGAGTTCGTGGGCACGTTCCGGGGTCCCGATGGTCAGCCGGTCGAAGACAAGGCGGCGGCGGCTAATGCTGCGGCCCCGGATGCGGCTACTGCGACGCCCCCGGCTACGACCCCGACTGCGGCTACTGCGACGTCCCCGACCACGGTCACGGCCGCGACCACGGCCCGTGATAGCGGTGCGGGTGCGCCGGCCACACGCACAGCGCCGCCGCCTGTTCCCGGCGTCGCGATCAGCGCCGGCGCTCATCAATTGGCACAACGGCTGCGTCTCGACGTAGCACGCATCACCGCCACGGGCCGTCGGGGACGCATCACCTATCAGGACGTCGATCAGGCCTCGAAGCCCGCTCGAAAGGTTGGCGGTGGAGCGGCAGTTTCCATTGCGGTGCAAAGCGCCGCGTTGGATGCACATTACGCATCGCCGCTGGCGAAGCGGCTCTCCGTGGAGCATGGCGTTGACCTATCGACCCTGCGCGGCACCGGTCCACGCGGCCGTATCAGCCGCGCGGATGTTGCCAAGGCGGCCGGCATAGGCACCGATCTGCGCCCGGCCGCCGGCGCGTTCGAGGTCGTGCGAATGTCGGCGACGCGCAAATCGATCGCCCGCCAATTGACGCTTTCGAAGTCGACCATTCCACACTTCTACTTGCGTACCCAGGTGAATCTGGACGCCCTGCTGGGCTTGCGTGCCGACAAAAAGCGCAGCACCGGCTCGGCGCCGAGCGTCAATGATTATTTCATCCGCGCAACGGCGCTGGCGCTCATGCAGGCGCCGGATATCAACGTTCAGGTACACGGCGATGAGATCCATCGCTTCCGCAACGCCGATATCTCGGTCGCGGTCGCCACCGACAAAGGATTGATCACGCCGGTGATTCGCGCCGCCCAAACCAAGCCGGTGAAGGCGATATCCGAAGAATTGCGCTCCCTCATCGACCGGGCGCGTGCCGGCAAGCTGCGCACGGGAGAGATCGAGGGCGGAAGCTTCACCGTCTCGAACCTCGGCATGTTCGGCATCGATCAATTCGATGCGATCATCAATCCGCCGCAGGGCGCGATTCTTGCCATAGGGGCGGCGTCTCCTCGTCCCATCGAGCGCGGCGGCGGTTTATCGATCGCCACCACGGCACAGGTGTCCTTGTCGTGCGATCACCGCGCGATCGACGGCGCGGTCGGGGCCCGATTCCTTGCCGCGCTGCGCGACCTTATCGAGGCACCGCAAGGGCTTTGACCCGGCCGATTTTGACTCGGCCGATGCAGCGGGAATCTTCCGCCGCGAGGTGATTCTGCGTGCGTGTTACGCCCGGTGGATGTTCTTGAACACGCGCGTCTTGAATAGCCACTTGCCGGCGCGCTTGACCACCACATCATCATAACGGCCGCGGTCGCGTTTGGTGAAGCCGTTCTTGTCGCTATAAACCTCGGACGTGTAGGAACGGACCACAGCCTGATCGCCGCTCACTGTGATCGAACCGGGCATTACCGCGAAGATGATGCCCGGATAGCGCGTCATCGCCGCCTTCCAGGCGGATACGATATTGCTCTTGCCCGTTATTTTTCCGATTTCCGGATAATCAGGCAGTTCCCATACGCCGTCCTCCGCCCAGGTATTGCCCCACGCGACGGGGTCCGCCGTGCACACCGCATCGGCGTAGCTTTCCAACAGTTCACGAATCGCCAGACGATCCTCGACGGGACCTTCGTACGCCATGAGACTCTCCTGCCGGTGGCGGTCAGATTCGCCGCCAGCATGCTCTCACCGTGCCTTTGCGGCTCCTCTAATAATAGCTAGGTGGCTGCGCCGCCTCGCAAGACTAGACTCAGACTGAAATGGCCATCGACATGCACTCACCGCCCGAGCAGAACCGCTTTTGGCGCTTGCTCCGATACCCGGATGGTTCGGATTTTACATCCGCCTTTGCTCTCGAACCCGCCGCTGTCCCGGAACCCGCCGAAGGCGAGGTATTGATTCGCAATGAATATCTATCGCTCGATGCCGGAACCCGTCTGTGGATGACGCCGCGAACCGATGGCTATCAGCCGCCGATACCGGTAGGCCGTCCGATTCCCGGTTTGGTGCTCGGCCGTATCGTGAAATCCCGCCATGCCGCCTGTCAGCCCGGCGCATTGGTGCGGGCATTCGGGCAGTGGGGCGACTATTCCTGCGTCGTTCCATCGCAGTCCGGCCTGATGGTCGTCGATGATTCCGTCGCGGATGCCCGTCAGCATCTGGGCGTTCTCGGCATGAACGCCTGGACCGCGTATGTCGGAATCACCGAGGTGGCGAAAACGCGGCCTGGCGAGACGGTGCTGGTGTCCGCCGCCGCGGGCGCCACCGGCATGCTCGCCGCTCAGATCGCCAAACTCATGGGCTGTCGTGTGATCGGTCTGGCCGGGGGAGAAGCAAAATGCAGGTTTCTCCGCGAAGAGCTGCGCTTGGATGCGGCGCTCGACTACAAGGCCGGCGGGCTCGACGCAGCGCTCGCGGCCATTCCCGGCGGTATCCAGGTCTATTTCGACAATGTCGGCGGCCCGTTGCTCGACCAAGTGTTGCCGAATATGGCGCATTATGGACGCATCGCCGTCTGCGGACTGATCGCGTCCTATGCCGGTGCCGAGGGTGCCGCGGGACCCAGGCGATTCGATCAAATCCTGATGCGGCGGCTGACCATGAGCGGCTTCTTCTCGCCCGATTTCATGCATCGGGCCGATGAGATCAACCGCGTGATGCGTTTCTGGCTCGACGCGGGCCGCATCACGATGCACTTCGATATGACGCGCGGTCTGGAAAATGTGCCTGCGGCTTATCGCAAGTTATTTATAGGCGGCAATATCGGCAAGGTACTGGTGGCGCTGCGTCATTGATTTCGGAAGGAGATGTCCATGGATTACGAGACCGTCGGTAATGTCGCGCAGATCATGCTCGACTATGTTGAACAACATTCCACCTTTCAGGGACAGCGCATCATCACGGTTCCGTCGGAACACTACCTCGATCCGGAGCGCTGGGCGCGCGAAATGGAGCTCATCTTCAAACGCGTACCGCTGATGCTGGCGCTGTCGGCCGAACTTCCGGCGCCCGGCGACTACAAGGCCATGGATGTGATGGGCCGGCCGATCTTGATCACGCGCGACAAGGCAGGAAAGGCCCATGTCTTTTTCAACGTTTGTGCGCATCGCGGCGCTCCGGTCGCCGCCGAAGGCCACGGGCAATGCGCCCGCTTCACGTGCATGTACCATGGTTGGACATACAGCAACGATGGCCGCCTGCTCGCGGTGACCGAAAAGAACACCTTCGGCGAACTCGACAAATCCGGACGCGGGCTCGCCGAGTTGCCGAGCCGCGAGAGCGCCGGCATGATTTTCGCCGTACTCACGCCCGGCGCTGAAATTGACGTCGAGGAATTTTACGGCGACCTGCTGGAGGATTTTGAGGCGGCGAATCTCGCCGGTTGGACCTTCCTCGGCTCGCGGGTCATCGAAGGCGCGAATTGGAAGGTCGCCTTCGATGGGTATCTCGAGGGATATCATTTCGCCACCCTGCATCCGAAATCCATCGCGGCACGCACCTATTCCAACATCACGCACTACGAAGCGTTCGGGCCGCATCTGCGCATCGGATTTCCGCAGTTGAGCATCGATAAATTACGCGCATCCCCGCGTGAGCAATGGGGTCATCTGGAAAACACCGGATTCGATTTCGTCAGGATCCTCTTTCCCAACGTATCGGCATTCCTTGCGCCCGAAATTGCGCAAATCGCGCAGTTGTTCCCGGGACCGACGCCGGACAAGAACCGGACAGTGCTGCTCTATGCACGCAAGACGCCTCCGAAAGACGCCGCGGACAAGGCCGGCATCGACCAGATGATGGATTTTCTGCGCGATGTGACCTACAACGACGATTATGTGCTCGGCATGAAAATACAAAAGGGGCTTGAATCCGGAGCACACGAGAGCATAGTTTTCGGCAAGAACGAACGCGGCAATCAGTTCTTCCATGAAACCGTCGAGTGGTACCTCAAGAACGACCCTCATGCGCCGAAGCCCGTGCTCTAGGAATGCTCGGCGGAGGATTGCTCCTTCCCCCGTGATCGACCGGTCAGGCCTGCGCTGCGCGCTTGCGCGCCTCGACGGCCGCGGTAATCGGGCGCGGGTCGAAATAATACGGACGGATCTCGCAGACCTTGCCGTCTCTCACGCGGAAGGTTTCCGCCAGCGGCACGCGAACCTCGGGGGGGCCTCCGAGCACCATCTCGAGCAATGCGACGACACGATCGCCGCCGGCCGTGAGCTGTTCAATGTCGAGGCCGGTGACGCCGGCCGCGCTCATCACGAGGGTGAACAATTCCTGCAGCGCGCCGCGGCCGTGATACGTTCCGGCAAACGGCAAGGTACCCGCTTCCGTGACGGAAAAGTCGCTGGTCAACATGTTTTCCGCCGCGGCCCAGTCGCCTTTACCCGTGGCGTCGAACAGGGCCTGCACGAGCTGAAGGTTTTTTGTTTCGAGATCTTGTGTCATCGGAATCTCCCCCGGTACGAAAGGGACAGGTTACGCCCGCGCGGCTTTTGCCCGGTACTAGCATGAGTCACAGGCCGTTATCGCGCCGATTCGTCCTCGAGCAGCGCCCCGTCGGCCAGCCGCGGGCGAGCGATTTCCGCCTCATGACCTCCGAGGTCCCTGCGCTTCGCGACGGCGAGGTTTCGCTCGCCAATCTATTCCTGTCCATGGACCCGGCGATCAGAGGTTTCCTCGATGACCGTAAGAGCTATCTGCCGCCGGTTGCCATCGGGGAGACGGTGCGTGGAATGACCCTCGGCCGGGTTCTCGAATCCCGCAATCCGGCAATTCGCGAAGGCGCTCTCATCCGCGCGCTCGCCGGCTGGCAGGAAATATCCGTACTCGGACCCGACGCCGTGGGTCTCGAGGTCGTGAATCCGGCCGCCGGCGTTCCACTCGAACACTATATGGGTGTGCTGGGACCCACCGGGTCAACTGGCGGCGCTGCACGGCTGCCGTGTCGTGGGGATCGTCGGATCTGCGGCAAAGGCCGCCCACATCACAGCGCTCGGCTTCCACGCCGCCATCGACTATCGCGCCAGTCCGGATCTGGACGCGGCGGTCCGCGACGCCTGCCCGGACGGCGTCGATGTTTATTTTGACAATGTCGGCGGCCCCATATTGGAGGCGCTGTTGCCGCTGATGCGCGAGCACGGCCGGGTCGTGGTTTGCGGCATGGTGAGCGAGTACAACCACCAAGATGCGCCCTACGCCGTTCGAACGCTGTGGCAGATCTTGGTCAAGCGATTGACCGTGCGCGGCTTTCTGACCTACGAACATGCCGATCGGATACCGCTCGCTCAAGCGCAATTGGGCGAGTGGGTGCGGACGGGCGCGCTGCGTCCGCTCGACAACATTCACGAAGGTATCGAAAGTGCCCCCACGGCGTTCGTCGCTTTGATGTCGGGCGCCACGGTGGGTAAGACGCTGGTGCGCTTGGAATCCACTCACCACCATGCCCATCATCCACTATCACGCGCCGATTAAACTCCTGGTCGCGGTTCGCGGCCATCCATTCGACCGCAGCGCGTTCGATGCGATGTTTCTCGCCATGGATGGAATCACCGCCACCATGGTCGATCAACCGGCGGCTGCACAGCTCATGAACCCGGCCGGGATGGCCCCCTATGACGCGCTGGTGCTGTACGACATGCCCGGATTGGATTTCACGGCGGCGGCGCAGGCGCGCCCATCGTGCGTCGTGCCGGATCCCGGATTGGTTCGCGCATTTCGCGCCTTGCTCGAGCAAGGCATCGCGAACTATACATGGCCGAAATTTTCGGGGCCGAGGTGACCCCGCTCCTCGCGAGCCAAGGCTCGTTCACGCGCGATCATTTCTGGTCCGCCGATGCGGCGGTGAGCGGCAGAATGAACTGCCGCGATGGTTGGGACCATCCCCCGACCTCCAATCTGATCGGCTGGACCAAGCGCGCGCGGAGCAGTCCCTTGGTGTATTTGCAGCCCGGCGACGGCGAATCGGC
>WNFS01007043.1_pt1 | contig 10059 bp, 9 predicted proteins | sample 5400141 | NCBI WGS metagenome assembly WNFS01 (sample SAMN13153358, study PRJNA577476) | soil metagenome | isolation source: 60 cm saprolite under Madrone tree | place: USA:California | collected 2016-06-14
GGGATTTTCTGAAAATCACCGGCGCTGGCGTCGCTGGCACGGCGTTGGGCGCCAGCGCATCGAGTTACGCACGAGTCATGGGCGCGGGTGATCGTGTCCGGGTGGCAATTTGCGGAGTGCGAGGTCGCGGCCAAGATCACATTCACGGGTTTGCCCGTGTCCCAGGAGCAGAGATTGCCGCTCTGTGCGATGTGGACGAAAGCGTGTTGAACCAGCGCCTCGGGGACATCGAGAAGCTCGGATTGCCAAAGCCAAAATCCTACGTCGACATTCGTAAGCTGCTTGAGGACAAAGATATTGACGCCATCTCCATCGCCACGCCCAATCATTGGCACGCGCTAATGGCCATCTGGGCGTGCCAGGCCGGCAAAGATGTGTATGTAGAAAAGCCCTGCTCGCACAACTGGTTTGAAGGACGACAACTGGTGCGTGCCGTAAAGAAGTACAACCGAATTTGCCAGCACGGCAGCCAGTCGCGATCGAACCCGGGAATGCTGGAAGCCATTCAGCAACTGCGCGACGGCACCATCGGCGACGTGTACATGGCCCGCGCGCTTTGCTACAAGTGGCGGCCATCGATCGGGCACGCTGCAGTCGAAGCCGTTCCAGCCGGCGTTAATTATGACCTTTGGACCGGCCCCGCTCCTCTGAAGCCGTTCACGCGTAATCGCTTTCACTACAATTGGCATTGGATCTGGGACACCGGGAACGGTGAAATCGGCAACCAGGCCATCCACGAAATCGATATTGCGCGTTGGGGTTTGGGTGTTGGCTTCCCGGTGTCTGTGTCTGCCATGGGTGGACATTTCATGTTCGAGGACGACCAGGAGACACCAAACACGCTGAATGCCACTTTCGGTTTCGATAGTGCCGATGGCAAGCGCAAGATGATGGAAGTCGCAGTCCGGCACTGGATCACCAATCACGAAGTGGAAATAGGCAGCGGCGCTTACGGGACCAGTGGCATGCCCGCCGCGGGACTGACCGCCGAACCAACCAAGAAGCCCGCTGACAAACAGTCCTTGGGGCCAAAAGACGCAAAGACGAACACCGTCGGCAACATTTTCTATGGATCAAAAGGCTATCTCGGCATCGATGGATACGATACATACAAGACCTGGCTGACAGATGAGACCGAACCCGGGCCACACGGCAAGGGTTCTGGTGACCATTACGCAAACTTCGTCGATTGCATTCGCAGCCGTCGTGCCCAGGATATTCACTCCCCGATTGAGGAAGCCCACATCTCGACCACACTGGTGCATCTAGCCAATGCCTCGTACCGCCTGGGGCGTACGCTGCGATTTGATTCCGCGCAGGAACAGGTCATTGGCGATGAAGAAGCTAACCGTCTCTTACGTGGTAGCTATCGCGCGCCTTATATTGTGCCGGAAAATATTTGACCATCATTGGAGGCCGCAGCCAACCATGCGCATTCTCATTGCCGCCGCGTCTCTCTTTCTCTCCTGTGCGGCTATGCTTCTGACTTCTTTCATCGCCGGAGGTCCAAATCCACCCGACAGAATCACCGTCATCGCAAACGAGCAAGCTCGCCGCGTCGACATCTCCATCGATGGCCAGCCATTCACTTCCTACATCTGGCCGGCGACCCTGAAAAAACCCGTTCTCTATCCACTGCGCACCGCCAAAGGCATTCCGACGCCATCAAACCGGAAAATGCTCCAAAGATGGGCACCATTGTCCACCGCTCCATCGTCTCTGCAAGAAGCGGTTCCCTGCGGGGCGAACTCGATGTCGAGGCCGACTGGGTCACCTTCGACAAAAAAGTTTTGCTCCAGGAACAAACCCACTTCGTCTTCCGCGGCGGCTCCGGCTTCCGCAGCGTGGACCGCATCACCACCCTGCGCGCCCTCGATACGAAAGTTGATTTCAAGGATGAGAAAGACGGCCTCTTGGGCCTTCGCGTCGTCCGCGCTCTCGAAATCCCTTACGACAAACCCGAGGTGTACACCGACGCCAGCGGCCGCATCACCACCGTCGCCAAGCTGGACAACACCGGCGTCAACGGCACCTACTTCACCAGCGAAGGCAAAAAAGGCGACGCCGCCTGGGGCACGCGCGGCCGCTGGTGCAATCTCAGTGGCCTCGTCGGCGACGAGCCCGTCACCATCACCATTCTCGACCATCCGGCAAATCCCGGCTTTCCTACCTACTGGCACGCCCGCGGTTACGGCCTTTTCGCCGCCAACCCGCTCGGCCAGAAAATTTTCAGCGAGGGCAAGCAAGAGTTGAATTTCTCTCTAGCACCCAATTCCAGCGTCACCTTCCGCTACCGCGTCTTGATCTCTTCGGCGATCGCCACGCCCGAATCCACCGAAGCCGCCTACAAGGACTTCGTCGCCGCCTATCGTTGATTTGCCGGTTCATGTCAGTAGCTCACCCCGGAACTTGCTCCGAACGGGTCCGGAGGGCTGAGGTCTTCGCAATGCACCACTCGAATCAATCAGCGCTGCCTCATCGGCTCATTTGGAAAAAACCACAAATCCTACTATCCTTCTTCTCCTACTGAGCACTGAAAACTGATCACTGATCACTTTCCATGACTTTCCACATCGGTCTAACCGGCGGCGGCAACATCACGGAAACACACGCTCGCGCCGCACGCGCCATCCCCGGAGTCGAAATCGCCGCCATCCACGGAACCAACGCCGAAAAAATCGCCCGCCTCTGCCGCGAGTGCGGCGGCACTCCCTATCTAGATTTCGATGCCTTCCTGAAACATCGCCCCATGGATCTCGTGATCATCGGCAGTCCCTCCGGCCTCCACGCCACCCAAGGCATCGCCGCCGCCCGTCAAGGTCTGCACGTCCTTACGGAAAAACCCATTGAAATCAGCACCGCGCGCGCCGACGCGCTCATCGAATCCGCAAAACAATCCAACGTCCATCTTGGCGTGATTTTTCAGGACCGCCTGAAGCCGCACATTCGCCAACTCAAAACCTGGCTCGATCAAGGCCTGCTCGGCAAGCTCTTATTCGTCGATGCCCGCGTGAAGTGGTATCGCCCTCCGGAGTACTACGCCAATTCGCGCTGGCGCGGTACTCTCGCGCTCGACGGCGGCGGCACCTTGATCAATCAGGGCGTTCACACCGTCGATTTGCTTCTTTGGCTGCTCGGTGATGTCGTTCGCGTTCAAGCCCGCACCGCCACGCAGCTTCACAAGATCGAAGCCGAAGACACCGCCGTCGCCATGCTCGAATTTGCCAGCGGCGCCTTGGGCATTCTCCACGCCACCACCGCCGCCTATCCCGGTTACCCCCGCCGCGTCGAGATCTCCGGCTCCGAAGGCACCGTCATCCTCGAACACGACCGCATCATCGCCGCCAATCTCCGAAACAACCCAGCAGCAGCCGAACCCACCGCCCGCGACGAAAACCAAAGCGCCTCCTCCGCCGTCGTCAGCGATTTCCGCGGCCACCAACTCGTCCTCGAAGATTTTCTCCAAGCCATCCAAAACAACAGCCCCCCCGCCTGCGACGGCCTTGAGGGCCGTCGCAGCATCGCCCTCATCGAAGCCATCTACCGCGCCGCAAAAACTCCCGACCGTGTCGCCACGGTCTGAGCTCGGCTTACTGGCGGCAGGCGCAGTTTCCGTTCGGATCCAAGATCGGGCCCGGCCCCCACTGTCGGGATTCCAGGCCCGCATCCTGGCCGATCCCGCTAAAGCCGGAACCCAGCAATCCCAGACCCTCCAACCCCAAACCCTGCAAGCCGAACCCACCCAAACCCGAGCCCAGCAAGCCCAAACCGCGCAAACCAAAACCACCCAGATTCAACGCCAAGCCAAATAAGTCCGGTACGAGCGAGAAATCGTCCCCACCGAACGAAGATCCGCGACTGAAAGAAGTACCACCCCAGTCGGATGGATGTTCACCGCCGAATCTCGAACTGCCAAACCGATCGGCGTTCGGCCCGGTTCGTGAATGGGAGTGCGAGGAACGGCCAAATGAGGAATTGCCGAATCGAGAGTTTCCGGAATTCGACAGCCCGCGATTCGCGTCGAGCCAGGATGAGGACGTCAGTTTCGGCGTACTGGCCCGGGAGAATTCACTGTGGCCAGGCCAACTTCGCGAAGCCGATTTCGCATTCGGTGGCCGATTCGGATTGAAGGAGGATGCCAATCTCGGCGTACTTGCCCCGGAAGACTGACCCTGGCCAGACCAGCTCCTCGAAGCCGATGCGGCGCTCGGAGGCCGATTCGAGTTAAAGGAGGACGTTGACGTCGGAGTACTTGCTCGTGAGGATGGAACCCGGCTGGACCAACTCCTTGAAGCCGATGCGACCGTCGGGGGCCGATTGGAGTTGGAGAAAGACGTCGATCTCGGCGTAGTTGACCAGGAGGATTGACCCTGGCTGGACCAACTCCTCGGAGTCCATGCAGCGTTCGGAGGCCGATTCGAACCGAAGTTCATACCGGTCGCGCGCGTGCCCGCCACCATTGCTCTCACATCGGAGCTACCCAGCCTTCGTCCGGCCGTAGCATTGTTACTCCGCGGACCATTCGAGCCAGCCATGCGCCCTCCGAAGTAAGAGGAATTGCTGCCCGCGCGAGTGCCCCATCCACCAGAGTTTCTGGACAACCCGCCACCCATTTTCCGTGGGGCGGCTGACCGCCCGCTCCGAAAACTCTTGCCGCCGAAGTGTCCGCCACCACCACCGTGGAATCCTCCTCCGCCTCTCTTGCCAATACCGCGAGAACCACCGCCGTGAGAGCCACCGCCCCCGCGTGAGCCTCCTCCGTGATGTTTACCGAACGCAACGTTCGGCGCACCTGCCAGAGCTAGGGCCACGATGGAGGCAAACAGGACTTTTAAGACCGTGGGTGTGCTCATTTCAGTCTCCTCTTCCCGGCACCCAGGCACCGGGCGAAATCGCGATCTCGAGAATCGCGGGCAGAAATGGCGCAGATTTTCTCCACGTCTTCACCTGCCCCGCATCTGGGCAGGTCGAATTTCACTGACCAGTTGTCCTCCTGTGTCGCAGCACCTCCGTGGCCGGAAGGCCGAAGAAGCAAGTTGCTGAAAGCAAGGCAGTTATAATTTCGAGGCGCTTACAAATCTTCTTAGGCCTGCAGTGTCCGCCTAGCACTGACGCCCCTGGCTGACACTGACCTTACGATTCCCTTATCAATGCGGTTTGAATGTCTTCCCGGTCTCAAGCAGCGTCTTCAGGCGGGAAAGAATACGCGGCCATCCATCGGCGCAGGCTGCATAAGTGGGGTCATCCTCGGCCCACTCGTCATGCGTCACTGTTACTTTGGTGGCTTCGGTCTCGGGCACCAGTTCGATAGTTGCGCGTGACGCCTTATCATTCTGGCCCATTGCGAAGGTGTACTGAAAGACGCGTGGCGGCTCAAACCGCAGGACCTTCCCTTGGACGTAGATCATAGCCTTGCCATCGGGTCCTGCGCCCACCCATGCGAGCAAGCCACCAAGCTTAATGTCCGTTTGAAGCTCAGCGCCCGAGAAGATGATGCGGTTCGACTCCCGCGACACAAATCCTTCCCACACCTTCTCCGGAGTGGCGGCAATGTAAATGTAGAAGATATATTTCAGTGGTGCTTGATGGGCCATGATTGCTCCTGACTCTCCTGCGCCATCTTATATCCACAGGCAAAAAGCCCAACAAGGCAGTAGGGCCATCGGTTCTGCGTGAATGGTCGCATTACCTGAGATTTTAGAAACCCATGTCCGATTAGCGCTGCGAGCTCAACCGGTCAGGGCAGCAACTGGACATGTCCGGCTGGCAAGAAAGGAAGGGTCGTTAGGATAGACTCGTTAAGCTCCCCGGAGACTTGGAATGGGCAACGAGGTGGTCGCGTTTAGATCTTGGCTGGATGCTTACGGTCACGCCTGGGAGAACCGCGATCCAGAAGCCGCCACGGCGCTCTTCACCGAAGACGGCACTTACCAGGTCACACCTTTTCTCGAACCCATGCGTGGACGAAAAGCCATTTTCGAGTATTGGTCTGAGGTGGCCCGAACTGAAGAGAACATCAGATTCGGATACGAGATCCTGGTTGTGAATGCTGGGTTAAACATCGCCAGATGGTCGGCGTCGTTTGTTCGAGTTCCCCCAGGGCTACAAACTAAACTGGATGGAATCTTCCTGATTTCTCTTGATGAAGAAGGGCGCTGCAAATCACTTCAGGAGTGGTGGCACAAGCAGCAAAAATGAACGTGGGCGAACCGACTTTCAAATGGCTAGGCGACCAATTCCAGATAATTAGCGTCACCGGAGAAGTGGCGCCGCATTGCTCCCGCCTAGCACACACCGCTGGGACGAGGCGCGCTTCCGGCTTCCTGCGTTGGAACGGTCTGTGGGTTTGGCACCGTGTAGGGAGTCGTTCCAGCCAGGTTCGCGGCACACTGCACAATCGCCTGCGGAATACCTGGAAGTGTGGACGGTAGATTCGGAATCGACTGGTCAGGTTTTTTGAAATTAAGCGCGCTGGTTAGATCCCCCACCGTCGCGCGGCGCCAGGCGCTCAAATTGGGCACCTCCGCACCGAACCGCGTCTCCAGGAATCGCAACACGGACGTGTGATCGAAGAGGTCCGACGACACAAACCCGCCTCGACTGAACGGCGAGACGATCAGCATGGGGACGCGAAAACCCAATCCGATCGGCCCGGCAATCGCTGGACTGCCGATTACGGTGGGGTCCGGTACCGCGGGCGCGGTCACATATTCGCCTGCCGTGCCGGGAGGCGCCGTAACCGGCGGAACGTGATCGAAAAATCCGCCGTTCTCATCATAGGTGACCAGCAAAAGTGTCTTCGCCCACTGTGTCGGGTTCGCTCTTAAAGCATCGACGATGAGGGAAAGAATATTCTCGCCAAAGATGGAAGGCGAAGGCGGGTGGTCCGAGGTTAGGATCGACCCCACCAGCCACGAGACCTGAGGCAAGTTCCCAGTCGCCACGTCGGTCAGGAAATCCACGGGAAACTGAGGGACGAATGCATTCTTGTACAGCACCGAGGTAGGATCCTGAAAATTCTTGAAGTAGGAGAGAACGTTGTCCGAGAGAATCCCGCCGAGAACAGTCTCATCCGGCGATGAATATACCCTCCAGGAAATTCCCCGAGCCTGAAGCTGCTCGGGCATAGTCGTGTAGGTCAGACGGCCGTTAAAGGCTGGGCGGTTGGCGATGATGGTCTGCAGAATCGGCCCGCCGTTTTTTCCATCCGGGTCGAGCGAGGCCGCCATGGTGTAGAGGCGGTTCGGATCGGTTGGGCCCATCACCGAGCAAAAAAAGTTGTCGCAAATCGTGAAACCATCGGCCAGGGCGTAATAGTAGGGAATGTCTGCGCGAGTGTAATAGCCCATGCTCAATACCGCGTCGTTGGAATTAATCGCCAGACGCGAGCCCACAAAACCGTCCATTGCGCCGTTGTCCCAGCTCTGGTGCTGCGGCACCCAGTCGTGGGTGATGTCGTGCGTGCACGCTGCATTCGTTGTGGAGGTGTCCAGGTGGAATGGCAAGAGTGTCCCCACGGGGGAGATCGTGGTGTTCGCTGGATCGGGCTGCTGGAACGCCATGCTTTGATCGGAAAATCCGCGGACGCCGCGGTAGCTTCCAAAGTAGTGATCGAAAGACCGGTTCTCCTGAATCAGGATCACCACATGTTCGATGTCAGTTAATTTGGAGCAAGCGCCAGGAACCGGCGGTGGAGTGACGGAACCACCGCTGCATCCGTGCAAACCCAAAGACGCCAGTTCTGCAACGGCTGTTCCCGCACCGAGTTTCAGTAGTTCTCGGCGAGTAAAATTGTGCATAAGCTCTAAATCTTAGATGCCCCGCACGAGGGAAAGGTAGGACGAGCTGCCAAGCCCAGCCCGCTTGGATTATCGGACAACTGGCTCACCGACATCCCGGTGCACACTGGGATTCTGGGAGCTCGACACTGCAACCGGCTCGTATTTCGGGGACGTATTGCCCGTCTCCCGGAAACTGAGTCATATCCGTGGTAGACGAAATGACGGACGTGCGATTCCCGATCAGTGGGAATGGGCGAAGTAGGTGGCTAGGACGGAGGCGCAGGATTCGATGAATTGTTGTTCGGGTTGTGTGAAGGTGTTGGCGAAGTAGCTTTCGATGTCGAGTTCGGCGGCTAGTTTTTTGGGCCCGCAATTTCTGCGCCGGCGACATTGCTTGCAGAACCTTTTGCGCTTCGGTTTTCATCACGGGAACCGATTGTAACTGTTTTGCTGCCGCGCACAAGCTGGCGCGGCGGCGGGGAGAATTTGTCCGGGTGCGGTCTTCATCGTGGCGTCATTTTTGTGATTAATTTTTTTATCGACCGTTAAAACTCGCTCTCCACTGGTTTTCAGGTCTTGTCGAGCCACGATCGGACCCGATGCGCGCAGGCGCAAGTTCCCCCGGTCTGCTTGGGCATGATAGTCTAGAGGTATGAAATTGTCCGCCGTTTTCGAACCTGCCAAAGAGGGTGGATATACCTGCTTTGTGGAGGAGATTCCCGCCGCCATTTCGCAAGGCGAGACGCTCGAAGAAGCGAAGTCCAACCTTGCGGATGCACTTAAGCTGGTGTTGCAGTGCCAGCGCGAGCTTGCTGAAAAAAATCTTTCCCCCTACGCAGTGCGCGAGACTATCGAAATCACAGAAGCATGAAACTTGCGGAATTGGAACGTCATCTGCGCCACCACGGCTGCGTGTTGTATCGTGAGGGTGCTGCCCACAGCATTTGGCTCAACCCTCCGCTGCACAAGATCGCCAGTGTTCCGCGCCATCGCGAAATCAAGGAGGGGACGGTCCGGGCCATCTGCAAGCAGCTCGAAATTCCGCAGCCTTGAAGTCATTCGACACGCCCTAATAACCGTTCGACCCTCATTTTCGACTCCTTACCGCTCAATCTTTTCGCCGACTCCCACCCCCTAACCCTTGTCGCATCAATCTTTTACAAAAACATGGGAGGGGAGGGAGCATCTCCGGCCTTACGATCTCTACCCCCTAACTCCCATGGAATCATATCCGTTTACCGACCCACAGTAACCAAGTCGTCTGGCGCAATCTCGAAGAATCTCCCCTTCCCACGCCTGGCGCTTCGGATTCTTAGAGTGCGTCAGATCGCTGGGGATTCTCCCCACCAAATGCAGAAACACCGCAGCGGAATGCTTGTATGCGGGAACCGGCTCGCGAAATGCCACATTGCCCAGGTACTGCAACGCATCCGAGAGAGCGTAATACGCAGGGTCACCCGCTTCCCACAACCGGTCCCGCTCCGCAAATTTTTCTGGTGCGAACGTCGCGAGTCCCAGCAAATAGTCCGACCCGTACTCGATCATGTTAATGCCCAGATCGTTTCCCGTGTAAATGCGAAAATCCGGCCGGTGCGCGTCACGGAGGGCGAGCCGCTCCAATTCGATCAGCCGGTCGAGCGAAGAATGTTTCATTCCCTTGATTTCCGGAATGTCCATCAATCGCCGGAATGTTTCCTCATCAAAGATTTCGCCGTTCGGCGCGAACATGGGCCCCAGCTCGAACGCCAGCACCTGCGAATATCCCCGGCACACTGCTGCATAAGCCGCCGCCTTCGCGGCGGAAGATTTTCCGTGCAGTCGGCTCGTCTGGAACAGGATCGGAATTCCGCCATGGCCCACGATGACGTCCATCTGCTTCCGGTAGAGTCCAACGATTTCGCCCGGCTGGCCTTCGATGTAGGCGCCGCCTACAAATGCCGCATCTTTTCCCAACGCTTCCCGGGTCCATCGCAGCACGTCAAGTTTTTCCGTTTCGCTTAGATAATTGACGTAGCCGGTGTCCATATTCACGGCGTTCATCAATCCGGCGCGATGCGTGGCTCGCAGATGATTCTGAAAAGCTTCGACGGCAATTCGCCCATCCGCTTCAAACGGCAAGAGCGCCGCCGCGATGCCCTGCACCTTGCGGCCAACTTGTTGCCGTTGAACGATGGATCGGATTTTCATCGCTTCGCCTTCGCAATCTTCAACTGTTCCGCTAGCGCGGAACTTTTGTAGTAGCTGTCCAGCGGATAGCAACCCGAAGGCAATCCTTTTC
>WNFS01006259.1_pt1 | contig 10056 bp, 9 predicted proteins | sample 5400141 | NCBI WGS metagenome assembly WNFS01 (sample SAMN13153358, study PRJNA577476) | soil metagenome | isolation source: 60 cm saprolite under Madrone tree | place: USA:California | collected 2016-06-14
TTGATTGAAATACTGCGCGGTTTTGGCGACCAAATTCGTGTGACCGCTCTTTTCCAGAAGGAAGCGACCATAGATCGAATAATGGATGCCCTATTTGGAGGGGTAGACTTATGGCACTTTAATCGGCATGGCGACTTTCACGCACCAAACCCGCTGGAAAGTTGCCTGGTGGATCTCACGATTATGGACGCTTATCAGTGCGAGCGATAAGTACGATGGCCATGAGTCAGGCTCTTGGCTTTTGCTTTTTGAACTCCTGTAACACTGCTCGGACACCGGAAGTGAAGGATCCGGAAGTGAGGAGGAACCACCGGGCTAGCCAGACGAGTGAACACTTCGTTAGCTTAGCCCACAGCCTCATTGAAGCCGGCGTCCCGATCAAGGGGAAGGGGCGAATGGAAGTAAGTGGCCGGAGTGAACTTCGAGGTCTTCCGGCAACCGTTTGATTCGGATATTTATCCCAAGTCACTTACCATGGCTCGCTGAAACTGCCGGTAAACGGAGCGCCACCGCAAATTCGAAACGCTGTCAAAATGGCTAAGAACTGGCTAAGAACTGGCTAAGACAGTCTTCCAGCCATTTTGATGGAGTGATGGAGCCATGTAAGTTCTTGATAATGAAGAACCTGCCTCGCATGGATTCGAACCATGACAAAGTGATCCAGAGTCACTTGTGCTACCTTTACACCACGAGGCAATCGTGAAACCGGGAAAGGGCCCCGGAAAACTCTGGTACCGCAAATAAGCTTGAAGTCAACTGTCAAGCCCCGAAATCTCATCCCGCGGTGGCAAGCCGGCCTACGAACCATGCAGGTTCAGCTTTAGAATTCGCAGCACTTCTTGTTCGGTCTTCGGACTGTGCGTCACGGTGTGTCTCGTCTGCACGTCAAGCTCCGATTCAGCACCTTCGAGGTGACTGCTCGAGTAGGCCACGTCCCATCGGATGAACGTCTCACATTTGAGCCGTGCCGGATGCCGATGATTAAATGAAAAGGAATCCAGGGCACTACCTTCAGCTGACCCAAAGCGACGGTTTCCGGAGATTCCGGGGACAGCAGATCAATGCTGGAAGGTTGCCGTTTGGCGATCAACCGGTTCTCTTTTGACTGCACCATCAAGCTCCGGTTGAGCGTGAACACCCGATAATGGTGCCCCTCCAACTCCGCTGAAAATCGCACCAAACGGGAAGAGAAACGAAACAGAATCATGTCGGCCGTTTTGCTTCCTTTAAAGGGAGACGCCATGAAGATCACCCGAGAAATATCATGGCGCGGTTTAAAGAACATTAGGTGCTCAACCCAATCTCTATCGGCAGGCGTCAGATTCAGTCGATCCGGGGGGACTCTGAAAAACTGGTTCCAAATCAAATCGTGACTATCTGAGACCATGATTTTGGCTAGCAATCCGCCTAAGCTGTGGCCGACTAAAACGATATCCTTGTGGGGTGGCAGGCCGGCTCGTTGTAAGGGGATATTTATACCGTCCAGCTGTTCGCGGAACATGTTGGCACTCGTCAGGATGGGGAGGCCAGTGGCATAGGTATAATGCCAGACTTGATATTTCCTTTGGAGGACGGGGTCACCCATGATTCGGTTTGTCAGATCCCTCCACATCAGCGGACTAGACAAAATCCCGTGAATCATCAGGTGACCGGAAGCTCTTCGGTCAATTGGGCAAAGGCTAATGCTTTCGATGTTCCAGCCAGTTTTCTGCAGGACCACAAGAAGATGCTCTCGATTGCTAGGATTCCAGCCGGCAACGTTGCTCTCCGTCTACTCCCTTTGCGTGAGGGATAAGGTCAAAATCCTCGGTATATATCTGCTGATTATTTCTGCCAGGCAAGCTCCCCCCACCATCTCAATGAAATGGGAACGCAGAAAGCTTTTAGCATCATTCATGAAAGCTCTATTCACTCCAGGCTCATAGCCGAAGTATCTGTGAATGCTCGCTGGCGATCGGTAGCTTGATTGCGGTGGCCCGCGGACACTGCCACAAGCTAATACGCGACGTCAACTTCGATCCACGGCTTGCCCCTTTCCGATCCATGCCGCCATTGGGAAACGCGGCCTCCAAGCGCCTGGACTAGCTGTAGTAACGTTCGACCGAGCACGGTGTCCTTGGGAGCGGTACCGCGTTGGATGTCGATCGAGGTGGGCTGGGTATCTAAAATGTTGCCAAGGCGAATTATAGCCGGTCGCGATGCGTCCACTTTTGCAAATGCGTCCGCTAGCATGTGACCAGCACAACCTTTGGGCTGATTGGGATCGCGAAAAATGTCGCTCACCACAATGCGACTGCCCTCCACAGAAAACAGAGCAAAGGCACGGGGAAACCCGGGCCAAACGGCGCGGTAACCATCGGGATGGGGGCCGACAGATGGCGTTCCTCTCATGACGAGATTTTGTTCCACTCCTCATCCGCCAGCAATTGTTAAACTCCAATAAACGGCAAAAACCTGACTGTCGCGATCGCAAACCGAACTCGCTGGCAGACAGAATCCGCGGGTCGGTGACCTCTGGACTTGCGAAGCCTCGGAGATCGGACCCTACCGAACTGAACCTGCCAAGATGGCGTTAGCAAGATGACCGTGCCAAAGAGCTGAAGATCGCCGTGGGCGGGAGACGGGAAATACGCGCGCGGCGCCGAATGCCTTCAACCGCCGAGCGGTGCGGAGACTTTGGCGCCGGGAGGTGCGGCAAATTCAAAGGTGGAGTCCGGAATGGCGTCGCGTCGCACGTTCGTGTAAGTAACCGAGATTTTTTGACCTTTAGCGTCTTCGATATTCACCCGTTGCGGATTCAAATTGTCGTCGATCACCAGATCTACGCTTCGGACGAGTTTTTTTACCGAACTCGTTTTCGGCGTGAGCCTTATATGATAAATGTTTCCTTCCTTCGAACCTTCGATCTGGTAGAATGTGCTCACTTCGCGAAAGTTGAGTCCGGCGGTTAATGCGCGCAGTGAATCTTTGAGCATCGGCCGTTTTTCCAAGTCGTAAACCTCTACTTGCTGGTAATTGGGATAGTAAATCGACATCTTTCTTCCGTCGATGACTGTAGTGCTCGGAGTTTTGCCGCCGATTTCCCGCCGGATTTTGTCTGGCAACGTGAACCAGACTTTTCCTTCGTTCACGATCGGATCCTTCAACATCGCCAGGTGCCGCTCCTCGCGAAAATTCGCCTGAAGCGAGGGCTGGCTGTTGTGGACAGCCTGGAGTTTTTGAATCAGTTGATCGATATCGCTCGGCGCCATGGGCGACGCATTCACGAGTTGCGCGATACCAATAATTGTTGCGACGATTAACAGTTCTCTCATTTGTAAAATCAACGATGCCAGATGGGCACGAAGTTGTACCATTGTTCCGGGAATTGCCGGATAAGGGCCTCGAAGACGTTGGCAATACGCTGGCTATTTTCTTCGACTGTCCGATCGGCGGCCATATCAATGGGAGCATAGGCGTAGCATCCGTACCTCGCAGGGCGCAGTTGAATCACGAATGCCGGGATGACCGAGGCCTGTGTGTAGTGCCAGATTCGAGCGGCAGCCGAGGAAAAGAGGGTTGAACGCTCGAAAAATTTCACAGGAACGCCGCTATTCAGGTAGGGGCGATCGATCAGCATGGCAACCAGCTCATTTCGGCGCAGTGCCTGAATGATCTCGACGAAGGCAAACTTATCGGAGCCGACTGTGATCGTTTTGATGCCGAATCGTTCGCGATACTTGCGGCGCCACTCATTCAATTCTTGGGTGGGTTCTGCCATCGTTACCACGTTTACAGGGAATCCGTCGGCTGCGAGAACCATTCCCCCCAATTCCCAGGCGCCCAGATGCCCGGTGATCAGAAGCGTGCCTTTTCCCTGGCGGCGTCCTGATTCGAGGAATTCAAATCCGGCGCGTTCGTACATAAAAGAATTCACGCGGTCGGACCCGTTTGCAGCACAGTCGCAGAAATCATGCAACATGCGTAAAAAGTTGTGAAAGCACCTTCGGGAAAGCCGCTTCCGACATATGATATCGGATTCAATCACCGCCAGGTTGCTCATCAGCGCTTCCCTGCGTTCGTTGCAGAGGCGGTATCCCAACTCAGCACCAGTCGCACTGATCGAACGTGCCAGGGGCCGAGGCAAGTGACCAATGAGCCATGTCGCGGTTTGGAAGGTAAGGGGAGTGTACCACGCGTTCCGGGTCAACGACGGTTCCAGATCGGCCGCCTGAACTTCGGTTAACGGTGTGGATTGATGCATGCGATTATTGCGCGAAACTGAAGGACATCGACCGATTATGCGAAAACTGGATGTCGGCTCTCAGAAGGTTCCCGTTTCTACGCTGGAAAGTCGCGGACCATTGCCCCGGTTTTTGGGCAGAAGGCGCATCGGAATCGAAATACACAAGCGCCTCCTTCAGCATCGCCCAGGGTTTTAGCGGGCCGGGCGCGCGATCCGCAGCGCCCGACCAACCGCTTTTCGCCAGCAATCCGGTGGCTATCATGTTTGGCCCTCGGGTCTGAAGTTCCAGAACGGTGACGCCGCCCTTCGAAAACGAAAGATCGTAATCGCCGCCAGTCAGGTTCCGCAAAACAATGTCGCCCACGACGGAACGTTCGCCCGTAGCGTAGCGAAGCTGGCCGATCCGAGTTTTTGCTTCCGGCCCCAATCCGGACAATTCGTTTACGGAGCGGCAACCCATCAGAGTGATCGCAAGAAATGCTGCAAGAATGCGGCTCGTCATGAAGCTTTCGGGGTCAGAGTAAGCCGGGGAGCAACTCTGGAGGTTCGTTTCTGGAGAGCCACAAGGATGTCAAAGATGCAAAGGCGCCATCGCATTCCGAAATCCCTGATCTCATTTCCCGACAGCACCGCGCTTACGGTGGGCACGATTTCCAGGATTTCCTTGGGATAAAGAAACACTTCTATAAATTCCTGCGTGTACCAGGCGGAAGCCCATCGGAGATAAACGTTGAGAACACGGCCGATGCGCTTCTCATAATAGCGAAATGCCTTTGGCCGCGTTTGCGTCTGATCGAAGACCTGATTCAGGGCATCCGCGGCCAGTTCGCCGGAGAGCAAAGCCAAATAAACACCGCCGCTGAACACCGGATCGACAAAGCCTGCCGCATCTCCTGCCAGAAGCCAGCGGTCGCCCGTCAATTTGCTGTTTCGATAGGAGAAATCACCAGTCGCATAAACCTGGGTCACCCGTTTTGCAGAGCCCATCCATTCATTCACCATGGGCTGCTCCGCAATACAGTCGGCGAGCGCCTCCTCCGGGGTCTTGTTCAGTTCGCGAAATTTATCGGCGTCCATCACGACGCCGATACTGGTTGTCCCTCCTTGCAACGGGATCATCCAGAACCAGCAATCCTTAGCCCGGACCATGCGCGTCAAGGTTCCGTCGGGTCCTTCGTGCTGGGCGACATCGTCATAGTAGGCAAAAACCGAAAATTTACGAAGGTTAGGAAACGGTTGCCTCAGTTTGTACCGGGTACCAATCAGACAATTGCGCCCGGAACAATCGATGACATATCTGGAGCGCACGGAATCTTTGCCGTCTCCAGGATGGAGCGTTACTCCCTCGCCGTCGATTTCAAAAGAACCAATAGGTGTCTGCTCGCGTACGTCGCATCCGGATTCAGCCGCATGGTCAAGAAGGATTTTATCAAACTCGGACCTGAGAACCTGGTATGCGGTTGCGCGTTTCGCGTTCAGCCCGTTGCGAAAATAGAATCGAACCCGTTTGCCGCATGCGGAAACAATTTCGCCTCCATGTTTAATCAGGAATCCGCCCGCATTGATTTTCGGAACCACACCCATGCGCTCAAGGGTATTGAGGCTGGTTGGCAACATTGATTCGCCTACCCGGAACCGTGGAAATTTCTCTTTCTCGAAAATCACCACGCTTCGACCCGCCTGCGCGAGAAGCGTACCAGCTGAACTTCCGGCGGGTCCCCCGCCGATAATCGCTACATCAAACGCGTGACTCATGCGTAGGAAAAGCACCGAGGTTCATAATAAGCCCGAATGTACTTTCATTCCCTAGCGAGCCTGCCCCTCAGACCAGCGAGATGTAAGGGTAGAATCCTTGAAAAGCCAACCCACCCAACGATAAATGCGCTCATACGGAAAAAACTTGCCTCATCAGCAACCGGTTTTGCCTTTCAGGGATTTTAGATTCTAGACGAGTTTTCTTTCGGTTGCATTCAGAAACGGACCCAATTCAGAGATTAACTGGGAAAATACCTCAAAATCAACCTGTTGCTGCCCGTCACTTAGGGCTTCCGCGGGATGTGGATGGACCTCGACCAACAAGCCGTCGGCTCCGATCGCTACTGCGCCACGGCACAATACTTTTACGAGGTCGGCACGTCCGCATCCCTGGCTCGGATCGACGATGACTGGGAGATGCGATTCCTTTTTGGCAATTGCCACCGCCGCCAGATCCAGCGTGTTACGCGTGTAAGTTTCAAATGTCCGAATGCCGCGCTCGCACAGCAAAACGTTCGGATTGCCTTGCGAGAGAATATATTCGGCGGCCAGGAGCCATTCTTCGATCCGTTCGCTCATCCCGCGCTTCAGCAGGATCGGTTTTCTGCTTCTGGCGCATTCGATCAAGAGCTGGAAATTCTGAGCATTTCGGGCGCCCACCTGTAGAACATCTGCCGTGTCGCAGACGTGTTCGACATCCCGCTCGCTCAGTACCTCTGTGATGATCTTCAGCCCGGTTTCTTTCTTCGCCAGGTCGAGCAGCCGCAGCCCTTCGCGGCCCAGACCCTGAAATTCGTAGGGAGAAGTTCGTGGTTTGTAAGCGCCCCCGCGCAAAATTCGCGCCCCTTTGGCTTTCACGGCTCTTGCGGTGGCCATGAGTTGTTCTTCGGATTCTACGCTGCACGGGCCTGCCATCACGACAAAGTTATCTCCTCCGATCAGCACTCCGTCGACGTCTACGACGGTATTCTCGGTCTTGGATTCCCGGCTAACGAGTTTATAGCGCTTTTGGACGGGTAAAACGCGCTCGACCTGCGGAAGAACAGTGAGGGACTCAAGGGTATGGTGGGTCCGCTCGTCTCCAATTGCTGCAATGACCGTCTGGAGCTCGCCGTAGATTGGATGGGGAGTGTATCCGAGCTTCTGGACTTCTTGAACTACCTCCGAAATCTGTTCTTTTGCCGTTCCCGGTTTGAGGATGACTATCATGAGAGAATCGCAGCAAATAACACATCTGCTGCCGGAGGGGAATGGGAAAAGAAGACAGGAGACAGAAGGTCAGAATACAGAAGTCAGAAGTCAGAATTCAGGAGGCAGAAGGCAGGAGGCAGAAGGCAGGAGGCAGAAGTCACGGAGTTGCCGCGAACGCCAAACGGCGAACCGTGAACGGTGAATCGTGTTGCGACGAACCGGGGGCTCTTGCTGGCCGATTTTCTGGAGGACGTCCGCTCCGTCGGGGCGCTCTCTGGTCGAAGCATCACGCGAAGGTACGCGGAGGTACGCAAAAGTGTGGATTAAAAGTTTGTTCGCTGGACGGCGGATCCTCGTCCACAAGTGTTCGTCGCCAAAGCTAATCAGTACAATTCCTTCGCGTGCGTCGGCGTACCTTTGCGCGAGGCCCCATCGTTGCCACGGCCTGATGGTTGTTGCTGGCCGATTTTCTGGGGGGCGTCCGCCTCCGTCGGCGCCGGAGATTTCGAACGCTCTGGACAAGCTTCTGTTCTCGATCTAGATCTGCTCGTGCAAGATTTTACAGCCGGCGGTATTCATGCGCTTCAGACATCTTTTTCGTCGTCCGGAAATCCAGAGTTCGATAGCCGGATCCAAAAGCTCGTAGCCGATTGGGGCGTTCGGGATTCGCACGACCTCATCGCAGAAATGATTGTGACGGCTTTGCGGATGGGTAGCGACGCTGTCCCGGTTGCAGATTTAAAGCTGATCAATCGTTCACTGAAGGAACTTCGTCTTGCCTCCAAGGCCTTTGCCCCCTACCAGGGCAGCCGCAAAATTGCAATCTTCGGTTCGGCGAGAACTAACTCGAACACAGAAGAATTCCGGGCTGCGGAACGGTTCGCGTCCCTGATGCGCGAGAGCGGATTCATGATCATCACCGGTGGTGGGGATGGAATCATGGGCGCAGCCCAGCGGGGAGCGGGACGCCAAAACAGCTTCGGTTTGAATATCCGCCTGCCGTTCGAGCAAAAGGCCAATGAGATCATCGAAGGCGATCCGAAACTCGTTAATTTCAACTATTTCTTCACGCGAAAAGTTAATTTCATCAAGGAAACCCACGCCATTGCTCTCTTCCCGGGAGGTTTCGGCACGATGGACGAAGGGTTTGAGTGCCTGACGCTGATGCAGACCGGGAAAGCCAGGATTATCCCGGTCATTCTGATTGATAAGAAAGAAGGAACCTATTGGAAAAGCTGGGCCGAGTTCCTGCGGAGGCATCTTCTGGGAGAGGGATTGATCTCGCCTGAGGATTTGAATTTGTTTCGTATAACGGATGACGTAGAAGCTGCGGTTGGCGAGGTTCTCGCTTTTTATGGCAACTTCCATTCCTATCGATGGGTCGGGCCGGAGCTTGTCATCCGGTTGCAGCGGCAACTGACCCCGGGAGCTATCGCGCATCTTAATGAATTGTTTTCAGATCTTTTTGAGAGCACACCGATCCGATCCAGCACTGCACTTAAGCAGGAAAAGAACGAACCCGAGCTGTTCCGATTGCCCCGATTGGTGGCGACTCCGCACCGGCGCAACTTTGGGCGCCTTCGCGCATTAATCGATGCGGTGAACGAGGCGGAGACCGCAGATATTTCGGGATAGGCCAAGCGTGCTCGCAGCCGAGCAAAAGGGGCACCGAGGGGGAATTTCACCACAGAGACACAGAGGACGCGAAGCTAAGAGGAGCCAGGGAAATTGGGGCTTCTGGCTTGGGGACAATTTAGGTCGGAGTGAGGGTTGTCTGAAGGCATTTCCCGTATTGCTGAATTGCTGCCTTTCACAAACTCTACTCATCGTGTCTCTGTGGTGAATCCGTCCCTCTTTGACCTCTGGCACCCACCTCCGAGCTCTCTCGCCGAGAACAGCGCTTTTGCCTTACGAGTCGGTCTCGTCACGGTTGCCTCGGAGATCTGCTCTTTCTGGCCTGCCGGAAATAGCGGAAGCTCATATGTCTGCGATTGGATTGCACAGGTCATGAATCAATTTAAGTCACTTCGCGCGTCGTCGCTCTATTGCCAAAAATGCCGTGCAACCCATCCGGTCCGGGAAAGGCTATTATTGATTTTGCCGGACAGGGAAATATATGACTATCTCTGCGTGAACTGCGGAGCGTCGGTCGGATCCCGCGAGGTTCGCTCTACTCGGGAATCAAGTCTCATAATTCCCTGAACCCAAAACCAAGTCCGAATGAACTTTCCGTATCGGTTGGCTGCGATTGATCTGGACGGAACCCTCCTGGGTCCGGATAAGAAAGTCAGTGAAGAAAACGCTGCTGCTGTGCGCAGGCTGAATGCGAGCGGTGCGAAGGTGGTGATTGCCTCCGGTCGACGTCATCAAAACAGCATTCGTTTCCAACGCCAATTTGAATTGGACGGACCGATAATCGCCTGCCAGGGAGGTCTGATCCGGGATGGGGAAAGCGGCAATGTCATCGAGGCCCACTTCCTCCCGCAAACGGTTGCGCGAGAGATCACGAAGGAGGGAGCAAGCGCAGGGGTGCGAGTGATTTATTATCACCTGGACCATTTGTACGTGGCCGAAAGGAATAACGAATGGATCGAGCTTTATGAATCGCGCGTCGGCGAGAAGACGGAAACGCTAACCGATCTGGGTCAACTCGACGGAAGGCGGGCCCTGAAGATTGTCTGGTACGGGGATCCATTGATATTGGGGAGAGCTCGTCCCCGGATGGCGGAGCGGTATCGCGAAAAGGTCGACGTGCTTTCGACCGAAAAAGAAAATCTCGAATTCATGCCGCGCGGTATTAATAAGGCCACCGCGCTGGCTAAAGTTGCAGCGGAGCTAGGGGTACGCGCCGAAGAGGTTCTGGCGTTTGGCGACGGTGAGAACGA
>WNFS01005081.1_pt1 | contig 10052 bp, 7 predicted proteins | sample 5400141 | NCBI WGS metagenome assembly WNFS01 (sample SAMN13153358, study PRJNA577476) | soil metagenome | isolation source: 60 cm saprolite under Madrone tree | place: USA:California | collected 2016-06-14
ATTGCGAAAGATCGAAGATTGGAGTTTCATATCCCGCCCACACCGCAGATTTGAATTCGGTTCCTACTCAAAGCACCCGAACAGAAAGAGTCGTCATTCACACCGAGGAAGAACTTTAAAGGGTTTCTCGCGGACGGGGCCTGGACCGAAGCGATACACCGTTGAACGCGTAAAGAGTATCACAAGCTTTTCAAATACTCTCTAGTACCTTAATCCTGGCGGCTGCAAAACCGCCGACGATTCCTGGTGACTATAAGACAGGCAAACTTCTGGCGACTGTAGGACCGTCAACAACGCCTGCACCCGCCCGGGACATTTACTCGTTAGCTCTATTCATGAACTAGAACAGCACCCACTCACCGAGTCCATGGCCATTCTGATGCGTAGATAATTCCTCAGGATGCTCTCGCGCTTCGTTGTAAAGCCGCGCCTCGGCTGCAATGTTCGCGGCGCCCCACCCTTGCAGAAATTGGCCCTGTTCTTAGATTTGTACTGATCAAGTGATTCTTTTATTCCAATTATTTCAGGCAGAATCGCGACGGCCGGCCGGATTTCCGCAAGACGTTGAGAGCGCTTGCAGTTTTTTCGCCCTTGGTTCAAGCGACGTCAGCAACCTTAGCGACGAAAACCGCGGCGGCCGTAGAAGCCCGGGCCCCAGCCCCAACCACTGTAAAACCCGACAAAGCCAGGATAGGCGTAGCACGGACCGTAGTAACCGCAGGGATAGCCGTACGGGCCGGGATAGGCATATCCGCCGGCTACGCGGCGTGGGCCGCGGCGCTCCAATTTGCCGCCGTCAAAATCCTGCTGCGTGACGGGCTGAAACGCTTGCTGGCTTTGCGTGGTGTCAACGCGCACGGGATCGACGAGACGAAAACTCAATTGCTCTTCGGGCTCGAGAATCGTAGGGCGGCCTCGCGTCAGCAGTACCGCACCGATGCCCGCGGCTGCGCCGGCTCCCGCGCCGATGGCTGCGCCCGTGCCCCAGTCTGCCGCGGCGCCGATGAGTGCACCGAGTCCCGTGGTGGTGCCAATGGTCGCGGCATCCTGGCCGTGCGAAGTTCCGCCCGAGCCCTTCCAAAGTTCAGTAAGAATGGGAATTTGGCGACCGTCGACGACGGTGAGATCGGTCAGCTCGACTCCCAACTCGGACGTTCCTTTGATGCGGCCGGCTTTGCGCGCTTCCTTAACCTGGCCAACTAGCACCTGCCCGCGACGTGCCACGACCCAACCATTTACCACCAGCGGATTTTCCAGTACGGCAGTGAATTGATCGCCGATGCGATTGCGATCGCTCGAAAGGTAGTCATTGATGCGAATGAGAAGGATTGTTCCGGCAGGGACGGTTAGAGTGCCGGGAATGGATTGAGTTTGCGGAGCGGCGGGGGGTGCGTCGGGAACGTTCTGCGCTGGCCTGTCGTAGGAATACGGCGGCTTGTCCGCATCTTGCGAGGCGTAGGTTGGCTTAGGCGGAGCCGGCGGCGCATCTTGCGATTGCTGCGGTCGTTCGCCCTGCTGGCCTTGCTGGCCCTGCTCTTGCGCGTAGGCACTCGCACTGAGGCAAGCGGCGAGAGCCACAACGCCCGCGACGCGCGAAATTGCAGCTATGCTCTTCCATTTTGCTGGGCAGTGCACCATGAGTTTTGTCTCCCTCGACCTGGGAGCCTTGCGAATACCTGGACCTATCCACACTTGGGGAATTGGATGGCATTCCTTCCGTCTGGGATGCCCGGATGACCCGGGGGTTGTCGAGTTCGCTATCGTGGCCCTGCCGAGGTGCGAACATAGTCCGTAGGCTATCGAGGCGAAACGCATTGTATAATTCTGCTCCGACTCGATCGACGACAGGAGACGCCATGGCAGAGCCAACATACGAAGAACTCAAAGCAAAACTCGCGGAAATGGAAAAGCAGGGAGGCGGGCGCCGCAGCGGCTCGCTGGAGTTCCGCGTCGGCGAAAAAGGGGGCGTGAGCGTATACGGGCTCGGGCGATTTCCCGTCACCCTGTACTACGAACAATGGATCCGGCTGCTAGAGGCCGTGCCGCAACTTCGCACCTTCCTTGAAGAGAACAAGGCCGAAGGCAAGCTGAAGCTCAAGGAAAAATAGTCTCCATTTGTTTGGCTCGGGCACAAGGCGGAAACTCGATTTGACCGAGACGGCCGGGAGCTTTTGCTCTTGAGTTTTTCATCCCGCTGAATCCCGGCGGCACCAACCCTCATTTTATTGACCATTGCAATTTCCAGGAGTACAGTCCGGCTCACGTTGGGAAAGTCGAATTGCGATGGATCCTGTTGAACTCCCGGAGGCGCGTGTAATCGAGATCATTTCCGGAGTAGCGGCATATTTGCGCCGGGAGAGAGAGCTTTATTTTCGCGCGAGTGAGCCGCTGGCCCCGGGATGGAGAGCCGCCGTCCAAGATTATTTTTCGGATGCTCTGCTTGGCAGCATTAAGACAATCATTCTCAAGGGCGCCCGCATCCCACCGCCGCCTTTTTATGCCGAGGCCATGGCTTTTAGCTCCGGTAACTTTCCCGACTTCGTGCATCTGGCTTCGGTTACTTACGTGGACGTGCTCGTTTTTCACGACGAGATTACCGTGCGAACGCTTTTCCACGGTCTGGTCCACGCCGCACAAATGGCCTTTTTCGGACTCGACCGCTACACGGACCTCTACGTTAGGGGCTTCGTAAAGTTTCGTTCCTGGATCGCCATACCTCTTGAGGCTCAGGCCTATCAGTTGGACACGCGATTCGCCATGTCGCCGTCAGTCGGCTTCTCGGTGGAAGATGAAGTGAGAGCCTGGGCTGAACAGAGGTAGTATTAGGCGGCAAGGCTTCGACTCGCCAGTCCCAACTTAAGAATCGGGACTAAAGGAAGGCCCCGAGTGCTTGTGGGGAAGCACCCGGGGCGGGGGGAGTGAGGAGGAGCCTGGGCGAATTCTTGGCGGCTACTTCGAAGATTGTGCAGCTAGCAAGCAGAGTCTCCATAGCTCCTCGTATGTGAACACCACTTGCTCGCCTCGGTCACCGGTCTCCAGGTGGCCCAGGCCAGAGATGCGCGAAAAACGCCTGATTTCGGTTGTGGGGAGTCCCAGCAGGATTGCGGCACGCTGTTCCCCGACTCGTCCATGGACATTTATGCTCATTCGCTCGGCCAACCGTCCGCCGATTGGTAGTGCATGTTGCAATCCAAATTTACATCCGGATAAGTGCTTTGTTATCTGTAATAAAGAGTTGGTCTATTCTCGCGGCTTGCACACTTGTGCAGTTCCTTGCACAAATAGTGCACCAATCTGGACGCTGCTGTGTGGCTTTACCAATTTGTAGCCGTGTCTCCAAGTAATTTGCATAGAGGGGTAAGATAGGCAATCGGCTGGGGTGACTTGCGAACTTATCTGTTGGACTCCGTTAGACTTGGGGAGCACGGTTTTGGCGGCGACTCGCTATAACGACAAGGAAAAGGTGCGGGACCATTACGACCGTACAAGCCCGTATTACCGGGAGCTATGGGGCGAACACCTGCATCACGGCTATTGGGTTAGTGGCGAAGAAAGCAAAGAGCAGGCGCAGGTTCAGCTTGTTGAACATCTCGCGCATCTAGCCGCGCTAGTGCCGGGTCGCAAGATCCTTGATGTGGGATGTGGGTTTGGCGGCAGCAGTATCTATCTGGCCAAAAAGTATGGCGCAAAGGCAACCGGGATCACGATTTCTCCCGTTCAAGTGGAAATGGCGAGGAAGGCGGCGGCTAGCGCCGACGTGAACGCAGAGTTTGTCGTGATGGATGCCGAGGACATGAAATTTGACCAAACTTTTGATGTTGTTTGGTCGATTGAATCCATTTCACACTATCCGCAAAAACAAAAGTTCTTTGCTTCGGTGGCGCAGTGCCTGGAACCTGGCGGGACACTGGCCCTTACAGATTGGTTCAAAAAGGAGCAGCTCAGCGAACGCCAGCACAAGAAATTCATAGAGCCGATCGAGAAGGGCATGCTCGTCGGACTGGATACCATGCAGGATTACGCGACCTTCGTGAAGTCGAATTGTATGAGAGTTATTTACAGCGAGATTCTGAACAAGAACTGCGCCAAGACCTGGGACTTGTGCCTGGACATTGTCAAGAAGAAGGAGCTCTGGCAAGCGGCGGAAAACGGTTCAATGTTTGTCGATTTTCTGCAGGCCTTTAGCGCAATACGAGCGGGCTTCGCATCGGGGAATTTCGTCTACGGACTTATTGTCGCCAAGAAACTTTGAGCCGGACACGAGTGGGCAATCCCCACCTAAAACCGCTGGATTTTTAGCTGTGGACTGCGATTACTTCCAGGGAAGGGAAGAGAGGTCCACGTTTCCACCGGAGAAGATGACGCCGAGCTTCGGGGCGGCGCTGTCGGTCCGTTTCGGCAGATTCAAGGACGCGACGACTCCTGGCCGTAGCAGCGGCGCAACAGCCACGGCGCTCGATGGCTCAATGATGATTTTCATGCGTTCCCACATCAGGCGAGCCCCCGAAATGATCTCCTCTTCACTGACAAGGAGGATGCGTTCCACATGGTGGCGCAGGATCGCGAAGGTGCGTGGTGCCAGCGAGGCACGCAAGCCGTCGGCGATGGTGTCGCTTGAGTCCTGCGATTGCAAAGTGCCAGTCGTGAGCGAGCGGTAAGCGTCATCCGCGCGTTCCGGCTCACAGCCGAATACGCGCACATCGGCGCGAATCCCCATGGCGCCGAGGCACGTGCCGCTGAGCAATCCACCGCCGCTGACGGGCGCGAATACGGCATCCAGATCGCCGACCTCTTCCAGCAGCTCCTTCGCCGCTGTAGCTTGCCCGGCGATGATGCGGTCGTCGTCGTAGGGATGCACCAGGTGCGCACCTGTTTCTGCCTGGACGCGGTCGCAAGTGGCTTTTCGCGCCGTCACTGTCGGCTCACAGAAAACAACTTTTCCACCGTACCCCTCGATGGCTTTGGCTTTCACCGCGGGGGCGTTCCTGGGCATGACAATCCACGACGGAACTCCACGCCACGCAGCCGCGCAAGCTACGGCAGCGCCATGATTGCCGCTCGATTGCGTGACGATTCCTCGTGCCGCTTCTTGTTCCGTCAGAGAAAGGATGGCATTCGACGCACCGCGGATCTTGAAAGAACCGGTTTTCTGCAGGTTTTCGCATTTGAAGAAGAGTTGCGCTCCGGTCATGGCGTTCAGAGAAGTGGACGTCAGAACTGGCGTGCGGTGGATCCGGGGCGCGATGCGCGTGTGTGCTGCAAGGATGGTCTCCCAACTGGGTGGCTGGTAGTTCGCGGTTTCGACAGATGGAACTGTGCTCATAAGGCTCACTTTGGGCTCGGAAAGGCTTGTCGGTTTTTAACGTTTAACGCGTTCTTCAGCCCGGATAAAGAGGCATTATGGCATGCTGATACCGGTTACGTCCGCGCGTGCGATTGAGGCTGCGCTCCCTTGGGGCTGGTACTGGTACGCATTGGCCATGGAAAGTTTGATGCTTGACCGCCCGGCTGGCTCTGTTACGCTGAAGGCACCCTCCACGAAGTTCGCGAGAGAGCCCGCGCTTTACCTTCCTCGCGCGGGGAGGGACGAAATGAAAGTAACCGAACGTCGGCAATTGGCCCGCCAGAACCTTCGGACGCCCCTGCGTTTCCGCGCCCTCGGCGTAGCTTCGGACAAGACCGAACATTTTACGGAAGCCCTCAACGTCTCTCGTGGGGGGTTCTTCTTCGCCTCTTCGGCTCCCTTACAAGTAGGAATGCCTATCGAGGCGACTCTGCGTATGCCCGCTGAAGTGACGGGGAATTCTGCCCAGGAGATGCGCTGCACCGCGCGAGTTGTCCACGTGCGCAATGAGCCTTACGGCGACGGGCGTATTGGCTTCGGAGCCGAAATCGAAAAATTCCAAGCCGTTCCGCCTAAGGACCGCTGGGCCGTCTGAGGTGTCAGTCCCTAGTTATCCGTTATCAGCTAACAAATAGAAAAAAATTGTGACTTTCTTGTAGGGGGCATCAGCTATTGAGGCCGCTATGGCTTGGTGGCCGGAACAATGAAGGCGATTTTCGCGCTCCCAACATTCTCGAATCGGTCGTAGGCACGCACTGCAATTGCGTGCTCCCCGGGGGGCAAGGCCGTCAAGCCAAAGCTGTATTGCTCGACGGGCGCGTCGCTGATTCCAGAGCTTGGAGTCACGAGAACCCAATCGCCGCCGTCCAAGCTGTACTGCGCTCGCTCGATCGAAGAAAAAGCGTCGCGCGCCGTGAAGGACACCGGATGCCCTCCACTCATTTTTCCGGAGGCCGGACCCACCCGGAGGTCCTCGACCACCGGCGGCGTATTGTCCACTTCGAAGCGCTCGCTTTCGCGTTCGGCCTTGAGAGCCAGGGCTGGGGGATTCGCAGGCGCGTCGCTCGCCACTATCTTCAAATAGTACGCTCCATCCGGTAGCGTCGTCGTATCCCACGAATAGAATTTTTGTTCGAGGTTGTCCTTCAATAGTTTCCATTGGTGTTCGTTTTCGCCGCGAAAGTAAACGGCATAACGCAGTTCGTCGTCGTTGTCGTCATGCGCCGTCCAGAGAACGGTTTGATAGCCCTTCTGCCCCGTGCCTTGCGGCGGCTGTTCAAATCGCGGCGGCGCGCTGCTTTGTGTAATCACCACACCGGAAACATTGGGGGACGGCGGCATCTTCAGTGTCACCGGTGCAGGCTGGCCCGATGAGATACTGGCCTGGCTTTGCGCCCGCACTCCGGGTTCCTGCAGCGCGATTCCATCAATCACCGGCGCGACGTTGCGTGGCAAATACGCGAGACTTACCCAATCAATGCCGTCGCCGGGGCGACCGTCGTGAATGATTGCCTTCCATTGCACGAACCGCGCCGGTGGTGCTTCCATTGCCGCGCCTGATTTCGTGTACGGGCCGAACCAGCGGGACCACTCGCGGCCGGGATCTTCCGTGTTTCCTGAACGCACAAAAAATTCCAGGCGTGGATCATTGGATGCAGTGGAAGATTTTGCCGCGCCAGCTAGCGGGGGGCTCCACCATTCGATGCGTCCCCAGTGCGAGAAAAGCTGTGCGTCGAAGGAGCGCGATTCAAACGTGCCTTCGGCTTCGTACTCCGGGCCAACCGAATAAACCTTTCCAGGGTTCGCGGTACACAGGAAAACTTTGCCGGCGGAATTGCGGGCTATACCCGTGATTTGCGCGGAGCCGGACTTGGCGAGATGCGCGAAGACACCGTGCCCATCGATGGCGAGGAGTGCGCCGCTGTTGCCTGTCCCCGCAAGCAACCGGCCATCGGATGCGAGCCCGAGGGAGTAAACGACATCTTCGCGCGAAGACCAAAGCTCTTCGGGTGCGCCGTCGGCGCTGATGCGGTAGATGCTGCTGGAGAGAAGAGGAGGAAATGGAACGAACGGTTGCTGGGGTTGCACTTGGCCGGGATTCACGACGGGGCCAGTGATGAAGGTAGTCGTGCCTTGCGGCGTGGAAATGATCGTGGAGGGAGCCTGGCCGGTACGCTGCTTCTCACCAATCGCCGCAACGTAGATGGAGCCGTCGGTGGCGACAGCTAGGGAAGTGATTTCGCGCTTGGAGGTTTCATACAGAACGAAGCCTTCGGCTTTCGCTCCGGCAGAATCCTTGGCGGAAGATTTTGAGGAACTCCGCGAGATGCGCAGGATGCGGCCGCTGGGTTCCGTGCCGGCGATGAGGCTTCCGTTCGAATCGAATGCCAGAACGCGAATGTGGGCTTCGTCGCTGGAGTAGAAGAGTTCGCCTTTGCCGTCGGGCGCGACAGCAAAGACCTGACCTTTGTCACCGGTGGCAACGTACAGAGTCCCATCGGGCGAGAAAGCGAGGTCCCAGATATATTTTGTTTTGGGATCGAAGAAAACGGATTTCTCACCGGAAGCAGAGACTTTGTAAACCTTGCCGTCGGGCGACGTGCCGACATAGAGAACGCCCTTGGAGTCGGAGGCGATGGCTTGCGCGGAAAGGTCCGTGGAATCGAAAACGACGGCGGCTTTGCCGGATGAATCGAAACGAAATACTTTAGCAGGCGAGCCGCCCGCGGCGTACAGTGTGCCTTTGGGATCGAGCCGAATGGACCAAAGATAGGAAGCATCCGCGTCAGCGACCAGACTGAATTTGGGCGCGAGTTCGAGGCGGCCATCGCTGCGCACCGCTACTCCATGCGCGGTGCCTTTAAGGAATTCATCGTAAGCCGACTGGCGCCAGCGGCGAGTGTGCTCGGCTAGAAGAGGCAACGAAGTAAGGAAGCAAAGAAGCAAGGGGAAAGCGGGAACGCGGCGCGGCAGCCTGCCGAACAAAATAAGTCTGAAAGGGGGCTTGGGCGAATGAGTCATTGAACCTTTCACCGGACTTGCAGATTCAGAGAGATGACGCCGGAGACGGGGCCTCCGAGAGGGACGGAAGCTTCGCTGGCCAACGATTCGCGCAACACTTGGACGCTGCCGGGAGTGGGGCGGCCGTCGACGATGTTGATTTGCGAGAGTGGAACATTCGGCAACTCCTTGTCCTCCCAGAGAAGCGTGGGGGCCGGAACGAAGAGGCCGACATAAAGACGGTCGTTCCGGCGCTCGCGATTCAAGAGGGCAATGAGTTGATCGAGGCCAGCAGGACCGCTGCCGGCGCCGGCAAACGCGAAGCCACGCGAGGCGCGATTCAGCAAATCGGCGTCGCTGACCAGGATGCGTAGCGTCGTGCCGCGCGAAACCTGCTCCGGGATGCGCACGGTAGTTTCCTCCACGCGGGCGGCGCCACGGTACGGCCGCAAAAGAACGCGAACGCGAAGAGTTTCGCCGGGAGCGGCTTCGCCTTTTTCAAGCCACGCGCTTTCAATGGCGAATGATTTTCTGCCCGGTACGCTCTCCACCCGGAGCGCGATGCGGTCGACCTTGGCGGTTTCGAATGTATTGGCGAACAGTCGTGCAAAAACATTTTGCATCGTCAGGGCGATGGGCAACCCATCGGGAGAAAGAGAATCGCCTGGCGCGAAAGTGTTTTCGATCTGAACCGCCGCGTGCCCTTGCAGGCGAATCTCGCCGGAAAGATGCAGCGTAGTGCCCTCGCCGTACAAGGAATTTTGCGTGAGACCGCTGAACGTGGTGAGGGCCACGAGAAGCGGAGTAAGCTTCGGGTGATTGACGAGTTCGAAATGGAGCGATTTTTGCTTCGCAGGTTCGGTGCCCGAGACCAGCAGGGTCAAATCCAACGGAATCATGGCCGGCGGCGCGCCGAGCTTGCCGGTGACGGCCGTGAGGTGATCGCCGGTGATCGTGCCGATGGAGCCGCCGACGTTCACGATTTTCGTGGAGGCGAGATCGGAAGAGAGCGTCGTAACGACGCGGCTGCGTGCCATGGGAATCTGAATGTCACCGAGACTCAAGAACGGATGGCCACAAAGATAAACGCGATCGGCTTGCACCGCCGTAACCGTGCACGCGGAGTTGATGGAGGCGTCGCCCTGAACCAGAACCATGCCCGCCATGTCTCCGGCCACCAGGCGGCCATCATCGGGGCGCGGCGACGCCGTACCGCCCTGCGCAGCGACGATGCCGTAGCCTTGCAGCTGATTTGCGAATTGTTGTAGCGCGGCTGGTTGGAAGCCGGAAAAAATGAGCGGGGTTTCAATAGGCTCGAGCGCGGAGCCGGAAGGCAGGCCGGTCCGGGTAGACGCTTCGCTGGGAAGCCCGAGTTGTTGCACGGCGGCCTGCGCTGGCGCGGGCTGTGAAGGCGGATTCAGCACGTCCTGGATGGGTGTGACGCCGCCGATAGGTTCTTTCGTGAAGATGCCCAGCTTCAGCGACAACGCGCCCGCAAGTTTGCCGTCCAGATAGACCGGGCTGCCGCTCATTCCCGCGACTACGCCAGTGTGCTCGACTTTCGGCCCCTTCAACTGCACGAGGATGATGGACTGTTTGGGGCCGAGAAAATTCTCCAAAACGCCGATGACTTCGAGATTGAACTTTTCCACCTGATCGCCGGCAAAAATCGTGTAGGCATATCCCTGCATGCCCGCGCGTACCTGGC
>WNFS01005083.1_pt1 | contig 10050 bp, 6 predicted proteins | sample 5400141 | NCBI WGS metagenome assembly WNFS01 (sample SAMN13153358, study PRJNA577476) | soil metagenome | isolation source: 60 cm saprolite under Madrone tree | place: USA:California | collected 2016-06-14
CAACTCGCATTTCTCGCTGGAGCGCACTAGGACGTGGTCGACGCTATAGAAAGCATCTACTGCTTTAGCACCGCAGGCACGGGCCAGTCTGAGCAAGGCGGGATCGGAGCGAATCACTTTTTTCCTGTTCGTCGCGTGAACTTCTTTTGCCGCCAAAACATCGCCGGGACGATGCTCCCCTCTCAGGGCTCCGGCAAGGCCACTCGAAATACAGACATCAACATTACCATCCCAAATCACTTTCGTGGCTTCCGCCCAGGCTCTTCTGCCGCCGACCCCGGTAAGGAGTACGACTAACTCACCGTCCTTCATTTGCGCTGAGTACGCTCGGACGCCTCCTAGATTAGATTGTGAAAACTCGCGCAACCTCCGCCACGGAGCGAATTCGGCTTCCACTGCGAAGGTTACGAGAATTTTCATGGCCAACGAACGATCAGATCGCAGCCGCGTGGGCTATGCGCCTGGCGCGCCTCGCAGAGACGTAGCCGTTGGCTTCGTACCAACGGACGGCGCGCTCCAGGGCTGCTTGCACTGAGCCGGGGCGAAAGCCTAATTCACGCTGGGCGCGGGAGCAATCGACAAACATTTTGTGGCGCGCGATTTTCACGCCCTCGATGGGAATTTGCGGCGCGCGGAAGGTGAGCCGCGAAAATACCGTGTCGGCATACGCGACACTCAGGGCCAGCCCGTGCGGAATTTTCATACTGGGCGCGCGCAGACCCGTGATTTTCGCGAGCGTGTCGAGAACTTGCTTGAGCGTGAGATTTTCAGCGCCCAGTAGATAGCGCTCGCCGACTTTGCCTTTCTCGGAAACGAGTAGATGCCCGGCGGCGCATTCTTCCACGCCGACAAAATTCAGCCCCGTGTCGACGTAGCCTGGCATCTTGCCGTTCAGAAAATCGACGATAATTTTTCCGGTCGGCGTGGGCTTCCAATCCCACGGGCCGACGGGAGTCGTAGGCATGGCGATGATCACCGGCGCGCCATTCTTCGCCGCATTCCGCACTTCCTGCTCGGCAAGCCATTTGGAGCGCTTGTAGTGGCCGACCATCTCGTCGAGCCGCGCTTGCGTCGACTCGTTGGGCGGCTGCGGGCGGTCGACCGCGATGGTAGCGACGGTGCCGGTGTAAATGAATTGCTCGACGCCGGCGCTCTCGGCAGCAGCCAGCAGATTTTTTGTGCCGCCCACGTTGGACTCATAAATATCTTTTGAGCGTCTGGCCCACAACCGGTAATCCGCGGCGACGTGAAAGACGCGCTTCACGCCCTTCATGGCGCGCTCGAGTGAGGCAGGATCCCGCAAGTCGCCGGTGACGTATTGCAGCGAGAGATCGGAGATAGCGCGATTGTGACTGGAGGGACGCAGCAAAACGCGCACGTCATCGCCGCGAGCCACAAGCTGGCGGGCGACGTGACTCCCGAGGAAGCCGGAAGCGCCAGTGACCAGAGTAGTCATGCGGTTGAGCTAAAACCCGCTGCGCAAGCGAAATTCGCAGGGCTGGAAGGTGAGCGCGCAAAATTGCCGGGCTTCTTGTGCCTGGTTGCGGAAGCGGGCTAGCGCATACAACGGGAAGGAATTCCGGTACAGGTGATACTTCAAGTAGAAAACGCAGGGGAAACCGGTGCCGGTGAATTCGTCTTCGCTCCAGGAGCCATCCGCGTTTTGCTGCTCGACGAGATAGGCCGCCGCTTTTTGGATTGCGGGATCGCTCGTGTCCGAGCCGGCGAGCAATCCGATGAGGCCCCAGGCCGTTTGCGAGGCAGTGCTATCGCCTTGGCCTTTGGTCGCGGGCTCGTGGTAGCTGCGCAGGGACTCGCCGAAACTGCCATCCGCTTTCTGCACTGTGCGCAGCCAACGCACCGCGCGCTGGCAATATTCTTTGGCCGTGAGGGACACGGTTTCGAGCGCACGCAGCACGCCGCTCGTGCCGTAGACGTAATTCACGCCCCAGCGGCCGAACCAGGAGCCGTCTTCGCACTGGTCCTGCAAAAGAAATTTCAGGCCACGTTGCACTGCCGGATGATCCGCGGGCCAGCCGTAGCGGCCCAGGCACTCAAGCACGCGCGCCGTAACGTCGGCGGTCGAGGGATCGATCATCGCGTTGTGGTCGGCAAAGGGAATGTTGCAGAGAAACGCTTTGTTGTTGTCGCGATCGAAAGCGCCCCAGCCGCCGTCGCGATTCTGCATGCTAAGCAGCCACTGAATGCCGCGGCGCACGGCAGCTTCCATGCGCTTGGGATCGGGAAATTTCACGCGCTGCAGGGCCATGAGCACGAAGGCGGTGTCGTCTACATCCGGATAAAAATCGTTGCGAAACTCGAAGACCCAGCCGCCGGGACCGGCGTCTCTGTTTTTAACTTGCCAGTCACCCGGGCCGAGAACCTGCTTCGACAAAATCCAGTCCGCGGATTTCACCAGCGCGGGGTGATCCGGCGGCAAACCGGCTTCTTCGAGCGCGACCATGGCGATGCAACTGTCCCATACGGGCGAGACGCAGGGTTGCATGCGGATAGTGTCGCCATCTGCGATCTCGAAACGCGAAAATTCGCGAATTTCGCGCGCCGTCAACGGATCGTCCGGCCCGTGCCCGAGCGCCATCAGTGCGAAAATCGAATTCATCATCGCCGGATAAATGGCCGCCAACCCTTCCGTGCGCTCGACGTGCTCGAGCAGCCAGGACTTTGCTTCGCGCAGTGCGCGCTGGCGCAGCGGTTTCCACGGCAATTTTTCGTAAAGCTTCAACGCGCGGTCGAGGGCGAGAAAGAAATTGCGCCAGGAGAGAAGCTGATCGCTCCAATCGAACGCCGCTTTCTTCCGCGAGAAATCGCAGAAGAGTTCATCAACGTGCGCGCGTTCCGGCAACCGCCAATCCGGCCGCACGGCAGACAAAATCGCCATGGGAATGACGATGCCGCGCGTCCACGACGACATCTCGTAAATGTTGAGGTAGAACCAGTTCGGCAACAGCATCAGCTCCGGCAGAATCGCGGGGACGAGTTCCCACCCGACAGCGCCGACCAGCGCGAGATAAAAGCGAACGTAGGAATTGGTGTGCTCGAGACCTCCGAGCCGGTGCACCGTGGCGCGGGCCTGGGCCATGTGCGGAGAATCTTGCGCGTCGCCCGCCAGCTTCAGGGCAAAATACGCCTTGCAAGTAGCGTTGAGCTCCGACGGCCCGCCGGGATAAATGCTCCATCCGCCGTCAGGCAATTGGCGCTGGCGCACGTAATTGGCCAGCTTGGCGATGCGCTCCGGATCGGCCTTGCCCAAGATGTGCAGATAATAGATGTAGTCGGATTCGAGGGTGGTGTCGGCTTCCAGCTCGCCGTGCCAATAGCCAGCGTCCACTTGCAGAGACAACAGGTGATTTGCGCCACACTCGATGGCCTGCTCGAGGCGCTCTAGGCGTTCCTGGATTCTCGAAGCGACTGGAGCTCCGGAGGTGACGGGAGTATCCAGCCCGCGCGTGCTTGTTGCCAAAGCAAATCCCCCAGTGCGATTTCGACCCAAAAACAGACGCCCGACGCACTTTCTGGCAAGCGCCAACTGTTTTGCGGATAGCGCCTGTACTATTAAATTATCGCCGCGGGCCGGGCAGGGGTCAACCGCTAAGATGCTGCGGTGTTTACATCGCGACGCCCTTGTCGTCATGGATGATGCCTTGCACTTGCTCCAGCAGGCCTTCAGGCAAGGCTTCGCCTTCGCGCTGCAGGAACTGCGGTTTGCCGCGAAGAAGTTGTAGCGCCAAGCCGGTCCACGCGACTGCGCCGCCCGCTGCGTGCAGGGGATGGCGAAGGACAAAGGCAGAGGCGCGATCCATTTGCAATCTCGCGGAGTCCTTGAAGTCCACTTTCGAAGGATCGAGAACCATCAGGTACAGCGACGGCTTTAGAAATTGCAGCAGGGTGTTGCTTTCGAGGATTACACGTCCCGGCCCGTTCCGATCATCGTCCCGCAACTCGTGCAGCGCCTTGCGCAACAGCGGCATGCCCTCCGCGAGAAATCCCTGCTTGGCTCTTAACCAGAAAGAGCGGCGCGCGCCGGCGGCTAGAAAGCGGCCGCTGTCGGTTTCGCTCGCGCGCTTCTCCCAGCTAATCGCACAGACGTGCTCATCCGGAGCACAATCGCAGTTCTCGCCGTTTTGCGCGCAGACTCCATGGCCATACTGGGTAATTTTCCCCGCAATCCAATTCTCGTTCGGGAGCGCGGCGATCAGATCGCACACCAATTGCGTCTTCCCGATACTTCGCGTGTGCCCGCCGACGACGATAACCTGCCACCGCATGCGTCTCTATTTTCCTCTTCTTCTCCGTCGCTTCTGTGCTCGCTGTGGTGAAGCCTTTCTCTTCCCTGTTGGCGACATTTTGCTTTCTATCTCCTTGATGCGCGCCCCAAGCTCCGGAAGGCGCGCATACCAAGCATACTCTTCCTTGAATTTGCCTATCTCGCGAGCGGGGGTGCCCCAAACCGTCTGTCCCGCGCGAATTGTTTTCCCGGTGAGAATGCCCGCTTGCCCTCCTGCGATAGCGCCATCCTCTAAGGCGCAATGCTCACCGATTCCTACCTGCCCGCCCACCAACACGTGATGGCCCAGAGAGCTCGACCCGGAAATACCTGTCTGCGCGGCAATCACCGTGTGCGCGCCGATCTGCACGTTGTGGCCCACGTGCACAAGGTTATCGATCTTCACGCCTTCGGCGATGCGCGTGTCGTCCAGTGAGCCGCGATCGATGGTCGTGTTCGCGCCGATCTCCACGTCGTCGCCGATCTCCACGATGCCCACCTGCGGAAATTTCCAATAGCGCCCGTCGCCGTAGACATAGCCGAAACCATCTGCGCCGATAACGGTGCCGGCGTGAATTTCGACGCGATGGCCGAGGCGCGCACCGGCATACAAAGTCACGTGGGGGTGAATTCGGCAGTTTTCACCAATCCAGCATCCCGCACCTACAACGCAATGCGCCCCAATCTGCGTGCGGTCACCGATGTGCGCGTCTTCTCCAATCACCGCGTACGGGCCGATACTGACGTTTTTCCCGACGCGGGCCAGCGGCGCAACGATCGCAGTCGCATGAATGCCGGTGGCAATCGGTCTGCGCTCCACAAGGAGCGCCGCCGCCTTCGCAAACGCCACCTTCGGCTGGGCGTGCCGCAAAATTGTTTTCCCGCTGACCGTTACACCCTCTCCCGCAATCACGCAGCCCGCAGCAGATTGCGCCGCGCGCCCGGCGTGCTTCGCCGCTTCGACATAGATCAAGTCGTGCGCGCCGGCGCGCTCCGGCGCAGCGACGCCACGCACCTCAAAGTCCCCGTCGCCATTGAGTTCGGCCCCAATCGCCGCCGCCAATTCCCCTGCCACCTTCGTCATAGTTACTCTCCGTGCTTTTCTCTCTGTGGGCTTTGTGACCTCTGTGATGAAATCTCTTCTTGGTCAGTAAAGTTCGGCTTCGCCCTTCGGCCGCGTCTTCCACCGCGCGTGCACCCACACCCACTGCTCTGGATGCTTGCGAATAATCTCCTCGATCACCTTCGCAAATTTCTGCGTGTTTACAAAGACATCCCGCTCGGTATCGCCCGTTCGAACCAATTCCACTGCCGGTTCAAACCGCAGCCGATACTTTCCGATGACACCATCCCAATACGCGTATCCCGGCACGACGGCGGCGTCCGTGTGCAGCGCGACGCGCGCAATTCCCGTCGTCGTGCACGCGGACTTGCCGAAGAAATCCACAAACGCGCCTTCTTCCGGCATGGTGTTCTGATCCGCCAAAATTCCCACCGTTCCCGCCTCCTTCAAAATCTTCAGCAGCGCGCGCGCGGACTCATTCTTGAAAATTGGCCGGTTCCCGGACAAGCATCGATATTGATTCACGAGCGCGTCGACGCGCGCGTTGTCCAACGGCCGCGCCATATAGTGCAGCGAAAAGCCGTACAACGCGTGTGCAAACGACGACAGCTCCCACGCGCCGATGTGTCCGGTGAGGTACAGCACGCCCTTGCCGCGGCGCTGGCCATTCAGAAAATTGTCGTGCCCTTCGAGGATCAGCACTTCCTCGATATTTTCGCGCGTGTACTTCGCAAAGCGCGCGAACTCCGCCGCCATCCACCCCAGATTCCGCACCATGCCGCGGATCACAGCGTTTCGCTGGGAAGCATCCCATTCCGGAAACGCCAGGCGCAAATTGAACTCCGCGGTCCTCCGCAAACGCGGCAGCATCGCATACAAGAGCCGCGCCATCATCGCCGCGAAGCTTCGCGCGACTCCGCGCGGCAAAGCTCCCAGCATTTTCAAAATCGCCCACACTGCGGCGTACTCCAGCCACTCCTTCATTCGCCCCCGTCAAGCTGCGGCGCTTCAAACCAAGTATCCTACGCGCTGACGTTCGCACGCACCAATGCTAGACTCATTCTTTCGTGACCACCTCCACTGACATTGCTCCGCAGAAAAACGCAAACGAACTTGCAGCGCGCATCGGCTGGGCCGCGCTGATTTGCGCGACGCTGTACGTCTGCTATTTCAGCCATCTAGGAGCCATCGGATTCGTCGGCCCCGATGAGCCGCGGTACGCATGGATCGCGCGCGATATGGCGGAAACCGGCGACTGGGTCACGCCCCGGCTGTACGGCAAGCCATGGTTCGAGAAGCCGCCACTTTATTATTGGGGCGGCGCGATTTGTTTCAAACTTTTTGGCGTGGGCGAAGCTGCGGCCCGTCTGCCCAGCGCGATTTCCGCATTGCTCGCGACGCTGGCGATGGCTTGGCTCGCGTGGCGCATCTATGGCTCAGAAACCGCGCGCTGGCTGCTGCTTCTGCTTCCCACCACCGTCGGCATGATCGGCTTTTCCCACGCCGCCGCCACAGACATGCCCTTTAGCGCCATGTTGACGATAGCAATGGTCTGCGCCGCAGTGGTCGTCGGCCTCGTGCCGGATGAATCGAGCCGAGAAGGGGCGCAGCATCCTGTGCCCCTACAAGGTGAAGCGAATGACACGCGACTATGGCTCGCGCTGATTCTGTTTGGATTCTTCCTTGGACTTGCAGCGTTGGCGAAGGGGCCTGCTGGCATCATTCTCTGCGCGGGCGCTGTCTTTTTCTGGGCTCTCTTTACCAAGCGCTGGCGCGACGCCCTCCGTCTCTTTCATCCAGCCGCGATGGCTTCGTTCTGCGTGACGGCTCTGCCTTGGTACATCCTCTGCGCTCGTCGCAACCCCGACTTCTTCCGCATCTTCATCATCGAACACAACTTCAAGCGCTTCCTAACTCCCGAATTCCAACACGTCCAGCCGTTTTGGTTTTACGTTCCCGTTTTATTTGTGGCCTTGCTTCCGTGGACAGCGTTGGTGGTAGCTCCGGTTGTGGACGCTCGGGGGTTTTTGAAAAAGGGCTCACCGAATCAGGCTCTCAATTTGCTGTTTATCTCCTATGCCCTTTTTACTGTTCTTTTCTTTAGCGTCTCGAGATCGAAACTGCCAGGCTATATCCTTCCCGTCGTTTTTCCTCTTGGATTGTTCCTCTCGCACGCAGTCTCACTCCGGGTACGCAACATCGTGCCAGGTGTGCGATGGATGGCCATGGCAAGCACCGTCACGCTGGTCTGCTTGAGCCTTGGGATCTTATTTGCAAGTGACACGCTACCAGTTGCAATTGACTATTTCCCTCCACAACCACTACTTTGGGTTGCCTTGGCAGATTTCGTCGCAGCAATGGCCGCGTTCGTTTTAATCTTGCGCAAACGTCCGAGAAGCTCCCTCATCATCGCCGTAGCGTCGGTGCTTCTGACGTTTTTTTGTAGCCTGACAGGGGACTTTGCATGGGCGCTTGACTTGGGAACTTCTCCGCGTTGGGCGGCCAGACCTCCTGAAGACGTGTCTATCAATTATTGGTCATCGCATGCTGCGACCTATAGGCTGAATAGGTCTTTTCAATATGGTTTGGCGTTTTACTTTCATCATGAGCTGCCAGAGTGGGCAGAGGGCACGACCGAGCGCGACTGGGTATTTACGACACCACGTCAGATGAGCGAATTGAGAGGAATGGGCCTTCGATGCTCTCACTTTATGGCATTCCCGCCGATGATTGTCTGCGAGGCTCCGGCCTTAGCGGCTAACCCGCCCGGTAGCAGGCAGCCTCAGTAGAAAATAGCTGACGATGCGATTCTCGTAGGCCCGCTTGTCCGCATCTTCCATATTCACGAAATTCCCATGCGGAATCGTCACCTGTTCCTTCGGTTCCGGCGCGCTCTTGAACATTTTTTGCGTGATCCCGGCCAGCTCCTCATCATCCGCGGCCTCGATAAACAATTTCGGCACGCCCGCCACGTTATCTAGCTTCCAAGTCAGCGGCCTCTCCCGACTATATTTGTGATTGATCCACCCGAAACTCACTTCCGCCGAGCGCGCCATCAGCGGAATTCCCGCCAAGCCTTCTTTCTCCACGCCGATCTTCACCATTTGCTCCGGCGAATCGTAGAGCGAATCCAGAATCAGCGCGCGCACCCGCTTGTCACTTTCCGCTTCGCGCAACGCCGCATAGGCGCCCAAGTTGTAGCCCCACAATCCGAAATGGTCAGGATTCACATCGTTTCGCCGGGCGAGTTCATCGATCGCCGCACGCACTTCATCCGCCTCGTGATAACCAAACGAGGTAATCCCGCCATTTGCCCCGTGCGCCACGAAATCAAACACGAACACGTTGTACTGGTGATCCTGCAGAGCCGAAACCAGCGTCAACAATTCGCCGCGGCTCGAGCCGTAGCCGTGGCACAGCACAATGCTGGGCGCGCCCACCAACCCAGGGAAAAACCAGCCTTCGCGGTGCTCGGCCCCCGGCACCGAAAATTTCACCGTCTCCGGGCGCCCCGGAAAACTGTCCATATTGATTTCGCTGCTGGAGCGTTGCGGCTTCACGATGCGGTACACTAACAATCCCGCAATCGCCGAAGTAGCCACCACGATAAAAAACAACAACGCCACAATGGCCAATACTATCTTTGTGTACCAACGCGACGGCAACCGGAATTCGTCAAGAATGGACATTCGTAACCGCGCCACTGGGCTGGCGCGCAGCCCGTTTTTAATCCTTCACCGAAATATTCGTCATCGTAGCACGCGGTTTCCGCAGCCCATTTCGTAACTGCTCGGCCTGTGTCGCATGCAGTAGCAGTCATCGCCCACGCGACTCCGCCTTTCGCGCGCCGCTTGCCGAATCGGCTATCATAAAGCTGCGCGCCGCGCCGCCCTTCGATGAATATTCTGGACCTTCGCCAAACCAGCGTCCGCCAGCTTGAGCCGCTGCTCGAGGAAGAAGCGCGCCACTGGCACGACGAGCTGCATTGGGACTATCGCGGCGCGCTCGACCTCATCAAACGCTTTCTAGAAGCGCACGCACTATGCGGCTGTGTGGCATTTGAAAACGGCTCCGCCGCCGGCTACTCCTTCTACGTTCTCGAGGAACAAAAAGGACTAATCGGCGGACTGTACGTCTCCCCCCGCTTTCCGCAAGCCGACATCGGCCGCCGCCTCCTGGAAGAAATGCTTTTCTCCATGCGCGCGCTCCCGCAGCTTTCGCGCATCGAAGCACAGCTCATGCCTTTCGGCGGCCCGGTCGACACTCCGCTGCGCGAGCAGGGCTTTAAGCTCTACACGCGCCAGTTTATGCTCCTCGATTTACAAAAAAACGACGAGGCGCGCGCCGGCGCCTCCGCGGGCATGCGCCTCGATCGCTGGAACGATCGCTTCTTCGAGCCTTGCGCGAAACTGATTTACTTGTCGTACGCCAATCACGTCGACGGCGAAATCAACGATCAGTACCGCAGCCGCGCCGGGGCTTTGCGCTTCCTCAAGAACATCATTCTTCTTCCCGGTTGCGGCCAATTCGTGCCCGGCGCCTCTTTCGTCCTACGTCAGCCGGGCGGCGACGAGCTCATTGGTGCCGTGCTCACCAGCGAAGTCTCCCCCGGAGTGGGCCACACCACGCAAATCTGCGTCCTTCCCGGCTATCAAGGCCACGGACTCGGCCGCATGCTCATGCAAACTTCGGCCGAAACCCT
>WNFS01006720.1_pt1 | contig 10049 bp, 8 predicted proteins | sample 5400141 | NCBI WGS metagenome assembly WNFS01 (sample SAMN13153358, study PRJNA577476) | soil metagenome | isolation source: 60 cm saprolite under Madrone tree | place: USA:California | collected 2016-06-14
TTCCGCGCCGCGATCCAAAATTGCCGCGCACGTAGAATAACACTTCGTCGGCTTCAACGTTGTCGTGCACCCACGGAATCTTTACTGCTTCAGGATGCGTATCGAGCAAACGCGGCGCGAACGTGCACACAACATAGCCACGAATCTCAAACGTCTGATGGATAGGCGGCGGTTGGTGAACCGTGCCGGTGATCGGCTCGAAATCCTGCGCATTAAACGTGAATGGATAGACGTAACCATCCCAGCCGACTACATCGAATGGATGATGCGCCATGGTCACCTGGGTCCAGCGCGGACCATCCTTCACTAAAATTTCTGTGTCCCTCTCCTTATCGGTCGCCAGAACTTCCGTCGGCCCATGCAGGTCCCGCTCCGAGTAGGGCGACCCCATCTTGATCTGACCCTCTTTGTTCAGATACCGCTGCGGAATCCGAACCGGGCCGACCGACTCGAGAATCAGGTAATCTTCTTCTTCAACCTTGTCCGGCACGATTCTGTAGGTAATTCCGCGCGGAATCACTATGTAATCTTCGGAGCGGTAGCGCTGTCTTCCGAAAATGGACTCGAGCGTTCCGCCACCTTTGAACACAAAGATGATCTCGTCCGCCCCGCCATTGCGGTAGTACTCGAAATCGCCGTAGGCTTTTTCCGGTCGGGATCGATATGCGATTACGTCCTGGTTAAACAAAATCGGAATCCGGCCAGTGTAGAGATCACCTCTGCGCGGAATGTTCGCGGTCTTGAGGTGATGATGCCGCAGGGGGCTGTCCGTGACTTTTTTCAGTTCATCGCATTTCAAGAGCTTAACGCTGCGAACACGCGTAGGCGGCCGCAGATGATACATGATTGAGTACGCTTCGTTAAAACCTTCCGTCGTGACTACGTGCTCGTAGTAAATTCCTTCGTTTTTGTAACCAGGTCCTTCGCCATTGCGGTGGAACCAGATGTGATGCTTACGCGGTATCTCGCCTAATTTTTGGTAATACGGCATTTTCGAATTCCTCCTGTCTTATGTCTTCACGACAACCCGGCAACATGCCGGGTTGAGCGAGCAACATGCTCGCGCTCCCCTTCGCTTCGAATTTTCAGAGCGACTCGTTCGTGCTTCGATTGGGGACCGCGAGCATTCTGCTCGCTCTGGTTGGCATTTTGCCAGCCCGCTAGCGCGCGCTCGGCGTTGCTAGCGAATATCAGCGCTCCCTTCATAAATTTCCTCTCGCAGCCTGCTCGCGTTCAATTGCCTCGAACAGCGCTTTGAAATTCCCTTTACCGAAACTCTTCGCGCCTTTGCGCTGAATGATCTCGAAAAATAACGTCGGCCGATCTTCTACAGGCTTCGAGAAAATCTGGAGCAGATAACCTTCGTCGTCACGATCTACCAGAATCCCCAGTGCCTTCAACGCGTTCAGGAATTCAAGCCCGCGACTCTGAAGATCGGTCACGGTTTCAATGATGTTGTTGGTCGCCATAGCGATGTGTTGCACGCCTTCGCCGTCGTAAAAATCGAGATATTCTTCCACTTGCGATTTCTTTTTGCCCTCGGCTGGTTCGTTAATCGGAAATTTTACGAACCCGTTTCCGTTGCTCATTACTTTGCTCATCAAGGCGGAGTACTCGGTGGAAATATCCTTGTCGTCGAACGTCAGGATGTTCCGAAAACCCATTACATCCTCGTAAAATTTCACCCACGGATTCATCTGGTTCCACCCGACGTTGCCGACACAGTGATCCACGTACTGCAGTCCCGTTTCCGGCGCGCGGAACGAGGGCTCCCATTTCACAAACCCCGGCATGAAGGGCCCGGTATAATCATCACGCTCAACAAACACGTGCACGACTTCGCCGTAAGTATGGATCCCGCTTACGACGATCTTGCCCTGCTTGTCCTTTAATGTTTTCGGTTCCATGTGGCTTTTGCCGCCGCGTTTGGTGGTTTCCTTCCATGCAGAGGTCGCATCCTTTACTTTCAACGCGATCGCTTTGACGCCATCGCCATGCTTATGAATATGCTCGGCGATTGGATGCTTCGCCCGAATTGGCGTGGTCAGGACAAACGTGATCTTATTCTGGCGAACGACGTAGCTGGCGCGATCTCTCACACCGGTTTCAGGTCCACCGTAGGCCACCGGCTGAAAACCCAGCGCGCTCTGATAAAAATGCGCCGCCTGCTTGGCGTTACCGACATAAAACTCGATGTGATCTGTCCCTTCGAGCGGTAAAAAATCTCCTCGCGCCGTCGGAGTTTCTTTCGTTTTTGGAGCAGCAATAGTCGTTGGCATAATTACCTCCTAACACTCTCGCGCCGAGCGCGCCCCTAAAATATAAGAGGGACAGTGACGCCTCGCAAGGGTAGCGCATGCGTCTCGCGTGCTGGCGAGCGCGTCCTCGCGATCGCGAACTTGTCGATTTCATTCGATAAAGACTACATAACAACGCCTTAGGGATTCCGAGATTCGCCCTATCGTATACTAGAGTTCCAATTTACGCGTCACGGATTCGCATTGTCGCTCTACTCTTGCAGGCGGACTGAGGCGTGAACGATTCGGGCGATTGCGAGCGGCGTGAGGCCAGTTCAAACAAAGTTTGCGAACCCGAGACGGCTTCGCCAGCACGCGAGACGCGTGCGCTACCCGGAGCGGCCGCGACCGGCCCGGTCCCGGTAACAGGCGGACCGAGCTGAAATCAGGTGACGTACAACAAAAAAGGAACGGCGCGTTACCGTTCCTTTTCTGCTTGTTATCTCAATGACTATTGCAAAGAGACATCGTCTATCCGGAAGGTCGTCGACAACGAAAAGTCAGTCGTGCAACGGAATTGCAGTCGGATAGTCTGCCCCTTGTAAGCAGCAAGGCTAAACGATTTCTGTGAGTAATTTCCAGCCGTGGTTTTATCCTTGTTACTGTAGGTGACGAGGGTTTGAAGCAATGTGCCGCTGGTGTTGCGGACTTCGACGTACAAGAAATCATATGCCGTTGTGATACCCTCTTGCGAACTGCAGTTAAACCAGAAAGTCAGATTTCCCGTGGCCGTCATCGGAATCGTGACCGTTTGGTAGGTTTGCCCCGACACATTGTTGTTCACGCCGAAATAAATGTAGCCCGTCCCGCTGTGAGGATAGTTGCCGTTATTAGTGTAAAAGGCGCCGGAACCGGACATCACCCAGGGCGACACGCTGCCTTCGAATCCACCATTGACGATCAACTGAGTGGGAGTTCCTGTAGGTGTGGCTGTCGGCGTTGAGGTCGCTGTCGGAGTAGCCGTAGCTGTTGCTGTTGGGGTAGCTGTAGCCGTCGCAATCGGGGTTGCGGTTGGTGTTGCAGTCGCAGTCGCAGTCGCAGTTGCAGTCGCAGTCGCTGTCGCTGTCGGAGTCGGGTTGCCGGTTGCCAGCTTGAAACTACCGATGCGGGTGTGCCAGTTAAACGAAGTGGTCGTGGTGTAATATTCGTTGGTGTACCAGAACGTGGTGTCGTCCACGGGATCGATCGACAGCGCGCTGTAATCGCCCCAGCGGTTGCCGCTGCCTGTTTGGCTGCCGGCACCGTCAAAAAGATGGGCTTCGCCCTGGGCTAAGGTGTTGAGCGGATCTGTTGCCAATCGTCCTGCATAACGAAGCTGCGGCTTAATACTCGAGCTTGAAGCACTAAAACCAATGGCAAGATTCCCCTGCCCGTCCATCGCGGCACTTCCCATCCAGCGCCAGGTTGTGTCCGGCTGGTAAGTGCTCTGCTGATAAACGGTGACGGGGCCGGACGTCACATTGCGCAGTTCAAACCAGCGGACGCCTGCTACGCCACCAGAGCTTACTGTGTAGTTGCCGACGACGGATTCGTGATCGCCGAAATTGCGATAAGCCAGGCGAAACATCAAACGATCTCCGATACCATCGAGATAATTTGAGCTGGTGACTCCATTTTCCGGAACGCATGCGCGGGTGCTAGGACAAAGCGCGGTGAAACCAGCGGCCGCCGGACTGGCAAACGTAGTAAAAGTCGAATTTGCAGGAGTGACGAAGTCCACATGGAAATGATAGGTCGTGTAATTTGGATTGGTGGCTTGACCGGGAAATCCTACGAAAGTGTTCGGCGCGCCTGTTGGCGGCAAGGTCGACCCGTCAAGATCTGCTGGCAGAAACGCATCGACCGATCCACCGAGAGGTCCGACCGGACTAACAAAGGTAGCGGGTTGGCCCGCCAGCATCTTTGTGCGGTCAAAGGCGAACGGCTGAGGACCAAGATAACTCGTGCCTGCCGAGTTGAAGACGTTCATGCTCATGTAATAAGCATCCGGCCAGACGCTGAGGTGAGGGTAATCAAAGAAATTTGACCCGAGATGAAATCCGTAGCGGTAATAACTCCCGGTCGCATCCGAAGTGGTCGAGATGGCGACGCATTCGTCCGTTATCGTGCTGACACCAGCAAACTGACTTATGAGCCAGCGGTTCGCCAGATGATCATAGAGCACGACCGGGTCACCGCTTCCGTTGTTTTGGCAAACACCTCCAAAGCCGCTCCAAATGGAAGAAATACTATTGGGTCCCAGAACTGAATTGCCCGTGGCCTTATCAAACACCTGGTAAGCTTCGTTGACGATTTGCACGTACTGCGTTAGCCCGACTGCTCCGTTAGGGTCAGGCGGAGCGCAGCTACAGCCCACGCCGGGAAAAGGAATGCCGTCGAACGTGCGGATGGGAACAGGTATGTTTGGCCCTTTACCGCCGAATACTGATGCATCCCAGTTTTGGACGACTGGATCAAAACTGTCTATGTGCCGATAGGGTACTTTCGGGTTTTCATTGGCTTCCCGGTCAGTTCCGCGTCTCAAATCGGACTCGTTCCAGGCAGGCATCTCGCGCAGTGGGGAAGAAACATCGTTGTGATAAGAGGCGACAACCTGGACGAAGTTGCCGCTGGTACTGCCTGACCCCTGGGCTAGAGATTTGGTGCCCAGTGGGCCATTAATGCCGAGCAGCACGAGAAAAACGCTGATCAAGCACAACAGACAAGCGAGAAGACGCGACAGAGAGAACGCAGATTTCCTAGGGGTTATTTTTTTCATATCATTTCTCCTTAAGATTGACCACTTACAGGACGATCGTATCGGACTCCGTCAGCGATTGCCAAGTTTTCTAACATTATTTTTTTGTAATGTTTCGATACTAGCGAAGATCAGGTTTGAGGCAGCTGCCAACCCCGCAGTCTTTCCGCGATCAACGCTTTTAGCGCTTTGCGTTCCGCAAGAACTGAAACTCTTTTAAGCTAGCCGGCGCATTTTGGAACGGTACGTCTCTCGACTGGCTTCACAGACCACCCCTAAAATCGTGGTGGCAGGTGAATCGTTGCGATCATGCAGCGCGCGCTCCCGCCGCCAAGTTCGATGGTAGGAAGCTCAAGCGGTACGAGTCGAGCGCAGCGGCTCAATCTCTCACGTTGTTCCCCAGTCAACGCTCGAGCGGCGCGGCTGGAAAGCCCCAACAGTTTCTCACCACTTTGATTGTGTAGTTCAATGGCATTTCCAGCGAAATTTGCGATCTGATCTGCCGATAACTCCACGATCTCCTTTCCGGTCTTCTCCAGGCGCGCCCGCACGTCTTGCCGCTCGGCCTTGTTCCGAATCATCTCCAGACCAACCATCGCGAAGGCTGTGCCGATACACATCATCACGTTGGTGTGATAGATCGGTTCGCCATCGGGACCGATGCTGGTGAAGGTGACCGACTCGTAGCCAAAATCATCGGCAAAACGTTGGATCATCTTTGGATTCGAACGATTTGAGAGCGAGACGTAGGCAATTTTGCTCGGATGATCGAAGACAAGACTGCCTGTTCCTTCCAGGCAGCAATCTTCATCCTCGAACAGCGAGTAATCGATCACCTGGGTGACGCGATAATCCTTACGCAGTTTCTCGACAATATCCTGCCGACGCTCGCGTCGCCGCAGGGCTGAATACATGGGGAAAAGAGCGACCCGTCCATCATGATGCGTCGAGATCCAGTTGTTCAGAAAAATCGCGTCTGGTTTTTCCGGCTCAGCTGTGTCTTCAAAGACATGCACGTTTATTCCGGCCGCGCGCAGGATCTCCACCGCTGCGTCGAATTCCTTTCTCGCCGCCTGTGTCAACGCATCTGAGTCGCAATCGGCAGCACGTTGGAACGCATTATCTGCCACCGTTTCCGGATTGGGATAAAACCGGCCGGGCCGGATCATGAGCACCGAACCGGTGCTTTGGGCGCGCGCAGCACGTTGGGTCATTGAGCAGTTGCACATTACCCTACTCGCGGGGATGTCGCATCAGTCAGCAGAGAAATCATCGAGGCCTCAAGGCTGCCAGAATACGCGAGGACGATTTCACAAATGTTTGTTGTTCGACGTTTGATGTCTGATTTCAAACCCTCACCTCAATCCTCTCCCTTACGAAAGGGAGAGGCGGACGCACGCCCGTCTGAGTAGCGACGAAGCGCGGATAGCCGCACACGCTTTCCTCTCCTCCTCGAACGAGGAGAGGATGAAGGTGAGGAGTCGACGTAGGAAAATCAGTCGCCGAAGGAAATGTCGACGTCTCGCGCGGTTTGCACCAGTTCGCCATTCGGCGGGACAAGCTTCAACCGATTGACTGCTTCGGCGATAGACACGTGACGCACTTGGTAGTTTTGATAACTCACCATGGATCCGAAGTGTCCCTCGTTAGCCAATTGGACGGCTTTGACGCCGAACCGTGTTGCGAGAATTCGGTCGAGCGTTGTCGGCGCGCCGCCTCGCTGGAGATGGCCGAGTACACAACAACGGGTCTCTTTTCCAGTGTGTGTTGCGATCTCGCGTGCGACAATTTCGGCGATCCCACCGAGCCGAAATTCGCCGCCTTCGACGTCGCGCTTGACTTGCTCGCCGTGTTTGGGTCGCGCACCTTCGGCAACAACAACGACAGTGCCAAAGTAACCGGCTGCCTCGCGCGCTTTGATCACGCCGGCGATCTTCTCGTAGTCGAATGGAATTTCGGGAATCAAGATAATATCGGCACCACCCGCGATGCCGCCATGTAACGCGATCCACCCAGCATGCCGTCCCATGACTTCGACGACAATGACTCGTCGATGACTGGTCGCCGTAGTGTGAAGTCGATCCAGAGCATCCACCACGACGTCAACAGCAGAATCGAAACCGAACGTAGTCGCTGTCGCTTCGAGGTCGTTGTCGATGGTCTTCGGGACACCGATGCAGTCGATCCCGGATTCTTGTAGTTGTTGCGCAGTCAATAGCGAACCATCCCCGCCGATAACGATCAATGCTCGCACCCGGAGATCTTCCAGAAGCTTTCTGGCGTCCGCGATAATCTTGACCGGCACTGTTGCGCGATCGCCGGCGCCGACTTTCGCAGCGAAGTGGCCGCGATTCGTCGTACCGAGAATGGTGCCTCCAAGCGCCATGATCCCGTTTACAGCGTGCCGATCGAGAATGACGTGATTGCCAGGCGGAAGCAGACCCTCAAATCCATCGCGAAAACCGACTACTTCCCAACCGAGCTTGTCCGCAGCGAGTACGACCGCACGCAGCACCGCATTAAGCCCGGGACAATCGCCACCGCTGGTTAGCACACCAATGCGCGGCTTCATTTTCGCAACGGTGAAATTAGAGAAGTTTCTTCGGATCAGCCAGACGACCAGCAGCCGCCCATTGATCATAGAGCTGCCAGCCGCGTTGCAGCAGGGCTTCGGCTTCTCCGAATCTATTCGTGCTACCCAGGAGCACGACCATCAGGTGACGCGGATAAACTGTTTCCGTTTGGCCGTTGCGAACAATTTCCGACTCGCGATTGGCATAAAGAATCAAACATTCGCCGGATCGAGCTGAGGTTCCGGTCTTCACTCCGTCGATGCCCATTTTTCCCAAAAGCTCGTTCGTGTTACGAAGCATATAATTCAACGGATGACCTGCGCGATTGAATGAAATCTGGCGTTCCTTTTGCGACACATAAAAACGGAAGCTCGGCTTGCTCATCGCGTATCGGGTGAGGCGCGCCATGTCTTCGGCCGTGGAATACGGCAGCGGCTTCACCCTGTAATCGATCCCGTGCGGATTGACAAAACGGGTGCGCTCCATCTTCAGCTGTTTCGCCAACGCGTTCATCTGAGCGACAAACATGTCGGCGGGCCTCAATTTCGCACCCGCCTCAATCGATTCCAGCCTCGAACCGACATGATATGCCAGAGTGTAGGCTGCAATGTTGTCAGATTGCACAAGCGCAGCATAAAGGAGATCGCGTAATGTAACGCCGTCGCCCGGTTGGAAGCCGATGGGATTTTCCGTGATTCCTTGAAGGGCCTCCGGCGGGATGGTCACCATTGCGTTGAGATCGCCAGATTTCTTTTCTGACCAGTCCAACACCACGCACGCGGTGGCAATCTTTGTCAGGCTACCGACCTGCAGTTTCTTTCTGGGTTCCTGTTCTTCCAAAACGTAGCCAGTCTGCGCGTCGGCAATCAGGTACGCCTGTGCCGCAATCGCTGAGCGAACAAAGGACGCGCCCGCAACAAAAGCTGCGAAAAAAATCACACATCGACGCGGTGAATGCATAGAATCCCGTGGAACGGCAGCACCTTAATCGGCACCTCCTGATTCGCAAACGGGTTTGGATTTTCGCAGGTCGGTTTCTCCAGTCCCGATAATGTCGTTCCTAGCGAAGCGAAGCTGCAACGCAGCGCACAAAGTGCGCGAGGCCAGGCTTTCAATTTCTGGAAATTTCCGAAAGACATCCCAGCCAGAGATGTTTGAAAGCCTGGCCTCATGCTACGCATTTCGTTGCAGCGCTCGGCTCCAAATGATAAAATTCTAATTTCCTTTCTGCGGTGTTCTAGCGCGGCTGATCAGCAAGCGCATGAGAAAGTAAACAAGGATTGCAGAGGGGATGGCTAGAAAAAGCGAGCCAACGAATGCAGGCCAGTAAATAGGCCAAACGAGGCGCGAAAACACATGCCAGTGCACGAAATCGCGCAGTCGAAACTGGCGAAAATGGACCCGCTGCGCCGCTGGCCGATTCAGTATCCAGCAGCCAAACTGGTATTCGGCAACATAGATCGCCGGCATCGCCCAGATCACGACGTCGTGCAGCGTGACCGCGATCGCGGCGGCAATCTTATTGCAACGAGAAACCCAGGCCACTCCAATCGATAACAAAGTTTTCAGCGGATATAGCGGCGTAAACCCGAAGAAAATCCCAATGGCCGAGCCGAGGGCAATCGAGTGCGGAGTATCGGCAATCGCCATCAACGTCATGTGATGCGAAACAAGCCAGCGTTTTAGTCGCGCCAGTGCCCCTGGCAATCGTGACTCGTAAACGGATCCAGTGGCTTCGGTTGAGCGCTGTGTTTTCAACATGATCAACTTGGCAGAAAAAGCCAAACGTCCAACGTCCAACTCCCAAATCGAATGACAGAACCGTGTGCTTTTATAGCGAGTAGCAATTCGCTACCTGCTTCGACATTCGATGTTGGAAGTTCAGCGTTGGAAGTTCTCTTCGCAACCTAGAACAACTCCGGCGTCTCCGGAGGTGTTCTAATGATCTGGCCCAGCGCTTTGCGCAACCGAAGCGCTGCGCGCGGCGCGTAATCGAGATTGTTGTTATTGAAGATCGCATGCACCTCCCGCGCTTCCCTTTCGAGTTTTCTGCTGCGCTCTGCGACCTCGGCGATTTCCTTGTCGTTGTAATCGTAATCAAAACGTGCGGCCACCGTTTTGCCGGTGATGTAAGCTTTCGCGTTGCGCCCATGCAGACGCAGGTATGCGACGTTCGGGTTTGTCACTTCCTCTACATCCGATGGCATCACCGTAAAATGGTCGGATGCAGGCGCGTCCACGTTCACAAAAATCGCGGCGTGCTTCCGCACAAACCCGGTTGTCGATTGAAGTTGATCGCCGACTGCCCAATTCCGATTTCGAAACTCAATCGCCAGCTCGTATCCCTTCAGCGTCTCGATTAGCGGTTCGAGCTCACTCAGCTGATGTTTTCGTGGCGAAAAGGCCGGTGATAGTTGCAAAAGTAGTACGCCCAGCTTTCGG
>WNFS01006028.1_pt1 | contig 10045 bp, 9 predicted proteins | sample 5400141 | NCBI WGS metagenome assembly WNFS01 (sample SAMN13153358, study PRJNA577476) | soil metagenome | isolation source: 60 cm saprolite under Madrone tree | place: USA:California | collected 2016-06-14
GGATGATGCGTGTTGTGGATCAGCGCCACGAGGTCGGCGATGGTGAGCTGCAACTGGTGCACCCACAACCGTCCGGCCTCATCCCGGGGCGCAAGATTAAGCCGTGCGCCGAGGTAGAGGAGGATGTTGGCGGTTTGCGCAATCACGAGCTTGCCCGCCTTGAGGAACGGCGGCGCGAATGGGGGGTGCGCGGTGCCTCGGCCTTCGATGAACTTCATCATCGCAGGGACGCCGCGCTTGCCGGAGCGTCGCGCCATGTCGATGTAGTCGGCGCCCGCCTCCTCCAAGGCGAGGCGAACGAATTCGCCGCGGCCCTGGATCGTCGGCCAGTAATAAAGCTCGTAGCGCATGATAGTGGCTCCTTCAGCGGACGCGGACGTAGCCGACGTAGGGTGGGCAAAGGCGCACGCCCAAACAAGTTACGCAGTTGGCGCAGGTTTGACTGCGTGCGCCGTGCCCACGCTTGAAGGAAAGCTCACGCCAAATTAAGAGGCGCAGCGTCATCGCGTTGCGTTGCGTGATCGTCATACAATGATCGAGCCGATTTATCGACAATCAGCCGCGTGGGCACGGCGCGTTCCGCGCCTTTGCCCACCCTACGATCGCCTGCTCTTGCCGCGATCTGCGGCACACAGCGCGCCGCCCGACGCAACGCACCGCGCGACAGCGGCCGAGACGGGGCGAAAGCAGCAGTATAGACTTGGCCCACAGATGAAACGCGGAGACAGCCAATGCCCATCGCCCATGTGCGCGGAGTGAACATCAATTACGAAGTGCTTGGCAGCAGCGGTCCTTGGGTCGCGCTTTCGCCCGGCGGCCGCCGCGCCCTCGATAACGTGAAATCGCTGGCGCAGCACGTCGCCGATGCCGGTTACCGCGTGCTCATCCACGACCGGCGCAACTGCGGGCTGTCCGACATCGCCATCGGCGCGGAGATTTCCGAATACGAGGTATGGGTGGAGGATCTCTACGATCTCGTGCGCGCGCTGCTGTTGTGGCGCGTCACCGGTGGCCCGTTTGCGGCGGCGCGCCTGACGGAGAATTACTACGGCAAATATATTCGCGCCGCGCAGGAGGGCGGCATGGCCGCCGTGTGCGAACTCGAGCATTTCAAGGAGCGCATCGAGGCGCGGCCGGCAAACCGCGCAGTCCTTATGGCGATGGACCCGAAGGCATTCGTCACCGCCATGGACCGGTGGCAGGCGCAGTTTGCCAAAGGCGCCGAGCTGCCGATCATCGGCGCGAGCGAGAAGGATCTGAACTCGATCAAGGCGCCGACCTGCATCATTCCAGGCAACGACAAGACGCACAACCACGCCATCGCCGAGACGGCGCATCGCATGATACCGAGTAGCGAGCTCTACGACCTCTTCCCCGGCGACCTCGACGTCGATCTCGTCCCGCCAGAAGACTGGGCGCCGAAGGAGGCCGAGATGGCGGCAGTGTTCGTCGATTTTCTCAAGCGCGCGCAAGCCAAGGCAGCCTGATCACGGCGAAGGTCCGTGCGGTTGCAGACCGCACCAACTCGCGTGCATGAAGCCTGTCTCGTTCATCGAGGATGCGCCTCGCATCCGAGATTGTGCTAGCCTTGCACGCGGTGTTTCCGGAAAGGGAGAGCCATGTCGAAGCAACTGCTCGTGATCGCGGCTTGTCTTTGCGCCGCCGTGCCGGCCAGCGCGCAGCAAGCGCAAGGGGACTTTCCTGAGGGACCCGGCAAACAGAGCCTCGTCGATTTCTGCGGCGGCTGCCACGACATCAACCGGGTGCGCGCGGGCTACACGCCCGAGGGCTGGCACACCGTCATGCGCATGATGCTCAATTTCGACGTGCCGGTGCCCAAAGGCGAGATCGATACGCTTACCGAGTACCTGATTAAGAATTTCCCGGAGCGGCCGCGGCCCGCGGCGGTGGTCATCCCCGGGCCCGTCGAGGCCGCGATCAAGCTGTGGCAAGTGCCGACCCCGGGCTCGCGGCCGCACGATCCGCTCGCAACGCGGGATGGCATGATTTGGTACACCGGGCAGCTCTCCGGCAAACTCGGCCGCGTCGATCCCAAGACCGGCGCGATCAAGGAATATCCGGTCAAAACGCCGCAGACCGGCCCGCACGGCCTGACCGAAGACAGGGACGGCAACATCTGGTTCACCGGCAACCACCTAGGCCTCCTGGGCAAGCTCGACCCCAAGACCGGCAACATCGCCGAATACAGAATGCCCGACCCGAAGGCGAAGGATCCGCACACGATCGCCATCGATGATAAGGGCATCGTGTGGTTCACGGTCCAGAACGGCAATATGGTGGGCCGCCTCGATCCCAAGGATGGCGAGATCAAGCTTGTCACCTCGCCGACACCGAATTCGCGCCCTTATGGTCTCTTGATCAATTCCAAAGGCATTCCGGTGTTCGTCGAGTTCGGCGCCAACAAGATCGCAACCGTCGATCCGAGCACCATGGCGATCAAGGAATACGCCTTGCCGAACGCGGCATCGCGGCCGCGCCGGCTCGCGCTCACACCGGACGATGCGGTGTGGTACGCGGATTTCTCTCGCGGTTATCTCGGGCGGCTCGACCTTGCGACCGGCGAGCACAGGGAGTGGCCTTCGCCGAGCGGACCCAAGTCGGAGCCCTACGGCATGGTCTTCACCAAGGGCGCGCTCTGGTACAACGAGTCCGGCGCTAAGCCGAACACGATCGTTCGCTTCGATCCCAAAACGGAGAAATTCCAGACCTGGGCAATCCCTGGCGGCGGCGACATCGTGCGCAACATGAGCGTGACGCCCGGTGGCGATCCGGTGACCGCGAACAGCCTGGTCAATCAGGTCGGCTTGGTTGAGGTGAAGTAAGGCCAGAACGGCTGCGTGCACACACTCCATTCATTCCCGCGAAAGCGGGAATCCAGAGCCGCTTGATTGGGATTTTGAGTCCCCGCTTTCGCGGGGGCGAACGGAATATCAGGTAGGTCCGTATCTTTCAGGAGTCATAGTATGGCGAAAGTCTGTGATTGTTTTCCCGAATTGAAGGAAATCACCGAGGCGCGCGAGGGCCGCTATCGCACACATCCGGAAAAAGAGGCACCGGAGGGACCGCAAAGTTTCGTCGAGGTAAAGGTGACCTCGATCGGACAGCTCAACGAATTGGTCGCGTGCAAGAAGAGCGGCTACAAGTTCCTCATCAGCGAGCCGGCGCATGTGGGCGGACAGAATTGCGCGCCGACGCCGCTCGAATTTCTGCTCTCCGGCGCGGTCGGCTGCTACGCGGCGGTGTTTGCCTTCTACGCGGCGAAGCTTGGCGTCGCCTATGACACTTTTGAGGCCGTTGCACGCACGGAGTTCGACGCGCGCGGGCACATGATCGCCGACGCGCCAGCGTCGGCTTTCCGCAGGGTGATGATCAGTGTTCAGGTCATGAGCGACGCGCCGACAGAGAAGCTAAAAGAGGTCGAGCGCTTGGCCCTGGCGGGCTGCCCCGGGATCAGCACGCTGCGCGCGCCGGTGCCGGTGGAGACCACTCTCGAGGTGAGGCGCCCGCGCGCGGAAAGGGCGGCGTAAGCGGCGCGCCGCATCGGCTTCACCGGTTACCCCCTGCGCTTGCGGGGCAGACCCTTTCGTTTGGTACGGGCGAACTCCCGCAACGGCCGCTCGGTCATACTCTCGACCATTTGGCGCGAGGCGCCCTTGAGGCTTTGCTTCGAGCGCTCGCCGCGCCCGCGGCCATCTGCTGCTTCTTCGATCTCGCCGGCATGGCATCCTCCCGTCGGGCAGAACCCGAGCAACGTTCCTGGTCTCCTCCACGGCAGAATGTCTGCGAGCATCGAAAGTTCCGGCCGACGCCGTGCGCCGCCTATCGCGCCGGCACCTCGATTGGCGGCGCGCAGTTTCTCCGCCCTTGCGCCATGCAGTCGTCGAGGCGGCGTTGCTCGAACATGGCATTGGCGAGCCAAATCCCGCCCCCAACCACAACGAGAAGGAAAAACAGGAGCACCGCATTCGCGATCCGACGCTCGCGCGCGGTCTCCACGTATTTCTCTTCCTTTGACTCGTCCAAATTGTCCATGGCGCCATCGTAGCGCGCGAGGGTACCCGGCGGAATGCCTGTACGTGTCCCGGATGCGGTGGAGCGCGAAACAAAGCGGAGCAGTGCGCCCCTGATCCGGGACCGCCCTAGACGCGGACGGTCCCGGCGTCTACAGCGCACCACAACGCAATCAAGTGTACGCAGATTGCGTAAACTTATTTACGCAGGGCTCCCGATCCGCTAAGATCGCCCTGTTCAAGCCCGTCTAACTCTTTATCTTTCCTTACTCTTTTCTGACTCTAGGAGCGGAACCGGCGGCGCCGTCGTGTTCCCCCGAACTGCCCGCGATCGTTTTAGCAGCGTTTTAAAACAGGAGGGAAAGCCGATGCCGAGGCCGCGAGGGGACGGGACGCCGGCGGCGCCGGCGAACCGGAGGAAGCTGACCGACCGCTACGTTCGATCGATCGTGCCCGACCTGTCGCGCGCGGTCGCGCCGTACTGGGACACGGTCGTGCCCGCGCTCTGGCTCGCGGTCTACCCGTCCGGCAAGAAGACGTGGCGCGTCTGCTACCGCCGCAACGCGCTCGGCGACGGCTTCGCGCTCGGCGACGCCCGATCGATCTCGGTCGCGAGCGCGCGCCGGATCGCCGCCCGCGTCGCCGTCGAGGCCGCCGAGGGGAAGGACCCGAAGGCCGAGCGCCGCGCCGCGCGCCTCGCCGGGACCTTCTCCGAACTCTACGACCGCTACGTCAGCGAGTGGTCGCGCAGGCGAAACAAGTCGTGGGAGCAGTCCGACGCGATCGCCCGCCGCGTCTTGATCCCGCGCTGGGGGAAGCTCAGGGCGCGGGCGATAACGCGCGCCGACGTCCGCGCCCTCCTCGGTCGGATCGCGTCGCCGTCCGCGGCCGACGCGGCCCTCGCCGTCGCGTCGGCGGTCTTCACCTTCGGCGTCGCGATGGAGGTGATCCCGTTCAACCCGGCGAGCGGGATCGCGCGCAGCCCGCGGCGGTCGCGCGAGCGGGTGCTGTCGGACGCCGAACTCCGAACGTTGTGGCCCGACCTCGACGTCGCGTTCCGGCTGGTCCTCCTGACCGGCGCCAGGCCGGGTGAAGTCTTCGCGATGCGGGCCGCGGACGTCGACGGCGCCGTCTGGACCCAGCCGGGCTCGCCCGACGGCGCGTGGAAAGGGACGAAGAACGGGAGGACGCACTCGGTCCAGCTGTCCGAGGCGGCGCTCGCGCTCGTCGCCGACCACCTCGCTCGCCCGCTCGCCCGCCGCGGCTGCGAGGAGAGGCTGAAGAAGCTCGCGCGCCGGCGCGGGATCGAGAAGCTGACGCCGCACGACTTCAGGAGGACGTTCGCGACGATCGTCGCGAGGCTCGGCCACGGTCGTCAGGCGGTGACGCGGCTGCTGAACCACGCCGACCACTCGGTCACCGGCGCCTACGACCGACATCATTATTCGCGAGAGGACGCGGCGATCACGGACGCGGTCGCGCGCCACGTATCGCGCGTCGTCGACGGAGTTGAGACCGACGACGTCGTCGTCCGGCTGAGGTAACGCCGGCGTCCTCAACATGAGACTTCGCCCTTGTGTGGCTAATAGGCGACGTTTCGCGTCCCGAAACGTAGCCTGTTAGAGCGGGGCCTTGACGGCGCGGACGCGAAACAGGACAGTTGATCCTATGCGTTCCGAACGCTGCCATGTGGACAAGACGGTCGGTCCGTGGTTATGTAGGCGCCCGATAAACCCCGGTTCGTCCACAGAATAAGGGGTCCTGCGTCGTAGACGCTGCGGCCGGTCGGCGGTCCATCCATAGCGCAATTTCGTGATGCGCCCTGGACGGACCGCTTTTCTATTTCCGGCGCCCGGGCTCATCCCAACCGAAGGAGAGCCCGGACGTGTCCGCGAACAAGCAGTCGAAGAGGAAGACCCGGCGCCGGCAGCCCGCCGCGCGGATCGACCCGCGCCCGCTCGACGTCGGCGAATTGCCGAGCGTGAACGAGCCGGCGGTCTACACGATCGAACAGTTCTGCGAACAGCACGACATCTCGATCTCGATGTTCCACAAGATGAAGGACCTCGGCATCGCGCCGGAGATAATGCGCGTCGGCGCCCGCCGGATGATCTCGGTCGAGGCCGCCGCGCGCTGGCGCGCTGCGAGAGAGAGGTACGCGGCGGCATAACAGACTTGCCCCGCGGCTGGGCGCGGCGCGGCGCGGCCGAGCAGGGCCGGGTCGGGCGGGGCAGGGCGGGGCTCGGCGCGGCGTGGCCGGGCTGGGCACGGCGAGGCAGGGTAAGGCGAGGCGAGGCGAGGACGGGGCGAAGAGTTTCGGTTCGGGGCGCGGTCCGGCGTGGCCTGGCCAGGCGTGGCAGGGCAAGGCGCGGCCGGGCTAGGCGAGGCAAGGCGAGGACGGGGGATGAATTTCGATTCGGGCGCGGCTGGGCGCGGCTCGGCGAGGCGTGGCCCGGCGAGGCGAGGCTCGGTATGGCCGGGCGGGGCTGGGCTCGGCGGGGCGAGGCGAGGAACGGGGTGACTTTAAGAAGGCGAAGCGAAACAAATGAAGAAGGAGAAGGAAGATGCTGGTCAAGACCACGAAGCCGACGGACATCATCACGCGGAAGGTCGAGCTGGTCGGGCTAAGCCCGATCATGTTCGACCGCTACCCGGGCGACAACAACACGAAGCTCGAGCCTCATCAGAAGTTCTACCTCCAACCTGGCGCGTCGCGCGTTATTGGGCTGCCAAGTCTCAACATCATTTCGTTCTTGTCGGCACACAACACCAATTCGGCGCCGAAGCGCCTCCGCGACAAGCGGAAGTACAAGGACATCGCGAACGCGATGCTGAGCTTCGTCAACATCAAGGAGCAGTTCATCCCGCTGACGCGTGACGGGAAGCCGATCGTCCTCGGCAAGTTCGAAAACGACCGCGACGAGACGTCCGGCGCGTACGTCCACTACTCGGTCGCGCGGCTCGACAAGGGCGTGCCGAACCCGAAGGTCCGGCCGGTGCTGCCGCTCGACTGGTCGATCGCGTTCACGATGGAGATCTTCCCGAACCGAGAGATCAAGGAACAGGACGTCCTCAACCTGATGGAGGAGGGCGGGCGCGCGATCGGCCTCGGCACGTTCCGCGGCGTGTTCGGGAAGTTCAGGATCGAGCGATGGGACTAGGTCTCCCCGCGGCGGGGCAGGGCGTGGTCCGGCCGGGCGCGGCAGGGCGGGGCGGGGTACGGCCCGGCGAGGTTCGGCTGGGCGAGGCGCGGCGAGGCGCGGTCGGGCATTGCCCGGCCCGGCGGGGCCTGGCGCGGCCCGGCGAGGCGAGGCGAGGTAAGGCGTGGCCGCGGCCACGCGCGCGGGCGCGAACGCCGGCGATCGGCGCGACTTCGCCGGTGGAAGCGCCGCGGCGGCGGGGTTAGGATTGAATTGGAAAGAGGGCCGCCCGATGTCTCAGGTCGGCCCTCGAAGTAGAGGAAGATGCTTAACAAAGCGACGGGTCCCGGAGGGGGACCTGCCAAGAGCGCAGTCATAATAACCGGCCCGCGCTCGAGCGCCAGTCCCCTTCCGAGAAGACCCGCCGCGACGGCTCGCCGATCGTCCGCAGGTCGGCGCGATAACACCCTCAGGTGGGTCCGGGACTAGGGCGGAAGACGGAGGCGCACAGGCCCCCAATGTCAGACGGGGGCGGTTCGATCCACGGCCCTGACCAAGCCCGCGCACCCCGCGCGAGAAAATGGATCGAACCCCGGAGGCGCGCGCGAACGGCGCGCGACCGGACGAGCGTGCGCCGAATTCCAAGTGACGACGATCGAGGTGACGGTCCTCAAGAAGGACCGCGGAATTCTCAGCAAGCGAATATCGCTCAACGCCGACGGCGAGGTCGTGTCCGACGGCTCGGCCTGCGCGATGGCGCACGGTCGCGCCAGGCGCCGGCGCGTCGCCGGGCTCGCCGAACTCGCCGAACTGATCGGCGGAATGAAGCCGATCGAGTGCCTCTGCCTCTGCCCGCTGCGCGCCGACCTCGGCGACGACGTCGTGATCGCGACGGTGGAAGAACTCGCGAACAACCCCCACGCCGTCGCTCGCACCGCCGAGAACCTCGGCTACCGCGCGGGCGAGCCGGCCTTCGGCCTCAAAGACTTCGACACCAAGGAGATGCCGGACCACGTCGCGAGGCGGATCGCGAACGCCGGCGGCTACTGGGGCGCGCTCGTCTCGATCCGCCCCGGGCTCGCCGGCGCGGGGCACGTCAGCCGGCGATCGACGTCGTCCGGCCTGTCGAACGCCGACACCGGCGCGACCTATCCGGGATCGGCCGGCGTTCACGAGTTCTTTGAGGCCGAGGACGGGAGCGACGTCAGGCGCTACCTCTACGCCCTCCACGACCGCGCCTGGCTCGCCGGCCTCGGCTGGTACGCGCTCGGCAAGGACGGGAAGCTCCTCGAGCGCTCGCTCGTCGACCGGATGGTCGGCCTCGACGGGCGGCTCGTCTTCGAGGGGCGCCCGATCGTCGAGCCACCGCTGCGACAGGACGCGGCGACGGCCCGAGGTCTTCCCGGGCGGGCGCGTCGACACCCGGGCGATCTGTCCCGATCTGTCAACGACCGAGCTACAAAAGAAGGCGAAGCTCCTCGCCGAAGAGGCCAAGCGGGTCGAGCCCGAGCGGAGGCGGCGGCGCGACGCCTACGTCGAGAAGGAGGTCGCCAAGCTCCGCGCGCGCCGGCCCGAAGTGTCGATCGCCGAGGCGAAGGCCTCGGTCGAGAAGCGGATCGACGGCGGCGTCCTCTCGCCCGACGTCGTCCTGCCGTTCGACGGCAACGAGAAGACCGGCAAGACCGTCGAAGACGTCCTCGATGATCCCTCGTCGTTCGCGGGGTTCACGCTCGCCGACCCGATCGAGGGCGTCGCGTACGGGAGGGGCAAGGCGACCGTGATGATCGGCGACGACGGCCTCCCCTTCATCAACTCGTTCGCGCACGGCGGCCGGGTCTTCCGGCTCCGCCACGACGCCCGCACGATCACGCGGCGGATCGAGGCGGAGGACGACAAGGTGGGCACCTTCGTCAAGATGATGGTCGCCGCCGACGTCGACGCGGTCGAGGAAGAGCGGCTTGTCAAGGCGGTCAAGAAGCTGACCGGCGACGGCGTCCGGGCGATCAAGGACAAGCTGAGGGAGGCGCGCGCCGAACAGAACCAGCGGCGCGGGGCGAGCGGCTTCGACCTCAACGACCGCGGGCAGCCGGCCGGGAACCAGGGCAACATCAGAAGGGCGATGGAGATCCTCGGCGTCGGCGTCCGCTACGACAAGTTCAACGACTCGACGCTGATCGACGGCCTCGACGGACACTCCGTCTTCGACGACCCGGCGTCGGACAAGCTCTGGCTCCTCGTCGACGAGACCTTCGGCTTCCTGCCGCGCAGGGAGTTCTTCATCAAGGTCGTCGAGGAAGCCGGGCGCCGGTGCGCGTTTCACCCCGTCCTCGACTACCTCGACGGCCTGACGTGGGACGGCGTGGAGCGCCTCGACCGCTGGCTCGTCGCATACGGCGGGGCGGACGACACGGAGTACGTCCGCGCGGTCGGCCCCATCACCCTCGTCGCCGCCGTCCGCCGCGTCCGCCGTCCGGGATGTAAGTTCGACGAGATGCTGATCCTCGAGAACCCTCTCCAGGGCACCGACAAGTCGACCGCGCTCAAGGTCCTCGCCGTCCGCGAGGAGTGGTACAGCGACGACCTTCCGCTCAGCTCCGACGGCAAGCGCGTGATCGAGCAGACGCGCGGGAAGTGGATCATCGAGGCGCCCGAACTCAGCGGCATGAGGCGGAGCGAGGTCGAACACGTCAAGGCGCTCCTTTCGCGAACGTCCGACCGCGCGCGGCTGTCGTACGACAGGCTCACGTCCGAGAGGCCGCGTCAGTCGATCGTCGTCGGCACGACGAACGCCGCTCACTACCTCCGCGACACGACCGGCAACCGGCGGTTCTGGCCGGTCCGGATCGCGCGCTTCGACCTCGTCGCGCTCGAGCG
>WNFS01010509.1_pt1 | contig 10044 bp, 7 predicted proteins | sample 5400141 | NCBI WGS metagenome assembly WNFS01 (sample SAMN13153358, study PRJNA577476) | soil metagenome | isolation source: 60 cm saprolite under Madrone tree | place: USA:California | collected 2016-06-14
AGGCGGCTTTTCACGGGAGTCGTCTCCGGTATTGCGCACTACGGAAACTGCGTCGGCATTCCCACCATCGGCGGCGAGATTTATTTCGATGAAAGTTTCGAGGGCAATCCTCTGGTAAACGTTTTTTGTCTCGGCGTATTACGCCACGAACAACTCGCCCGCGGCACGGCACAAGGCAGTGGCAATCCTGTTTTTTATGTCGGCGCCGAAACGGGTCGTGACGGTCTCGCGGGCGCAGCTTTTGCGTCGCGCGAGTTAACCGAACAATCGCGCGAAGATCGTCCCGCAGTGCAGGTGGGCGATCCGTTCAAGGAGAAGTTATTGCTCGAAGCATGTCTCGAACTGCTTGCTCGCGGTGCTGTTGCCGGAATTCAAGACATGGGAGCAGCTGGTCTGACATGTTCGACGTGCGAAACTGCCAGCCGTTCCGGCAGCGGAATCGAGATCGACCTGGCCAAAGTGCCGAAGCGCGAGCTCGGTATGACGCCGTATGAGATCCTGCTGAGCGAATCACAAGAGCGAATGCTGATCATTGCCAGACGGGGAAAGGAGCATGTTGTCCGTCAAGTGTTCGAGAAATGGGACGTGCCATGCGCAGAAATTGGTCGCGTCACCAGCGATGGCATGATGCGCGTGCGAAATAACGGTGAGATTGCTGCGGAGATTCCAGCAAGAGCGCTGGCTGAAGAAGCGCCGCTGTATTCTCGAGAAGCTCGAAAAGCAGCCACAGAGATCAACGAGGATACAGAGTTGCTGAAGAAGATCTCCGTGTCCTCCGTGGTGGAATCTTTGCGCCAATTACTGCGGGACCCTACGATCGCGTCCAAAAACTGGGTTTACCGGCAATATGATCACACGGTTCGCACAGGCACACTCGTGAAGCCTGGCTCAGACGCCGCGGTGTTCTTCGTCCGTTACGCTAATAAGATTTTGGCAGCGACGACCGATTGCAATTCGACCTATTGCGCGCTCGACCCGCGCGAGGGCGGCAAAATCGCTGTCGCCGAAGCCGCGCGCAATCTTACCTGCTCCGGCGCACGGCCGCTTGCCCTGACCGATTGCCTGAATTTTGGCAATCCTTACAAGCCGCAAAATTTCTGGCAGCTACGTGAAGCAGTTGAAGGAGTAGCAGAAGCATGCCGCGCATTTGGCACGCCTGTTACCGGCGGAAATGTTTCGCTGTACAACGAAAGCCCCGCCGGAGTTGTCGATCCAACGCCAACGATCGCGATGGTGGGATTAATTGATCACGAAAATCACATCACCACGCAATGGTTCAAAAATGAAGGCGACGCGATCATTCTCGTTGGTAACATAGGAGACGAGCTTGGCGGCTCGCAGTTCTTGAAAACTTGCCACGGACGCAAAGAAGGTCCGCCACCACATATCGATCTTGAACTTGAGATCAAGGTGCAAACCGCTGTGCGCGATTTGATCCGCGGCCAGCTCGTAAAAAGCGCGCACGATTGCAGTGAAGGCGGGGTCGCCGTTGCGCTGGCGGAAAGCTGTTTTAATCCCGACAAACTTTTTGGAGCCGAGATTAGTGTAGCGCGAGCCTCCGGCTTGCGCGGCGAAGAAGATCGCAAGCGAGACGCATGCGCTACGCTTTTTAATGAATCGCAATCGCGCATTGTTATTTCGGTCGCGCCTGAAAATCTCGACAACACGATTTCGATGTTGCGCGAGCGCGACGTTCCATTTCAACAACTCGGAAAAGTCGGCGGCGATCAATTGCGGATTCAAGTGAACGGCGAGAAGTTTGCATGGCCGATTGCCGATCTTTACAACGATTGGTGGAATTCGATCCGTCGCCTCGTTGAAAGCGACTCATCCGCGGAGCGCATTCCAAGTTTGTGAAGCGCGATCGAAATGTCCTTTTCCAGGGATCGGTGCCAGAAAATTACGACCGCTATCTCGGTCCCGTAATATTCGAACCGTGGGCCGAAGATTTGGTCTTGCGGCTGGCAGGAAAGAAATACGAACGGATTCTTGAGATTGCCTGTGGCACGGGAATCGTTACGCGTCGATTGCGAGACGCCTTGCCTGCGACAACCGAAATTATCGCAACTGATTTGAACTCGGACATGTTCGAATTCGCGAAGCCGAAATTTAGCAGCGGCGAGAATGTTGTCTGGCAACAGGCAGACGCATCCGATCTTCCGTTTCCCAATTACTTATTCGACGCTGTCGTTTGTCAGTTCGGTCTAATGTTCGTTCCAGATAAAGCCGCTACCATGGGCGAGTCTTATCGCGTCTTGCGCCCCGGCGGCGTTTTTCTGTTTAACGTCTGGGATGGGTTCGCGGCGAATCCGTTTGGCCAAATTGCCCACGCAACGATCGCTTCCTTTTTCGATCACGACCCGCCTCGATTTTATGAGATCCCATTTGGTTTTCACGATTCTACAGTGATCCGAAAACTGCTGCAGGACGCTGGCTTCGAAGAAATTGAATCGTTTTCTGAAACGAAGCCTTGCCGGAGCGGCTCAGCCAGGGAATTCGCGACTGGGTTGGTGCGCGGCAATCCGGTCGCCACGGAGGCGACAGAGCGCGGCGTCGATCCTGAGAACCTGATCGACGCCATCGCAAAACGAATCGCAGAGCGTTTCGGCGATGCCCCGACCGAGAGCACGATGCGCGCGATTGTCTGGCAGGCGATGAAGTTTTAATCCCGCGATTGAATGTGAAACAATTTGGTGGATTATTTGGTGTGATCTCCCCCACGGGCAAAACTGATCCAGACCAGGCGCCTGACTCTGCCGTGCTGCCGCAGCACGAGTGTGGGCTTTTCGGCGTGTTCGGTCACCCGAAGGCGGCCGTTTTGACGTATTACGGTCTGTTTGCCTTGCAACATCGAGGGCAGGAGAGCGCCGGGATCGTCACGAGCAACGGTCCGGGCACCCGTGCGATCGGCCATACGCGTTACTCGACCACGGGCACCAGCACGATCAAAAACGCGCAACCGTTCGTGGTCGATTGTGTCCGCGGCCAGATGGCAATTGCGCACAATGGCAATCTAATTAATGCCGATATTTTGCGCGATGAGCTGGAACGGAGAGGCTCGATTTTCCAAACCACCGCCGACAGCGAAATCATTTTGCATCTTCTCGCGCAGCCATCGGACAATGGCGGAAATGTGCTGGCAGCGTTGCGCCGAATTCAAGGCGCGTTCTCGCTGATCATCATGAGCGAACGGGAGCTGATCGCAGTGCGCGATCCTTTTGGCTGGCGCCCACTTGCGCTTGGTAAGCTCGACGGCGGTTATGTAGTAGCATCTGAAACATGCGCGTTTGATCTGATTCACGCCGAGTTCGTTCGCGAAATTGAACCTGGCGAAGTGCTGATCATCGACGAGACCGGACTGCGATCGGAACGGCCATTCCCTGACGAGCGGCCTGCATTTTGCATGTTTGAATATGTGTATTTTGCGCGACCGGATAGCATGATCGGCGGCGTGAATGTCGGAAAGGTGCGCATGGAAATGGGGCGCGAACTCGCGCGAAAGTTTCCCGTTGAGGCCGACATCGTCGTGCCGGTACCGGATTCGGGAAATTACGCGGCTCTCGGTTTCGCTCAGGAACTAAATATTCCTTACGCCCACGCGTTCGTCCGCAATCACTACATCGGCCGGACATTTTTGCAGCCGAGTCAGCTGATCCGCGATTTCGACGTGCGAGTAAAGCTGAATCTGGTCAAGGAAATGGTTGCCGGAAAACGTGTCGTGGTTGTGGACGACTCGATCGTGCGCGGAACCACTGCCCGCGCGCGTGTTGTGAACCTTCGCGAGGCGGGAGCCAAGGAAGTGCACATGCGCGTGAGCTGTCCACCACATCGGTTCGCCTGTCACTACGGGATCGATTTTCCTGACCCTGAAAAATTAATCGCAAACCAGATGTCGATGGAAGACATCTGCAAATATCTCGGGGTTGATAGCCTCGGCTACCTCGACGTGGAAGGCATGGTGCGAGCAACGGGAAGGCCATTGAATAGTTTTTGCCTCGCCTGTTTCAACGGGGATTATCCCCTGCCCGTCGATCCTGCATTAGACAAGTTCATCATGGAACGCCGCGAACAGCGCGCCAAAGCGCTGGCCGATCAGGAAACGCACCCCACGTTGTTCGCCGATTTGAAGTGATTTCTTCATGTGTGTCATCCTGAGCGAAGCGAAGGACCTCACCTACGAACCCTGGATCACGCATGTTGGTAGGCGTGATTCAATGGAGCCTGTGTGAGATCCCTCGCCGTCTCCGCGGCTCGGGATGACCGCGCGAAAAAGCTTACGCGCGCGCGGGTGTGGTTGGCAATCGACTGAAACGCCAAATTCAGTCGCTGGTGAGTACTTCCTTTGGCGCGAGGGAGGCGACGATTTTTTCGAAGCGCGGATCGCCGCGGAGCGGATCCCACCACGGCATCAGTTTCAGTTCGCCATAGCTGACGTTGCTGGGCGGCTGGACGACGACGGCGAGCTGTTCGCAGGCGAGATCTTTTTCTCCAACCCACGCTGCAATCACTGCGAAGTATCTGGCGAGGTACTGGCCGACGAGCGCATCTTTCTCCACCGGAAGAAGCTCAAGTGCGCGGCGACCTTCGCGCAGCGCTTCCTCTTTTCGGCCGAGGCCGGCGTCGATCATGCCCAGCACACACCAAGCCGGGCCGAAATCGGGTTGCGCCTCGACGATTTTCTCCTGCTCTGCGCGTGCAGCGGCAAAAGCCAATTGCGCGTTGCGCTCGTCATTTGTCATGCGCGCGATGAGACCTTCGACAAAATGACGATTGAATGAAACCTGATCGCCCAGGGAAATTTCATTTTCATTCAGCGCGCTCAAGGCTTGTGTTGCGGCAGCGCCATCGCGTTCGGCTAATGCGCAGAAGAGCCAATCATGAGCGATAGCAGACGTTCCAGCGGCGGGATTTGTCGCCCGAAGCGAATCGATCGCCTCATGCAATGGGCGGGTATTAGCGTTCACATCCAGTTCCCCCTCCGGAAGAGCTAGTTTCATAGAGATGTCGTCCGGTTCGGCGACAGCTACTGCGCGGGTCAGCCATGTCTTTGCTTCCGCATAGCGTCGAAACCTCGCGTAATCCGATGAAAGGTCTTCGAGCGTGCCTAGGTTGCGGGGATCGAGGTCAGCAGCGCGTTCCAGATTTCGCGTGGACTCTTCCCAGCGCCCTTGCCGTCTCTGAATGAACCCCATCAGTTGGAATATTCGTGCCTGATTGGGAAGAGTCTGGCGGGCAATTTCGAGTTCGGCCAGCGCGCCGTCATAATCGCCATAACCTCGATAGAGATGCACCGCTTGTGCGAAGTGCGCCTCGCCCGAATCCGGTTTCAGACGAAAGGCGGAGTCGATCGCGTCCTTTGCCATGGCCAATCGGGCCGGGGTACGGTCGATCCCGGCAAAATAAAGCTGATCATGAACGAAAGCCAGTTGGCAATACGCCTCCAGAAACGATGGGTCGCGCGCGACGGCCCGGTTCAGCAGATCGACAGCTTGCACGTAATCTGCTGTCCCGCTGTTTTTCCCCCAAAGAATATCATTGAAAAGAATATCATTGGCTCGCGAATAAAGACCAAAAGCAACGAGATCCCCCGTTGGCTTGCGCTCAATGGCCACTTTCTCCGCGGGCGTAATTTTGGCATGAAGCTGGTCAGCAACTTTTTGCGCGATCTCGCTTTGGATTGCGAACACGTCGTTCAAATCGCGGTCATACTGTTCAACCCAGACGTGGGTATCGGTCCGCGTGTCGATCAACTGCGCGTTCAAATGAAGATGCGTGCCCGTCCTGCGGACGCTGCCCTCCAGAACATGCGATACGCGTAGCTCGTTACCGATCTGGCGCATATTTCGTTTGCCGCGGTAATCCATGACGCTTGTCCGGCTGATGACTTTCAAGTCGGCGATCTTCGCAAGCTTGGTCAAAATGTCGTCCTGTACGCCATCGGCAAAGGCCGCGTTCTCTGTCTGCTCGCTCAGATTTTTAAAGGGCAGCACGGCGATTCCGGTTGTTACCGGTTGCCGGATCAATTCACTTTTCCAAATATTCCATCCAACAGCCGCGGCGAATGCAATTAGAGACGCCATCAGCAACGCGCCGGTTGGATTGCGTCGCACCCATTTTCCGGAGCGCGTGAGCGGTCCCGCGCGCCGCGCATGAATGGCGCGCCGATTACGGAAGCGGTCGAGATCGTCGGCGAGAGCGGCAGCAGATGGGTAGCGCCAGGCCGGTTCTTTTTCGAGGCACTTGAGGCAGATCGTCTCCAGATCGGGCGGGATACTGCGGTTCGTTTGGCGCGGCCGCGGCGCCGGTTGTTCGGCGGCGCGGCGCAGCACTTTCATGGGTGTGTCGCCGGTGAATGGCGGCTGGCCCGTAAGCAGGTGATACAGGATTGCGCCCAGACTATAGACATCGGCGCTCGCGGTCACCATGTGCGACGCGATCGCCTGCTCCGGCGCCATGTAAAATGGGGTGCCGAGCACCGCCAATGTCTGGGTAAGATCGCTTTCGCGTGCGAGCCATTTGGCGAGACCGAAATCGCTCACGTACGGTTTGCCTGCGCCGTCGAAAAGCACGTTCGCCGGCTTCAGGTCGCGATGCAGAATGCCACGTTCGTGCGCATAAGCGACCGCGCGCGCCAAAGCCGCAACCAGCGCCGCCGCGTCACGCAGTTTTGCTCGATACTGGCCTAACCGATCCGCAAGCGTGCCGCCCTCGGCGAACTTCATGCTGTAAAACGGAGCGCCGTCGTGCTCGCCCACGGCGTAAATCGGCAGAATGCCTTCATGCTCCAGACTCGCCGCCGCTTCCGTTTCGGCGCGGAACCGCTTCATCGCATCCGCAGAGCCGACATGCGCCGGCAGAATCATTTTCAACGCCACAATGCGCACGGGCACACGCTGCCGCGCGCGATAGACGATTCCCATTCCACCGCGCGCGACTTCGTTCAGCAGCTCGTAATCTTGAATGCGACTGCCACTGATGGATTCTTCCAGGTCGCCTTCTTCAATCGCCGTCGTCAACAAACATGCCGGGCACAACCCGGCAGGCGATTCCGCACGCAAGGTCGCCCCGCAGGTTTCGCATATTTCGCGTGCTGCGCCTGTTGCCATGATCAGAATGCCTGTTGCCCCGCGCGCGCAAAGACACTGCGCAGCCGGCGCAGTTCATCGTCCACCTCGTGCGGTGCACTCACGGTCTGCATGATCTCGCGCCGGACCGCGCTCGCAAATTGTTGCCGCAAGCGGTAGATCAACGTCTTCACTGCGCCAAGACCGAGGTTCATCCGATCCGCCACTTCCTGATAACTAGCGTGCGGTTTCATTCCTCCAAGAAAAGGCGACAGCGTTTCGAACAGATTCGTCTTGCCTTCCGCAGCACAGTCTGCGCGAACCTTGTCGAGTGCGCGCTCCAGCACCACGCCCGCCCAACGGGCATCGAGCACTTCATCCGGCGCCGCTTCACGATCGGCGCGCAGGTGATGCAGCTCCTCGGCCTCGAGCTCGTCCGTCGAGATAATTCGCATCCCGCCGCCGCGTTTCAACGTATGCTGCTGCATGTGCTCGTTTGCCAGACAGCGCTTCAGCGCTCCGAGAAGGAAACTGCGGAAGCGCCCCCTCTCCCGCGAAGCGCGCTGGAGCGTCTCGTTTTCCAACAGGTGCTGGAAAAATGACTGCGTTAAATCTTCGGCGTCGTGCCTCGGGTGGCCGATGCGGCGCAGGTAAGCGTAAATGGGACGCCAATAGATGCGGCACAACTCCGCCATTGCCGTGTGCGCACGCGCTGGGGTCGTTGCTCTCGCGGCGATGACGACGCTCCACGCGGTTTCCGCAAAACGCTCGTCCGTTTCGCCGGACACAGACGATGAGACCACGTCTGCATCTTACGCATAAATCCGAAGTCGCGACAAGCTTGTCCGGCTATTCGGATATCGGCGATCGAAAAGTACGTCATCAGCGTTAAGGGTGTTCCGCCTCGAAGGCACCGATGTGGATGCTGGCCGCTGCGGCGAATTAGTCAGGAAAACGGCGGGGTGATCCCCCGCCGTTTTCTATTGGGCTGACTTAGCGCGCTTGATCTGCACCAGGAAGTGCTGGCGACACCCGTGTTACTGTCCCCTCAAACACGGCTGGCATTGGACCGGTCTGGATCATCCAAAGCTGCTTCCCCGTCGGTTCGACGAATATATCGAAGGTTGCGCCTCCGGTAAATGCGAGGGTACCCGTACAATCTGCTGCGACTGTATAGGACCCTACCGATCCACTGGAATGGATGATCGTGCCATTTATGCTGACCGTGGCGAATGGACTGACCAGCGTACCATCTCCGTTGAAGTCAATTCCTTCAACGATGGCTTTCGGTACCGCAACGCCTCCGACGATGTTCCACCCGTGCGTGGCGAACAGGTACGAGCCGCGCAGCGTTTGCACACTGCAACCTTGCGGAGCCAATGCCGCACGCACGCTATGAGACGTGCCCAGCGACATTGCGGCAACCAGGCCGACCAATGCACACGCGAACAGTAAGGAGCTCGTTATGCTCTTAACTAATTTTGTTTTCATAAGTGTTTCTTTCTTTCTTTTGGTTTCCTTTTCTTGTTTGGCCTTCTTTGATTGCTCATCGTGAGGAATCATTTCTGGCCGGTCATTTCCTGTTCTCTCCAGATTGCGCCGAAAAAGTTTCAGGAAATTTTGTGATCTGTTGCACGGAAAGTCCGAGAACCACCACGGATCCGCCTGCGCCAAGGCTACGGCGTGACAGGTTACACGGATTTCACGGATCGTGTCTCAGCAGGGCCTGACACGAATTACACGAATTCACACGAGCGATTCACAGATTTTGGTCAGGATCAGTGCAATTCGCGCCCGTCTTCGGACGTCGATCTTGCAACGAGCTGTGATATGGTCCTGCCAAATGGAAACGGCGACGAATTATCGCTACATTGTGAAGACAGAGGGAATTCGCGGCGGTAACGCGCGGATCGAAGGAACACGCATCGGTGTGCACGACGTGATCGGCCTTTTACAAAACGGCGAAACAATCGATTCTATCTCGAGCTGTTTTCCCGATATTACTCGCGCGCAGGTTTACGAATGCCTCGCCTATTACGAAGATCACCGTGGCGAAATCGATTTGTTGATCGCGCGGCAATTGACTGAGCCTGCGCAATAATTGCGTGCGTTTTCTGCTCGACAACGACGTGCCTGACATGGTCGCGCGGGTGCTCTTAGAAGCAGGCCACGAGGTGTTTCTTCTTCGCAGCGTGCTGCCCAAGAAATCCGTGGACTCGGCTGTGCTTGATTATGCCACAGCCAACGCATTAGTCATCATCACCTGTAATCGCGACGATTTCATCCCGCTGGCCAGCATCCGGGCACATTCCGGATTGATCATTCTGATCCGGCGGCGGTCGCGGATTTTAGAATTTGCAATTGTTGGAATCCGCAGGCGAATCCGGACTCGCCGGGAACATTAACTTCGCGTAATTCGTCTGGGAACACATGATCGGCCACGGCTTCTCCCCCCCCAAAAAAAAGAAAGCGTATGCGCGCGCGGGCGTGGATGTCGATCTTGGGAACAAGCTGAAGCGACAAATTCAATCGCTGGTTAGGGAAACGCACGGCCCGCAGGTGCTCGGGAAAATTGGCGGGTTCGGCGGATTATTTCGCGCGAGTTTTCCCGGGATGCGCGAGCCGGTCCTCGTTGCAAGCGTCGATGGCGTCGGCACGAAATTGAAGATCGCGTTTGCGATGGACAAGCACGACACCGTGGGCGCCGACTTGGTAAATCACTGTGTAAATGATATTGCAGCCCTCGGCGCACATCCGCTTTTCTTCCTCGATTACATCGGCTGCGAAAAACTCGAGCGCCGAGTGTTCCAACAGCTGCTGCGGGGTTTTGCTCGTGCCTGCCGATCCGCCGGTTGCGCGTTGCTTGGTGGCGAGACTGCGCAAATGCCCGGGATGTATCGAAAAGGCGAGTACGATCTCGCCGGCTGCATTGTGGGCGTAGTCGACCGCGCGAAGATCATCGACGGCCGGAAAATCAAAG
>WNFS01006770.1_pt1 | contig 10043 bp, 9 predicted proteins | sample 5400141 | NCBI WGS metagenome assembly WNFS01 (sample SAMN13153358, study PRJNA577476) | soil metagenome | isolation source: 60 cm saprolite under Madrone tree | place: USA:California | collected 2016-06-14
CCCGACGTCAACGCGATACGCGGAATCATGGCGAGAGGGGCAGGGAGCGCAACAAGGGCCCTTCCGGGGCCGTGAAAAACAGGGACGTTTTTCCCGGAGCTTCCAGGGACGGATTCACAGCGTCCCCGGAAGGGTCCTTGTTGCGCTCACGCAGTGACCTTTACGACTTGAATTCGACGAACGCTTCATCGCGCATGCGCCGCAGCCACAGCTCCGTCTCCTCGTCCGCCTTGCCGGCGCGGATCGCTTCCATGGCCTGCCGGCGCTTGAGTTCGTCGCTGTTGTCGAAGCGGCGGTGCCCGAGCAGCTGCGCGATATGCCAGCCAAACTGCGTATGGAACGGCTCGCTGACCTCGTTGTCCTTGAGCCCCGCGATCGCCTGCTCGAACTCGGGGGCGAAGGTTCCCGGTCCCGTCCAACCCAGATCACCGCCCTCGGCCGCGGATCCCGGGTCCTCGGAAGTTGTCTGGGCGAGCCCCGCGAACTCCTCGCCCTTGAGAATCCGCTCGCGCAGTGCCGCGAGCTTCTGCCGCACGGTCGCATCGTCGGCGAGCTCGGTGGTCTTCATGAGGATGTGCCGTACGTGGATCTGGTCCTCCACGGCCTTGCCGCTGGCGCCGCGCACCTCATTCAGCCTGATGATGTGGTATCCGGTCGGCGTGCGCAGCGGCTCGCTCACCTCGCCGGGTTTGAGTCTGGCGACCACGTCGGTAAGGAACGTGGGCAGCTCGCCGCCCTTGCGCCAGCCAAGCGCGCCACCCTCGAGGGCGGTCTGGCTGCTCGAGTAGGCTACCGCGAGCTTGGCGAAATCCTCGCCGCCCTTGGCGCGCTGATAAACGTCCGCGGCGCGCTTGGCCGCCTGGTCGAGCTGCGCGAGGCTCGCTTCCTGGGCCACGGCGATCAGGATGTGAGACACGTTGTACTCGTTGCGCTCGGAGGGGGTCTTGGCCTGCTTCTCGAGGAACTGGTCGATCTCGCGCGGCGTGACGCTGATGTGCTGCAGCACATCCCGCTGGCGCAGCAGTGAGAGCGTGATTTCCTTGCGGAGGTCCTCACGGTAGGAGGTGTAGTCCTCGCCCTGCTTCGCGAGGGCGTCGGGCAGTTGCGAGAGCGTCAGGCCGTTGCGCTTCGCCACGTCCTGCAGCGCGGCGTTCACGGTCTCGTCAGATACCTTGACGCCGGCGTGATTGGCGCGCTGGATCTGGATCTCCTGCAGTACCAGGCGCTCGAGCACCTGCTGGCGCAGGACGTTCTGCGGCGGCAGCTCGAGCTTCTGCTGGCGCAGCCGCACGCTGATGACGTCCACCTGCGCCTCGAGCTCGCTGTTGAGCACGACGCCGTCATTCACGATCGCTGCCACGCGGTCGAGCAGCTCACCCTTGGTGGCCAGCTCGCGGGTTTGCGCGTGCGCCGGTTGCTGCAGGGTGAGGGCCGCCGCCACCACCGCAAGCCGCATCAGGGCTGAAGTCAACATCCGCTGCATGTGATTTCCCGTTCCTTACCAGGCGCCCTTCAGCGGGCCCTGATTCTTTGGAGTAGTCGCCTCAAGGGGCGTGTAACCCCGGATCGTCTCGGTGAGGGAGGCGTCCGACGCCGATCCGACACTGGCAAGGCCCGCGAGTTCCAGCTGCAGCCAGATTCCGGTCTCCTGGGGCCGGCTGCTGTCGTGACTGTTCACGTAGCGCCGCGCACCCAGCCTCGCCCGCCAGCAGCAGGCACGGTACTCGAAGCCGGCGAAACGCTCCAGCCCGACATGGTCGCGCAGAGAATAGACGTCCCGCACGAACACGTTCCAGCGGCTCCTGATGGGCCAGGCGCCCGACAGCTCGACCTGCTCGAACACGGCGCGCTCATAGCGGTAGCCCAGGTTGATCACCGAATCACTGGCGGGTTTGTACTGCAGGTTCACCTGCGTCCGTTCGCTGCTCTGGGTCTGCGGATCCCATTGCACCCCGGCGTCGGCACCCCAGTGCCGGAACGCCGTGACGGCGAGCTGCGCCACGAAATTCGAGCGCTTCTCGGTCGTCGGCAGTTCCCCCGGCAGAGTCACGCGCGGAGTCTCGAAGTAGTAGGTCTGACCGAGGGTGGCGGCGAGGAACTGCCGGCCGTCGTGGGCGTCGAGCAGGCGGCTGGTGACGCCCGCGCTCACCTGGTTGGCATCGCTCACGCGGTCGGCGCCGACGTAACGGTTGGTGCGGAACAGTTCCACCGGATTCAGATCCGGCAGCGCAGAGTCGAACACCGGCAGCTGATCCTGATTGCGGTACGGCACGTTCAGGTACAGGACGCGCGGCTCGAGCGTGAGCTTGCGATCGCCCCTGGAACCGGCGTCGCGTTCGAACACCAGTCCGGTGTCGAAGCTCGCCATCGCCGCTGTCCGTGAGGGCGAGCGCGCCGCGCCGGGCGCCAGGTTGGCGAGCTGGTACTGGGTCGCGCGCCAGGCGAGCGCGGGGCGCAGGAAATATCCGGGGCCGGTGAGATCGAGGGAGACCGCCGGCGTGAGATCCGCCCGCCAACCGGTGACTCCGGTGGCCCGCTGGAAGTCGACGAGCTCGGAATCGATGCCGTAGTGCACCAGTTCCGCCGCACCCAGGCCGTAGTCGGCACTCACCGCAATGCGCGGCACGCGCGCGTACGGCCGGTCGGTGATCGCGAGCGTGTAGTCGATAGTCTGGTACTGCTGCGCTTCGCCGTCGACGCTCCAGTGTTCGCCGCGGTAGGAGAGCGTGGCGCGCCGCTCGACGAAGGCGGTGCTGGTGCCCTCCGGGCCCTGGGAGAAGTCCTCGAAGTACCTGGTGTCGCTGACGTTCTCCGCGTTTACACTGAGACGCAGGTCGTCCGGCAGTTCGGCGACATCGGTGAGCCGCACGCGGCTGCGGTTGCCGCCGAAGACGCTGTCGTGGGGCAGATAGCTCCAGTCGAGCTCGCCGTGCTGGCGCTGCGTCAGAAAGCGCAGATCGCCCCCCAGGTCGGGACCGCGCTTGCTGTACTCGATGGGCTGGAAGGTAAAGTCCGCGTTCGGTGCGATGTTCCAGTAGTACGGAACCGACAGCTGCAGGCCGCCGCTCGAGGTGTTGCCGATGCCCGGAAAAAGAAAGCCGCTCTTGCGCTCGCTGCCCAGCGGAAACGACACCCACGGCAGGTACAGCAGCGGCACGCCCATGAACCGGATCTGCGCATTGCTGCCGGTGCCGAGCCGGTTGCGTGTGTCGAGCATGATGCTGTCGGCCTGCAACTGCCAGGAGGTATCGTTCGCCGGGCAGGTCGTGAACATGACTCCCCGCAGGCGAATCACGCCCTGGGGTGTGAGCGTCATGTCGCGCGCGGCGCCGCGTGCGGCGCGCTGGCGCAGAGCGAACTGGGCCGACTTGAACTGCGCGCCGGCCGCCGCCGAGTAGCTGCCGCCCGCACCCGTCACATGCACGAGGGAGTCGGTGTAGTCGATGTGGCCCGCGGTGCTCACCGAGGTGTTATGCGCGTCGTACTGAACCTCGTTGGCGCGGATCTCGCGCTCGCCCTGGCGGACGACGACGTTGCCCTTGAGCGTCGCGTTGCCATCGACGCCGAGTACTGCCTGGTCGCTCGCGACGTCGATGTTGCGGTCGTCGGCCGCTGGCTTGCGCGGCACACCCAAGGGTGCGGCTGCCGGAGCCGCGCTGGCGGCAGCCGCGGCCGCCGGCTGCCCGAGCTGTGTCGGGCAGGGAGGGTCTTCGGCCCGGGCGGCCGGCAGGATGCCGCCCAGCGAGACGCACAAGATCCAGAATGGGCTCGAACGCGGCATGAAGAGCGGCATTATAATGGCGCGCCACGCCCAAGCGCCCCGAAACCCCGACGCTTCACATGCTTGAGACCGACGCGCGAGTTGCGCTGATTAGGGATTGGTTGGCGCGCGATCTTCGCCTGCCGGTGCTGCGCATCGAGCCCGCATCCAGTGACGCGAGCTTTCGACGCTACTTCCGCGTGTTCTGCACTGCCGGCACGTATGTCGTGATGGATGCTCCGCCGGGCAAGGAGGACGTGCGTCCGTATCTGAAAGTGTCGCAACTGCTCGAGTCCCTGGGGGCGCATGTTCCTCACGTGCATGAGAGCGACGCGCAGCGCGGCTTGCTGTTGCTGGAGGATCTGGGCGCGACGCTGTATCTCGAGCGGCTCGACGCCGGGGACGATCCCGAGCCGCTGTACGCAGATGCACTGCGCGTGCTCGCGGTCATCCAGGTGCGCGGCCGGGAGGCGTGCGCACAGCTCGCCCCGTACGGCCGCGCCGAGCTCGCGCGCGAGATGGCGCTCATGCCCGAGTGGTTTCTTGCCCGGCACCTGTCGCTGACGCCGTCACCCGATGAAGCGCAGCTGCTGGGCGCCGCGTTCGAGTTCCTGATCCAGGAAGCGCTCGCGCAGCCGGTGGTGTTCGTGCACCGCGACTATCATGCGCGCAATCTCATGGTGGTCAGGGAGCGCAATCCGGGGATTCTCGATTTCCAGGACGCGCTGCGCGGGCCGGTGGCTTACGATCTGGTGTCGCTGCTGAAGGACTGTTACATCGCCTGGCCGCGCGAGCGCGTAGTGCACTGGGTGAGCGGCCATCGCGCGCAGCTGCGCGCCCAGGGCGGCGATGCCGGGACAAGCGAGGCGCAGTTCCTGCGCTGGTTCGATCTCATCGGCGTGCAGCGGCACATCAAGGTGCTCGGGATCTTCTGTCGTCTGTGGTACCGCGACGGCAAGCCCGGCTATCTGCCCGACCTGCCGCGCACGCTCGCGTATGTGCGCGACACCTGTGCGCGCTACGGCGAGCTCACCGCGCTTCACTCTTTCCTCGAGCAGCGTGTCGTGGCGCAGCTGTCGCGCGCCAACGCGCAGGTCGCAGCCGACCTCGCTCGCGCGGCGGACCGGCACGCATGAAGGCGATGCTGCTGGCGGCCGGCCGCGGCGAGCGCATGCGACCGATCACCGATTCGACGCCGAAGCCCCTGGTGCGGGTGGGCGGCAGGCCGCTCATTGCCTGGCACCTCGCGGCACTGGCGCGCGCCGGCATCCGCGAGGTGGTCATCAATCTCTCGTGGCTGGGCGATCAGGTGCGCGCGACGCTCGGCGACGGTCGCGATTACGGTGTGTTGATTACCTACAGCGATGAAGGCCCGGTGCCGCTGGAAACCGGCGGCGGTATCTTCAGGGCCGTGCCGCTGCTCGGACCCGGGCCGTTCCTGGTCGTCAACGCCGATATCTGGACCGACATTGATTTTGCAGCCCCGGCGCTCGAGGAGGGTGCGCACGCCCGCCTGCTGCTGATCCCCAACCCGCCGCACCACCCGCGGGGCGACTTCGGGCTCGAGGGTGATCTCGTGGTGACTCGCGACACCGATCGTTACACCTACTCCGGGGTCGGCGTGTACCGGCCGGAATTCTTCGGCGGCTGCACCGCCGGGAGCTTTCCGCTCCTGCCGCTGCTGAATCGCGCCATCGCGGCAGCTCGGGTGCGCGGCCAGGTGCATCGCGGCGAGTGGTGCGATGTGGGCACGGTGGAGCGTCTGGCGAGCCTGGATGCGCGCCTCCGTGCGCTACAATGACCCTATGTCGGATCTGAAGGGCATCCCGGTGGTGGCGGAGGTCGCGCGCGCCCGAAGCGGGGACAAATACCTGACGACTCAAGGGTTTACCGCCATCCGTGACGGCATCAAGCGCGGCGCCGGCAGCGAGCGCGCCAGCAGCGCCAAGCCGCCGTGGCTCAAGGCGAAGGCGCCCACGGGAGCAGGCTTCCAGAGCGTCCGGACCCTCGTCCGGGAGCACCGCCTCGCCACGGTCTGTGAGGAAGCCAAGTGTCCCAACATCGGTGAGTGCTGGAACGCGGGCACCGCGACCATCATGCTGATGGGCGCGGTGTGTACGCGTGCCTGCCGGTTCTGTTCAGTGGACACGGGCAACCCGCACGGCTGGCTCGACGCGGACGAGCCCGAGAACGCCGCGCGTACTGTCGAGCTGATGAGGCTCAGCTACGTGGTGCTCACCTCGGTCGATCGCGACGACCTTGCCGACGGTGGCGCGGCGCACTATGCCGCGTGCGTACGCGCCATCAAGCGCCGCAACCTGCACACGGCGGTGGAGGCGCTGACGCCGGACTTCCAGGGAGTGCGGGCGGATGTCGAGACGGTGGTCGACTCCGGAATCGAGGTGTTTGCGCAGAACATCGAGACCGTGCGGCGCCTGACGCATCCGGTGCGCGATCCGCGCGCCGGCTACCAACAGACCCTGCAGGTCCTGGAGGCCGCCAAGCGGCGCCGGCCCTCGGTTCTGACCAAGAGCAGTCTCATGCTGGGGCTCGGGGAGAGTGACGAGGAGATCGACGCGACGCTAGCGGATCTGCGCGCTGCCGGCGTCGACATCGTGACCCTCGGGCAGTACCTGCGCCCGACCGTGAATCACCTTGCGGTGCAGCGCTTCGTGAGACCGGAGGAGTTCGATCGCTATCGCGAGCTCGCTCTGGCGCGTGGGTTCCTCGAATGCGTGTCGGGACCTCTGGTGCGCTCGAGCTATCGCGCGGAGCAGGCCCTGAACCGCAACAACGCCGGCCTCGACAACCGGCGCCTGGCGACATGAGCCTGGGCGGCACGGCGGCTGCGTGCACGCCGCGCGCCGCTGCGGCGGGCGCCGCCGTGCCCGCACCCGTGATCCGGCGCCTGGGACTGGTCGAGTACGAGCCCACCTGGCGCGCGATGCAGCGCTTCACCGAAGAGCGCGCCGCGGCGACCCCGGATGAGATCTGGTTTCTCGAGCACCCGCCGGTCTACACCCTGGGCGTGAACGCGAGCCGCGCGCACCTGTTGGCGCCCGGCGATATCCCGGTGGTGCACGTCGACCGCGGCGGCCAGGTGACCTATCACGGCCCGGGACAGCTGGTGGTGTACCCGCTGGTGGATCTCAGGCGCGCGGGTGTTGCCATCCGTGATTTCGTCACGGCGCTGGAGCGCGGCGTCATCGATCTGGCGGCGCAGTTTGGCATCGGCGCCGAGTCCCGGCGCAGCGCCCCCGGTGTGTACGTCGACGGCCGCAAGCTCGCGAGCGTCGGGGTGCGCGTGCGCCGGGGCGGCAGCTATCACGGCCTCGCCGTGAACGTCGCCCTTGATCTGGAACCCTTCCACCGCATCAATCCCTGCGGCTACCAGGGCCTGCAGATGACACAGCTGGCGGAGCTCGGCGGACCTCGCACCGTCAGCGCCTGCGCGCGTGCGCTCGAGCCGCACCTGCTGCGTGCGCTCGGCTACCACGTCACCCCACCGTAACCGCCTTGCGACTGACATCGCCTCGCGGCGCGGCTAGCATGCGGTGATGGCATCAGCCTATTGTCTGCGAAGCGCGGCGGCGGCTCTCGCGCTCTGCGCTCTCGCTGTCCTGCTCGCGTCCTGCCAGGGTCGGTCTGAGACGAATGCGACTCGCGTGACGCTGCTGAATGTCTCCTACGACCCCACGCGCGAGCTGTACGTGGATTTCAACGCGGCATTTGCCAGGTACTGGAAGGCGAAGACCGGCCAGGACGTGCGTGTTGATCAGTCACACGGCGGCTCGGGCAAGCAGGCGCGCTCGGTGATCGACGGGCTTGGCGCGGATGTGGTGACCCTGGCGCTGGCAGCCGACATCGACGCGATCGCCACTGCCGCGAAGCTGTTGCCGCTGAACTGGCAGACCCTGTTGCCGGACGACAGCTCGCCCTACACCTCCACCATCGTCTTGCTGGTGCGCAAGGGCAACCCCAAGGCGATTCACGACTGGGGCGATCTCGTGCGGCCCGACGTGGCGGTGATCACGCCCAACCCCAAGACCTCAGGCGGCGCACGCTGGAACTATCTGGCCGCCTGGGCCTGGGCCCGCAGGCAACCGCGGGGCGACGAGGCGAGCGCGCGGGAGTTCGTGCGCCGGCTCTACCAGAACGTGCCGGTGCTCGACACCGGCGCTCGCGGCTCGACGACCACGTTCGTGCAGCGCGGACTCGGGGATGTGCTGGTGGCCTGGGAGAACGAGGCGCTGCTCGCGGTGCGCGAGCTCGGCGCGGACCAGCTTGAGATCGTGGTGCCGTCGGTGAGCATTCTCGCCGAGCCGCCGGTGGCGGTGGTCGACAAGGTGGCCTTGCGGCGCGGCACGCGCGAGGTGGCGATGGCGTACCTCGGGTATCTGTACAGCCAGGAAGGGCAGGAGATCATCGCACGGCATTACTACCGGCCACGCGATCCCGAGGTGGCCGCCCGCTATGCGGCGCGCTTCCCGCAGCTCAAGCTCGCCACGATTGCCGACTTTGGCGGCTGGGCGCAGGTGCAGCGCAGGCACTTCAGCGATGGCGGCGTGTTCGACCAGATCTTCGCGCACTAGGGGGCGGCGCCCTTATCTTCAGTCGACCAGCAGCTTGTAGCCCGCGGCGGCGGTGCGCAGCAGCGCCGGCGCCGCCGGATCCGCTTCGATCTTGTGCCGCAGGCGATGCACCAGCTGCTTCAGGAGCTGCCGGTCGCCGCCGCTACGATGTCCCCACACCTGCACCAGCAGCCGATCAGAGCTCACCGTGTGGCCGGAATTCGCCAGCAGCATCTGCAGCAGCCGCAGCTCGAGCTTCGTCAGCCGCACCGGCTCGCCCGCTGCGATCCTCACAGTGTGCTCCGCGAGGTCGAGGGTCACGCGCCCGGCAGCCAGCGGGCTGGTGTTTTCCATTCCCGCCCGGCGCAGCAGCGCCTTGATCCGCGCCAGCAGCGTCCGCGGGCTGAACGGCTTGGTGAGATAGTCATCGGCGCCGAGCCCGAGCGCGCGCACCAGATCCTCCTCCTCGCCGCGCACGGTCGGATTCCTCCTCGAAGCGACCCACCGCGGAGGGTCCGTCGCCCGCCTTGACCACGAGATAACCCGACTGCGTCAGCGTGAAGGCAATGAGCTCGCGCAGATCCGCGTCATCGTCCGCCACCAGCACTTTCATGCGCCGTCCTCCGCCGGCAGGATCAGGGTGAAGCGCGTGCGGCCGGCGGCGGTGCGTTCGAAGGCGACGCTGCCTGAATGCCGGTCGATGATCGACTTCACGAGCCACAGACCCAGTCCGAGCCCCGCCGCCTCCGGTTCCGCGCCGCCACCGCGCTGGAACCGTGCGAACAGCGCTTCACCGTCGCTCGCCGCGGGTCCCGGGCCTTCATCCTCGACCCATGCGAGTACCTGTCCGGGGCGCGCCTCGGCGCCGATGCGCACGGTGCTGTCCTCGGGCGCGAACTTGTTGGCGTTGGCGAGCAGGTTGACAAACACCTGGGTGAGACGCGGCTTGTCGCCCGCCACCAGCGGCAAATCCTCGGGCAGGGTAACGTTAAGGGTCTGGCGCCGCTGCGCCAGGAGCGAGCGCACCAGGGTGCGCGCGTCTTCCACCACCTCGGCGAGCGCCACGCTCTGGTGGCGGATGCTGAGCTGTCCCGACTCGATGCGTACGCTCTCGAGCAGGTTGTCGATGAGCTGTGTCAGACGCAGCGTGCCACGCTCCAATGAGGTCACGAGCTCCTTCTGCTGCGCCGCCGGCATGTGCTCCAGACCCGCGAGCAGCAGCTCGATCGACGCCAGCTGGGCGGCGAGCGGCGTGCGGAACTCGTGCGAGATGTTGGCGAGCACCGAGTCCCGTGCCCGGCGAACCGCCTCGAGCTCGGTCTCGTCGCGGATCACCTGTACCTGCAGGCCATCGACCTGCGCGGCGCTGGTGATCACCGCGATGCGCGGCTCGCCCGGCGCCGCACCGAGGTGCTCGACGGCCTTGGCGCTGCCCGCGCTACGCGCCTGCACGATCGGGCAGCGGAAATCACAGGGCCGCCGGCCGTCTTCGTTACGCGGCTGCAGCACCTCGCCGCAGAAACGGCCGACCGCCTGCTCGGGCGTCACACCCAGCAGCCGCGCGGCTTGCGGGTTGAGGTAACGGATGAGGCGGTTCTTGTCGACCGCGTACACCCCTTCGACGATGCCGCTGAGCACCGCCCGTGCCTCGGCCTCGCGCCGCCGCAGTGTGCTGGTGAGGTCGATGAGGTTGCGGCGCATGGTCTCCATGG
>WNFS01007071.1_pt1 | contig 10042 bp, 12 predicted proteins | sample 5400141 | NCBI WGS metagenome assembly WNFS01 (sample SAMN13153358, study PRJNA577476) | soil metagenome | isolation source: 60 cm saprolite under Madrone tree | place: USA:California | collected 2016-06-14
GGTTCTTTAGGGTCGGCTCGGACTATGCGGCTCAGAGGTCGTTGTGACACGATTCGCGTAGGGGTTGTCGGGTGTGGTCTTTTTGCTACGCCTAACTCTTTGAAATCACATAAGAGGCAAAAGGAGCTTTCCCCACTTGTGCAACACTCGTGCCATAACGCCAAAGTTGTGCATGCCTTCGAGGCCAATACACCCTTCGAAAAATTACCTGGCACTCAAATCACGTACCGCGGCTAAATCCCCATAGCGCCCGCGGCACCATCGCCTGCCACTTCCCGCGGTTTCGTTCATTGAAGGCTTTCGGACGCCGGCCACGGTGCAAGCCGCATCGTCGCGATCGCCCGGCATCCGAAACCCTCAACAAAACTGCGACATGCGCGGCGATCTGCACCCAATTTTCGCACCGGCTAAACCATTGGAATTGCTCGAACGAATTTCTGGTGGAGAATAGCCGGTCTCTCCGGACCGCCACCGATCCGTAGCGGGGCCGGCCAACCAGATGGTCGCCATCCTGACGCCCAGTTTCTCCCCAACGGTGACCGAGACTGAGCTGTATCGCCGCGCGTTGATCCCTCGCGCAAGAGGAGAAGCCCGTCATGTCGAGACTAGCAACTGCGTTTGTGTTGGTACTGGCCGCGACTGCGGCCGACGCGCAAGATACCAAATCTGAACAATCGCAAACGCCGACCGTTGCCAGCGCGAATGGAACACGGCCGTTCCTATTTGATGGACGAATGCCAGGTGATGGCGCGCTCGCCAACGATCATCATCCCAACGCTGGCGCCATCGTCGTGCCACCGAAAGCAAGCCAGCCGCCGCCGCTGAATGGATTATCGGCATCCAGCACAACAGCGGCGCTACCGAGGCTTTTGGGTCTGGGCGATCGACAACGTGATGCTATTGCTTCACCCCGGAGTCGTGTAGATTTTTGATATATTGGGCGTGGTCGCTGGCACTGACACCGCCCGACCAGATGGCCGGAGATGCACCACCCACACCAAAGACGTTTGCGTTCGGGTTCGTCGCGGCGGCAGATGCATTTGGCTTCATCGCGTGCCTATGGTGAGTCCGATGCGCGGCCAAAGCGGCAGAAGTGGAGACAGTGAGGATAGCAAGACCAATAAGGATGTTTTTCTTCATGCTCAGCTCCTCTGAAGTGGAAAGACGCGCCAGTCCGGCGCTAAACTACCTCAGAGAGATTTCGTTCCAACGGCTCTAAAAATTGATTTTCCGAGGTGGCCGACTGCCGCTGGGTCTGCGAGTGCCATCCCGAGCGCTCCCGGGAAGGACCACACGCTTGTGGCTGCGGTGGCGCTGGCATGCCTTGCCCCATCTGCAATCCAAGTGATGAATTGACGCCGCCGCGCGGTGTCTCGGAAATCTGCCCAGCCGGATGGTTCGCCACAGCTTGCTTTAGCGCGCCAACAAGGCAGGCTAAGCCGAATGTATCTAACCTTCTACGCCACCGAATGATCAACTTTGAATGGAGCGGCACGAGGTCTGCTGTGGGTCCGGTCCAGGCCGTGTGAAAGGGTCAAAACCGGAAAAGCTCAATGCGAGCATATGTTTTCCGCTTTGCCCCTGAGAGCGGATAGCGCAATGCAGTCGGCATGTCCGTTTCGTGCCAATTGCTGATATTGAAGAGTATGATAAAGGGCACGGTGGCATCAAGGAGTGCTCGGAGTGAGCCTGCTTGCGACACAATTGCGCACGTTGTTTATTCTCACGTCCACTGGCCGAATCGACTGCGAGAACGATCCCGACCGTTCGCCGGGACCTCGTCTTTGGCTCGCCGGGTGCGCGCTCGCAAATGTCGCCGCTGTTCGCTCCGATGTAGCTGACGATGTTGCAGCCGAAATCACAGGTCTTGCAGCCCGCTGAACCGGCATTCACAGCTGTGGACAGCCCTCCGAGATATCTCGACCGCTATGTCGATCTCCTATCCCGCGACGATCCAGTCCCTCAGAAGACCTTGGGCTTGATCTATGAATTGCTTCATCGCATGCGCTTCAAAAGCGCAGTTGAGCTGATCGATGGCGAAAGTCAGGAGGGACAGCGGCTAGAGGGGCATCTGTCCTTCCCTGCTCTTCTGGCGCGTAGGAGCGCGGTCAGGGTTCTGCCCCATCAGCGAATCCACAATGGATTTGGAGAGCCGGTTCGCGTCCCTGGCTGCGTGGCGCTGACCGGGTCTGACGCCGGAAATGTGCCAACCAAACCGGCCATAAAATTTCCGTCCATCTCGCGGTCGGCCTTGGCCGCCTTGGGATCTTCAGGATGCTTGTCGAGCGGGGCTGGATTAAATTTCTCAACCATGTGAGCCTCCCTTGTTTAGCCAACGCGCCCCTATTTGGGTCGTTCCACCGCACGCGCCGGAAAAGAAAAACCCGCCCCGGCGTGAACCGGCGGGTCATTAGCGCGGACCCTGGGCCCGCGCCCTATTTGTTCTCCGCGTGGCGCTCATGCGCTGTGACCGCGGTTTGGGCGCTAATTGCTAAGCCTCGCGGACGGCTTTCGCGCCCGCGTTTTTTGGCTAAAAGTCGTCTTCGTCGGCTTCGCGGTGACCGATCGGTTTGCCGGCCTCAAGTTCTTTCTTGTGCTGATCGATCAACGCCTGAATTTGTCCAGCATCGAAGAACGCCGGGATCTTGCCGACGTCCCTATATAAGACGCCCAGCGGCCCAACTCGGTCCGGCATATGGATCAACGCAGTCCTAAGGGAGACGAGCCCCTTGCTGTCCATCTGAACGATTTCGTCAAGGCTGTAGTCGAAATTGATCATTGGTAGACTGTTGCCACGCGCACCGTCACCATCAACTAATTTGCGACGATTGCCTAGCCCTCACGGGCGGCTTTCGCGCGCCGGCGTTAACCGTTAGCTCGCAATTCCCCTTGCTCTCGCCTTTTAGTTGCGGAACAATCCACGGGGCTAAATTGCTGAAAGCCGCGACGGTGCGGCATCGTTTAAGGAACGTTCGCTCAGTGCATCTGGATAATCGGACGACCGGTGTTCGTCGCGGCTTGGGAAGCTTGTTCCAAGTCATCGATAACGGTCACTCGCTCGTTGTCGATCACCACACGGCCGTTTGTCCTTTGAGCCGTTCGCTCCGCAATTTTTAAGATGAGTTCTAGTTCGTCTTTTCGGATGCAAACCTTCACCATGTGTCGCTCCGCTGCATTTCGAATCAAAAACCCTTAAAGCGAGATTCACCCCACGTGAATAGGATATCAACCGTTAATAGCGAGTTCACGCAACAATGACAGTCAGCGTACCAAATAAGCAACCCAAACTGCCAGAGCTAATCTTTGGGATAGCCGGGCCCGTTGGGGTTAACATTGAAGCTATTTGCGACAGTCTTTCGAACGCCCTTCGCGCGGTCAGGTATGAATCTCATATCATCCACCTGACTAAAGAGATGCTCAACAAGGAGCGTTACAAATTACCCGACGGCATCGTCGAGGAGCCAACTGATAAAGACTTCTATAGCGAGGTCACCTACAAGATAAATTATGCAAATGCATTGTGCAGCGAGTTTTCCAATCCGGCAGCCTTGGCTCTAATCGGGGTGCGCGCCATAGGAGACAAGCGCGAAGAGATTACGGCGAGCAGGACCGTTCAGCCGGATCGGCCAATTGCGTACATTATTCGACAGCTTAAGCGACCGGACGAGTCGATTTTACTACGTCGCGTGTATGGAAAACAGTTCGTTCTTGTCTCTGCGTATGGTCCCGTAGAGCAACGGCAGAAATTAATCGAGGAGCGCCTTCAACGAACTCTGCCTCCCCAAACTGCCGCCCACGACATTTCCAGTAAGGCGTTAGAATTGATAGAAAAAGACGCAAAAGAAGATGATGACTACGGTCAAAATCTTCGCGAAACGTTCCATTTGGCGGACGTATTTATAGATGGGCTTAGTAGGCAGGAAATGGATGCTAAGCTTATCCGATTTGTTGAAGCGTTCTTCGGGCGTACTGATATTGCTCCCTCGAAGGAAGAGTACGGAATGTATGCGGCAAAATCTGCGTCACTGCGTTCCTCAGATCTATCTCGACAAGTGGGAGCAGCAATTTTTTCTGATGAGGGAGAATTAATCACCCAAGGATGCAACGAAGTTCCCAAGGCATTTGGCGGCACGTATTGGGACCTCGAAGAGCCAGATTTTCGCGATGTGCGCATCGGCTACGATCCAAATGACGTTTTGAAGAAAGAGCTCCTCCGTGAGCTATTTGACAGCATGAGTCGCGCCGAGCTTCTTTCAGAAAAAGCAAAAAATATCGGTAATCCTGGTCGAATGGTAGAGGTTTTAACGTACAAAAAGAAACCAGGATCGCAAGAAAAGGATGGCGATCTCGCGAACTGTGCGATTTTAGATACCACAGAGTTCGGGCGTGTTGTTCACGCTGAAATGTGCGCGATATGCGACGCAGCGCGGATTGGAAGGAGTTTGAGGGGGAGCACCTTGTTTTGCACCACCTTTCCTTGTCACAATTGCACAAAACACATCTTGGCGGCCGGCATCAAAAAAGTAATCTATATGGAGCCTTATCCCAAGAGTAAGGCGAAGCAACTCCATCAGAATGAGATCGAGATTGAAAAGGTCACAGCCGGTCGAGTTTCCTTCATTCCATTCTTGGGAATCTCTCCGTTGCGTTATCGTGACATCTTCCAAAAGGGTAAGCGAAAAATTGCCGATGGTACCGCTAAACGATGGATGTCAGACCCACCGGCCCCAATGATTGAGGCAAACTCCTCGGCGTACATTGAACAAGAGGCTGCCGAGTGGGGAAAGCTGTTTGTCAGAATAGAACCCAATCTTAAAACCGATGCGCACCCCAGTGCCGAAAATCCGGCAGCCGAGACAGCGTGATGCCTTCGATGGCCATTCGTAACCGGCAAGAGGACCCCACCTCGCGGTCGTGCGCGTGGTCTGCGATACAGCTTGGCATGAGCTGATCGTTGGGAGTGAATCGATGGCAGATGCCATGCTTGATGCCAGGCAGGAAGGCGGTTCGTATCGTCGTATCGAGTTGATCACCGGGGAGCGCCGGCGGCGGCGTTGGACGGCGGAAGAGAAGGCACGGATCGTAGCCGAGAGCTTGGAGGAAGGGGCCAATATATCCGAGGTCGCTCGGCGCAATGGTGTTGTCCGCGGGCTGCTCACGGTGTGGCGGCACAAGTTCGTGGCGGCAGCGGGCGTTCAGGCGCCAGGCTTTGTGCCGGTTCGAATCGAGGCGGAGCGCGGCGCCGAACTTGCAGGCGAGCCGGGCAGTGTCGCACCGGCGCCGACACAGCCGCAAATGGTATCGCGACGGGCCAAGCTTGGTGGGATCGAGATCGAGGTGAGCGGGGCGCTGATCCGGGTTGAGCCGGGAGTGGACGCAGCGACGCTTTGCACGGTGCTGTCGGTGCTCAGAGGCGGTCGATGATAGCGCTGCGGCCCGAGCTCAAGGTCGTGGTGGCGGCCCAGCCGGTCGACTTTCGCAAGTCGTTGCACACGCTGTCGGCACTGGTGAGCGAAGCGCTACGCGCGAACCCGTATTGCGGCGACGTTTTTGTGTTCCGTTCCAAACGTTCAGACAGAGTGAAGCTTCTGGCGTGGGACGGCAGCGGCATGGTTCTGGTGACGAAGTGGCTGCATCAGGGACACTTCACCTGGCCGCCGATCCGCGACGGCGTGGTGCATCTAAGTGCGACACAACTCGCGATGCTGCTCGACGGACTCGATTGGACCCGTGTTTCACCCAAGGCTGTGAAGCAGCCAGCCGTTGTCGGCTGAGAGGTGAGGATTTCGCTGGAGCCTGTGGCACGCGGATGTATCTTTTGATCATGACGATTCGCCCGGACGCTCTTCCGACCGACGCAGCTGCTCTGACCGAGATGGTGCTCGCGCTTGACGCCGAGAACGAGAAGTTGCGCGTGGCAATGCAGACGCTGAAGGAGATGATCTTCGGCAAGCGTTCGGAGCGGCTTGCAGCGCTCGTCGCCGAGCAGCTCGCGCTCGAGCTGGACGATCTGGAGACCGGCGTCATATCACCTGCGCCGGCCAACGACGATGCGGTTGCGACCAAGCCGGCCGGTAAGCCACGCAAGAAGGCGAGGCGCAACATCGGCGCGTTGCCCAAACACTTGCCGCGCTGCGAGCAGGTGCTGGAGCCGGACGCGACGGCGTGCCCGTGCTGCGAGGGCCGTCTGCACAAGATCGGCGAGGATGTCAGCGAGGTGCTGGACGTGATCCCGGCGATCCTGCGGGTGCTGCGCACGATCCGTCCCAAATATGCCTGCCGCGGCTGCACCGATGGCGTGGTGCAGGCGAAGGTGCTGCCGCGACTGATCGAGAGCGGCATGGCCTCGACGGCACTCGTGACCCACGTGGTGGTGTCGAAGTTTGCCTGGTATCTGCCGCTGTATCGGCAGGTGCAGATTCTGGCCGGCCAGGGCATTCATCTCGACCGCGCGACGCTGGCCGGCTGGGTGAAGCGTGCCGCATGGTGGCTCAAGAGCCTCTATGAGCTGCAACTGCGGACGATCCAGGCCGCGCCGCGCCTGTTCTGCGACGAGACGCCAATGCCGGTGCTCGATCCGGGACGACATCGCACCCGCATCTGCCAGTTCTGGGCGCATGCCATAGATGACCGACCATGGGGCGGCCCCTCGCCGCCAGCGGTTGCCTACGTGTTTGCCAACGGCCGCGGCACGGCGGAGATCGCCGGACAATTGACGGGCTTTTCCGGCATTCTGCAGGTGGACGGCTATGCCGCCTACAAGGCGCTGGCGCGCGGTCATGGCGGCGCCATCCAGCTGGCTTTTTGTCTCGCCCACGCCCGACGCAAATTCGTCGAGGTGTACAAGACGATGCAGTCGCCATTCGCTCACGAAGTGATCGAGCGCCTGCAGGTGGTCTACGCCATCGAGGCTGAGATCCGCGGCAGCAGCGCCGAACAGCGGCTTGCCGCCCGCCGCACCAGGACTGCACCGCTGATGGAGGTGCTCAAGGCGCGGCTGACGGCCATGGTTGGCCAGCTATTCTCGCAGTCGAAGCTGGCGGAGGCCATCAACTATGCGCTCAATCATTGGGATGGGCTGACGCTGTTTCTCCGCGACGGCCGCGTTGAGGTTGATAGCAATTCAGTCGAGCGCTCAATGCGCCCGATTGCAATGGGAAGGCGAAACTCATTGTTCAGCGGCAGTGAAGGCGGCGCCGAGAGCTGGGCAATTCTGGCATCGCTGGTCAACACGGCAAAACTTCACGAACTCGACCCGCAGGCCTATCTGGCCGACGTGCTCGAGCGCATCGTCTCCGGGCGAACCAAGAACCATCAGTTGCACGAGCTGCTGGCCTGGAACTGGAAGGCTGCCCACGCGCGCACTACGCAGGTGGCCGCATGAGCCGGCGTCGCGATAAAGCATCGTCGTCGATGGCGGCTGCCGCCATGTCGCTCGTGCAGCTCGAGCGATGGCTGCAGGACCGCACCGAGCGGCGTCCCGTCGCCACCAGCCTGCCGGTGCTGGACGGCTACATTGCCGCGATCGTGGCCGGGCCAGTGTCGATCAGCCCGCTCGATTGGATCTGTCCGCTGCTCGCCATCGACGCCGACGCCTTCAACCACGGCGGCACGCCGGAGTTCGCGGCGATCTCCGCCGTCGTGCAGCGTCACAACGAGATCAGCAACGTTCTTTCGACCGCGCCACATCGGTTCGCGCCATTGCACAGCCGCAAGCCGAACGGCGACGTCGACGCGGCTCCTTGGTGCCAGGGTTTCCATGCCGCCATGCAGCCGAGACTAAAGGCCTGGGCCCCGCTGCTCGAATTGAGCAACATCAACCGTGGCCTGCTTCTGCCCATCCTGTTGCACTGTGTCGACGATCAGGGCCGGCCACTGCTTGGACCGGCGAGGAAAGGGCGTGACACCGCCGAATTCCTGCGCAACGCCCACAGCGATATCCCGGCAGCCGTAGAAGCCATGCGCCAGTACTGGATGCCGATCCGCTACGCCCGTGCTGGCTGACTACTGCCTACGTGGACGCTCATGCCGGTTACGGCCATTCTCGTGTAGCGCGTGACGCGCTATCGGCATTATCTTTCCTCGTCCGGGATGCACCCAGAGGTAAGGCGTGATCTCGCGCGTCTCGGTCAGCTTGATCATGCGCACCGGCGGCGCGTAGCGGCCTTTTCCGCACGATCGGCATTTCAGCGCCGCTTCAAGCTTCCAGATCGGCGTGTCGTGCGGCCGGCGGATGGCATCAAGCGGAATGCTGGCGCGGGTTTTACAGCGATTGCATTCGACATCGAGCCAGCCGAGCCCGCCACTCAGGCATTGTCCGATGGTCGGCGACGGCTGCGCCGGCCCACCGTAGCCCTCCATCCGGATTGACCAGGCTTCGGCCTCGTCGCGGTCGGCCCTCGCGGGCGGCCTGCCTGGCGCGTTCGCGTGCGCCCTCAGCGCGGATCTTGGCACCCCGGGTCCGACTACCGAAAATGACCTCGCGCGATTTGGTGCTCATGGCTTGCGATTACAGCCGCCCTTGCGAGCGCGGGCAATGCCACTAGATTCTTGTTCTCCCAGAGCTTGAGAAGATGAGTCCAACAATGTTGTTGGGTGGGATGTCAAGGTTGAGGTCGACAGGAGGTTTGAGAAGATCAGAATCCTGATACCGGCACTGAACGCGAACTCACCATAATGCGCTGGGGAATGCCGCCTCCGCCGCGCGCTGGCGGTTTTCCCGTCACCAATATCCGCAACACTACCTCGCCTCACTGGCGCGGCTGGTTGAAGCCGGAAAATCGTTGCTTGGTCCCGGCAAACAGCTTCGCGGAATACGCGCCGGAGCCAAACCCGGAAACGAAAAAGAAGGACGTCGTTTGGTTCGCGCTGAACGACGACCGACCGCTGTTCGCCTTCGGCGGGCTCTGGACTGAGTTCAAGGGCGATCGGGGCACCAAGTCGAAGCCAATCCCTGGCCCGCATCTCGTCTACGGCTTCCTGACGACCGCGCCGAATGCGGTAGTCGAGCCGATCCATCCCAAAGCCATGCCGGTGATCCTGACAACGCAAGAGGAATGCGACGTCTGGATGCGCGCGCCGTGGGACGAGGCGAAAGCGCTGCAGCGTCCGTTGCAGGATGCCGACCTGGTGATCGTTGCGCGGGGTGCCGACAAGGAGGACCGCGCGGCGGCGGCATAATCAGAACGGCTAACCAATGTCCCCTTTGCTGTGCACTACGGACTCAACTCGGACATCGAGCGACGTCGTAAAAGTGCCAATTGCCGACATAAAAGCTCATCGTGCCCCTCCAATCATCGCACGCGGCCGTCGGAGCAGTCGCACCGTGAACTCGGCGCAATCGCCAAGTTCGCTGTCGACCGTGATGGTGCCGCCGTGTTGTTGCGTTACGATTTCGTAGCTGATCGACAGCCCAAGCCCCGTGCCCTCGCCGGTCAGAGCTTATGAATTTTCATCGGGCGAGCTCGCCGAGCAGGCTCCGCGCGGCAAGAAGATCAACAGTTTCAAAGCCTTCGGTGAACCTGTTGTAAACCCCTTCCAGCAACTCGATGGCCTCCCTTTGGCGGCCCTGATTGGCCCTTAATCGAGCGAGATTCATCGCCGCCCGCAGCTCCCAGGCGAATGCGCCTTGCTTGCGCGCCAGCGCCGCCGATTGCAGAAAGAGAGTGGCTGCCGCGTCCGGATCGTGATCGCCCGATAGCGCCAGCAATCCCTTCACCCGCAGGACCTCGGCCGTACACCAATGTTCTCTGTTGCGATCCCTACTTGCGAGCTGCGCCATCAGGGACACAGCGTCAGCGTGGCGATCCGCCGCGATAGCGGACTCACAGAGGTGAGCCAGGATGAGAGGAACGAACACTTCGTATTGCATTTCGGCCAATAGCCGCAGCCCTTCGGTCGCCAGCGGCATCGCTGCATCGAACTGATTCCGCCTCGTCTGGCACAGGCCCAAGAAGCAATGACCAATCCCCACTTGGGGTTTTATCGAATGGGTTCTAGCGTGCTCGATCAGTTCGACAATGTCGTGCTCGACGGCATCGAT
>WNFS01005088.1_pt1 | contig 10041 bp, 12 predicted proteins | sample 5400141 | NCBI WGS metagenome assembly WNFS01 (sample SAMN13153358, study PRJNA577476) | soil metagenome | isolation source: 60 cm saprolite under Madrone tree | place: USA:California | collected 2016-06-14
ATGTAGAGATGCAGGAACCCGCCGATCTTGCCCATCGCGTACATCTCGGCGGCCTTCTCCTCGAAGCGCCGGATCAGCTGCATCTGCGTCAGCAAGGCGCGGGCCAGGGCCGAGTCGAGTCTGGCGCTGGGAATCGCCGCCTTCGTCTGCGCCATGGAGCTAGCCTCGCATCAGCGACAGATCGTCCACCGAGAGACGGCGGCGGAGCCGGAAGATCGCCACGATGATCGCGAGCCCGACCGCAACTTCCGCGGCGGCCACGCACAGGACGAAGAAGACGAGCGCCTGGCCGTCGACGGAGCCGTGACGCTGGCCGAAGGCGACGAGGGCGAGGTTGGCGGCGTTGAGCATGATCTCGATCGACATGAAGATCACCAGCGGGTCGCGCCGCACCAGCACGCCCGCCACGCCGATGACGAAGAGCACTGCGGACAGCCCAACGAAGTCGGAGGTGGGGACCATGTCAGGCAGGCCTACGCTTCGCGAGCGCCATCACGCCGACCAGAGCGACGAGCAGCAGCACGGAGGTGACCTCGAAGGGAAACAGGTAGTCCGTGAACAGCGCCCGGCCGATCGCGGCCACGCCGCCCGGCACCGCCACCGCCGGCGTGGCGCCCTGGAAGAGCGCCGATCGCAGCATCACGCCGAGGAGGACGAGCAGGAGCCCCGCCACCGGCACGGCGAGCATGCGCTGCGAGCGCAGCGGGTCGGGGCCGGTCTCCTCCTTGCCGGGGATCAGCACCATGATGGCGAAGACGAAGAGGACGGCGATGGCGCCGGCGTACACGATGACCTGCGCGGCCGCGAGAAACTCCGCGCGCATCTTGAGAAAGAGCGCGGCCAGGGTCGCCAGATGCACCACCAGGAAGAGCGCGCTGTGAATGGGGTTGCGCCTCGACACGACGCCGAGGGCGGAAGCCACGGCCATCGCCGCGAGGATCCAGAAGGCGACCTGTCCGGCCGACATCAGGGCAGGCCCTGCCGTGTCGCCGGCCGGGTCGGAAGCCGCCGGTCTGCCGGCATGGGCACGGGCGAGACCGGGACGCCGTTCGGGCCGGCCGGTTCGAGGGCGAGCAGGGCCTCTTTCGTGTAGACCATGCCCTCGCGGCTGTAGGAGGAGAACTCGAGGATGCCCGTGTCCATCCGGATGGCGTCCTCGGGACACGCCTCGACGCAGTAGCCGCAGAACACGCACTTGCCGAGGTCGATGTCGAAGCTCTCGGGCACCTTTTCGATCTCGGGGTTCGGGTGCTCCGTGGCCACGATGTAGATGCAGTGCGCGGGGCACACCGTCTCGCACATCATGCACGCGACGCAGCGGGGCGAGCCGTCCTCGCGCCGCACGAGCCGATGGAGGCTTCGCAGTCGCGGCGAGTAGGGCCGCCGCTCGTCCGGGTACTGGATGGTGACGGCGCCGTGGGCGCTCTTGACGCGGAAGACCGTGTGCAGCGTGTGCCGCCACATGTTGGCGAAGAACCGGATGCCGGTCAGCTTGAGCCCGCTGAGCACCTCGACCAGGTAGAAGCGCTGGAGCAGGCCGAGCCGGCTCGAGTGCCGCGCGTCCGCGGGCGTGTTCGACTCCTGGTAGCGCGACGCCATGGCTCAGGCCTTTCCGAGGAACAGGATCACGAGCCCCGTGATCGCTATATTAAGGATGGAGAGCGGGAAGAGCCCCAGCCAGCCCAGCCGCATCGCCTGGTCGTAGCGAAAGCGCGGCAGCGTCCAGCGGATCAGCATGAGGAACCAGATCAGGACGACGACCTTGGTGAGGAACGCGACGACCTGGATCGCCGTCACCAGGAGGTGCGGCAGCGGGACCTCGACCCCCCACGGGAAGGAGAAGCCCGCCGAGGCGAGGTACGGCACCTGCCAGCCGCCGAGGAAGAGGCCCGTCGTCATGCCCGCGATCACGACGGTCTCGAGGAAGTCCGCCATGGCGAACATGCCGAACTTCATGCCGCTGTACTCCACGAAGTACCCGATGATCTCCGACTCGCCCTCCGGCATGTCGAACGGAATCCGCTTGGTCGCGGCAATACCGGCCGTGAGGAAAAGGAAGAAGGCCAGTGGCTGCGTCAGGATACCCCAGGCGGGAATCCAGTTGCCGAAGTACTGCGGCAGGAGCGGCTGCCCCTGGGCGCGGGCGATGTCCTGCATGTTCAGCGAGCCGTAGACCATCACGACGCCCATGATAGAAGCGCCGATGGCGATCTCCGCCGAGATCATCAGCGCCGCGGCGCGCTGTCCGCCCAGGAGCGCGTAGTTGTTGGCCGAGGACCAGCCCGCCATCATGAGCCCGTAGATGCCGAGGGAGAGCATCGCCAGCACGTACAGGATGCCGACGTTCAGCGTCACGGCCTGGAGCTGGATCTCGCGCCCGGCGATGGTGAGGGTATCGCCGAAAGGGATCGAGGCGAAGGCGGCCAGCGCGAAGAAGACGGACACGAACGGCGCCAGCGTGAACAGCAGCCGGTCGGCGCGCGCCGGCATGAAATCTTCCTTGGTCAGCATCTTGACCGCGTCGGCCAGCGGATGGAGCAGGCCGAGAATGCGGATGCCGAAGATGCTCGCCCGGTTGGCGCCGATCCGGTCCTGCATGATCGCCGACTGCTTGCGCTCGACCCACGTCAGGATCCCGCCGAAGTTGAGCACCATGAACATGGTGAAGGCGACGGGAATCGCCATGACCAGGAGGTCGAGAGCCACGCCGCTCATGCTTTCACCGAGGCGCCCCCGTCGCCGATGGCCCGGCCCGCGTCGCCGATACTCCGATAGGTCATGCCGGCGAAAGCCGGCACCGCGGCCGCAAGCGCGTTGAAGACCTGCTCGGCGCGCTCGGCGGAGAATACCGGGTCCTTCAAGCCGAGCGCCTTGCCGATCATGGACAGGATCAGCCAGTCGGGCCGCGCCTCTGCCAAGGGCTCGAGCGCGGTCCGGAACCGCTGCACGCGCCCCTCGAAGTTCGTGAAGGTGCCCTCCCGCTCGACGTAGGCCGCGCTCGGCAGGACCAGGTGCGCCCGGGCCGAGGCGTCGTTGGCGTTGGTGCCCTGGAAGACCACGGTCTCAGCAAAGTCGAGCGCAGCCAGCACATCGCCCTCGGGCCAGGCCGCGGCGCCCAGGTCGTGGTGGAAGACCCAGAGGAGCTTGAGCTTCTTCCCGCGCGCCGCGGCCAGCATGCCCGCGGCGTCGAGGCCGCCCTGCCCGGGCGCGATGCCGATCAACTCAGCGCCCCGGCTGTTGGGATTCTTGTCCGCGCGGATCAGGAAATCGTCCTGGTCGCCCGCCACGCGCGGCGGCACGCGGAAGTCCAGGTTCTTCACGCCCAGCCCCTCGGCGAGCCTCCGCACGAGGAAGAGATCCTCGTTCGACATCTGGGGCGAGGCGAGGATGCCGATCTCCCCGGGCGGGGTGCGCTGCAAGGTCGTGACGACCTCGGACAGGGCACGGTCCCACGAGACCTCCATGCCCTGCGAGCCCGCCCGGTGCAGTGGCTGGACGTGACGGCTCTTGTCGTCGATCCAGGTGAAGCCGTAGCGGCCGGCGTCGCAGATCCACCACTTGTTGACGGCATCGTTCTCGCGCGGCTTGAGGCGCGCGACCCGGCGCCCCTGGTTGTGGTGGGTGCGGTGCTTGTTGGTGTGGACCTCGATGTTGCAGCCGCGCGCGCAGCCGTTGCAGACGCTCTTGGCGGTGTCGAGGTACCACACGCGCACCTGGAACCGGAAGTCCCGGTCCGTCAGCGCCCCGACCGGGCAGATGTCGATGACGTTGCCCGAGTATTTGTTCTCGAGGGTCTTGCCCGGGAAGAGGCCGATCTCGGAGTGGTCGCCCCGGTGGAAGATGCCGAGCTCGCCGGTGTGCGTCACCTCGTCGCAATAGCGGACGCAGCGCGAGCAGAGGATGCAGCGCTCGGCGTCCAGGATGACGTGGGTCCCCAGCGGCACCGCCTTGGGCTTGTGGACCTTCTCGTCCGTCATCCGCGAGTTGTACAGCCCGTGCTTCATGTAGTAGATCTGCAGGAAGCACTCGCCCGCCTGGTCGCACACCGGGCAATCCAGCGGGTGGTTGATCAGGTGGAACTCCATCATCGAGCGCCGCGTCTCCTTGACCCGCTCGGTCTCGGTGTGGACCACCATGCCCTCGGCCGCCTGCGTGTTGCACGCGATCTGCGAGCGCGGCACCTTCTCGATGTCCACCATGCAGAGCCGGCACTGACCGGCGATCGAGAGCGACGGGTGGTAGCAGTAGTGGGGCACATCCGCGCCGGCGGCCTTGGCGGCCTCGATGAGGTTGGTCCCCGAGGGGACCTCGACTTCCTTCCCGTCAATAGTCAGCTTAGGCATGGGCGCCGCGCATGATCAGGTCCTCGAACTCCTGGCGGAACTTCTCGATGTAGCTGATGTAGGGTCCGACAGCGCCGTCGTAGAAGGCGCAGATCGTCGTCCCCGCCCCGCGCTTCGCGACGTCGAGGATGGTGTCGAGGTCTTCCTTGCGACCTTTGCCCTCGACGATGCGCCGGGACATCTTGTAGATCCACCCGGTGGATTCACGGCACGGCGTGCACTGGCCGCAGCTCTCGTGCGCGTAGAAGCGCGCGACGACCATGAGCGCCTCGGGCATCGACACCGTCTCGTCCATGACGATGATGCCGGCCGAGCCGATCATGGAGCCCTTGCTCTGCGGCCCCTCCACGTCCATCTGGATGTCGATCTCGTCGGGCGTCAGGATGGCCGCCGACGAGCCGCCCGGGACAACGCCCTTGAGCTTCTTGCCGCCGCGGATGCCGCCGCAATGGTCGTAGATCAGCTGCCTCAGCGTGACGGAGACGGGAGCCTCGACCACGCCCGGATGCTCGACGTGACCGGAGAGCGAGTAGAGCCGCGTACCGCCCTGGCTCTTGGTGCCCAGGCCCGCGAACCACTCCGCGCCCCGGTTGATGATGTGCGGCACCGCCATGATCGTCTCGACGTTGTTGACGATGGTGGGATGGCCGAACGCCCCCTTGACCGCGGGGAAGGGCGGCTTGATCTTGGGCCAGCCTTTCTTCCCCTCGAGTGAGGACAGGAGCCCGGTCTCCTCGCCGCAGATATACGCGCCGGCGCCGCGGTGGATCACGACGTCGAAGTCGAACCCGGAGCCCTCGATGTTCTTGCCGAGGAGACCGGCCGCGTAGGCTTCCTTGACCGCGCCGTCCACGACCCGCCACGGCTTGACGTACTCGCCGCGGATGTAGATGAATCCCAGGTGCGAGCCGATGGCGCGCGCCGCGATGAGCATGCCTTCGATCAAGGCGTGCGGGTCCCGCTCCATCAGGTAGCGATCCTTGAACGTGCCGGGCTCGCCCTCGTCGGCGTTGATCACGAGGTACTTCGGATCCGTCGAGGCCTTCGGAATGAATCCCCACTTCACGCCGGTTGGAAACGCCGCGCCGCCCAGCCCGCGAAGGTTGGCCTTCTTGATCTCCTCCGTGATCGCCGCCGGCTCCTGGCGCAGCGCCTTGGGCAGGGCCGTATAGCCCCCGGTCTCCCGGTAGCGCGCGAGCGTGTGCGCGTCCTCGAGGTGGAAATTCCGCGTGAAGATCTTCTCGGTCATCAGCGTAGTCCTTCGAGAATCCGGTCGACCTTCTCGGGAGTGAGATTGCCCTCGTAGCGGTCGTCCACCTGCATCATGGGCGCCTGCTCGCAGGCGCAGAGGCACTCGACGGTGAGGAACGTGATCCGTCCGTCCGGCGTGGTCTCGCCGGGCTCGACGCCCAGCCGCTCGCCGATGTGCTGGACGATGCCCTTGGCGTTCATCAGGTAGCAGGAGAGGTTGTGGCAGACGGAGACGATGTGGCGTCCCTTGGGCTTCTGGAAAAAGAGCGTGTAGAAGGTCACCACCTCGTGGACATAGGCCGGGTAGAGATCGAAGAGCCCCGCGACGTACTCCTCGACCTCGAGCGAGATGTACCCGAAGGTGTCCTGCGCCAGGTGCAGCACGGGAAGGAGCGCTCCGCGCTTGTCGGGATACAGGCTCTGCAGGCGGCGCACCTCCGCCAGCTGCTCGGCGCTGAACTCTGGCCTGCCCGGGTCAGGGGCAGAGGGGTTAGCGGTCAAGCTCGCCTCCGATCATGTTGACGGAGCCGAAAGTCGGGACGATGTCGGCGACCATCTGCCCCTCGATCATGCGCGGGAGCGCGGCCACGGGCGGCAGGCACGGCGGGCGGCAGCGCACGCGGTACGGCCGGTCGCCGCCGTCGGAGACGACGAAGAAGCCGAGCTCGCCGTTGGCGCCTTCGGCCGCGAAGTAGGCCTCCCCCGCGGGCGGCCGGATGCCGTAGCCGTCCATCACGTGCATGAAGTGGTTCATCAGCCCCTCGATGGAGCCGTATGCGGTCTCTTTCGGCGGCATGACGACCGTCTTGTCGGCGACGTTGACCCGCTCCTGCGCGGCGCGCCCCTGGCCCTGGAGATTCGGCGAGAGCGTGATGGGAAGCAGCAGGAGCCCTTCGGTCTTGCCCTGCTTGCCGAGATCGACGTAGGCGTCCACGGGGATCTCGCGTCCCCCGAAGTCTACGTTGACGGAGCCGCCGGGCATGCGCTCGAGAGCCTGCTCGACCATGCGCATGGACTGCTCCATCTCGGCCATGCGGACGAGGTAGCGGTCGAAATTGTCGCCGTTCTTCCCGAGCGGCACCTCGAACTCGACGCGGTCGTACGCCCAGTACGGCTGGACGCGGCGGAGGTCGAAGGGCACGCCGGCCGCACGGAGCAGCGGCCCCGTGATGCCCCAGGCGATCGTCTCCTCGGCGGAGAGCGCTCCCACGCCGACCATGCGGTCCATGAAGATCCGGTTGCCGGTGATGAGCGTGTGGACTTCGGAGAGCACCTGCCGCGTCTCCGCGAAGGCCTTGCGAACCTTGATGCCGAACCCGTCGGGCAGGTCGGCCTTGACGCCGCCGACCCGGCCGTACGAGATCGTCAGCCGGGCGCCGGTGACGTCCTCGACCAGCTCCCAGAGGAACTCCCGCGCCTTGATCATGTAGAGAAAGACCGTGAAGGCGCCCAGCTCCATGGCGGAGGCGCCCACGCACGTCAGGTGGTCGCAGATGCGCGAGATCTCGCTCATGGCCACGCGGATGTACTTGCAGCGCTCCGTGATCTCGATGCCGAGGAGCTTCTCGATCGCCGAGGCGTAGGCGAAGTTGTTGATCAGCGGCGAGACGTAGTTGAGCCGGTCCGTGTAGGGGATGGCGTTATTGTACGGGCCGCTCTCGCATTCTTTCTCGAACGCGCGGTGCAGGTAGCCGATCTCGACGTCGCCCCTGACCACGACCTCGCCGTCGAGCTCTGCGAAGATGCGGATGATGCCGTGCATGGCCGGGTGCGCTGGCCCCATGTTGACGTAGAGGTTCTGGCTGCCGCCATCGGCTCCCGGGCCCTCGCCGAGGAACATCTCGCGTGTTGTGCGCTCGTCCATGGTCACACGTTGGGCCCGATGAGCGGCTGGCGGCGCTGGACGGGGTAGTCCTTGCGGAGCGGGTGGCCGACGAACTCCTCGTACAGGAGAAGCCGTCTCAGGTCGGGGTGGCCCTCGAACCGGATGCCGAACATGTCCCACACCTCCCGCTCGAGCCAGTTGGCGATCGGCCAGAGCCCCGTCGCGGTGGCGACGGACGGCGCGTCCTGCTCGACCTGCACCTTCAGCCTGACCCGATGATTGTGCGGGATCGAGTACAGGTGGTACACGACGTCGAAGCGCGGCCCGTCCTCGCGCCCTGGGAACTTGAGGTAGTCCACGGCCGTGAGGTCCATGAGCATGTCGAAGCGAAGGTCCGCGTCGTCCCGGCAGTACGTGAGCGCGTCGATGATGTGCTCGCGGGCGACGACGGCCGTGTGGTCGCCCCGGTGCTCGTGGGTCTCGAGCACCCGCGCGCCGAGGCGCCCGCGCAGCCGCGCGAGAATAGCCGTGCCGTCCATGGTCGGGGCCTAGTAGCGCTGCGCGCCCGCGGCGATCTTGTCCTGCAGCTTCATCAGGCCGTCGATGACGCTTTCGGGACGGGGGGGACAGCCGGGGATGTAGACGTCCACGGGAATGATGGTGTCGATCCCCTGGACCGTCGCGTAGTTGTTGTAGAAGCCGCCCGTGCAGGTGCAGACGCCGAAGGCGACCACCCACTTGGGCTCGCACATCTGGTCGTAGATGCGCTTGAGCACGGGCGCCATCTTGTGGCTGATCGTGCCGACCACGAAGAGCACGTCGGCCTGGCGCGGCGAGAATCGCGGCAGCCCCGCGCCGAACCGGTCGATGTCATAGTGCGAGCAGGCGGTCGCCATGTACTCCATCCCGCAGCACGCCGTCACGAACGGGTACTGGAAGATGGAGAACTTGCGGGCCCAGCCGATGGCATCGTCGAGCTTGGATGTGAAGAACGTGCCTACTCCCATTCGAGCCCCCGCTTTTGCCAGATGTAGAGGTAGCCCAGCATCAGGACGCCGAGGAAAACCAGCATGACCGAGAAGCCGAACCACCCGAGGCTTCTGAACACGGTCGCCCATGGCCAGATGAACAGCAGCTCGATGTCGAAGATGATGAAGAAGATCGCGATCGTGGAGAACTTGATCGCGAAGCGCCCCTCGGGAAGCGCGATCGGGTCCTTGCCGCACTCGAACGGCTCCATCTTGACCGCCGAGTGGCGACGGGGCGCGATCAGCAGGGGAATGCCGATGAGCGCTCCGCCCACGAGGGCCGACGCCGCAAAGACCATAAGAATAGGTATGTATTCCAAGTCAGCGCTCCGCGGCGACGGCGGGGACCTGGCGCTTGGCGTGGTAGGAGGAGCGGACGAGCGGGCCGGACTCGACGTGGGCGAAGCCGAGGGCGCGGCCGGCCTCTCCAAGCTCCGCGAATTCCTCCGGCGGATAGTAGCGGGCCACAGGCAGGTGCTGGGCGGACGGCCTCAGGTACTGCCCGAGCGTCAGGATGTTGACGTCGGCGGCGCGAAGGTCGCGCATCGTCTCCAGCAGCTCTTCGCGCGCTTCTCCGAGCCCCAGGATGATGCCCGACTTCGTCAGCAGCCGTGGCGCCATCCGCCGCGCGCGGCGGAAGAGCTCGAGCGTGCGCTCGTAGCGGCCGCCGTGGCGCGCGACCTTGTAGAGGCGCGGCACCGTCTCCGTGTTGTGGTTGAGGATGTCCGGCGCGGCGTCGATCACGGTCTCGAGCGCGGCCGCGCTACCCTGGAAGTCGGGGATGAGCAGCTCGACGCGGCAGCCGGGCGCCGCGAGCCGGATCGCACGCACCGTCGCGGCGAATGCGCCCGCGCCGCCGTCGGCCAAGTCATCGCGGTTCACCGACGTGATGACGACGTGCTCGAGCCCGAGCTCGCCGACGGCGTGCCCGATGCGCCGCGGCTCCTCGCGGTCCTCCCACACAGGCTTGCCGTGCGCCACGGCGCAGTACCCGCAGTTCCGCGTGCAGACGTCGCCCAGGATCATGAAGGTCGCGGTCGACTCTTCCCAGCACTCGCCGATGTTCGGGCAGTGCGCCTCCTCGCAGACCGAATGGAGATTCCACTCTCTCATCAGCCCCTTCAGGCGGATGTAGTTCGGCCCGCCGGGCGCGCGGACTTTGAGCCACGCCGGTTTTGGCAGCCCCGCCGGCTTCGGGAGCGCCGCCGGGTTCCTCGCGGACGCGGGCCCGGGCGATTCGATGAGAGGAAGCGGAAATCCCATTGAGGCTTGTCCTTTTTTCCCGTTGATCCCGGCTCATTATGGCACACGTTTCACAAGCGCAATAGTCCCTCCGGGACCCGGTAGCCCACCCGTAACTTGACGGCGAGAAAGTACGTGCCTACCATGCCTCTCGACGCGCGCCGGCGATTGGCCGCCTCGGGCGACGGCAATTCAACGTAGCGCTTGCTGCTCTTAGTATGAGCAAAGCCTGAGTCCTGATTCGAGGGAACAAGTGTCCGCTCGTGGTCGCACGGTGTTGGAACGCTTCGCCCTGGCCGCAGTGGGGCTCTGGGCGATTCTTGTTACGCTCGGGCCCGTGTCTGCCCAGACT
>WNFS01012786.1_pt1 | contig 10041 bp, 9 predicted proteins | sample 5400141 | NCBI WGS metagenome assembly WNFS01 (sample SAMN13153358, study PRJNA577476) | soil metagenome | isolation source: 60 cm saprolite under Madrone tree | place: USA:California | collected 2016-06-14
ACCCCTTGGCGAACCGCTGCGCTGCGCTATGTTACCGCCTCTTTTGAAGGAGAAGACTTGGTTCCCGACGATACGCAAGTCCCGCCAGACGCGGCGGTGGACGAGCAGAGGGCGGTGCCGGAAGCCGGCGCCGATTCCGGGCCGTCCACCAGCGCCGAAGGGTTGCAGAAAAAGCTCGCGGTTGTGGAAGCGCAGCTCGAGGAGTCCTTCAAGCGCGCGAGAGAGACGGGAGATCGGCTGAAGGAGACCCACGACCGCCTGCTGCGCACCGCGGCCGAGTTCGACAACTTCAAGAAGCGCGCCGTGAAGGAGAAGGAGGACGTGCAGCGGTTCGGCATCGAGCGGCTGCTGAAGGATTTCCTGCCGGTGTTGGACAACCTGGAGCGCGCGCTCGATCACGCCGAGCAGCACGACCTGGCGCAGGTCATCGAAGGCGTCCGCCTGGTGCAGAAGCTCTTCGAGACCACGCTGGCGAAGCACGGAGTGGTCGGTTTCTCCGCCCTGGGCAAGCCGTTCGACCCGGGTGTGCACGAGGCGCTCATGCAGCAGGAGAGCGACGAGCCGGCCGGGACCGTGGTCTCGGAGATGGCCAAAGGCTACAAGCTCAACGACCGGCTGGTCCGGCCCGCCGCGGTCGTGGTGGCCAAATCTCGCACACCGGCTGCGGCCAACACGCCGACGAATCCAGAGGGTGGGGGACAGGGCTGAACTTTCCCACGCGCCCGGATTGCCATTTGTTTTAAAACGGCGCGGGCCTTGAGGTACAACGGATCGGGGGAGAGCCTTTTCCATGCCCAAGGTCATCGGGATCGATCTCGGCACCACGAACAGCTGCGTGGCGGTGATGGAAGGCGGCGAGCCGGTGGTGATCCCCAACTCGGAGGGGAGCCGCACGACGCCCTCGATGGTGGGGTTCACCGAGGCCGGTGAACGGCTGGTCGGGCAGATCGCGAAGCGCCAGGCGATCACCAACCCGGAGGCTACGGTCTTCGCGGTCAAACGCCTGATCGGCCGCAAGTTCGACTCGGACGAGGTGCGGAAAAGCATCTCGGTCTCGAGCTACCGGATCGTCGCGGCGGACAACGGAGACGCCTGGGTGGAGCTGCGCGGCAAGCGCTACAGCCCCGCCGAGATCTCCGCGATGATCCTCTCCAAGATGAAGCAGACGGCCGAGGACTATCTCGGCGAGCAGGTGACGGAAGCGGTGATCACCGTCCCCGCCTACTTCAACGACGGGCAGCGGCAGGCGACCAAGGACGCCGGCCGCATCGCGGGGCTCAACGTGCTCCGCATCATCAACGAGCCCACCGCCGCGGCCCTGGCCTACGGTCTGGACAAGGCCCAGGGCGGAGCGGCGAGCAAGACCGGCGCCGCCATGCGCACGTCGGGGGCGGAGAAGATCGCCGTCTACGACCTGGGCGGCGGCACCTTCGACATCTCGGTGCTGGAGCTGAACTCCGGCGTGTTCGAAGTGAAAGCCACCAACGGCGACACCTTCCTCGGCGGCGAGGACTTCGACCAGCGGATCGTCGACCATCTCAACGAGACGTTCAGGAAGGCGACGAACATCGACCTGCGCCGGGACCGGATGGCGCTGCAGCGCCTGAAGGAGGCCGCCGAGCGCGCCAAGCACGAGCTGTCCTCCGCCACCGAGACGGACGTGAACCTTCCGTTCATCGCGGCGGACGCGAGCGGTCCAAAGCACCTGACGGAGACGATGACCCGCGGCCAGCTGGAAGATCTGGTCAATGAGCTGGTCCAGAGGACCATCGAGCCTTGCAAGATCGCGCTCAAGGACGCGGACATCAGCACCAAGGAGATCGACCGCGTCATCCTGGTCGGCGGCATGACGCGCATGCCGAAGGTCCAGCAGGTGGTGCAGGGCTTCTTCGGCAAGGAGCCCCACAAGGGCGTGAACCCCGACGAGGTGGTCGCTGTCGGCGCGGCCATCCAGGGCGGCGTGCTCAAGGGCGAGGTCAAGGACGTGCTGCTCCTCGACGTCACCCCGCTCTCTCTCGGCGTCGAGACGGCCGGAGGCGTCGCCACCAAGATCATCGAGAAGAACACCACCATTCCCGCGCGCAAGGCGCAGGTGTTCTCCACCGCGGTGGACAACCAGCCGATCGTCAACGTGCACGTCCTGCAGGGCGAGCGCGAGATGTCGGCGGACAACAAGACCCTCGCGCGCTTCGAGCTGGTGGGCATCCCGCCGGCGCCGCGCGGCGTGCCGCAGATCGAAGTGGCGTTCGACATCGACGCCAACGGCATCGTTCACGTCAGCGCAAAGGACCTCGGCACCGGCAAGCAGCAGAGCATCCGCATCGTGGCGTCTTCGGGTCTGACGGAGCAGGAGATCCAGAAGATGATCGCCGACGCGGAGCAGCACAAATCGTCCGACAAGAAGAAGAAGGAGCTGGCGGACGTGAAGAACTCCGCCGACGGCCTCATCTACACCACCGAGAAGGCGCTGGAGGAGTACTCGACGCTGCTCCCGGCCAAGGACATGGCGGAGATCCGCGCGGACCTGGAAGCGCTCAAGAAGGTCGTCGGCAGCGAGGAGCTCGCCCGCATCAAAGCCGCTGTCCAGCGCCTGGAGGGCTCGGCCTACCGCATCGCCGACGCCCTGTACTCTTCGGGCGACTCCGGTGACAAGAAGGCCGCCGCCAAGTCTTAAGATCAACCGCCAAGCCCGCCAAGCACGCCAAGGTTGGGGGGTGTGACCATCTCGCCAGCCGCAGCGACCGGAGTGGCTCCCACCGGTCGGAAGGTGGCTCCAACCGGCCGGGTTGCCACCCAACCAACCCCGAAAAACCGATCCCTTGAGCCTACGTTTCCGCCTCGGCGTGCTCGGCGGTTGATCTGAAGCGCCCCCGTCGGCGGTTGATCTGAAGCGCCCCGTTCTGGAGGATTGACAGATCGCCAAATGTTCTTACGTTAGACGAGGGGCGGCGAGCGCCTGGTTGCCTGCCCGAGGAGCGATGGTGTCCCAGAAGCGCGATTACTACGAAGTCCTCGGGGTCTCTCGCACGGCCACCCCCCAGGAGCTGAAGAGCGCCTTCCGCAAGCTGGCCCTGCAGCACCACCCGGACAAGAACCCGGGCGACAAGCTGTCCGAGGACAAGTTCAAGGAGTGCTCCGAGGCGTACGAAGTGCTCGCTGACACCGAGAAGCGCGCCCGTTACGACCGCTTTGGCCACCAGGCGCCCGGCGGGTTCGGACCCAGCCCGTTCGAGGGCGGGTTCAGCGGGAACATCAACGACATCTTCGGGGACATCTTCGGCGAGATCTTCGGCCAGCGCGGCCGCCAGCGCGGGGGGCGCCAGCGCGGAGCCGACCTCCGCTACAACCTGGAAGTGAGCTTCACCGAGGCCGCGTTCGGCACCGAAGCCAAGGTGAAGATCCCGCGGCACAAGCAGTGCGCGACTTGCCACGGATCCGGGGCCAGGCCGGGCACCAGCCCGAAGACCTGCCCCACCTGCAACGGCGCGGGCGAGCTCCGGATGACGCAGGGATTCTTCCAGATCTCGCGTACTTGCGGGCATTGCCAGGGCACGGGCAAAGTGATCACCGAGCCCTGCGCCACCTGCCGGGGAGCCGGGAAGGTCGACACCGAGAGCGTGCTCACGGTCAAGGTTCCGCCCGGCGTCGATACCGGCACCCGCCTCAAGCTGACGGGGGAGGGCGAGCCGGGCGAGCGGGGCGGCCCTCCGGGGGACCTCTACGTCGTGGTGCACGTCCACGAGCACCCGATCTTCATTCGCGAGGACACCGAAGTCATCTGCGAGGTTCCCATCAGCTTCACCCAGGCGGCGCTCGGCTCGACCATCGACGTGCCCACGCTGGACGGCAAGGTGAAGATGAAGATCCCCTCGGGGACGCAGAGCGGCAAGGTCTTCCGGCTGAGGGGCAAGGGCATTCCGCACCTGAACGGATACCAGCGCGGCGATCAGCACGTGCGCGTGACGGTCGAGGTGCCGGAGAAGCTGACGAAGAAGGAGCGTGAGCTGCTCGAGCAGTTCGCCGCCCTGGCCGGCGAGGACGCCCACCCGCAGTCGAAGTCGTTCTTCGCCAAGGTGCGGGAGCTGTTCGGGGCGGAGGAGTCGGAAGAGGAAGCTACCGGGTAGAGCGACCGGCCTCCGCGGGCGTGCCCGCCACCTCCTCGGCGGCGCGCATCACTCGCACATATCGCGTAACCTCCGCTGGCGCTCCGGCGTAAGGCCTGGATGGGACCGACAGACGAAGAGCTGATGTCGGCCTACGTCGCGGGCAGCGCCCGCGCGTTCGAGGGCCTCTTTGCCCGGCTCGCGCCCAGGGTGCACGCGTTCTTCCTGCGCTCGTTCCGGAATGAGGCGGTGGCGGATGATCTGTTGCAAGTCACATTCATGAAGGTGCACCGGGCCAGGGCGCAATACCGGCCGGAGCTGAAGCTGATGCCGTGGCTCTTCGCGGTGGCTGCCCGGGTGCGCCTCGACGAGCTTCGCCGGCGGCTGCGGCTGCCGGAGGACGCGGACGAGGACGCGGTTGCGCGCGCAGACGAGCGGGCGCCGCGGGAGCCGCCGCAGAGCGCGGATCTGAGGGACGCGGTACGCACAGCGCTGGATGCGCTGCCGGAATCGCAACGGACGGTGATCCATTTGCACCGCTACGAGGGATTGACGTTCGCGGAGATCTCCCGCGTCCTGGGCACGACCCCGGGCGCGGTGAAGCTGCGCGCATTCCGCGGCTACGAGACGCTGCGCGAGCGGCTCAAGGGGCTCTTGTGAGCGCCTGCGACGAGCTGCGCGCGAACGCCGCCGGAATTGCGGCCCTGCCGGCGGGCGACCCGGAGCGGGAGGCCTATCTGGCGCACGCGCGCGCCTGCGCCGGCTGCATGGAGGCGCTGCGCGAGGGCGAGAAAGTGGTGGCCGCCCTCGGGAGCGCCGGATTGCCTCCTCCGTCCTCACGCGCCCTGCAGCGCGCTTCGGCGCCCATTCTCGCCGAGCTGGCCCCCTCCCGCTGGCGGTTGCGGGCGGCGGCCGTGCTGGCCGCGTTCGCGGTCCCGATGCTTTTCTCGCGCAACCGGGACTGGGAAGGCTGGGCGGCAGCCTTGCTGGCCCTCGTGCTCGCGACCGTCCTCAGCGCCACCGCAGGCGTGTTCCGGGCAGGCGCCTGGGTGGCGCTCGCCGCTTCCGCCGGTTTCGCCATCGCCGCGGGTGGCATTCCCGGCTTCGCCGGGACCGGCGAAGGACTGGCGGCGCGCATCGGACTGGACTGCTTCGGGTTGGAGATGCTCGGCGCCGCGGTGACGGCGGGCGCGGTGTTGTGGCGGGAAGGGCGCAGCGCGCGATCTCTCCCAGCCGTCGCCGCCGCCGGTGCCCTGGCGGCACAGGCCGCGCTGCACCTGACCTGTGCGGCCCACGACCAGGCGACCCATCTCTGGGTGTTTCACGTCGGCGCAATCGCCGCCGCCGCGCTCGCAGGGTGGGCCGTGCAATGGCGGCTCTACCCGAGCAAGGCACGGATCTGATCCGCCGAGAGCTCTTCCGGCCAGCCCCGGAAGGGGCCCGCGTACAAGGCAGGCTCCGCGAGCGCCACCACCCAGGTGGCCACCCGACCGATCGCGAGCGGCCAGCGGGGCGTGAAGCGCGCCTTCTCCACCACGAAGTCGCGCTCTTCCGGGGACACCGCCCGATCGTACAACGCGAGCTGGAGCGCCTGGACCTCGCCCCTTACGCGAGCGCTCATCGAGACCGCGCGCTCGCGCAGGAGCTGCGCCCGGCGCGCGAATTCGACGCCTGGCACTCGCTCGCCGGACGCAACGGCGACGATCTGCAGCGTGGTGTGGAGGTCGCCTGCCCAGATCTGGTCGTAGTGCGGCAGGCCGGCCATCGCCTCCACTGCCGCCCGGGCGGTGGGTTCCACCGACTCGGGATGGACGCGGATGAGGCCTGACGACTTCAGGAACTGCTCGAGCTTCGGCAGCCAGGCGCTCTTCATCAGTGCGAAAGGATGGGGAAGCGCGGCCGCTGCGGAGCGGGCCGGAGCGCGCCGGCCGCCTTCGCCGGCCCTTCCGCGCCGGCGATCCCGCCCACCAGATCGTAGTCGCCGGCCTGCTCGATCTCGACGCGGACGATCTCGCCGGGGCGGGCCTCCCCGCGGTTGATGTACACCCTGCCGTCGATCTCGGGCGCCTGGCCCATCCAGCGCCCTTCGAGCAGCAGGTCCGTCTCCTCCGAGACGCCTTCCACCAGGACGTCGATCGTGCGGCCGACCATCTCCTGCTGATGCCGCTTGCTGATCTTCCGCTGGATCCCGAGCAGGGTCTTCTGGCGCTGCGCCTTGACGCGCTGGGGCAGCTGCCCGTCGAGATCGTGCGACTCGGTGCCCTCCTCGCGCGAGAACTGGAAGACGCCCACTCTCTCGAAGCGCATCTCCTCGACGAAGTCGAGGAGCTCGCGGAACTGCTCGTCGGTCTCGCCCGGGAACCCGACGATGAAGCTGGTCCGGAACGTGAGATCCGGCACCCGGTCCCGGATCTTGCGCACGAGCCGCCGCACCCAGGCGGCATCGCGCCCCCGCTTCATCCGCCGCAGCACCGGATCGCTGATGTGCTGCAGCGGCATGTCCAGGTAGCGCGCAAATCGCGCGGATAAGCATAGTGCAGCCGGATCCACCGGGCCCGCACTTCGCCGAGCGCTTGCAGCAGCTCGTGCAGCTTGGGACGGCCCGGCAGATCATGGCCGTAAGCGGTGAGGTCCTGCGCGACCAGGTTCAGCTCGACCGCGCCCTCTTTGACCAGCCGGTGGGCCTCCGCCACGATGTCCGCGATGGGGCGGGAGCGCTGCAGCCCGCGCAAGGTGGGGATGATGCAGAACGTGCACTTGTTGTCGCAGCCCTCGGCGATCTTCACGTACGCGGTCCAGCGTGGCATCGAGTTGCGCCGCGGCGTGCGGCTGTCCGCGATGTAGTCGGGATCGGGGATGACGGCGCGGTCGCGCTCGCCCTTGAGGATCTGCGCGATGCGCGGGTAGGCCGAGGTCCCGACGAAGTGATCGACCTCGGGCATTTCCTGTTGGAGCACGTCCGCGTAGCGCTGCGTGAGGCATCCCGCGACCACCAACGCCTTGCAGCGGCCGGTTTCCTTGAGCTGGGCGTGCTCGAGGATGGCGTCGATCGACTCCTGCTTGGCCTCCCCGATGAAGGCGCAGGAGTTGATCAGGATCACCTCTGCGTCCTGCGCCTCGTCCACCAGCCGGTAGCCCTCGTCGAGCAAGCTGCCGAGCATGACCTCGCTGTCCACCCGGTTCTTCGGGCAGCCGAGCGAGAGCAGATAGAGCGACGGGTTTGCAGATAGGGCAGTCTTTTGCATCCAGGGGTCCGGCGAAGGGGACCCCGTATAACAGCCTCCGCGCTGGGATTCAGCCCCGGGCCGCGCCAGGTCGCCCAAGCCCACGAGGAGCTGGAATCTCGGCTCGTTCATCCCCTGAAAGCCCGAGTCCTTGGGTGCCGGTCCGGGAGCTTGTCCCGGGAATCCCCGGACAAGTTGGTGGAGGGCCGAACTCGTTCCGGAACACGCGATCCGCCACAACTCCGGGAACACGGTCAGCTTGAACGGCCGTAAACAGCGGTTCGTCTCGCAGCTGCGTGGCTCGATGGTCGAGGCACATTTCGGCGTTGGCCGCGCACCCGCGCTGGTTCAACCGGTTGAACCAGTCCGGTTCCCGCCATCAAGGTCGGACGGCGCGGAGGAAAAACCCACCCATCCTTTGCTCACGTACGAACGGCGGATGGATGATGCCCGATTCCGCTCTGGGCCTCGCCCTTCCCGATCGCCGAGGCAGCCTGCGAAGTGGTGTCCTTCCCCCGGCTCGCCGGTTTTGACCGGATGGATATGACGCAGTGCGGCCCGTCCCGGAACGAGTTCACTATGCGACATACCGTATAGCGATCACTCAAAGCACATCACCGGAACGGCGAATGACCGCGCTCAGGCGTAGCCACAAAGCGGCTAGTCCCGCCCCACAGAGGTCCTGACCGTTTCGAGGTTTCAGGCGGCGGATTTGAGGTCGAGGCGCGCTGGGCCCGGGTAAGCGTGGCCGAGTTTGTTGCGTGCGCGCTGGACGTCGAAGAGCCAGCGCACGCGGGCACCGCTGGCATTGCGGTGACGAGTCCAGAGTGCGATTTCGTTCTTGAGCATCTCCATGTCGGCGATGCGCCGGTCGAGGCACATGCCCGAGAGGACGCCGATCTCGATTTCGACCATATTGAGCCAGCTGGCGTGCTTGGGCGTGTAGTGGAATTCCAGGCGGCTCAGGACGCGATGGGCCTCGGCAGCCGGGAACGCCACGTATAGGTTGCCGCGTGCATGCGTGGAGAGGTTGTCCAGCACTACGCGGATCTTCTCCGCCTGCGGATAGTGGATGTCGACCAGGTCGCGCATGCACTCGGCAAAGTCGAGTGCAGTGCGCTGCTCGGTGACCTTGACCTGCCGCCAGGGCCGATGCACATCGAGGAAGACGAACAGATTCGCCGTGCCGTTGCGCTTGTACTCGTAGTCGTATCGCTCGCGCTTTCCCGGGCTCGCAGGCAGGGGCAGCCGCTTCTCCGCAATGAGCTGAGTCGGGCTCTCGTCGAAACAGACCACGGGACGTGCTGGTTCCGGCTCCTCGGCATAGAGGTCGAGCACGTCCTCCATCCTGGCGACGTACTCGCCATCGATTGCCGGCACGCACCACATCTTCTTCTGCCAGGGCTTGATGTCCTTCTCATGCAGCCGGCGCCGGACAGTCTCGTCCGAGAGCTGCTTGTGCTCCGTCAGCCGCAGCACCTCTCCGGCCAGCAGCTCCAATGTCCAGCGAGCGCGGCCGGCGGGAGGCTTCGAGCAGGCCGTTGCCACCAGCAGCGCCTCCTCCTTCCCGCTCAGCTTGCGGCGCGCACCCGGGCGCTGGCGATCGTGCAGGGCGTCCGCCAGAGCGCCTTCGACGAAGCGCCGCTTGGTTCGGTAGACCGTCGAGGTTCCCACCACCACATTGCGGGCGATCTCCTCGTCGATCGAACCCGCATCCGCCGCCAACAGGATCTGCGCTCGCTTCACCTTGCGCGCCAGCTGGCTGCCCTTCGCCACCACCGCCCGCAGTTCGTCGCGCTCCGCCTCCGTCAGCTCCACCACGTACCGGATGTTCATCCACGCCTCCTTGCAGGGAAGCGCAGAGCGGATCACTCTCTGCTCCTCATGTCGATCCGACCTCTTGCCGACCTCACCGAGCTACAGGGCCAATACCTGGCGTTCATTCACGCCTACTCCAAGATCCACCGCCGCCCCCCTGCCGAGGCCGACTTCCAGCGCTTCTTCGAGGTTTCCCCGCCCAGCGTCCATCGCATGGTGGTCGAACTCGAGCGCAAGGGCTTCATCCGCCGCGAGCCAGGACGCGCGCGAAGCATCGAGCTGCTCGTACCCCTTGAGTCACTTCCCGCCCTGCGGTGATCCGTTTCGGCAATCGATCAGGACCTCTGTGGGGCGGTACTAGTCGCGGAAGTTCTCGAACATGAGATCGACCTTCAGCTCGTCCTGCTTGCCGCGCGCCAACTGGATCGCGCTCTGCAGATCGTCGCGGCTCTTCCCGGAGACGCGGACGGCGTCGCCCTGGATGGAGCCCTGGACCTTGAGCTTGCTGTCCTTGATCGCCTTGACGATGGCCTTCGCCTTCTCCGTCTCGATCCCCTGCACGAAGCTGAGCACCTGGGAGACGTGCTTGCCGCTCTGCTCGATCGCGCCGTACTTGAGGCCGCGCAGCGGCACGCCGCGCTTGGCCATCTTCTCCACCAGGACCATGCGGGCCGCCTCCAGGCGCTGCTCGGTGGTGCTGCGGATCTTCAGCCCCTTCTCGGGCGCGCTGACCTTCTCGAGCGACGTCTCGGTACCCTTGAAGTCGTAGCGCTGATCGATCTCCTTCTTCGCCTGTTGGAAGGCGTTGTCCACTTCCTGCTCGTTCACCTTGCTGACGATGTCGAAGCTCGGCATGTCACATCTCCAGGACGACCGGCAGCACCATCGGCCGCTTC
>WNFS01005540.1_pt1 | contig 10040 bp, 9 predicted proteins | sample 5400141 | NCBI WGS metagenome assembly WNFS01 (sample SAMN13153358, study PRJNA577476) | soil metagenome | isolation source: 60 cm saprolite under Madrone tree | place: USA:California | collected 2016-06-14
GGCTCAGCGACGAGATTGTCGCCGCCGTTGCCGACGGCACGGCCGATATCGGGATCGTCGCCGGCACGGTCGAGGTGGCGGGCCTCGAGGTGTTGCCGTTCCGCGTCGACCGGTTCGTCCTTGTGGTCCCGCCCGATCATTTGCTGTCAACGGCGAAGCATATCGCCTTTGCCGAGGCGCTCGACTTCGACTTTGTCGGTCTCGACCGGGCGAGCGCCTTGCAGCGCTTTCTGTCGGAAAAGGCGGAGAGGACTGGTCGCCGCCTCAAACTGCGCGTCCAGTTGCGCAGCTTCGACGCCGTCTGCCGGCTCGTCGAATGCAGTGTCGGGATCGGCGTCGTGCCGGCGACCACCGCCGAACGTCATGCCAAGACGATGTCGATCCACCGGATCGAGCTGACCGACGAGTGGGCGGTCCGCAAGCTGACGATATGCGTGCGCCGTGAAGCCGATCTGCCGGTCTACGCGCGCGAGCTCGTCCGTCACTTGGCAGCGCCGGCATAGCCCGGTGAGAAATCTGAGCTAGCTTTACGGCGCTATCAGGTATTTCTGGTCGGCTTGCTCTTTGAGGAAGTTCGCAAAATACCGCTTGATCTTCGGAATCCTGAAGAGTGCGACGAGGCTGTGCTTGCGGGTTTCGGTGATCAAGCTGGAGGGATCGAGATATGCCTGGGCATTGTCGGCGGTCAGCACGAAAGGCGGGCGTCCCTCTCGCGCGAGAATATAGCTCATGACCAACGCACCGGTGCGGTGATTGCCCTCGATGAAGAGCTGAGGTTCGCTGAGGATTGAGATATACACGCCGGCGGCGCGCCGCCAGACCGAGTTGGCCCGGTGCAGGTCATACCACTCGACGACATCGCGTATCCCTCCGCCTTCCTGGTCATAAAACCGCTTCTCGGTTGCTGCGCGCTGGAAGGCGGCTCCCGCCCGCGCGGCTTCATTGCTGCCGAGAAGCACGAGCGCGTTGATTTCAAGGAAAAGATTTGAATTGCCCATCGCGAACAGATCGATGCTCTGGGCGAGCAGCCTGTCCACAAAGCGATAGCCGGCCATTATATTTGCGACAGTGCTGGGGTCGAGGCTGTCGCGGCGAGACCGGAGTGACTTGTTTATGTCCGGAAAACGGGCTCGTAGGTTCTGCAGAGAGGCTTCGATCGCATCGAGGTTTAAGACTTGCCTCGGCGCCGGGTCGCTGCGCGCTATTGACCGACACTCCCCAAGGCCTGAGCTCCCGAGGCCGCGACGTTACCGGGTAGCGGAAGGTAGCCCATCTTCTCGCCGAATGACTGCCCGCTCGACAGCCCCCAGCCGACAAACTCGCGCATTGCCGCTCCTCGCTCGGGTTGGTCGTACTGCCGATAAAGCAAGAGCCAGCTGAAGGTGACAATCGGGTATGCGTCGGATCCTGCTGGATCGACAATCGACTGGTTCAGTTCCGCCGGCGTTTTTGCCGCTGCATCGGCGAGAGCGGCGCGTCCGGTGGTCTCGTTCGGGGCGACAAACTTGCCGGCGCTGTTTTGCAGGAGAGCCATCGGGAGGCCGAGCCGCTTGGCGAAGCCGAACTCGACATAGCCGATCGATCCCTCGCTGATCTTGATCCGCGACGCCACACCCTCGTTGCCACTCGCCAGCATCGCCGCGGATGGCCATTCGACCAGCTTTCCAACACCGAGACCTTGCTCGCGCCAAGCCCGGCTGATCGCCGCCAGATGACTGGTCAGAGCGAATGTCGTGCCGCTGCTGTCGCGTCGGGCAACAATGACGATGTCCCGGTGCGGGAGATCGATCCGCGGGTTTGCCTGCCGGATCCTCGGGTCATCCCAATATCGGATTTGACCTGACAGCACACCGGGATACACATCCCGCGGCAACCGCAGCTCGCCGCGCATTCCCGGCAAATTGTAAGCGAGCACGACCATCCCCGCGGTCGATGGAACCATGACAGCACCCCTGGAAATTTGGGCGGCCTCGCGATCGCTCAGCACAACGTCGCTGGCCCCGAAATCGACCGTGCCGGCGACAAAGCGGCGGACGCCCTCGCCACTGCCGACTGCATCGTAGGTGATCGATATCGCCGGGTGCTCGCGGTAATAGTTCTCGATCCACTGATTAGAGAGCGCGGCCGAGAATGTGCTGCCGGCTCCCCGCAGCGACATTTGGTTCGTCTCGGCAATGGCTCGATACCGAGGCGACGCCGAAACGACCAGTATGGCGCTGATCACCAACGCTGGAAGGGTCCGAACCAGCGTCATTACTTGGTTCTCCCGGGGAGAGCTCTAGCTGAATTCGCCCCTGACATATTCCTTGGTCAGCTGCGCGCGCGCCGCTTCGAAGATCTGCGCCGTTTCCCCCAGTTCGACCAGATACCCGGTTCTGCCGCCGTGCGAGATGTCGACGGCAAAGAACGCCGTCAGGTCGGCGACCCGCGTCGCCTGCTGCATGTTATGGGTGACGAGAACGATCGTGTACTGGTCCTTCAACTCCAGCATCAGCTCCTCGATGCGGCGCGTCGCGATCGGATCGAGAGCAGAGCACGGCTCGTCCATCAGCAGTACGGTTGGGTCGGTGGCGATCGCCCGGGCGATGCACAGGCGTTGCTGTTGACCGCCCGACAGCGACAGACCACTCGCCTTCAGCTTGTCCTTGACCTCGTCCCACAAGGCCGCGCGACGCAGCGCGTGCTCGACTTTCTCGTTGAGGTTTCCCCTGTAGCGATTGAGACGCAGCCCGAATGCGACGTTGTCGTAGATGCTCATCAAGAACGGATTTGGTTGCTGAAACACCATCCCGATATAGCGCCGGACGACTACGGGATCGACGCTGGCGTCATAGACGTCTTGACCGAGAAAGTGGACGTGACCTTCGAGCCGAAACCCCGGAACCATGTCGTTCATGCGGTTGAGGCTGCGCAGAACGGTGCTCTTGCCGCATCCCGAGGGGCCGATAAAACCGGTGATCGTCCCCTTTTGGACCGATACGCGGCTGTCGCGTACCGCGAGAAAATCCCCATAAAAGATTTTGCTGACGTCGCATTCGATCGCGATTTCTGAAGGCATCGGCGCCGGTGGTGCCGCTCGGCTGACGCTGGTTTGGGTAGCAAGCACTGTTCAATCTCCCGGTTTCTAAATCCTCGAACGCCCCAGGGCGCGGCTGAGGATGTTAAAGACGAGCACAATCAGCACGAGGACCAGTGATGCTGCCCATGCCAGCTCGATCTGGTTGTCGAACGGCATGCTCGAGAAGTTGTAGATCAGGATGGACAGCGAGGCGGTCGGCTCGCGCAGGCTGGTCAGCCAGTAAATTGCTGAAGAGCGCCGTGAAGAGCAGCGGCGCCGACTCGCCGGCGACGCGCGCGACGCCCAATATGACACCGGTGAGGATGCCCGGCAAAGCGGTCGGCAATGCAATCTTCCAGATCATCTGGGTACGAGTGCACCCCATGCCGAGTGCGGCGTCCTTCATTCTGCGCGGCACCGTCTTCATCGCCTCTTCGGCGGTGAGGACGACCGTCGGCAGCATCAGCACGGCAAGCGAAACGCCTCCGGCCCAGGCCGAATAGCTCCCCATCGCCAATACAAGGATCGCGTAGACAAAAACGCCGGCCAGGATCGACGGAAACCCGGTCAACACCTTGGCAAGAAAGCGGGAGATGGCCGCCAGTCGGCTGTCGGGGCTGAGCTCGGCGAGATAGGTGGCGGCAAGGATGCCGATAGGAATGCTGATCACCGCGGCGATCGCGACCATGACCAGGGTCCCGACGATCGCATTCCCGAAACCGCCGCCAATCTCGAAACCGGCGGGCGGCAACTCGGTGAACAGATCGAGGCTGAGCCGAGACCCGCCTTGGACGATCAGCATGTAGAGAACGGAAAACAACGGAACGCTGGCGAGCACCGCCACGACCCACGCGCCGACGGTGAGGGTTGCACTGCGCACCGCCCGCCGCTCGCCCCAGGACCGGCGCAGGTCCGGAGTGGCGGCCGGCTCCCGCACGGCGATGGGCGCGGCTGCCACCTGCTCGCTCACGATCGTCCCGAGAGCCGGCGCTGGGTCATCGTCAGAACAGCAGTGCCCATCATGTTGACGACCAAGGTGATCGCCAGCAGCACCAGGGCGGCGTACATCAGCGCCTGTACTTCGGTCTGGCCGGCTTCCGGGAAGTGCGAGGCCAGCAGCGATGCGAGCGTCTGCGCCGGCGCGAACAATGACAGGCTGATCTGGTTCGAGTTGCCGATCAGCATGGCAAGCGCCATCGTCTCGCCCAATGCCCGACCGAAGCCGAGCACCATCGCGCTGGCGATGCCGCCCGCCGCGGTCGGAACCAGGACCTTGAGGATCGCCTCCCAGCGCGTGGCCCCCATGCCGTAAGCCGCCTCCTTGGTCCGGTACGGCACCAGGTGGAGCGCATCCTGGGAAATCGCGGCAACCGTCGGCAGGATCATGATCGCCAGCACTAAGGCCGCCGGCAACAGCCCCGGGCCGCTGAGCGAGGTGCCAAAGAACGGGAACCAGCCCAGGCTGTCATTGAGCCAATTGGCGATCGGCCGGATCGCGGGAATCACGACAAAAATGCCCCACAGGCCAAACACGACACTCGGGATCGCGGCCAACATGTCGATTATCGTGCGAAAGACAAGTGCGACACGGGGCGGCAGGAAGTCCTGCGTCAGAAAAATCGCGACCGTGAGCCCAAAGAAACCGCCGATCAGCAAGGCCATGAGCGAACTGTAGAGCGTCCCCCAAATCTCCGGGAGAATGCCGAATTTTTCTTCCGCTACGTTCCAATTCGTGGATGTCAAAAACCCGAGGTGATATTTGTAGATCGCCGGCAATGCCTGGCCGCCGATCTTCCACAGGATGTAGGCCACCAGTAAAATGATCAGCGAGGCGCCGCATACCGCGAGCAGCCGGAAGCCACGGTCGACGAGGTATTCGTTCGATGACGGCGGGTGGGTGATCGCACCGGGCGGAGCCGCGCCCTCAAAGGCGTTTGCCGCCATCCGCCCAATGTCCTGATTTTACCGAACGATTGTCCAAGTTGACGCTCCTTCTCGTCGTTCCCGCGAAAGCGGGAATCCAGGCCCCGCAAGGCCGGAGCGGTTGCCTCTGGACCCCCGCTTTCGCGGGGGTGACGATGTCCCTTCGAGGCCGGCAGTCAGCTCGTATCGCCATTGCTATTGGATCTGCGCCGATGCCGTCTTGATCTTCTCGACGACGCTGGCCGGCAACGGGATATAACCCATGCTGTCGGATATCGCTTGGCCCTTAGTGACGCAGTAATCGACCAGCTTGCGCATCCATTCCGCCTTCTTCGCATCCTGCTTCTTGTAGGTAAGGAGCCAGGTAAAGGTGGCGATTGGATAGGCATCTGCACCCACCGGGTCCTCGATCCATCCCCGCAGATCGGGGCCAAGCACCGCTGTTGCCAATGTCGCGGCACCCGACTTGTCGCTCGCAGCGACGTAGTTGCCGGCCTTGTTCTGCAGCTGCGCCGAGTCGGCCTTGGTCAGTTTTGCATACCCATATTCGATGTAGCCGATGGCACCTGGAGTTTGCTTGATCGTCGCGGTGACGCCGTCGTTCTTCGGTGCCGCCACCATCTTTTCGCCCTTTGGCCACTGAACTGTCGTTCCGCTCCCGACCTCCTTGGCGAATGCTTGATTAACGGCCGAGAGGTGCTTGGTGAAGACGAAGGTCGTGCCGCTCGCATCCGAGCGGCGGACGACCGTAACTTGCAGGTCGGGTAGCTTCAGGCTGGGATTGGCGGTAGCGATCCGCGGATCATTCCATTTCGTTATTTTGCCGAGAAAAATGTCAGGATAGACATCGTGCGGCAGCTTCAGCTCCTTCGGGTTGCCCGGAAGGTTGTAGGCGAGGACAATTTCACCCGCGGTAATCGGCAAGAACACGACGCCGTCGGAGACCTTGGCGATTTCTTCATCGGTCATCGCCGCGTCACTTCCGGCGAAGTCCACCGTATGATTAATAAAGTCCTGAATGCCGGCGCCGCTGCCCTTGGCTTGATAATCTACCGTGACGCCATGGTTCTGCTTGCTGAAATCCTTGAACCAAGCCGAATAGATCGGGAAGGGAAAGCTCGCCCCAGAGCCGATCAGGCGCACATCCTGAGCGCTGGCTTGGCCTGGTGCCATTGCCGCGGTGACGACGGCGAGAGCAACAAAGGGCGCGCGCCAATACATTAAATGTTCCCCTTCGATCGCGGGGCCCGCCCCTACCGGGCAAAGTAGTTAAAGCAGGGTGATGTTACAGAATTGTGACACCACCGGTGCTCAGCCAGAGCCGGCGATCATCCCGCGGAGCTGGCATAAGAGAGGCGTAAAAAACTGTAGCGTTGTGTAGGTACCAATCCTTAATTTCGCCATCAGAGGGGGAAGGGATATGGGGGACAAGTCGTACCGCAGCGCGCTGGTAGCGCTCTGCACCGCGCTGATACCTGCCACGGCCGACGCACAAAACGTTGCCGCTGACCGGATCGACGCGATCGAGCGTCAGATCCGCAATCTCCAGAGCGACCTGCAGCAGCTGAAGAACGAGCTGGGAGAGGCGAAACAGCAGCTTCGCCAATCGCGAAGCGAGGCGCAGCGCGCAAAGGAAGAGGCGCTGCAGGCTCAGGCGGCCGCGGAGCGGGCTCGGCAGGACGCAGTCAGGGCCGCCACTGCCGAATCTCAACCGGCGCAGGCCGTCGCACAGGCGCAGGCGGCCGCTGCCGCTCCCCAGGCCGCGGCCGCGTCCGAAGGGATCAAGGTCGGTATGCCCGGAGGACGACCGACGATCTCCACGTCGGATGGCCGGATGTCTTTTGCCATCGGCACTTTGGTCCAGTTCGACATGGGTGGGTATTTCCAGAACCCCAACCCAAACACACAGTTTCCGCAGCTCAACGACGGGGTAAACCTGCGGCGCGGCAGACTCTATTTTGTCGGCAAGTTTGATGACTTTACGCTCAACATCACCCCCGACTTCGGCGGCTCGCCCGACGGGTCGCCGACCTTATTTGAAGCGAATCTCAACTACGCCGGGATCAAGCCGGTAACCGCCACGGTCGGATACTTCCATCCGTTCGTCTCGTTGGAGGACGCGACGTTCCCTGGCAATTTGCTGTTTCTCGAGCGGCCGAGCATCATCAACATCGAGCGAGGCGTGGCGGCGGGTATCCAGCGTGCTTCCGTCGGGGTCAAGGCGTCTACCGAAGACTATTTCGCCTCCGCCTATCTGACCGGCCCCGTTTTTGGCGCCCAGAAAAACACTCTCCTCAATGGCGAGCAGCTCGGGTTCATTGGGCGGTTGGCGGCGCGGCCCTATCACGACGAGGACTGGAACCTCCATGCGGGGTTCTCCGGCCAAACCGTGTTCCACCCTAATGTGAACGCAAATGGCACGCCCGGGGTCAGCCGTACCACACTGACGTTCGCAGACTTTCCCGAGCTGCGAATTGATTTTAACGATCTTGTCGATACTGGCCCGCTGTCCGCGAGAGGCGCCAGTGTTTACGGCGGCGAGCTCGGGGCCAACTGGCGCAACTTCCTGGTGCAGGGCGAGTACTACCAAATCGGCGTAACCCAATCGAAATTGCCGGGCGTGCCCTCACCCCGGCTCGGCTTCAACGGAGGTTATGTCGAGGGCAGCTGGGTTTTGACCGGAGAGCCCCACCCCTATGATGCCGAGAGGGCTGCCTGGGGCAGGCCCAAGGTCGATCATCCGTTCAGCCTCGAGGATGGCGGCATCGGTGCTTGGGAACTTGCCGCTCGCTACAGCAAGGTCAGTCTCGACAGCAACGTCGTTCCTGGCGTGGCGCAAAGCGTCACCGGCGGTATCTATGGCGGTCAGCAGCAGATCGCCGCGCTCGCGCTCAGCTGGTACCCGAACGACTGGGTGCGGTTCATGCTGCAATTCCAGCACACCAATGTGGATAAGCTGAATTCAGCCGGGAAGGTCCAGATCGGCCAGCATTTCGAAACCCTCGCCGGCCGGGCGCAGGTCGCTTTTTGAGATCGCAGCCGCGGTCGAGCGCCGGTGCCCTGATCACCCGCTCTCTGGCCCGATCGCCATGGCATTTGGCCGCGCCGCGGTGCAGCACGACCTGCCATACTTTTTTCGGAGGCACGGCGTTCCGACGCGATACCTCTCCTGACCGGTCTCCCGCAGTCAGCGCTCGGCCATGTTCTGCTGCCACAGGGAGGAGTAGAGATTAGTGACACACTGATCGAAGGTGCTGCTGCCCGGCTCGATACCCACATCGGCGCAGGCCAGACGCGCATGCTCCCAATCGATCTTGTTGGCGCTCAAAGTGCCACACGACCCAAGCAGTGCAGCAAAGCAGCAAGTTAAGGCGATCCGCGACATGCCATTTCCAACCTAAGTGTCCGACTCGAAATGAAGCACGTTACCTCAATAGGTTATCGTCGCCCCCGCGAAAGCGGGGTCCAGAGCCTGCCCCTGGCGAGAACAGGGGGCAACCGTTCGAACCTTGCGGCCCCTGGGTTCCCGCGTTCGCGGGAATGACGGATAAACGGTTGATTTTGCGGAAATCATTGTGGTTCGGGCTCTAAGATATGAAGGGGTGTATCAGGTTTGATTGCCCATGCTTCAACGGGCAGGGGTGGTTGCCACGTAATCGCCGGCATCGGCTGCGAATTGTCCGAAATCAGCCGGGGTGGCAACCGAGCCTCAAAACCCGAGGCCCGTTTCCACGCAGGCTGCGAAAGATGGCGTGCCGGGCTCGAGCCCGGCCCGGCCACAAAAGTTTCGCGTTTTCGAAATCTGCAGCGCCTGATCCAGCTCGGATAGGGTCTTATCGAGACTCCTGATGCATGTGTCGTAGAGAGATCCCGGCTGATCGAGCCCCATGACGACGGCGCAGGCATGCTGTTCCCTGGCCATTCGCGACAAGCCCCCTGAAGACTGGGCAGAGGCGGAGGTGTTGTAGTAGCCGACCCCGCAGGCGACGTCCCCAAGCCCCTCGACGAAGGACACCTTGGCAACGGGAACGGTCGAGTTGGGTTTGGGGAACATGTAGTCCTCGATCATGACCTCGCCGTCCTTGACGTTCGCGAACATCTCCTGGCCGAACGCCTTGCCGGTCGGATCCTTGAACGCCCGCACATCTCTACCCTTTGTCGCCGGCTGGCCGGCAAGAATGGTGCCGGACCTGCGGTCGAAACAGAACACATAGAGGTCGCGGTCTTTAAAGCCGCCGTTCGGGTCATCGAACTTGGCCAGCGCGAACGCCTTGTCGGCCTTGACCGCTATGGCGGCCTTCTGGAGCAGCGCCTTGGCCTCGTCGGCGGTTCCGGACTGCTGAGCGCTGGCACCACTACTCAAGCTGAGCGCTGCGACCAGTGCGAACACAGGTAGAAGCGCCTTCTTTCGTGTCTCCATGGTAGCCAGCTTTCCTCCCATTAGGCGCTATTTTCCGTTTCATCGGGGCAGCACGCAACGAAATTCGATCCCTGGGTGAGGTTCTTGCTACAATTTCATTAGACCAATGTGGATCGGCTGAGAACCGCGCCTACGACTCAAACCGGCCGGCAGTTCGAGACTCTGGCCGGCCGGATACAGATCGCCTTTTGAGGACAGTCCGGAATTAGCCCTTCCCTCTCTCCCCGCTCGCGGGGAGAGAGTCGGGGTGAGGGGCCTTCGGGGTGAGGGGCCTATTCGCGATTGCTCAGCGCCCGCCGATGAGGAGAGAGCCTGCCCCGAACCCGGAACCCGCGTGGTTTCCGGACCTCTCCCCCGCAAGCGGAGCGAAGTGTGTGGCTGCGTGCGCTATTCTTTCGCACATGCAGCGTCGCTACGTGGCCATCAGGGCGAGGCGTGGCCCATGAAGATCTGCGGGATCGACTGGCCCCAGGGGCCGCCGGTTCCCTCGCCGCGTTCCATAATGTTGGGCGGGGTGTGGGCGTTGAGCACGTCGGTGTCGGCCCAATGCTCGTGCACCCGGCCCCAGGGATCGGCCCAGTAGTCGAAGAGCTGGCTGCCGATCAGATGGCGGCCGATGCCCCACATGTGCTGATAGCC
>WNFS01005089.1_pt1 | contig 10039 bp, 10 predicted proteins | sample 5400141 | NCBI WGS metagenome assembly WNFS01 (sample SAMN13153358, study PRJNA577476) | soil metagenome | isolation source: 60 cm saprolite under Madrone tree | place: USA:California | collected 2016-06-14
CCCGGTCCCAGCCGGGGCGCTTTCTTAATCTTCCTCCAATTCCAGCGCGACCGAGTTGATGCAATAGCGCATTCCCGTGGGTTGCGGTCCATCGTCAAACACGTGGCCCAGGTGAGCATCACAACGGCTGCACTTCACCTCCGTCCGCCTCATCCCATGGCTCGTATCCGTCTCTGACTCCACGGCCTCCTCGCTGGCAGGAGCGTAAAAGCTGGGCCACCCCGAGCCGGAGTGAAATTTCTTATCAGAACGAAACAAGGGCTGGCCGCAGCAGACACACTTGTAGGTGCCCTGTGTTTCCATATCGTCGTACTCCCCGGTGAAGGGTGGTTCCGTCCCCTTTTGCCGTGTCACAAAATATTGATTTTGCGTGAGTTGCTGCTTCCATTCGGCATTGTCCTTTCGGATTTTGTCGCTCATGACCTCTCCCTCGGCTAGGTGCTATTTCTGGTCGATCTTCTCCCATATCAGATTCAATGCACCCCTTTGACGTTTCAACTGCATGACTGAATTGTGCTTGCAGCCCAGAAAGCTAAGGTTGACATGCCGGGCGATTTCTTTTACTTTCAAAGTTCGCAATGCACGCTACATTCAACGCTCCGGCGCATCATCATCACGGCCAAACGCCGCGCCTGCTGAGGTGTGCTTAGCGATTCGCTAAACAATACGCTCTTCAGCCCGCTGGCGCACCAAGCCCCAGCGGGTTTTTTGTTTTCCGCGTGAGATTGACGGGAGGTACGGAAAGTGGACCTCGATTTTCAAAAAGCCGGCGGGCTGGTGCCGGCCATCATTCAGGACCAGCGCACCGGAGACGTGTTGATGCTGGGTTTCATGAACCTGGAAGCTTTCACCCAAACACTAAGCACGGGTGAAGTCGTGTTCTTCAGCCGCTCCAGGAACGAGCTATGGAAGAAGGGTGAAACGAGCGGCCATGTCTTGAAAGTGCTCGAGCTGCGCGTGGATTGCGATGCCGATGCACTCCTTGTGCGCGTCGAGCCAGTGGGGCCGGGTGTCTGCCACGAAGGGTACCGAAGCTGCTTTTTTCGTGAACTGAATGCCGAGGGACGCGCAACAGTCATCGCCGAGCGCACCTTTGCTCCAGAAAAAGTCTACGCGAAGGAGACGCCTCAATGAACCGGCTGAAGTTGGGAATACCAAAGGGAAGTCTGCAGGAAGCGACTTTGGACCTCTTCTCGCACGCAGGCTGGAAAATCACTCTGGGCACGCGAAATTATGTCCCGACGATTGATGACCCGGAGATTGAATGCCTCATGGTGCGGGCCCAGGAAATGGCCCGCTACGTCGAAACCGGCGCGCTGGATGCCGGAATCACCGGGCACGATTGGGTTGTGGAAACGGGTGCCTCGGTCGAGGAGTTGTCCGAACTGATTTACGCCAAGCAACGTCTTGCGCGTGTCCGCTGGGTCCTGGCCGTGCCGGAAGATTCCGCGATTCAAAATGCCGGCGGACTGGAAGGCAAAGTGATCGCCACCGAGGTCGTTCGAATCACGCAAGACTACCTCGCGCGGCATGGCGTAAAAGCACGCGTGGAATTCTCTTGGGGAGCGACGGAGGTAAAAGTTCCTCAACTTGCCGACGCCATCGTCGAAGTTACAGAAACGGGAGCCTCGCTGCGGGCGAACCGCTTGCGCATTGTGGATACCGTGCTGGAATCCGCGACCGTGTTCATCATGAATCGAGCCGCAGCTGCTGATCGCTGGAAGCGGGAAAAGGCGGAGAATCTGATCCTGATGCTGCAGGGCGCCATCGCCGCGGCCAGCAAGGTCGGTCTCCTGCTCAATGTCCATCGTGATGATCTTCCAGCGGTGCTCGGTGTGCTGCCCGCACTGAAGAATCCGACAATTTCGCCTCTGAGCGATCCGGAATGGGTGGCCATTAACACCATTGTGGAAGAAGCCGTCGTGCGGCAAATCTTGCCAAAGCTCAAAGCCGCCAAGGCGCAAGGAATCGTCGAATATCCTTTGAACAAGATCGTGCTCTGATGTTATTTCTTCAAACCATGAGAGTCGTATACAAACCGACCCTGGTGGCCGGTACAGATGCGGCGGAAGAATGCTCATGAAAGTGCATCTGCCGATCCGCCGCGCGATTCTCGAACGCCGCACCTATGAAGCGCCCGCCGAAGGGCGTTCGAACAAGCTGCGCCTGGACTTCAACGAGAATACTTCGGGCTGTTCCCCCGCGGTCAGACGCGCATTGGCAAAGCTCACTTCAAAGCAAATCGCCATGTATCCGGAATACCAGGCGCCGACCGAGCGCTTGGCGCGTCATTTTGGCGTGCGCCCGCAAGAGCTTCTTCTCGCAAATGGCGGAGACGATGCCTTGCGCGTTTTTTTCGACGCTTTCGTCGACGCCCGGAGCAGCATCCTGATTTGCGAGCCGACGTTCCCGATGTACCGCTACTATGCAGAAATCTACGGCGCCCGGATCACCGTAACACGTTATACCAACGAGATGCAGTTTCCTCTCGAAGCTGTTCTCGTCGCGCTGCGCAGAAAACCGCGCGTTCTCTTCATCGCCAATCCCAATAATCCCACGGGAACGCTCCTTCAACCGGAAGCGATTCGAAAGATCCTGAATGCCGCGACGCACACCGCGGTAGTCATGGATGAGGCCTACGCGGAATTCTCCGGCGTTACCGTCGTTCCTTGGATTCGCAAATTCCCGCAACTGTTCGTCGCAAGAACTTTTTCAAAAGTGGCTGGCCTTGCTGCGTTGCGCCTCGGCGCCGTTATCGCCCGCGAAGACTCGCTCTTCCTTGTGCGGCGCGCGATGCCGCCCTTTCCTGTCAATCTCGCCGCTCTGGTGGCCGCCGAGGCTGCCATCGGCGACCGTGCAACCATGCGCCGCTACGTGAATGAAGTGAAACGCGAACGTGGCCGGTTGGCAACAGAACTGGAGACACTCGGGGTGAGAACGTATCCGAGCGGCGGAAATTTCCTGCTGGCCGATTTCGGATCACCCGGCCCCGCGCTCTTTCGAAAGCTCGAAACACAGGCCATCCTCTTGCGCGACCGCAGCAAAGACATGGGCCCGGGATTTGTTCGGATCACTATCGGAACGCAGTCCGAAATGCGCCGCCTGCTGCAAGCCATTCGAAAGGATTGGAAAGCGCGCTCCTAAAAACCCGCGCCTCAGACAAATCAAGATGCCACGCACCGCCACAATCCACCGCAAGACGAACGAAACCGACATTCATCTGAAGCTGAATCTCGATGGCCGTGGAAATGCCCGCATCGCGACAGGAATTCGCTTCTTTGACCACATGCTCGAACTCGTCGCCCGTCACGGCGCATTTGATCTGCAAGTCCGTGCCCGCGGCGATCTCGATGTGGACCAGCATCACACCGTCGAAGATGTCGGGATCACCTTCGGCGAAGCCGTGCAAAAAGCTCTCGGTTCGAAGCGCGGCATTCTCCGCGCCGGCTATTTCCTCATGCCGATGGACGAAACTCTCGCCGCTGCAGCCATCGATCTCGGCGGCCGCCCATTTTGCGTCATAAACGCGAAAGTCTCGGCGAAGCGCGTCGGCGACTTCCAGGTGGAGCTTGTCGAGGATTTCTTTCAAGGCTTCGCGCAAGCCGCCCGCGCCAGCGTGCACCTGCGTTCCCTTTACGGGCGTTCCTCGCATCATCAAGTCGAAGCGCTGTTCAAAGCCTTCGCGCGCGCGCTGCGTTTCGCCGTCGCGCGCGACAAGCGGCTGCGGCAAGTCCTGCCCAGCACCAAGGGTCTGCTTTGAGAGTCACCATCGTCGACTACGGCGCAGGCAACGTTCCCTCCGTCGAGCGCGCCCTGCAGCGCCTCGGTGCTGATTCGCAGCGGACTAATTCAGTTGAATGCATCGCGCGATCCGAGGCTCTGCTTCTTCCCGGCGTCGGACACATTGCCGCCTTGGTTCGCGCTCTCGACGAACAAAAACTGCGCGCCTCTCTACTCGATGCCATCCATCGCGGCGTTCCTTTTCTCGGCATCTGTCTCGGCTTGCAAGTCCTGTACGAGTCCAGCGAGGAAGCGCCGCAATTGCGCGGCTTGCATGTTTTACCTGGAAGGGTCAGCGCTCTGCCATCCAACGTAAAGCTCCCGCACATGGGCTGGAATCAAGTCGCGGAAAAGCGAGACTCACGCCTGCTGCAGGGCATCCCCAAGGAGGCGTACTTCTATTTCGCTCATTCTTACGCCACCCGCAATTCGAATGAAGCCGCAGTTGCAACCTGCTCGCACGGCGCAGAATTTGCCGCTGTCCTCGAACAACAAAATATCTTCGCCGTGCAATTTCATCCGGAAAAGAGCGGCGCTCCCGGCGCGCGCGTCCTGCAAAATTTCCTGAGGCTCGCCGCGTGAGCCTTGCCCACCGCATCATTCCTTGCCTCGATACCGACGGCGATCGCGTCGTGAAAGGGGTCAACTTTGTCGGACTGCGCGACGCCGGCGATCCCGTCGCGCTCGCGGCGCGTTACAACGCCGAAGGCGCTGACGAACTCGTGGTCCTCGATATCGCCGCGTCGCGCGACCGTCGTCCAACTTTCCTGGAAACCATTCGCCGCGTCGCTGGCCAGCTTGCCATTCCTCTCACCGCCGGCGGCGGTATTCGAACCCTCGAAGACGCTCGCGCCGTCGTCCGCGCAGGCGCGGACAAAGTCACAGTCAACACCGCCGCCGTCGAGCGCCCCGGACTGATTTCGGAATTGTCGGGCGAATTCGGCGCGCAAGCCGTCGTTCTCGCGATCGACGCGAAACGCAGGGGCGATCACTGGGACGTCATGGTACGCGGCGGACGTGAATCCGCCTCCCTGAACGCGGTCGCGTGGGCCAGGAAAGGCGTCGCCTGCGGCGCGGGAGAGATTTTGCTCACTTCCGTGGACCGCGACGGCACACAAAGCGGCTTCGACGTTGCATTGACAGCGGCAATTTCAAAAGGCGTGTCCGTCCCCGTGATTGCTTCTGGTGGCGCCCTCTTGCCCGAACACTTTGTCGAAATCTTCACGAAAGGCGCAGCGGACGCAGCTCTCGCCGCCTCGATCTTCCACGATTCGCTTCAGTCGATTCGCACCCTCAAGGAATTTCTCACAGCGCAAGGCGTCCAGGTGCGGCTCCCGTGTTGATTCCCTGCATCGATCTGCAGGGCGGACAAGCCGTCCAGTTGGTCCACGGCAAGAAACGAGAACTTGCAGTCTCGGATGTTTTCGGCCTTTTGCAAAAATTTAAATCCTATTCCTGGCTGCATGTCATCGACCTCGATGCGGCGATGGGAAAGGGAACAAACGATGATCTCGTTCGAGAGCTGTGCGCGAGAGCGCGCAAAGATTTCAGGATGAAGGTTCGCGTCGGCGGCGGAATTCGCACCGTTTCTCGCGCGCAGGAAGTTGCCGGATGGGGCGCTTCCCAGATCATTATCGGGAGCGCTGCTTTTCACAACGGCAAAATAAATGTCCGCTTGCTCCGTCAACTCGCCAGGAAACTCCCTCGCAAAAGAATCATCATTGCGTTGGATACCGCCCGGGAAAAGATCACCATTCATGGATGGCGCAAGCGACTGGCGCTTCAAGCCGAAAACGTGATGTCACGGCTCGAGCCATTCTGTGCGGGATTTCTCTGTACCGATGTGGACCGCGAAGGCACGATGTCCGGCGCAAACCTCGATTGGTTTCGAAAACTACGCGGGGCCACACCGCACCTCATCATCGCCGCCGGCGGCATCAAGACGCGATGGGAAATCGACGCGCTGAGCAAATTGGGGATGGACGCCGCGGTGGGAATGGCGATGTACAAAAATCGCCTGCGCTGACGCAATTTCTGATCGCTTCTCAAATTCTTGCGCCCGCCATCATCGCCGGATTCGCAGTCGTGATTCTCTCCCACGCGTTAGCGGAGGTACGCGTCGGTGATGTACTGCTGCACCATTCGCTGGGTATTGAAGAACGATCCATTGATCGCGATCGCATGCTGCATGATTCCCAAAAATCGGCTGCGCTCGGCATAGTAAAGCGGGAGAATCACGCCTTCCAGCTTACTGTAGAGAGATTCCGCTTCAGCGGCATTGTCCGTCGCCACTCCCGCTGCGGCCACGCGCCGCGGTTCGCCGATGGACCAGCCGGTCACGCCTTCGATGTGGCCTTCTACCCACCAGCCATCCAGGATGCTCAAACTCGGCACGCCATTCAGCGCTGCCTTCATGCCACTTGTACCTGAGGCTTCCAGCGGAAATTGCGGCGTGTTCAGCCAGAGGTCCACTCCGGAGGTAATTTTTCCGCCCAGGTCCAGGTCGTAGTTATCCAGGAAAACGGTGGGAACTGTTTTTCGCAACGCTTTCTTCGCCTGGAAAATGTGGCGGATGATCTCCTTCCCTCCTCCGTCATTGGGATGGGCTTTGCCCGCATATATGATCTGGAACGCGCCCGCGTTCTTGACAATCTGCCGGAGCCTGTCGAGATCGGCGAGAATGAGGTCGGCGCGCTTGTATCCGGTGGCACGGCGCGCGAACCCAATCGTGAAAACTTCAGCGTCAAAATTGAGGCCTGTCTTCTTTCTCACCTCTTCAAACAATTCATGCTTCGCGATCAGATGCGCGGACCAGACGTCTTCGGCCGGCAGGCCCAGCGCGCCGCGCAGGCTGTAGTTGTCTTCGCGCCACGATGGAATGTAGCGATCAAATAGTTGCTGGAACGCTGGAGAAGTCCATGTGCTGGCGTGAACACCGTTGGTGATCGCCTCGATGGGAACTTGCGGAAACATTTGGCGCGAAGTCTCTCCATGTACTTTCGCCACGCCGTTGACATAGGTGCTGAGGCCCAGCGCAAGTTGCGTCAGATTGAGAGTGGCGCCGCCCCGCGCTGCCTCCTGGATTCCTGGATAACTCTGGTCGACTTGCAATACACGCTTCATAAATTCCGCAGCAGAAGCATCTTTCAGATCTAGGAATTCTGTCTGCTTTGGAAACACGCGCGTGAGATATTCCATCGGGAAGCGGTCGTGACCTGCGGGAACGGGCGTGTGCGTCGTGAACACGCACTTTCCACGGACTTTTTCGATGTCCTCGCCGCGTATGGACGTGCGACCGGCATCCCGGGCCTCTTCGACGAGAAGTTCCAGGGAGAGGAGCGCCGCGTGTCCTTCATTCATGTGGTAGCGCGTGAGGTCGTCGTAACCCAGAGCGCGCAAAATCCGCACGCCACCGATCCCCAGCACCACTTCCTGGCAGAGGCGGTAGTACGAGTCGCCTCCGTAGAGCGTCCCCGTAAGGTTGCGATCCGAAGCGGCATTGGAGGACAAATCGGCATCCAGAAAATAAACCGGAACTTCGAAGCCGCGCACGCCCTTCACGGTGTAGCGCCAGCAACGCAGGTCCACGCGGCGGTTCTCGATCGAGACGCTCGCCCGCGCCGGCTCTTCCTGCAAGAAATCCCCGACCCGCCACTCGACGGGCTCCTCCGTCTGCGAACCGTCTTCGGCAAGCCTTTGTGTGAAGTATCCCCTTCGATACAGCAAAGAAACCGCCACCATGGGAAGCCGAAGATCGGCGGCCGCGCGAATCGTGTCGCCGGCGAGAACACCGAGTCCGCCGCTGTAGCTCGGCATGGCGTTTTCCAGCGCAATCTCCATGGAAAAGTAGGCCACAATACGCTTTGTCGAGTTCACCAGGCTTGACATCTCACTCGTTTCACAGTTGGGCGCGGAGCTGCCGCAGCCCTGCAGGAAAAATCTGCAACATTAAACCTCATATTGTCCGGGAATCGCGCCGTGCAAGCAAGCACACAGGCGGGAATGATTTCCAGCCCGCAATTGTATTTTCAACACTTGCAGTGTTGCCGCGGCCGGCAATCCTTACGAGTATCCTGCGCCATTCCATTCGAGAAAGTGGACGGAGGAGCGCAGCGTCAGGGATTCCGCCGGACCACAGCACGAGGAGAGAAAAGAGGCCGAATTGAAGCAGCGACATCGCTAGGGCTTGCCTTTTTCACTACGCGCGCCAGGAGTGGGGCGCGTGAGTAGTTCGATGTACTCTTTGTAGAATTTTTCTTGGTCGAGGTCTTGCTGCACCTCGACCAATTGTTCGCCCATGCCGGGTTGCTGGCCGGGGGCCCACGCGAGGGTGTCACCGTAACCTGCGCCGTGATCAACGTTTACATCAATGTACAGCTTTTGCGATTTAGTGATGATGGAGGGATCCAGCCAGGCCACGGCCGCGAGTTCGTCCCAGAGATAGTTTGCTTCCGCGTACCTGGCGACGTATTGTGCGGCGGGCGTTGGGCTCTTCCGGACCTGTTCGATCAATGATTTTTCCATGCGCGTTTTCACAGAAATGTCCACGGTGGTGAGGACGAAACGCGGCCAGTGCGCGTGGAGGACCGCGCGTGAAGCTTCCGGGTCCATCCAGAAATTGAACTCACGCTTGGGCGTGAGCGCAAATTCGGGATCGTCGGTTTGCGGATTGATGCTTCCGGCCATGACGATCAGCTCTTTGGTGAGCTCCGCGAAATGGGGATCGAGCGCGAGAGCCAGAGCGAGGTCGGTCATCGGCCCGGCGGCGTACACGGTGATTTCATGAGGATACTTATTCACCATGCGGACCAGGAAATGCGCGGCGTCTTCGGAAGATGGCTTGAGCGTGGGCGTGCCTTCCGGCATGGGAGGAATTTCGTTCGGCCCGTGAACCGCATGGCCCTTGGCGTAATTCCAAGCGCCCTGATAGATAATTTTCCCATAAAGCGTTTCCCACTTGGCGATATATTCCTTTCTGTTAACGAGCGGGAACGCAGCGCCGGGCAGGACGGGGATGTCCGTGCGGCCGATGATTTCCAACAGTCGAAGGGTGTGCTGAACTTCTTCATCGCGCCAGGCGTCGCCGGTGAGGACGGTGATGCCCAGAACTTCCGTGTCCGATGAATTGATAAGCGAGAGGATCGATTGCATGTCCGTCCCGCCGGGGCCGGCGGCATCCTGATCAATGATGACCTTGCGCCTAGCCTGCGCGGCTGCCACTGGAGAGAGAAACGCGGCCAGCAAGAGAAGTACGGCGTACTTTCGGCTGAGCCCGAAAGGATTGGCGATTTTGATCAACAGATCCACACCCCACCCCCGGTTTTCTCGTTTGGGGCAAACTGAGAGGTTAATGGTTCACGGTTCAGAATGGGAAGAGAATTCAGCGAGACACCCCCACACCCCCGGCAATTTGCATGGTTATCAAAAGAAAGAGGATGCTAAAGGGGCAATTTGTAAGCGCTTGAAAAGAAAGAGCAGGAAGAGGTCTCGTGAGTGAAGCGCGACGAGTTCCCCTCGGGGCTCGGGGTGAACCAGAATGGGAATTGTTGGTACACACCCGGCAGTTTTCAGAAAGAGTGCGGAAGCGCTTGATTGCAAAAGAGTTGTGAAACACTCTTTGTGCAAAGAGTGAAAAGAGAGCGAGATCGGAGAGGAGGCCTTCGATTCCCGATGGTCGCTCAGGATGCGCATCCTTAGTTTGGATGCGCAATACGGAACTTGGAAGAGTGGGCAAGCGTTTGAACGAAAAGGATTTAGAATCGGGGAATTGAGGACCTAAAGGTATTGCGATTGCAGGGGAAGAGAGCACGTAGCGGAGAGCGATGTTCACAAGGAAAGGTAGCACACTATTTACCGACTGTCAATAGCTAACCACTTAGTGATTCGAATGAAAAGGGGAAGCGGGGCATTGGGGAGCAAGGATGTTTAGTGATGGCAAGGGATTACGAGCCGCAGGGGATTCGAGCGAGCGGTGGAAAAGTGTGCGATGGCATCGCAGGATGAGGGATGATAAAAGAAAAGTGTGATGCCCTGCTCTTCGCGCCGCGCGAGAGGTGGGTTCGCCGCGGGCTATGAGGCCAGCGAGGCACAAAGACCAGTAGGAAACCAGGAGGGATGGACCTGTGGTGGACGAAACCAGCCGAGAGGCGGCTGCTTCTCAAGAGCGTGGGCAGGAGACCTGCTCCTGCGGGCACCGCGCCAGCAGTCATGTCGCGCTCAAGTATTCCTGTCAAGCCCCGGGCGAAGATAAGGGCTTCTG
>WNFS01009607.1_pt1 | contig 10034 bp, 10 predicted proteins | sample 5400141 | NCBI WGS metagenome assembly WNFS01 (sample SAMN13153358, study PRJNA577476) | soil metagenome | isolation source: 60 cm saprolite under Madrone tree | place: USA:California | collected 2016-06-14
CAGCGGGAACGCTGACACGCACCAAAGCTCTTTTGCTCGCGGCGTTGCGTGTTTGGGAGCTTAAGCATCGCATCCGCGAATAACCAACGTGACCCGTTCGACTGTCGCTCAGGGCAGGCAGTTGGATCCAGTTGCAGCGGCTAATTCGCGTCGGCGGCTCGCGACCTAATTCTTGGGCTCGATCTTGACGTAAATCTCGCGCGGCGCGGTCGGAAAATATTTCAAGAGCGCAGGACAGAGCCATCCTTCCATCTTGAACCGATCGTTGTAATACCAGTTGCCACCTGATTCTTCACGGCGCCATTCGAGTTTCAAGTTCGCTCCTGGAAACGGCGCCGCACTAAAGATGGCGCGAAAACCCTTTTCTGCGTTTGGAACGTCAGCCACTGCTTTGTCGATCATGGTGTCGATCCCGGCGATAAACGGTTCGCGGAAAAGGCCGACCGCCTGATCATCGAAGACCCAGGTGCCTTGATATTTGTAAGGAAAGATGACCAGGAGCGCGTTCATCGAATCAAAATCAACGCTCGAGTTTTGCGCATGCGAAAGCAAGATCGACATGTTTAGGAGCAGAACCAAGATTGCAGTGGTTCGGAGCATGATTACGTTCCCACCGCCATTTGCGCCCGTAGCTCAGCTGGATAGAGCAACGGATTTCTAATCCGTAGGTCGGGTGTTCGAGTCACCCCGGGCGCGCTTTTACCAACGATGGTATGCTGGATGACCTTCCTTGACCGCGACGAAAATGCCGCGGCAGGTCGCGCACACTTTCCCTCCGCCGCTCAATGTGCCTTCAACCGTCGCGCGATCATCGGTTAGATCGACAACGTGCGCCGAAAGCGTGATCGGTCCATTCGTCGGAGTTGGCCGGAGCAGTTTGATCGCATATTCAGCCGTCACCGTGCAGGGCGGATGGTCAGCGCCTGCGTGTTTCATCAAATGATAGGCCGCGGTCCAATTGCAATGACAGTCGAGCAACGTGCCGATGATGCCGCCATTCAACACGCCGGGGAACGCTTCGTATTTCGGTTGCGGTTGCCATTCGGCAACGACTTCGCCGTTTTTAGCAAAGCTGCGGATGCGCAGACCGCCAGGATTCGCCGGGCCGCAACCCCAACACGAATTTTCGGGAGCGTACTGTTCCTGAAGTGATTTCTCCGCCATGGATGCTAAAAATTAGGCGGCGAAGCCGCAATGGTTAACATCGCCCGACGGAGCGGCCGATCCACCTTAGGAGCCACTCGCCGGGCCGGGATATTTTCGGAGTTTCGGGCCGGTGTAGAGCGAGCGCGGACGAATCAGTCGATTGTTGTCGTGCTGCTCGGTCACGTGTGCGCACCAACCGGCGACGCGTGATGCCGCAAAAAGCGGCGTGTTCAACTCCGGTTTGAATCCGAGCATCCAGAAAACCGGCGCCGCGTAGAGATCGACATTCGCGCAAAGACCTTTTTCCCGATCCATCACTTCTTCGAGCTTCTCGCAAATCGCCACCCAGTTCTCTTTTCCGGTGCGCTTGCCCAGGTCGCGCGCCACTTCGCGCATGACTGGAACGCGCGAATCGCCTTTTTTGTAAACCCGATGTCCGAAACCCATGATCTTCGCCTTCGCGGCGAGTTGTTTCTTCAACCATGCCTCGGCGCGGTCGGGCGTTTTAATTTCCTCGAGCATCTTCATCGATTCTTCGTTCGCCCCGCCGTGCAACGGTCCTTTCAACGTTCCGACCGCCGACGTCACCGCCGCGTAAATTCCAGCCAGGGTGGATGCGGTCACACGCGCTGCAAACGTGGACGCGTTGAATTCGTGGTCTGCATACAAATTGAAAATCGTGTCCAGCATCCGCGTTTGCCACGCTTCCGGCACTTTCCCGTTTAGCTTGTAGAAAAAATTCGCGGCTTGTCTGAGCTCAGTTTTTTCAGGCAACGGTTTCTGGCCGTGTAAAATCCGCCAGCCATCGGTAGTCAACGTCGAGACGCGCGCGATCAGCCGGATCGATTTGCGAATGTTGGAGTCGTGGGAGTTATCGCCAACTTCCTTGTCGAACGCGCTCAACATCGAAACACCGGTGCGGAGCATGTCCATCGGATGCGTCGATTTCGGCAGGAGCCGCAGCATCTCGATAATTTCTTTCGGAAGATCGCGCTGCGCGGCAATTTGTTCGCGGAACTCCTTCAACTGCTTGCCGTTAGGCAGCTCGCCATTGAGGAGCAGGTAGGCGACTTCCTCAAACGTCGCTTTGTCGCCCATCTCATGAATGTCGTAGCCACGGTACATGAGGCCGGCATTCGGATCGACCCAGCAGATCGCGGTTTCGCCCGCAATCACGCCGGCTAACCCCGGGCTGTATTCTGGTTTTGCTTCAGTACTCATCGTCTTTCGTCACGTTAACAACGATACGCCGTTCGACAAATGATCAGTCGCGAAAACCTGACCATTCCTCCGCCGTCGGATCGTACTCGAGCAGATCGTAAAGGTCCTGACGCGTTTGCATCTTATCGAGCCAATCCGATTGCGTGCCGGCCTTTTTCAAAGCGCGGAAAAACGCTTCGCTCGCCTTCATCGCAACCCGGAAGGCGCTCATCGGGAAAATCACCATCCGGTAACCGAAATCGGAGAGCTGCTTGACGGAAAGCAACGGACTCTTGCCGAACTCGGTCATGTTTGCGAGCAACGGCAGGTCGATCTCCTTGGCGAAATCGCGAAACTCATCCGCGCTTTGCAGCGCTTCCGGAAAAATCGCGTCCGCCCCGGCGGCGAGGTATTCGCCGGTCCGCTTTACCGTGCGATCAAAATCCTCCACTGCCCGCGCGTCCGTGCGCGCGATGATCATAAAATCGGGATCCCGCCGCGCCGCTACTGCCGCTTTGATTCTCCCGACCATCTCCTCAACATCGACAATCGATTTCCCGGCAAGATGTCCGCAACGCTTGGGGAATTCCTGATCTTCGATGTGACATCCGGCCAGACCCGCTTTTTCCAGTTCCTGAATTGTCCGGGCAACATTTTCCGATCCGCCAAACCCTGTATCCGCATCGACAATCGCCGGGATATTCACCGCCTTTGCGACATAACCTGCCAGTTGCACGACTTCGGTCAGGGTCAGTAAACCGATATCCGGTAGGCCCGCGGTCGCGTTGGCCATTCCCGCTCCGCTGATGTACACCGCGTCGAAACCGGCGCGCTCGACTTGCCGCGCCATTGCCGCGTTCGGCACGCCCGGCATCATCACGGTTCCTTTGGCGATCAGCTGCCGGAACGTTGTCGTTACGCGCTCGGTTTTCTTCATGCTCAGTGAACTCGCACCAGTTTCATCAAATGGTGCACGTCTTTCTGTTCGTCCAGACTCCAGACATGCTCAATAACTTTCGCGGCGTGATCGCGAGTAAAAGTTGGAACGACCAACGACAAAAATTTCTTTTCGACTTCAAAGTCTTCGAGTGGATTCTTGGCGTGCCCGAGCGGATAATTCACCCGCTTGGCCAATCGTTTCCCGTCCACAAGATCGACGTGCACGATGTTGGCCACCGCGCCGGGATACAGAGCGCTGAGTTCGGGATTCCGTTCGACTTTCACGTTCTCCAAAAATTTCCAGATCTTCGGATCCATGAAACGCTCTGGTTGAAATTGCTTTTCGGTGACCTGGCCGTCGATCAGCGCGATCGCGGTGATGTAGGGCAAGCTATGATCGGCGGTTTCGCGCGTCTCCGGTCTCCATTTCTCCGGTTCGCTCCCGATAATGTCGACCGAGGCGTCGTGACTTTCGATCGTCATTGACTTGACCTGCGCCGGATCGTCAAGTTGTTGTCGCAGAAACAGCGCCGCTTCGATCGCGCTCTGGCTGTGATATTCCGCCGGCCAATATTTGATGCTGGTGTTCAGGATCATCGCCGCCGTGCCTTCATTCGCGGTCTTGGCATCGGGCCGCTTCACAAATTTTTCGCCGACATTGCCAAGGGTGACGCCGAGCTGTTTTTCAAAACCCATTTGACCTTCGAAAATCGGGGCCGGCCCGGTCATTCCTGCGCGAGCGAGTAATGCCGAATAAACTCCGTGACGGGCCGCGTTCGCGAACGCCACGCCTTTCCAATGCGAAAGTTCCCCAACGCGCGCCTGCCGCATTGCCGCGCAGGCAACGCCGGCAATATTCACCGCGTGCCGCGTTTTCTCCGGATCGAGATTCATCAAATTGGCGCACGCTAGCGCGGTCGAGAAATCGCCGTAAGTCGGATGATCCCAGCCGCGAGCACGAATACTGGCCGCGTCGCAGAAGCGGCATTGGACTTCGTAAGCAAGAGCGATCGCGGTGATCAATTCACGTCCGCTTGATCCAACGCTTTCCGCAATTGCCAGCGCCGCCGAAATGTTATCGCTCGGATGAGCCGGTTCTTTCGACAGATAGGTGTCGTTGTAATCGAAATAGCGAATGCAACAGCCGTTGGCGAAAGCGGCCCAATCCGGCGGCGCTTTGTGCGAAGTTCCGATGATGGTCGATCCTCGGTTCGCCGAAAATTCGGAAGCGACGCTGCGCGCGATTGCGCACGGCTCTTCATTCCACGCTCCGAGCGCGCAACCCAGGGAATCGATCATGCGCCGTTTAACTTCGTGAACGACTTCCTTCGAAAGATCTTCGAAACGAACCGAGCAGGCGTAATCGGCGAGTTGATGAGCGAGCGTTTTGGTCATTGGAAAATTGAAACTCCAATCTGCCGATGAATTCTGCGTCGGCAACTCTGGACGGCGGCGTCTCGCTCGCATTCGGATAATCCGTGGCTAATCTCTCCACATGAGCAAAGTCTACCCTGACGCCAAGGCTGCGCTTGACGGGCTTCTCCACGACAACATGACGATCGCTGCCGGCGGATTCGGGCTGTGCGGGATACCGGAGAATCTTATCGCGGCCTTGCACGCGAGCGGTGTGAAAGGTCTCACGATCGTAGGCAACAACGCCGGCGTTGATAATTTCGGCATGGGAGTTCTGCTCACCACCCGTCAGGTGAAAAAGGTCATGGCCTCCTACGTCGGCGAGAACAAGGAGTTCGAGCGCCAGGTACTCGCAGGTGAACTCGAGCTTGAGCTCATTCCGCAGGGCACACTGGCCGAGCGGTTGCGCGCGGGCGGCGCGGGGATCCCGGGGTTTTACACTCGGACCGGCTTCGCGACGAAACTGACCGAGGGCAAAGAGACGAAAGTTTTCGACGGCAAGGAATATGTGCTCGAACCCGGCATCAGGGCTGAGCTTTCGCTAGTGAAGGCTTGGAGGGGGGACAAGTCAGGCAACCTCATTTATCGAAAAACCTCGCGGAACTTCAACCCGATGATCGCCACTTGTGGCACGGTCTGCGTCGCCGAGGTCGAGCAACTCGTCGAAGTCGGCGAGTTGGATCCGAACCAGGTCCACACGCCGGGCATCTTCGTCGACCGCATCATCCAAGGCGCGAAGTACGAGAAACGCATCGAGTTTTGCACCGTGCAGGGCAGTGCGACTGCGAAAAAAGAGAACCCAATCCGCGAGTTGATGGCGAAGCGCGCAGCGCAGGAATTGCGCGACGGTTACTACGTCAACCTCGGCATCGGCATCCCGACGCTGGTGGCCAATTACATTCCCGAAGGCATGAACGTCACGCTCCAGTCCGAGAACGGCTTGCTCGGTATCGGCCCGTTCCCGACCGAAGACGCGGTGGACGCCGACCTGATCAACGCCGGCAAGCAAACCATTACGACGATGCCCGGCTCGGCCTTTTTCTCGAGTGCCGACTCATTCGCGATGATTCGCGGCGGGCACATCGATCTTGCAATTCTCGGGGCGTTCGAGGTGACGGACAAAGGCGACATCGCGAACTGGATGATTCCCGGGAAAATGGTCAAAGGACCGGGCGGAGCAATGGACCTTGTCGCGGGAGTGAAACGCGTTGTTGTCGTGATGGAACATACCTCGAAGGACGGCAGTCCGAAGATCTTGAAAGAATGCACGCTGCCAATCACCGGCCTGGGAGTCGTCAACCTCATCATCACCGACCTCTGCGTATTCGAGGTGAAACAGGGTGGCGGGCTCGTCCTCACCGAACTCCATCCTGGTGTCACGATAGACGATGTCCGTGCGAAGACCGGCGTACCGTTCGAATGTGGGAGGGGCCTTGGTGCCCCGACTGGTGCAACTTAGTCGTATATCAGCGGCCAAGGATCAGTGACGACATCCTTGCACCAAGCACTACCTGCATCCCATTGCTCGGGTGAGTCTACCAATCCTTTCACCACCGGATTCTGCTCGATGTAGTAGACAATGTACTCAAACTGCTTGGCCGTCTTGACGTGCGTGTCGTAGTAGCCATCCTGCCACGCCGTACCCTGCGTGCTGAGGACACGATCGGTTTTTCGTCCCACATAGCTCATGAAGTCGTGCATGAACTTTGGTAGCGTCCATGCCTCGCGTAACGCGAAGAGCGCATGCCAATGATCGGGCATGACCACAAATGCGCGAAGATGGATGCGATTGTTTTCCACCGCGAAACCGAATGCGGAGACGACAATCGCACGTGTTTCTGCATCAAGAACCGGCTTCTTTGGATGCAGTGACTTAGTGATGAAGAAAGTGGCTGATGCATTAGTCCATCGATGCAGCCGCAGATTTCTGGAATGTGCTTGTGAGCTCAAGTTGATCGGGGCACTGAGGCCCCTCCCACATTTCCGCGCGGACACAGCAGCACCAAGAGTGACGCGATCGCCCAGCACGCGATCATAACTAAAAATCCTCCGTGAAACGAGCCGGTGCGCTGGCTCAGGTCGCCGATGATTTTGGGTCCAAAGAATCCGCCGATGCTGGCCGTGCAATTGATGAAGCCGACTGCCGCGGCGCCAGCTGAACTGGTGAGAAATGCAGAGGGCAATGCCCAGAACGACGGCAGATATGCGACCGTGCCGAACCCGACCACCGTGAACGCTACGATGAGCAGCGCGTTCGAATGCGGAGCAAGGAGCCACGCACTTAACGCCACCGCAGCAGTCAACTGTGGAATGGCGAAATGCCAGCGCCGTTCGCGGGTGCGATCGGAGTTCCAGCCGAGGAACAACATTCCGACGAGTCCCGCGACAAACGGAATCGCGCCCACCCAGCCAATGCGCTGAACATCAGTCCAACCGGTAAGCCGTTGAAGCATGGTCGGCATCCAAAACCAAAAGGCGTAGCCACCAGTATAACAAAAGAACAATCCGGCAGTGAGCACTAACACCGGCGGATGCCGGAGCGCCTGCCAAACCGTCACTTGCGCGACGTGTACCTTGGCGCGCCGCTCTTCAGTAAGACGAGCAGTCAACCAATCGCGCTCGTTAGGCTGCAACCATCGCACTTCGTTAGGCCGGTCAGGCAGCACGAATAGGGTCGCGATTCCCAGCAGGATCGCGGGCACGCCCTCCAGCAAGAAGAGCCATCGCCATCCAGCAATGTCGAGCCAGTGAACACGCAGGATCACGCCGGCAAGAGGCCCACCAAGAATATAAGCCATCGGAATAGCCGACATGAACCGGGCGACTGCCTAACCCGCCTCCGCCGCGCCGAGGAGGAAACGCGCGCCGTAAAGTTCGACCGGAGTGCGCACAAAACCGGTGAGCGTTGTGAGTCCACCCCATATGACAAGTGTTAGCGACAACAACCATTTAGCGCTCCAGCGTTCCACCAACAGCGCTCCGGGAATTTGGAGCGCGAAATATCCGATGAAGAAAATTCCGCTCGCAGTGCCGAACACCGAGTCGCTCAGGCCCAGGTCACCTTTCATTCCAAGCGTCGCGTAAGCGATGTTGGTGCGATCGAGATAGTTCGCGACGTAAAGGAGAAAAAGAAACGGCAAGAGCCGCCACGCAATTCGAGTGCGCGCACTTTCGCCGGTGCCTATTTCCCCGGAAAGCATGACTGCGCGCAGCATAACGCCCTCCAAAACGCTCACAATACGAATTGAGCAGATCGCAGGCGTTCGACATCTGACAGTTCAAGATCGCAATGTTCCGCGCACGGAGTTACAACGCGTCGATGAAGAATCGAAGTCTGATTTTGCTCGTTGCGCTCGCGATAGTTTCGATTGCTGCTGGTCCGCCGAATTTCGCTGGCGAGTATGCCGACAGAAATTTTCTAAACGGCCAAGCGACGTTTCAAATGAGCTTGGAGCAAAGCGGGAACACGGTATCGATCTGGTTTAGCGCCGGTTACAACGACGGCCACAGCATCCAGCCCGTCGCCGACGGCAGCGGCAAAATAACCGGCAAAGGAACAGTTGAATTCACGTTTAAGGATAGCTCCAATAACGCTGGTACTGGAACAATCACACGCGCCGGCGACGACATCATCGTATCGCTAAAAACCACGCGCGTAGCCGATTCCCGTTGCGTTGAGCTTTACCGGCAGAACATGCGACTGAAGAAAGTCGGCAAAAAATAGAAATGTGGGAGGGGCCTCAGCGCCCCGACCGCTCTTAATCAAGCAACCAGGGCCACGGTTCGGTCACCAAATCCCTTCTCTTCACGCTGCTCGCATCCCATTCATCAGCTTCCTCAGCCAGCCCCTTCGCAACCGGATTTTGTTCGATGTAGTAAGTGACAAACTCAAACTGCTTCGACGTCTTCACGCGAGTATCATAGTAGCCGTCTTGCCAAGAAGTTTTGTGAGATTCAAGGAGCAATGATGTTCTCGCTCCCACATAGCTCATCATGTCATGTATAAACGTCGGCAATGTCCGCGGCTCAGCCAACGCAAACAATGCATGCCAGTGGTCAGGCATAACCACAAAGGCACGGAGATAGATCCGTTTTTTCTGAACGGCGAACGCAAGTGCAGACACGATGATTTCTCGCGCTTCTCCATCCAAAACCGGCTTTTTGGGATGCAATGACTTTGTAATAAAGAATGTGCCAGGCGTTTCGCTGAGCCGGTGCAGACGCAAATTAGCTGAATGGGCGTCTGAGTTATTAAACCATCGGCCGGAATCGACCGACGACTTCCTGAAGTCGGCCGGTGATTTGGCCTAACGAGCAGACTTCGACGGCCTCGAGCAATTCCGAAAAACAATTTTTCCCGCTCTCAACCACCGCCGAGAGTTTATCGAGAGCGCGTTTCGATTTTTCGGCGTTTTTCTTCTTAAATTTCACTAGCCGGTCGACCTGCAGTTGCTGTTTCTTCCGTGGCGTGCGCGCGAGTTTCACTTCCGGCATATCGTCGCTGCCGTTGCGATAACGATTGAGCCCGATGATCGGCCGGACGCCTTCGTTAATTTGTTGCTCGTAACGGTGCGAGGCGTTTTGGATCTGGCTGCGTTGATAACGGTCTTCCACCGCCGCGAGCACCCCACCGAGCCGCTCGATCTCGCGAAATTCATCGAGGATCGCGGCCTCGACTGCGCGTTCGACCGCTTTCATGCCGGGCGAGCCGCTCAGCATGTTCATCGTGTGTTTAAAAATGCCCGACTCCTCGAGCAAGATCGCCTGGCCGTGCGCCGCGAGCCGGATCCATTCTTCGCTCGGCGTGGTAAATGGTTCGTCCGCGCTGTTTGAATGACATGAATTGGTCGCATTCATGTAAGCGAGCATCAACTCAGCGGCGGTCCGGGTAAGATTGTTTTTGAATTCCGCCGCGATGAGCGAGCGTCCGCTGGTTTGGGTGTGCAGCTTGTAAAGCTGCGCTTTTGGTCCGGCGCCAAAGACTTCGCGCATTCCAATCGCCCAGATGCGCCGCGACACGCGCGCGAGCGCGATATATTCGACGTCGAGCCCGCAATCGAGAAAGAACGAAAGGCGCGGTCCGAATTGATCGACTGGAATTCCGCGCGCTGCGAACATTTCCGCGTAAGCAAAGCCGTTCGAGAGTGTGTAAGCCGCTTGCTGCACCGGCGTCGAACCAGCCTCGCCAATGTGATATCCGCTGATCGAGATCGGATACCAGCGCGGCATTTCACGGGTGGTGAATTCCACCATGTCGGTCAGGAATCGCAGCGAAGGTTCGATTGGGAAAATCGTTTCGTTCTGGGCCTGAACTTCCTTGAAAATGTCGGCCTGGA
>WNFS01011560.1_pt1 | contig 10034 bp, 9 predicted proteins | sample 5400141 | NCBI WGS metagenome assembly WNFS01 (sample SAMN13153358, study PRJNA577476) | soil metagenome | isolation source: 60 cm saprolite under Madrone tree | place: USA:California | collected 2016-06-14
CCATGGCCGTCTGCGATTGCCATGATTTTGCTGCCTTTGCCGCGCTTTGTAGGGCCGACACTAGAGCCCCTTTTTTCGCGCCGCTGAAGCTGGCGTCGATGAAGGATTCGCTCAGATCGAGCTTCCCTCGGTCTCGTAAATCTTCGGCCAGTTTTTGCAGCAAGCGAGTCAGCAACCCGCTGCGCTGCCAGTGTTGGAAGCGCCGATGACAAGTCTGATAGGACGGATAGCGAGACGGCAGGTCGTGCCACGGAGCGCCCGTGCGTAGTACCCAGAATACTCCGTTCAGCACTGTGCGCGTGTCCTGCCACGGTCGCCCTCGTCCATCGGGTCGTCGTTGGGGACGAAACAACGGTTCGAGAACCGCCCACTGGGCGTCGGTTAGGTCCATGTTCTCGATTTACGCCGTTTGCCATAAGTTTCAACCGTTCATCAGCTTGAATGTGTTTATGAGATAACTTCTAGTCTAATTTAGACTAGTTTTGACGACTCTAACTTAGCTTGGTTTCTCCGGTCTAGACGAGACTAGGGGGTGGGCTTTTGACCCGGCGAAGCAGCACTGAGCGGCGCAAGGGCGCTGCGGACAGCCGCCGCCAGGTCCGACTCAAAAGAATCGGGAGCGAAGCCATCCGAGCGGTAGGCAATCTTCCCCCTGCGGTCGATCACCACCACAGTCGGGAAAGCATTGACGGTAAAGAAACGGTCCAGGCCATCCGCAAATACGACGGGCATGGAAAACTTGTCCGCTTCCAGATAACTCTTCACCAGAGATTCATCCTCGTCGCAGTCGGCGGCGAGAAAAAGCACATCCGCGTTCGCCAGGAATTCCGCGGCAACGCGACCGAACAAAGGCTCGAGCGCATGGCAGGGGCCGCACCAGGTGGCCCAGAAATTGACGACCAGAACTTTTCCCTTTGTTTCCTTCAGCGGGAAAACGGTGCCTTCGGGAGCTATCCGGAGGGTGAAATCCGCAGGCTCGCGCGCGGCCTCATTTTTCCTGGGTTGGACGGCGAGGGAAGCCTGCGAGATTTCATCGTAAGTGCGAAGCAAGTATTCGCCAAGACCATTGTCCGAGCCATGAGCGAGCCGCCAGACGTTGCCCAGCTTTTGACGAGTCTCACGGCGGCTGGAACCTCCGGTCGCGGCCTCGGCGAGCGCAAAAGCGCGCGCGTATTGCTGGATGGCAGTGTTCAAGTCTTTTTTCAACTCAGCAATTTCGCCGAGCTGTTCCGCGGCTGCCGAAGAGGGCAGGATTGCGTAACTGGCCGCAAAGTCCTTCTGAGCCGCAGCCGTGTCCTTCAACTTCAGCTCGAGCCTTCCACGCATCGCCAGGATATTCATGCGATCACGTTTTTTCTCTAGAGCCCACTCTTCCTGGGAAATCTTGGGAGATTTTTCGCTTGGAGACTTGCGCTCGACAAACTCCAGCACCCGCGTGGCATAGTTTGTGGCCCGGCGGAGCGCAGCTTCATCGCCGCTCCGTTCGAGCAACTGAATCGTCAAAATGGTCATGGAGATATCATCGGGATTGAGGGCGACGATTCTTTCGGCGTACCCGCCGGCGCGCGCGTCGTCTCGGAGCTGCAAACTGGCTTCCACAAGAGCCCGATAGATCTGCGGACGCTGGCGAGAATCCGGATATTCCTTCAAATAGGCTTCGAGGTTGCGGACCAGCGCGGCGCGGTCGTTTCCGGAAGTGTTGATGGCCTGCTGCAACTGCTCTTCAGGCGAAGTTTGTTTTGCGGAGGATTTTGGGGACTGGCTCGGCTGTTTGTCGTTCTGCGCAGGGGCGTGCCCAGGGACTGGCGAAGCAAGAGCAGTGAGGAAAAGAAGAGACGCCGCGCACCAAGAGACGGGCTGGAGAGCCATACAAGGGGGATTCTAAAGGTATCGGGAATAATTGTCGCTAGTTGTTCGAAGATTTCATCGAGGCCTCGAACTGCAGCGCGCACCAAACTATTTCGTGCCGGTCACGCGAATTTCGCCCGAGACGGTATGCACATCCACGCGCCCGCCTCCACTACCCATGTGAGCTCGTAAAGAATGTTTGCCTTGTTCCTCAACCACGATGGGAACGTCAGTGCGAATCTCGCCGGAGACGGCTTCCGCCGAAAGGTGGAGATTCGCGGAAGACGGAACGCCGAGTTGCACGGCTCCAGACATCGTTTTCAGCTCCCAGTAGCTATCGGCGCCGGGATTCCCCTGGACGGAAACACGTCCGGATGCCGCATGCGCCTTTACATCGCTCGCCGCGCCTTCAATTTCGACTTCGCCACTGGCAGTATCCGCCTCAATTCTACCACCGGGCCGTGATACGCGAATGACGCCCGAAAGGGCGTCCACGATCACATCGCCGCGGGTGTTCGTGATCGTCACGCTTCCTGTGGCGGACTTTACGCGCACCTCACTGCCAATATCAGTGGCGGAGATCGACCCGCTGGCGGTGGAGAGCTGGGCGTCGCGCTCGATTTTTTCGACGCGAATGGAACCCGAGGTAGCCTGCACCTTCACCGGACCGCGCACGCCGCGAATGGTCTGCGCACCCGACGCGACGGTGGCACTGACTTCAGTGTCGTGCGGCACCTGGATTGTGTAGGCGATGCTGACGTGGTGCATGCGCGACATTTCTTTTCCTATTCGAATGGTGTCCCCTCTTTGCTCGATGGGAGGATTCGAAAGCATCTCGTCCAGTCGCTTCTGGGAACTTTCCGAGCCGAATCCCGAGGCTCGAACATCGCCATGGACGTGCACTTTGCCGTCAGCGCTGCCGGTGATGTCGACGTCGCCGGAGGCGTTGGCCAGTTCCAGGCGGAGGGGGCCGGTCACGTCATATTTGCGATCGAAGGCGCCGCTGACCGAAGGCCCGTTCTCGCAGCCAACTACTAGAGCGACGGCCGAAAGAAGCACGAGCGGCAAGCCAAAATTGCGGTGGCGCGACATTCATCCTCCATTACGGGGCAGAAATTTGCGTTTAGCCGTCCCACTTATAGCTACGCAAGAACAGGGAATTATGTTCCCTGGGCGGACTTTGCGGAACGCTGGCCAGTGGGCAAAAGAGTCTCGTTGAGCGAGCCCTGGCGGTATCCCTCGAGATCCAGGGCTACGTATGTGAAGCCGGCCGCTTTGAGGCGATCCGCGATGGCGGCTGCCATTTCTGCTGCGAGCGCACGAGGCATTGAGGGCGCGCAATTCGGCTTCGCCGCGCTCCACAAGTCCGAGACGTTCCGGCGTCACTTCCGTGCCATAAGGCAAGCGCGACGAGAGGCAAGCGGAGGCGGGGCGATCCCAGGTGGGCAATCCGGCACGGCGTGAGAGTAGCCGAATCTCAGCCTTGCTCAGGGCGGCGTCAAGCAGCGGGGCAAGCACTTGATGCTCGGTGGCGGCGCGATGGCCGGGGCGAAAATCGAGCGTGTCGTCGGCGTTTACACCGTAGGCGACGGCGGCAAAACCGCGTGTGTGTGCCAATTCATCCAAGGCGGAAAACAACTCGTCTTTGCAGAAGTAACACCGGTCGGCGGCGTTCGCGCGGTAGGAGGGATTCTCCATCTCGTGCGTTTCTATGAATTCGTGTTGAAGATTTCGCTGGTTCACGAACTCCTTCACAATGGCGCGATCGTGGGCGGAGTAACTTGGCGAGAGGGCCGTTACGGATAGAGCGCCAGGACCGAGCGCCTCGTCGGCGGCCCAGGCCAGATAGGCGGAATCCGCTCCACCGGAAAGGGCGACGATGAGTGACGGAATTGCGGCGAGTCGCGCAAGCAGGAGGTTTTCCTTTTCTTCCACGGACAAGGCGGCACTCTCTGCCTGGCGAATATGAACGAGTTCTTTCATCACAGTGCCGAGTATATCTCAGAGTGCCGCTGGCATTGCACAACGAGAGCATCACAGGTCACTTGAAATCCAGAAGCACATCCACCGTCCCTCTGCGTGCATCCGTTTGCAGCCAGTGGCCAACGTTTTCATAGTGCAGAGGTAATTCACCAAAGACCTGTTCCTGGTGCATCTGCAGCTTGGCCAGGAGCTCTTCGAACTTTGCTTTGTCGAAAATGGCCCCGGCGGGGAAGGGCCATGCGGCTTGTAACTTTCGTTCAGCAGCAGGAGAAATTCCAGTGAGGACCATTTTGCCGAAGTGGAATTGCAGACCTTCTTGAATGCTCACGGCATAAGAGACAGTGTGCGCCTGATCGTCATAGGCGGGTTGTGGATCGAGTTTGGCTTCGAGGTAGCCGCGATGGGCGTACTCTTCACGAATGCGATCCCAGCCAGCTTCGATTTGCATTCCGTCGGCGACATCTCCCTGTTTGATTGCAAGCAGACCGCTCAACGTAAATTCAGAGACCAGACTGTTTCCAGTCCAATGGATTTCTTTCCAGTGATAAATCTCACCCGTCGCAACTGGAACATACACCGGAATTTTCGACGGCAGCTTCTGAGTGGCATCACCGGTGAGCCGCACTTCCGGTGGCCCGAGTTTGGCGCGCAAAAACCCTTGTTGCACATAGATGGGCCTGATCGCTTCAGAGAGAAAGAGATCGATAGTCATGCGGGAATAGGGCTTTCCGAGAATCTCGGATAGATGTTGCTGCACGGCTTTGGAGTCTTTCAGGGAAGGATCGCTGAACTCCAGCTTGGCGATTTCGATCGCGGCGCCTTCGATGTGGATTTCCTGCACGTTGCCTTCACCATTCGGATTCGCGATAACCGTATGTCCCAAGAGGCCTTGCACTCCGCGCGAGGTGAGCAACTCCCTTACGGCCTCAACGGCCTCATCCACCGCGGCCCCGGCTTCGGGGAGAGTACCGTCGAAGAAAGGAAATTTAGCGCGGATGGCGTCAGAGAGCGCGAGATCGGAGAACCAAGGAATATTGTCGAAGTAGACGGGGATACGAGGTGATTCTTCGACGTGGTAGATCACCAGGACGCCAGCGACTTTTGTCTGGAAGTTGTAGCTTACTTTTGCAAACAGGCCGCTTTGGACGAGCTTGTCGGCGGCGGCTTTCAAATCATCCTTACCGATCTGTGCTCCCGGGAGCAGGCCGGTTATGGTGATGACTTGTGCCTCTGTGAGAAGTTTTTCGCCTTCGGCATGGACCTCACGCAACGGAGCGGAAGCGGCAGGCTCTGGGGTCTGAGCCCACGCGGGAAACGCGGCGGGAAGCAATAGCAGCAAGGCGGTTCCGAGACGCGCTCGAAGAAAGGGAAGCATACCTCTATATTAGCGGAAACGAGCCTGGCTACTCCACGGTGACGGACTTGGCGAGGTTGCGAGGCTGGTCGACGTCGCAGCCGCGGCGGACGGCGATGTGATAGGCGAGCAACTGGAGCGGGATTATCTCCAGCAGTGGCACAAGGATCTCCGGCGCGGGAGGAAGTTCGATGATGTGATCGGAAGCTTCGCGCGCGAGATGATCACCGTTGGTGACGATGGAGATGACGATTCCGTCGCGCGCCTTTACTTCCTTAATGTTCGAAACACTCTTCTCGTAGCGGGTCATGGCTTCAGGGTCGGATTCGTCGCGCGTGGCCAAGACCACCACGGGCAGATTCTCGTCGATCAAGGCATTGGGGCCGTGCTTCATTTCGCCGGCGGGATAGCCTTCGGCATGAATGTAGGAAATTTCCTTGAGCTTCAGGGCGCCTTCGAGGGCGATGGGGTAGTGGATGCCCCTGCCGAGGTAGAGAAAATCGGTGTAGCGAAAGAATTGCCGCGCCAGATTTTCGTAGAAGCCTGATTCATCGGCTTGCAGGACGGTTTCGATTTTATGAGGGATGCGCGTGAATTCCTGCATCAAAGTTCTTGCGGCGCTGTCGCTGAGCTTGCCGCGAACCTGCCCGAGATAGGAGGCCAGCAGAAGAAGAGCGGTTAATTGCGCTGTGAAGGCTTTGGTGGAAGCCACGCCGATCTCCGGCCCGGCGTGCGTGGGAATCGTGCCGTTAGCTTCGCGCGTGATCATGGAACCCATGACGTTGCAGATTGCCAGCGAGGGCGAGCCCTTCGATTTCGCTTCGCGCTGAGCCGCCAGCGTGTCGGCGGTTTCGCCGGATTGGCTGATGCACACGGTCAGCGTATTCGAATCGATGATCGGATCGCGGTAGCGAAATTCACTTCCATAGTCCACTTCGACTGGGAGACGAGCGAGACGCTCGATCATGAATTTTGCGGCGAGACCGGCGTGCCAGCTCGTGCCGCAAGCGACAATACGAACCTGATGGAATTCGCGGAATTGTTTTTCGGTGATGGCCATCTCATCGAGGAAGACTTTTCCGGTGTCCTGCGAGATGCGGCCGAGCAAGGTATCGCGGACGGCGCGCGGCTGCTCGAAAATTTCTTTCTGCATAAAGTGCTTGTAGCCGCCCTTTTCCGCCATGATGGGGTCCCAGGCGACGTGGTGCGCGGGGCGTTCGACGGGGCGGCCGTCGTGGTCCATGACATGGACGCCTTTGGCGGTGAGAACGGCGATGTCGCCGTCGGCGAGAAAAAACATCTCGCGAGTGTGCTGAAGAAGGGCGGGGATATCGCTGGCGACGAAATATTCACCATCGCCGAGCCCAATCACCGAGGGCGGGCCCAAGCGCGCGGCAACAATCTTCTGCGGATCATTCGCGGATAGGAAAACCAGCGCGTAGATGCCGCGCAATTCCTTCAAGGAGCGGCGGACCGCTTCCTCCAGCGGAACACCACCTTGAGAATTTTTCTCCACGAGGTGCGCCACGATCTCGGTGTCAGTTTCCGTGACGAACTTGTGGCCTTCCTTCTGCAACTTTTCTTTCAACTCCAGATAGTTCTCGATAATTCCATTGTGGACGACCACGATTTGGCCGGTGCAGTCGCGATGCGGGTGAGCATTCTCCTCAGTTGGCCGGCCGTGAGTGGCCCAGCGCGTATGGCCGATGCCGTAGGTACCTTCCAGCGGATGCTTGGCGATCACTTCTTCGAGATTGCGAAGTTTGCCCGGAGCGCGGCGGATCTCCAGTTTGCCGGATTGCGGCACAACCGCGATGCCCGCGGAATCGTAGCCGCGGTATTCGAGCTTGCGCAGGCCTTCAATGATGACGGGCACAACCTTCTTGGGCCCGATGTAACCGACTATTCCGCACATGCGCGGCGTCTCCTCAGAGAGTTTCTAGCAGCGTAGCATGGTGCGCGTGTTGCCAAAGTAATTTCCCCGGGGAGTGTCGCGAATCAGATTATGGCTGGGAGCCAGAGCCTGGCGCGGTAGCAAGCTCGTATGTGGTGAGATTGTCGCTGGCATCAAAGTGAAAGGTGGCCCGCGCCGTTGTGGGCCGCAGCGTTTCTGTATCCACGTGATGAACGATGGCAACCAGGGAGCGCGGATCGTTTGTACTTTCGAGCTGGAATCCCTGCGAACTCAGATAAAACGATACCTTGGACTTACTCGTACCCGCGGGGAGCTGGGAGTCCAGCATGTCATCGATTTGGCGCAGTTGCGAATCAGAAGTATGCCGCCCGGATCTGCATCCTGTGATCGGGATGGCGGCTAGAAGGACGAGCAAAAAAAAGGCCACGAAAGAGGGAGCTGAAGTTTTTGTCACATACTCAGGTTTTTTCATTTGGAAAGCAGCTTAGTCCACAATCTCAAATCGGTATTCTTCGATGACCGTGTTGGTCAACACTTCTTTGGAGATGTGCTCGAGTTGCTTCTGGGCTTCCTCGCGGCTCCAGCCATCAAGATTCAAGACGAAAAATTTCCCCTGGCGGACGTCGCGCACACCGGAGTACCCGAGGCCGGAAAGGGCTTGCTGGATCGTCTGTCCTTGGGGATCAAGAACCGTACGTTTTGGCATTACCCAGACGTGTGCTTTCATGCCGTCAGTATAACATTGCCGCGGACCGCTTCATGTTCCATGAATCTCGCGTGCAGGCGCGAAGGCGTGTTCAAAGCCCATTTCAACGATACTGACCAGTTCGTGTTCCTGCAGCCCCATGCGCGCGGCATTTGCATATTCTTCATGCAGCGTGGTGTGAAACATAGCGGGGTCGTCGGTGGAGAGGACGACGGGGATTCCGTGGCGAAGGAGTTGCGGGAGCGGATGATCCTCAATTCTTGCATCCTCGCGACGGAGTTGTTTGGCGAGGGCGGCAGTTTTCATGTTGCTCCCTGGACAGATTTCAAGCGGTATCTTTCGTTCCGCAAGGAAGTCCATTAACTTTGGATCGTTGATCGCGGCGATGCCGTGGCCGATGCGTTCGGCCCCCAGAAATTCAATGGCTTCGCGAATTTTCTCGGGGCCGCCGACTTCGCCGGCGTGCATCAGCTTGTGCAGGCCGATTTGCCCGGCGCGATCGTATACGGGGCGAAATTCCTCGGTCGGAATACTCATCTCGTCGCCGCCGATGCCGAAGGCCACGATCGCTTTCGAATGACAGCGCTCGGCGGATTCCACGACTTCCATAGCGGCGTCTACGCCGAACTGGCGGGCAGCATCGAACACCCAGCGGAACCGGAGGCCACTGCTTTCGAAGGGTTCGGTGGCGCGAATCAGCGCTTCAAAGTTAGCTTCCGGGCGCTGCTTGCGCAGGAGCATCACGCCGATGGAAAGAGTTACTTCCGTATAGACCACGTTTTGCGTAAGCAAATGCTTGGCAAGGTCGCGGGCGATTAGCGCATAGTCTTCGGGGTCGCGTAAAAATGTTGTGACCCACTTGAAGGCCTCGATGAATTCGGAGAAATCGTGGTAAGCGTAGCGCTGGCGCACTTCCTCCTCGGCCATGACGACGCCGTGACGGGCCGTCAGCGCGCAGACGGTCGCGGGCTGAATGGATCCTTCAAGATGGAGGTGCAGCTCTGCCTTGGGAAGGGAAGCAATCCTTGCGGGAAGGATGAGTGACGACGTCATGCGCGAAAGTTCAGTGTGGCAATTGCGGGCTGCCGGCGTTTTTCCACGCGGTGTACCAGAAAGAGCCCACATCGGTTGCCGCGTCAGAGAGCTGGCGAATCAAAATGGCCGCGGCCTGGTTGTAGAAGCGGTCGTAATACTCATCTGTGAATGAGTTCTCGCCGCGGCGCGCGTTGCGATCGGCGAGAAGGATGGTCTCCAGCCAGCTGTGTGAGCTGAGGCACGCTTCGAACGCGCGATCCGTGGGGTCGTTGATAAAAATCGCGTCGTTGGGGCGCATGGGGAAAAACGACGAAAAGCGGTCGACGAGTGTGGTCCCAAATCGCTCGTTGACTCCCGGTTGCGCGCTCAGGCGCCCGTCGAAATTATCCGTCGTGTTGAAAGGATCGTGGGCTTCCGCCACGTAATTGGCCAGGATGGCCGCGTTCAATCTGGCTTCGTCCCACTTGCCGGCTTTCATAGCTTCGGTCAGCTTTTCACTGTAAACGCCGATCTGCCAGGGAAGCAACCCGTTGGCGTCTAGCTTTGGTTTGCCGAATTTGGTCAACGCCGCTTTGTAGTTTCGAGGCAAGGCGTCGAAAGGGAATCGCCCATACTTATCGAGAAGAATGAAATGGTTGTGCTTCTCGGTGGGGGACTTGGCGATGGTATCCAGGGGATCGGTCACATGCTGCGAAAGCAAGGCGAGGTTGGATTCAAAAAACGGGCGGATGTCCTGTGGCAGCGTGTCGATGGCCTTGTTCACGACCAGACGGTGGCCGTTTCTTCCCCAAGCTCGCGAATGCTGCGGACAGGAAAGGAACAGCATCAGACAAGCCAGCGCGCTGACTATGCGACTCCCCGACCGCTGAATGGACGAACCCTGCATTCCGAGATTCCTTTTAGGTGCGATTGGCTGCTCTCAGCGTGCTGTGCTTGCGGCCATAAAAATAATAGAGCACCAGGCCCAGGATCATCCATACAAAGAAGCGAATCCAATTCATGATCGGCAAGCCGGCCATGAGCAAGACACAGGTAATAATTGTAAGGACAGGCGCCAAGGGCCCGCCAGGAGCACGGAAGGCGCGTGGGCGGTCCGGCTCGCGATAGCGAAGAATGAGGACTCCTCCCGCGACCAGCGCGAAGGCGAACAAAGTGCCGATATTGGAAAGATCGGCGAGTGTTCCAATGTCCAG